>Ga0194042_1000104_pt1 | contig 24893 bp, 15 predicted proteins | sample JunL4412m_MetaG_FD_148974 | JGI IMG/M metagenome (GOLD analysis project Ga0194042, IMG submission 148974) | Anoxic zone freshwater microbial communities from boreal shield lake in IISD Experimental Lakes Area, Ontario, Canada - Jun2016-L442-12m | ecosystem: Environmental > Aquatic > Freshwater >...
GGCTTTCGCCGTGAGCGTGTGCGATCCGTCGGACAAAGTCGATGACGTGATCGACCAGTTGCCAGAACCATCGGCCGTCGTCGTGCCGAGCACCGTGGTGCCGTCGGTGTCGAACAAGGTGACGTTCGCGTTGGCTTCGCAGGTTCCGGTGATGACGGGCGTGGTGATTTTGGTGATGCGGTCGCTGTTGGAACTGCCCGAATCGCTGGCCGTGGCCAACGCGAGGCCGGTGGGTGCGCTTGGCGCGGTGGTGTCGAGCACATAAGCCTGGCTGACAACGGCACCCGTGTTGCCGGCCGTGTCAGTCACGCGGATTTTCAGCGTATTGCTGCCCGTCAATGTGACGCCGGAGAGGCTCCATGTTTTCTGCCCCGCCGTGCCAGTCGCGTCCTGATACGTGCTGCCGTTGTCGAGCGACACTTGAACGGTTTCATCGCTGGCCAGATTCGCGGAAGTCGTGCCACTGATGGTTTGCGCGGCGGTCTTGGTGATGAAGTCGGTGCTCGACGATCCGGTGTCGTTGGAGAACGCGACCGTCGCGATGATGTTCGTCGGAGCAGTGGTGTCGAGCACATAAGCCTGGCTAAATACCGGTCCCGCGTTGCCGACCCCGTCAATCACGCGGATTTTCAACGTATTGCTTCCCGTCAACGTGACGCCAGAGAGACTCCAACTCGTCTGTCCGGAAGCCCCCGTCGCATTCTGATAGGTACTGCCGTTGTCTATCGACACTTGAACGGTTTCGTCGCTCGCGAGATTCGCCGAAGTCGCGCCGCTGATCGTCTGCGCGGCGGTCTTGGTGATGAAATCGGTGCTCGAGGATCCGGTGTCGTTGGAGAATGCGGCCGAGGCGATGGTGTTCGTTGGCGCGGTGTTGTCGATGGTGTACACTTGGCCGGCGGTGAAACCGGTGGCGATCGGCGTGTTACTGGTGTCCTTAATTCCGGTCCCTGTGCTATTCAAGTCCAGTCGCAGCGTGCCGCTTCCGGTGATGCTGCTGACTGTTACGGTATACGTGGTTCCACTTCCGGTCACGCTGGAAACGGTGCCCGCGACGCTGCCGGTGTTGGTCAGCGAAAAATCGCTGGTATCGACACCGGTTACGCTGGCCGAAAACGTGACCGTGTAACGAACGCTGGTGGCGTTCGTGGGCGACGTGTCGACGCGCGTGATGCTGGTGACGGTGGGAGCCGACGCAATCGTAACCGTCACGCTGGCGTTATTGACGGTATCATTGACCGCGTTCAGCGCCCCGGCATCCCAGCCTTGGGCAGCAGACAGGTTATAGACCGTGTTGTCGGCGGCGCTGGTGCCGTTTTTGGTCGCTAACGAATTGATGACCGCCAGATCACCCGCCGAGAGCGTGATGGTAAGACTGGTGGCTGAGGTGATTTCGACATTGGGGGTATCGTTCAGGCAATACTGGCCGTTGCCGTCGCCGACAAAGCAGAATTTGTTGGCGATCACATCGTTGTTGCTACCCGCGAGCGGCAGGAAATTGCTGCCTGTTACCACAAACTTGCCGGTATTGCCGTCGTAGGTGGCGGAAGTGAAGGTCGGCACCCCCACGTTCGATACTGTGATGGCGTTGGTGGCGTCCGAGATATCGCCTCCGGTAATCACCGTGTTCCAGTCATCGGCGGCGGCGAGGTTATACGTGATGTTGCCGGTGGAAATGGTGCCGTTTGCGGTAAACAGCTTTTGCACCCCCGCCTGATCGGCACTGTTCAAGGTCACTGTGAATGTGGTGGCGCTGGTGGGATCCACATTGCTGGACGTCAGCGTGTATTGGGTGACGGCACCGCCTTCGCCCGTGATCGTCAATTTGCTCACGGTAATGCCACTGCCGCTGCCGTTGGCGACCAGGTTCGTGCCCGTAACGGTCAGGACGTGCGTGGCCACGTTATACGTGGCCGAGGTGATCGTCGGAGCTGTGACACTACTGGCGGTGATGGGGTTGCCGGTGAGGTCGGCGGGGGCGGATTTGGTGGAATCCCAATTGGCGGCACCCGCCAGATTGAAGGTAGTGCCATCTACCGAGACGGTGCCGTTCGTGTTGAGCAAGGCATTCACGCGCAGTCGATCCGTGCTGTTCAAGGTCACGCTGAACGTGTTGTTGCCGGCGGTAGCGCTGCCAGTGGTCAGGGTATAGGTGGCGTTGTTTGCCCCGGTGATGGTCAGTTTGGTCGGGTCGATGGTGTCCGTATTGGCAATGCCGGTGCCCGTCACCGCAAACACGCCGGTGCTGGCATTGTAGGTCGCGCTGGTGATGACGGTGGGGGCGTTCACCGTGCCTGAAACCGAAATGTTCTGAGTCGTCGCTCCGGTGCTGGCGCAGGCGATGTTGCCGCTGATAGCACCGACTGATGCTGTCGAGGCAATACGCGCGTAGAGTGTCGTCGTTGCAACGGTTCCGCTTGAGGGCGTCAGCGATACCGAGGCGCCATAACCCGAGCCGCTGGTGGTGGACACTTCCACTCCCGTGGGAGCGGTGACGACGAGGTTGGCGGTCAGGTTGGTGCCGCCTACGGTGAAGGATAGCGGGGTGGACGCCGTGCCGGCGACGGTTGTGCCAAAGGCGAGCGAGCCTGGGGCGACGGTGACGGTGGGGCCGGTGGCCGCTGGCGCAAGCGCTCGTCCATAGACGTCGACCGTCGTTCCGTTTCCGTTTGTATAGGTCCACACCGCAGCAAACGCGTCGCTCGCTAGAGGTGTCAGAACCAGAGCGGATTGGTCGCCGAGCCGATGCTGATTGATTTCAAAATCCGCAACGTCGACAGCCATGCCGATCGCGTTGAAGCGCCGGCCGAAGAGCCCGGATTGATCGAAGTCACGCACGTCCGACTGCCAGCCCACGAGGAATCCGCCGCCGCTCAGCGTAACAACATAAGCCCCGTAATTGTTGCCTGTTGTCACCGAATTGACGGCAAAGGCGCTGCCTTGGATTACCGCGCTGTTATTATAACGAACGGCTTTAATCTGTGTGCGGTTGGTAGTTCCATCCAAATAATCCGCCGCAATCACAAATCCGCCAGTCAGGCCGGCGACACGCGGGCCGTAGTACGCGGTAGTGATACCTGTATTAACGACGCTTCCTCCGCCAACGCGCGTGCGAATTCCGCTGTCGGTTGCGTCCGTCCAAGCGACCACGTAATTTCCATCGCTCAACGCCGCCACGGCCGGGCTGTAATAGCTGCTGCCAATCAACACTTCCGCGGAGAACGACGTTCCATTGCTCCCGTTGAACCGATGCAATCGCACGTCGCCGATGTCGTCATACCAAACCACCACGAACGTTCCATCGGTCAGTGTCGCCACCGACGGGTAGTAGTGGCCAATGCCGCCTCCTGCAACGGCTAAAATCTCGGCCCCGACGGTCCCGTTGGCTTCAATAATCCGGAAAGCAATGTCGTAATTGGCTCCAGAAGAGGTCACATAAACCACGACGAAGCGACCGGCGTTCAGCGCCGCAACGCCCGGACTGCTGTCGTCAACTGCAATGCTTGAATTGCTCGCCAGAAATTCGCTCCCCACAGCTGTCCCGGTGCTGGAAAGAATCTGTCCGCGGATACTGTTAAACGTCGCAGATGACTTGCCACCCTGCCCGGCAGATTGCCAGACGGCGACCATGTTTCCGTTGCTGAGTGTGGCTACGGCTGGTAACTGTTGGCTACCTGTTGTGAACGTATTGATCGGGTAGTCATTGCCGAGTGTCAAGTCGTTGGATGTTTCCGCGATGACTGTGAACGTGAGGGTCGTGGCGATCCCCTGAGCGGTGATCGGATTGCCGCTGCTGTCGAGATTGTATTGATCGTAGTAATGCGCCGTGACACTGACCGTCTGGCCGACTGTAGGAATCGTGCCGGTTCCGATTTTCAGCGTGGCAATATTGTCGACCGTCGGATCGAACGAAAGGGTGAACAGGTTGGCGGTCGTCTGGCTGTCGATCGCCCAAAAACCGCCCGTTGCGGGACCTGTGTCAACCGGAGTCAGCGTGGCCATCGCGAATCCGGTCGTCAAATTATTGAACAGTGTCTTCTGATTGGACGGGGTAATAGCGGTCGGCGGATTGTCCACGTGAATCTTGGTGCCGCTGGTGCCGATACTGCCGGTCGGAGTTCCATCAAAGATGAAACCGACGTCGTCGTCGTTGGTCGTGTCTCCCGGCGTCTGGTCCAAAAACCGGAACAGATTTCCCGCCGTGTTCGTATACGATGGATTCGATTGACTATTGACGATGCAATCGGTCCAACTGACGCCGTTATTGCTGCTGAACTGGAATTTACCGCGATTCAAAATCTGGGTGGCGGTATTGATCCACGTCACCCGGGTAATCGTATTGCTGACGCCAGCGAAGTCAAAGAGACCGAACTTCCACGTGTAACTCGCCGAACCCGGCCGGACGTACACATCCGTGATGTACCCTTCTGTCCGTGGATTGGCTGCAAGCGTCGTAAACGTCGCAGCCGGTGAATACGACGTCCCGGCGCTGTTGATTGCATATGCCTTGTACGTGTAGTTGATGCCGCCGTAGAGGTTAAAAACGCTTGCAGTAAACGTGTTCGTCGTATCAATGCTGATTCGTTGGGTTGTGCCGGCGTCGCCGATCAACGGATTGTTGTTCGTAGCGGTTCTGGACACGACGACGCCGCGTTCCGTGATCGCCAAGCCGCCCGTGTTGGTGATGGTTCCGCCCAGAGTTGCGACGGCCGTTTCAATGCTGGCACTCGTAGGCGTCGTCACTGTGGGCGTGGCAGCCATCGCCGACGCACCCAAAAACAGCGCCGCCATCAGCGAGAATGCGAACCGAATCTGGTTTCCTGCAACACAAGATGAATTCATCATAATCCCTTTGAATGACCTAAATTCCTTTGCGAACGAAATAAGCCCCTGAAGCCACGCATCCAATCGCGCAACCTCGTCGGCAATTTCTGCTCGTCAATGCCTCACCGTTTCTCTATCGAGCTACCATATCTGCAAAACCACTGTATCACCTGTGAGAACGAAACGTGTTTCCGCGAATGATTGCAAAATTCCCAGCAATCGACGTTCCTAATGCCTCGTCAATTTTCTCTAAAGTCGACATTCGATACAGAAAACCGCGATCAGCTTTTCCGATTCCTTCTGCACTTTTGCGTCCGGTATCGGCAATCGCTTTCATGGAACGGCGGTTAGACGCGCATGACGCCACTCGAAACGTACCTCAAAGACCTTGCCGAAATCCGTTCGACGGGCGCGCATGTGCCGGAGACTTCGTTCTATTCGGCGCTGGCTCGGCTGCTCAACGATGTCGGTGCAACGCTGAAGCCGAAGGTGCGCTGCGTCTTCAATCTTCAGAATCGTGGTGCGGGTATCCCGGATGGCGGGCTGTTCACACCTGACCAGTACCAGCGCGGTAGCGGTGAGCCACAGGCTGAGACCATGCCGTCACGCGGTGTGATCGAAGTCAAAGCGCCGAAGGACGACGCCTGGCTGACGGCCAACGGCCAGCAGGTGTCGCGGTACTGGGGCAAGTATGGTCAGGTACTGGTCACCGATTACCGCGACTTTGTGCTCGTCGCACGCGGGCCGGGTGGTGCGATCACGAAGCTGGAAAGCTATCGACTGGCTGCGAACGAAGCGGAATTTTGGGAACTTGCTGCGCATCCGAAGGCAGCGGCCAAGCGGCATGATGTGCCGTTTGAAGAGTATATTCGGCGCGTCATGTTGCACTCGGCTCCGCTGGCCGATCCGAAGGATTTGGCGTGGTTCTTGGCATCGTATGCTCACGCAACCGAGAACACTCCCGCCGGCCGAATGATGCGCCGCTCGCTGGCGATCATGGCCAGTTTCTACACAGAGCAACAGGCCCTTGATGTCCGCGAAGGTTTGTCTCGCCGCGTCCGTGACTGACTGTTCATCGGCTTGGCCCCGTACGGCTAGAAGAACGTGCGGATCGACGGTCGTAGCATTATTCAGATCGACTCTGAAGAAGGCCCGCGAATCCGGCCGCTGTTTGAACTTTACGCTTATGGCGGCCACACGATTGATTCGTTGGTTGAAACGCAGTTCAAGGAATGCGTTGTTTTCTCGAAAGCGACGCCCCGCTTCACGCACAGCAAAGTCCATCACATCCTTCGTGATCGCGCTTACATCGGCGAAATCAACCACAAGGGCCAATGGCTCCCTGGCAAACAGGACCCCCTGATCGACCGGGCGACGTGGGATCGGACGCAGTTTCTTCTCGGTGATAAAGTTTACCGCTCCGAGGAATTAACGTACGCCGGCGAGTTGATCCTGTGCGCGCACTGCGGCCACCCGATCACCGGCGAATTGAAGATCAAGAAAACGAAGACCGGCGAACGCGAGTACGCCTACTACCGCTGCGCCAAGTACACTGCGAAAGACCATCCGCGCGTCCGCGTGACAGAAGCCGACTTGGACGCTCAGGTACTGGCACTGTTCCGAAAGATGAAGATCGGCGATGAGAAAGTGCGGAATTGGTTCAGCCGGGCGCTTCACGCCCGTGCCAAAGACAGCCAAGCTGCGTCACAGGCCCGGCTGGCGGAACTTACAAGGCAACATTCGACAGTCCTGCAGCAATTGGATCGATTACTGAATCTGCGCATTTTGGACGAGATCAACGAGAACACCTTCGCTGCCAAAAATACCGAATTGCGTGACCGCGAAGCCCACATTCGGCTTGAAATCGATGCTGCATCGAAGGGACATGCCGAATACGCCGACCTCGCGATCAATGCGTTTGAACTGTCACAACGTCTTGAAGAGAAATGGACTTGTGCGGATTATCAGTCAAAACGTCAGATTCTCGAAATCATCTGTTTGAACTTCACGCTCGACGGCGTAACCCTATGCCCTGAAATGAGAAAGCCCTTCGACGTACTCGCCGAAGGGCTTGTTTTGAAAAGAAGTCGGGGCGACAGGATTTGAACCTGCGACCTCTGCGTCCCGAACGCAGCGCTCTAAGCCAAGCTGAGCTACGCCCCGATTGGTGCGGAAGAAATACAATACAGACTGCGTCGGAAAATGCAAATGTAGATTGATGGGGTTTGCGAATTTTTCGAATATTTTCGAGCGCACCGAGGGTTGCGGTGCGCTCGAAAATGGGCTTGTCTTTGTGGTGGTTACTTGCCGGCCAAGACGGCTTTCGCGGTGACGTTGTCGGGGTCGACGGCGAGGATGTCGGTGAAGATTTTCTTGGCGGCATCGCGCTGCAACTGGCCTAGTTTCGCGAGGCCTAGTTCGGTCTGGAAGGTTACGTCGCTAGGGAAGTACTCGAGCATCATCACGTCGATCTTTTCGGCGGGGATGAATTTTTTCTGCATGCGCAGCGCATAGGCCAAGCGGAGGTTTGCGTAGTAGTTTAATTTATCGACCTCGATCACCTGCTTCGCGATCATTTCGGCTTCGTCGAAACTTCCTTGTGCCAAGATCGGCAGCAACATGGCCACTCGCGCTTCGACTGACGTTTGGTGAGCCTTCAATGCATTTTGGTAGGCGTTGCGGGATGCGGCGTAGCTGTTGATGCAGTAGTAGAGCCAGCCGAGCCGCAGTTGCGCGGTGTAGCGGTAGGTCGGGAGGTCCTTTACGGTCAACACTCGACGAATCGCGTCATCGTAATCTTTTGAGGCTTCAGAGACGAACGAGATGCGGTAGTTTTCGGCGGGTGAATCGGCTGCCGGGGTTTCGGCCGCGCGTGCGCGATGCATCGACAGCACGAGCACACATGCAGCGCAGACGGCGACGGATTTAGTTAAAAGACGGTGCGTTGTTTTCATCTTCAATTCTCCTGATTTCAATGTTGCCGAGTTTAAATGAACCGAAGCCTTTGGTGTCGTCAAGCGACATGGTGGCCCGGCTTTCTTTATGGAACCATGACCGCTTGATGCTGGATTGCGTGACGCCGCGTTCGACGAAACTTTGAGACGCTCGTACAGCGGCCAAATTGGGCGCGAAGGAGCTGAGCAATTGGACGACCATTTTCCGCGTTCCGGACGACGCGATGCCTGACGGAACGAAATCGTTCCAGACGAGTTTCGGGCGGTAAGTCAGCGGCATGCGCGGAAGGGCGAAGAGCATCAGGCGCAGCCACGGGTCATTGCCGTCGGCTCGGTAGAAATAAAATGTGCCTTCGTGTTTTCCGAAGAAGAGCTGGCCTTTTCCGGAGCAGAAATAGAACGTGCCGTCATAGGACATGCGAACTGTCAGCGTAAGCGTGTCGATTTCTTTTCCGTCGCGGTGGACGGTGTAGTCGTAGGTTTCATCGAGCACGAAGGAGGTCAGTGCGTCGAGGCGTTTGTCGGGATAGAGCGGTTCGACGACATCTTTTTCTGGCGGGCATTCGTTGGCGAAATACGCGCCGTTTGAAACGAAACTGACGAAGCTGAATGGCAGCGAGGACGCGCCTATGTTTTCGGTAGCTTGGACTTGGATGTGAATGTGCGGCTGAGGCGAGTAGCCGGAGTTGCCGCACATGCCCAGCACGGTGCCGCGTTCGACCATGTCGCCGACTTTGACGCGCATTGATTTTTCGGCGAAGTGCGAGATTTCGACGTACCATCCGGCGAGGTCTTGAATGACGATCGCGTTGCCCCAATTATTTGTTTTGTCGGCGTCGCCGGGTTTGCTGTCGGGGAGGTCATCGACGATTTTGACAACACGTCCGCGCACGGGCGAGAGGACGGGTTTGTTGAAGCAGTAGAAGTCTTCGAGCTTCGAACCGTCGTCGGAATGCGTTTTGCCTTTGTCATCGGTGATCACGAAATCGTAGGCGTAGCGCCAGTTTCCTTTGTGGGTCCATTGGCCGTCGAAGCCTTGCCAGACGGTCCATTTTCCGGAGAACGGAAGGAAGAGCGTGCGCGCCTGGCCGTTGTAGCGCATGCGATTGGCGTAGGCGTTTTCGAGAGTCTCTTCCGGAGTGGCACCGATGAAGCGAGCGAACATCGGGCTTTGCACGAGGTCGAGGAGGAAGATGAATGCCATCGCCACGAGATTGAATGGCAGCGTGTACGCGGGTAATTGATAGGGGACGATGAACACGAAGACGGAGTCAAAGATTAAAATGGAGACGATGACGGCGAGCGCGGCGAGGATGTAGCTCTTGATCGATGGGACGGTGTAGACGCCGCCGATGACCATCGCGACGAGGATGTAGTTGAAGTTGCTGACATCGGCGGCGGCGAGATTGAATGAGCCGAGCATTAATCCGCGGACGAGAACGCCGACATAAAAGCCCCAGAGCGAGAGCAACAAAAGGATGCGCGATTTGCAGGCGATGAGTGTGCAGACGAGCATCCCGACGAGGATGTTGGGTTCGAACAAAATCCCGCCGAGCGATTTGAAATAACCGGTCACGAGTGGCGACCAGACGGTCATCCAATCGGGCGTCAATGCGTCTTGTTTCCAGAGCGCGTGGCCGTAGGTGTCGGAGACGAGGAGGTCACCGTAGCGGTGGGATGCGAGGTAGCCGATCCAGGTCACGATCACGAATGGGAGGCTGAGAATCGGAAGCCTTAAATACTTCGTAAACAGGTTCGTCATTGCAACGGCGAGGATGAAGGTGAGGATGCCAGCTGACGCGATCAGAATGCAGGATAAAGGCGTGAATTGGAGCCGGTGTCCGAGCGCGAGGCCGACGAGAAAGGGGTTGTATGTGAACGCGCCCGCGCGCCAATAGTCGCGGTCCATGTTTAAGAATCGGGCAAACAAAAACGACGCGAGGACGGAGACCATTCCGGCGGCACCGATGCCGGGATTGATCCAGGTTGCCACGAAAAACGCCAGCCCGATCCACGCGTTGTGGATGAAAAAGATTTCCGGAAAGCTGGCGAAGATCGCGCGCACTTCTTTGAAGACGATATTGTTCTCAAGCCATCCCAGCGCCGACGGCAGGGCGCTGGGATGTGAGGGCGTGACTCGCATCGATGAAGCTGATCTGGAATCCACACTGTCTTCCTGCAATGGGGCTGCGATGGACGAAGGATTCATAGCGTAGTGTCCACGTGAAAGTTCTTCAAGCGCTCAGGCAGAATTTCACGGCGTTCGATATCGGTCAAGTCTTCCGGCTCGCGGATCAAGTCCACTTCCCCGCTCTCTCCGATGAGGACGATGGCCGGGCGATACGCGATGAACTGGTTCCATTGTGTGTTGCTGTAGGCACCAACGGGCGACATGATCATGCGTGTGCCCCGGGACAACGGCGGGAGTTGAGCGCCTTCGCCGACGACGTCGATGTTCATGCACATCGGCCCGTAGATCATGCTGTACTCGTTGAGTCCCGGAACATCGCGGTCGAGTTCGATGTTGAAGTTGTACCAATAGGAGGTGGGCAGAATGTTGACGCCGGCGTCGGCGACGTAGGCTCGTGTGCCGTCGGCGAGACGTTTGGCGGCGACGACGGTGGTGATCAACATGCCGGCTTCGTCGATGAGCGCTCGGCCGGATTCGAGGATGAGCTTGGGGAAGTCGCCGGGCTTCAGGCTCTTCTGAAGTTCATCGGTGATGGCCTTTGCAAAACTATCGACGGGCGGGACGGCGACATCGGCGGGGAGGTACGTGCCTTTAAGGCGGCTGCGCGACGGGAAGCCGCCGCCGATGTTGATGTGCTCCATTGAGAAATCGAATTTCGATTTCAATTCGTAGCCGAATGCGACCATCTTCGCGACTTGCTTGGCGTAGACTTCGGGTTCGAGAATGAAGGTGCCGACGTGGCAATGCAGGCCTGTGAGAGTCAGCTTTTTGCCATTGAAGATACGCTTCGCAGCTTCGAGCGCCTGGCCGGTTTCGAGGTTGAAACCGAAGCGCGACCACTGCGGATAAATCCCGGCGTCGAGGTTGATGCGAATGCCGACGGGGATTTTCTTGCCGAGCTTAACGGCGACTTTTTCGAGGTCGTTGATTTCGTCGAGATGGTCGATGTCAATCGACGCGCCTTCGGAGGCTGCGCGTTCGAGGATATGCATCGGCTTGTACGGTCCGTTGAAAATAATCTGGTCGCCGGGGATGCCCATTCCGCGCGCTTTTGTGTACTCCATTTCGGAGACGACTTCAGCGATGGCGCCGCAGTCGTGCATGATCGCGCAGACGGATTTCAAGTAGTTTGTTTTGTACGACCAGCCGAACGCAACGTTGGGGTAGCGCGTCGAAAAGGCGCTGTGCATCTGGCGGTATTTATCGCGGATGGTGCGCTCGGAATAGACAAAGAGCGGCGAGCCGTATTGTGCGACGAGTTTGCTGATCGGCACGCCTTCGATGGTCTCGCGAACTTTGCGCGCGTAGGCCGGGCTGCGCCCGAATTTGTTCATTGCGCCGCCCATTAACTTCTTGATCACCGGCTTCTCATATGATGACATTATGCCGTCTCTCCTCGTGTAATCGCATCTTGAAATTTCTGCATATCGGAAACCATTTCCAAGCAATAACGGACGAACAATTTGCCTGCGGGATACTCGTTCGCTTCGGTCTCTGTCATTTCACGCACGGGCAGCCCCATAGCTCGGCGAACCATTCGAGACGGCAGATTGATGCCGACGCCCGTCGCGAAGTAGGACCATGCCGGGAAGCGCGGATTAATTTCGATCAGGAAGACTTCGTCGCCCTTGACCATGCACTCCAACTCGAAGGGACCGCGCCAGGAATATTCTTTGATGAAGCGCTGAGTCGCTTCGAGCATCTTTTCGTTTTTGACTGTCACGCCGGTCCAAATTTTTCCGAGCGAGGTGATCATGATTTTCTTGATGCCGACGGCTCCGAGCGAGTGGCCTTCGCCGTCGCCCAAGCCCACGACATTCAACTCGTCGCCGGTGACGACTTGTTGAACGATGATCGGGTAGCCCCAGTCGGCGGCGAGCGCGGACATGTGGTGGTGCGCTTCGGCGAGCGTGCTGGCTCTGTAGGCTTTGTAATAGATGCCTTTGATCATCACCGGCAGGCCGATCTCTTCGACGGCTTCAGAAAGTTGCCCGGGCGAATTGATGACTTTGGTTTTGGGAAGCGAGATGCCGATCTTTGACGCGACTTCGGTCAGCAGATCTTTGCCGCGCAATTTGAACTGTTCCATGCTCGGCAGGAAGGTTCGGATGCCGTGGGATTCGAGCACGGACGCGTAATGGATATACATCGGCAATTCAGCGTCGAGGTTGGGAATGACGAGGTCGAGGCCGTGCGTTTCCTTGATATGAAGGAGGCGGTTGATATAGGCTTCGGTCTCGCCGTAGGGGTACGGCATGATGAAGGATTTTTTGATAATCCAATCCATGTAAATGCCGGGTTCCATGGCGTCGTAAGCCAGGCCGATGACCTCGACGTCCAAGTCTTTGTCTTCGAGGAGACTCCGCGCGACGCCGATCCCGGGGCCGGGATTGTCGGCGGCGTTGATGCCGGAGACTCCGATGATGAGTTTCTTTTTCACGACGGACCTCGTGGGAAGTTTAGGCAAGCGAAACAGGGATGATTAGCAGGCGCATTGCACGGACAGTGATTTCAACTGGCCACAGAAATCGTTGATGTCGCGTTCGGCTTCGTCTGCGGCGATATCGTATTCGGCGCTGACGGCTTTGATGATGTCGGACATGACGACGTTGTCGCGCAGTTTTTTCAAGATGAAAAGACCGGTCGGATTCAGCATGAAACTGTCGCCGGTTGATGGGTCGAAAACGAAGCCTTCATCATTCAAAGCCAAGTGCGCAATCTTGCTCATAAAGTACCTTTCGATTCAGAAGCGGTGCCGAGTTCGTTAACAGTATGTATGAAAGATGGGCGGAGTTATCATGGAAATTTGAATAAAATCGAACGAAATTTTTCTGTGCCGCAGTCATCGCAATGATTCTGCGCTTCACTCTGGCGCACGTGTGAATTAAGGTATTGGTTATGTCAACCACTCTATCAAAAAATACATTTCTATTGTCTTCCAGCGCCGCGTGTGCCGCGTTGATGACGTTGCTTGCGTTGACGGGATGTGACCGTCAAGAGTATGTCGTCGAACATGTGTCGTCTCCGGTGGTCATCACGGCGCCGGACAAGACGGCTCCGGGCGATAGCGTAAAAAAAGACGCGGCGGCAGGAACGACTGCGAAAGCGGACGGCGAGAAGTCGGATAAACCTGCTGACAAAGCGGACGCGCCGAAGAGCGAAATTCCGGTGCTGACGACTGCGTTTATGATCGATGGATTTGAAGGCCCGGAGTCCACGGTGTGGGGCTTCGATTCGGCGGATGATGAAGGCATCGCTCAATATGTGACGGCTGGCGCGACGCAGGGCAAGAAGGCGCTCAAGATCACGCTGAAGGACAAAGGGCGGGCTGGGAAATTCAATCTGCGCCGGGACGTGAATTTGGATTTGTCACACGCGGCATCGCTGGTGCTGGATTTCAATGCGCCGTCTGACAAATTCACGCTGGCTGTAGCGCTGACGTGCGGACCGCATGACATTTATCAGGAATCGAAAGCGATTGAATTGAAGCAGGGCGCGAACACGAATCTGCGCATTCCATTGACGGGCAATTCGTGGAAAAATGAAAAGTCGAAATGGGAGTACACGTCGCCGCCGGTGAATCTGCAATTCGTTCAACGCATCTCGCTGCTGATCTTCACGAACGGCGAATCGGCGGGGTCGATTGTGCTCGACAATCTGCGCGTGGAGCCGGACGAAACGCCGCTGCTGTCGTCGGGCGGAATGGTGCTGCGCGAATGGCGTCCGCAGTTGCTGGGAATCCTTGGAGTGCCGAAAACGGTGCGGCAATATGAAGGGGTCGAGGCGTTCACATTCTTCCGCGCGAGCTACCGCGATTTCTTTGATTCGAACGACATCGCGGCCGGGATGCGCATTTATTCGCCGTCTGGAAAAACGATTGATGTCCGCGCGTTTTTCGACGGGATGATGAACGCTCCGAAGGAAGTACGCGTCGAGAAAGAAGGCGCTCCGCTCACGCCGTTGTGGGGGCCGGTGGACTTGATTTCGAAGCCGGATGCGGCGGCTCCGAAGAAGAAAAAAGGCGGCGGCAAAGGCGCTGCGAAGAAGAACGCCGAGAAAGCAGAGAAGGAAAAAGAGGAAGCGAAAGACCCAGTCAAAGAAGCGGCCAAAGAAGCGGAGTTGAAGAAGGCTATCGAGCAGACGGCGGATCTGCGGATCAAATCGACGACGAAGCTGCCGGTGTGGTGCATGCGATTTACGCCGGTGGAAACGGGGCAATACACGTTGCAGGTTTACGTTCAGAATGCGGCGGGTGAAACGCGATCAGAAGAGCGTAAATTAACGGTGCTGCCCGAGCGCAAAAATCCCGCCACGCCGGGACGCTGGGGCGGCAATGTGCGCGTGTCAAAACGCGATCCACATCAATTTGAATTGCAGAACGGCGACCCTTTTTATGTGTACGGTCAGAACGTGTGCTGGACGCGCGATTGGACGCCGTACCTCGACAAGATGAAGGACTACGGCGCGAACACCGTGCGCATTTGGCTGTGCCCGTGGGGCTTGAATTTGGAGCGGAAGACGGAGCCAGGAAGTTATGATTTGGAGACGGCTGAGCGCATCGATCACCTTGTCGCCGACGCTGAAGCGCGCGGCATTCGAATCATTTTTTGTTTTACATTCCACGGCATGAATCAAGGCAATTGGGGCGATTCGCCGTACAACGTGGCCAACGGCGGGCCGTGTGCGCGAGCCGAAGATTTCTTCACGAATTACAAAGCGAAGCAGCAATTCAAACGTCTGCTGTCGTATTCGGCGTCGCGCTGGAGTTCGTCACCGGCGATATTTTCGTGGGAATTGATGAACGAAATCGACCTCGCGAAATTCAGCTATTTCGACGAAGCGATTCATTGGGCTCGCGAAATGGCAGGGCATTTAAAGGGTGTCGATCCGCACGGGCATCTGGTGACGGTCAGCGCGACGTTGCGTGATGCACCGATGGAGTTGTGGACCGATTCGCGCATCGATTGGGTGCAGATTCACGCGTATGGAAAAGATGTATCGAATCTGATGTTCGAACGCATCAGCCCGTTTCAGACGATGTTGAAGCCGGTGTTGATGGGTGAGTTCGGCGGCGGCACTGAATCGCGCGACGACATCCCGGATCAGGACGGCGCTCGGTTGCAGGCGTCGCTGTGGGTCACGGCGTGTTCGCCGTCGTGCGGGGCGGCGATGCCGTGGTGGTGGGACACGTATATTGAGACGCGCAATTTGTATCCGGTGATGGCGGCGACGAAGAAGTTCGTTGCGGGTGAAGATCGGCGCGGGCGCTTCGGAAATTGGGTTAAGAAGATGTACGACTTTGGCGTCGAAGTGTCGGGATCGATGGACGCTCAGGGTGGTCGGTTTTATGTCTCGAATCCGGAGTGGGTCAAGAATCCGGATTTCCGCAAAGGGCCGTTGATTCCGAAAGATCAGAAGGTCGAATTGACGGGATTGAACGACGGGTTGTACACGGTTGAATTCTGGGACGCGAAGGATGGGACGATATTTAATACACAACCTGCTTTAGTAAGTGAGGGTAAGTTGACGATAACATTATCGGCCCGTGCGTCCGAGTTCGCGATCAAGATTGACAAGAAGGAGCGCAACTCCATCGGGTTGAAATAGAGCGACAATTTTCCCGTAGTGTCGGCCCGTGATCTGCAGTCGTCTTTGATAGAAGGAGTGTGGATATGAATTTGATTCGAACGATTCACGCATTGAAGCTGGCTGGTGTGGCGCTCGTGCTGCCGCTGCTCTTGACGGGGTGCGGGCCAGAGAAGAAGAAGAACACGTTCAGCGGTTCTTCTGAGGCGCGCAAAGTGGACAAATACAAAGCGCAAGACACGGAGTTGGTCACGCACTCGGACAAAATTCCTGTGTACTCCGCGCCGGTCGATGCGCGCCGGGCGATGCGCCGGGCTCCGGACGATATTGTGGAGAACGGCAACGGATCGGAGACGCATTATTACAACGCGGATACGTCGCCGAATTCTGAGAAGTTGCGTTTGCAGTACAGCGGCGGACGTTTGGTAGGCAAGGAGATTCTCCCGCCTGACGCGACAGCTGCATCCGGCCCCGGGACGCGCTACACGATTCCGAAAGGCGACGCTGCGAATTATGTGGATATGAAGGAATACAATCCGAAACCCGCGAATACGCGTTCGACGTCGAGCCGCCCAAGTTCCAGCAATCCGAGCGACACTGCGAACGCGGCGTTTAATAATGAATTCAACTCCAAGCTGAATGTGCGCAGCGACCGCTGAGCCTGTCGCAGGGACTGCAATGAATTTGAAACAGGCATGGGCGAACGCGCCGATGCCTGTTTTGTTTTTGGGATGGAGCGACGCAGCATGTTTCTCACACGCGCACAGGTTCGGCGAGTTGATCAGATTGCGATTGAAGAGTATGGCATTCCGGGCATTGTGCTGATGGAGAATGCGGCGAAAGCGGTGGCTTCTTGTGCTGACACTGCTTTGGATTTCTTGCTTTACGATCTCAAACAAAAACGCGACTCCCTTAAAGTTTCAGTCATATGTGGTGGAGGAAACAATGGGGGCGACGGGTATGCGGTGGCGCGATTGTTGCGCATCGAAGGGTTTGATGTCACTATTTTTTCGCTTGTTGACCCTCAAAAATTAACGGGTGATGCAGCGTTAAATAGACGCATCATTGAGAAGATGCATTTGGAGTGCCGGGATGTTTTGGATTCTGCGCAAATTAAATCTGCAGCATTAGAATGGCAACGTTCAAACCTCATTGTTGATGCAATTCTCGGAACCGGTTTTAACGGTGAATTGAGAGCACATATCGCTGAAGCAATACAGGCAATCAATGCGGCATCTGCGCTTGAAGGCGGTCCGGTAGTGCTCGCGATTGACCTTCCGTCGGGATTGGATTGCGACACCGGAATTCCCTCAACTCCGACGATTCGCGCAGATTATACGGTGACGTTTGTTGCGCAGAAAGTCGGCTTTCAGAATCTGAAAGCGAAACATTTTTTGGGGAATGTTTACGAATGGACGATTGGCGCTCCGAACGAAATCGCCGCGCGTGTGATTCGCGAAACGCCAAGCGTTTGAACGTGTGAAGTTGAAAGGGCCGTATGATCAACCGGGACCGTTGGATTCTTTTTGAAGTCGCCTTCGTGACACTGTGCGTTTGCGTCGTTGGGGTGCTGGGATTTTACGGCTTCGAGGACTATTACAATCTCCGAAATGGTCGGCACTATTCGTCGCTCACTTTGTTTTATGAAACGCTGCAATTGTTCACGTTTCAATTTGAGATGGTCGAACCGCCGAAGAGTCCGGACGGGGCCGCGTTGGGATGGAAACTTGAAATCGCCCGGCTGGCCGCTCCGTTTTTGTCGTCGTATGCGGTCGTCCGCGCGATGATGGCACTTTTTGCGGAGCGGCTGCATTCTGCTCGCGTGTCGTTTTTGAACGGCCACGTCGTGATCTGCGGGCTGAGCCGAAAGGGCTTCGCGCTGGTCAAAGACTTTCGTTCGCGAGGTGTTCCGGTCGTGCTTGTCGAGTGGGACAAGGAAAACGACCGGCTCGAAAATTGCCGGGATTTGGGCGCTCATTTGATCATGGGCGATGCGACGGAAGAGGTGACGCTGCGCAAGGCGGGCGTGGATCGCGCGCGGCTTTTATTCGCGGTCTGCGATGAAGATGGGGTCAATGCGGAAGTCGCGATTCTGGCGCAATCCATGGTCACGCGTGCCGTCGGAAAACCGCCGCTTGACATGTACCTGCATATCGACAACTTGAAATTGTTCGGACTGCTGCGCGCGCATGGCATCGGAGAATTGAAGAGCGCTGGGACGCGGTTCCGGATTTTTAATATCCATGAAAACGCTGCGCGCCACGCATTGAAAACGCATCCGCTGGATGGTGCGGGGATCAGGCCGGACGATCCTCGGGCGGTTCATCTTGTGTTGATCGGTTTTGGAAAAATGGGCGAGATGCTGGCGTTGCATGCGGCTCAAATGGGGCATTATGCGAACGGGAAAAAGTTGCGGATCACCGTGATTGATCGACTGGCGAAAGCGCACTCGTCGCACTTTCTTGGGCGGCACACAGCATTCGATTCGGTATGTGATGTCGACTTCGTGAGCGACGATTTTGAGTCCCAGCACGTGCTCGAATCGATTGAGCGATTTGCGCGTGACCGGAACCAATTGCTGAATGTGATCGTCTGTCTGCCGGAGGATAGTTTGAGTTTGACGAGCGCGTTACGGTGTGCGGAAGTATTTAAGGAACACGGTGTGCCGATCCTGGTGCGACTGGAGCGCGATTCGGGGCTTGCGGTGTTGGCGGAACATCCGCGCGTGACGACCGGCGCGCGCATTCGCACGTTCGTTGTGGGCGGATCGTTTTGTTCGGAGAAAGAGGTTGTCGAAAAAGATCGCGCGCGGCTTGCCCGGGCGATTCACGAGGACCGACGCGCACATGCCGACGCGACGCATCCAGTCCCGCATTGGCACGACTTGGACGAGGAATCTCAAGGTTTTTATCGCCAGGCTGCGGACCATGTTCCGGTCAAATTGCGCGCGCTCGGATGCGAGATGATCACGGCGAAGACTGCGCCGGTAGCATTCACATTTTCGGCTGGGGACATCGAGTTACTTGCGCGGATGGAGCATCGCCGCTGGATGGCGTCGCGGCTGCTGGCGGGGTTTCGGTATGGCCAAACACAGGATGGGCGGAAGGATGCGAACCGGCGTGTGCATCCGCATTTGGTAACGTGGGACGAATTGCCTGAATCCGAGCGCGAGGTGTTGCGACAGACGGCCGCGCGGATTCCGGACTGGTTATGTTCGATTGGAAAATGCGTTCGGCATCGCAGTGTGGCGGTGACTTGAAAATATTTTGACGAAGAATGTGTTTAAGCGCTTGTACTTTGAAGGCGTGCGGCTATATTAATTGTCCCTCGTGACCTGACATGTGCGTGGGTTTTATTTTTTAGACGTCAGTCCCAACAAGGAGTGAAGACAGTGTCAGTACATAAAAGCTTGCGCACAGGCGGATCGCTGGCGAAACATCGCAACGTGTTGACGCGCGCGGAACGAATCAAGATTCTCGAAGAAGGCGGCAATTGGCGCGACGGACAGAACAGCGTTTTGGGCCTTCGAAAAGTGAAGAGCATCAAGGTTGTCGGCAAAAAGAAAGCCGTCAAGAAGGAAGGCGAAGAAGCGCCGGCAGCCAAAGGCGCGGCCGCGAAGCCCGCAGCCGGAGCGAAAGCCGCTCCCGCCGCAGCTGCAAAGCCAGCCGCCAAGAAGTAACTCAAATTCGACATTCACTGAATGTAAAAAAACGGCCTGTATGGGCCGTTTTTTATTGGGTGCGTTTCGATGCTTATTTGGAAAATCGACTCAACGAAAACAGGCTGATTTTGTGCCGTGTTTTTCCGTCCGAGCACAATTCGGCCATCGTCTCACCGACGACGCTCGCGAATTTGAATCCGTGGCCGCTGAATCCGGCGGCGATCAATATGCTTGGATGATTCGGGTGGGCGTCGAGGATGAAATGTCCGTCGGGCGTGTTGGTGTAGAGGCATATTTTTCCGAAATTCAAGCGCCCTGCCGCGTCGGGAATGTGTGCGTCGAGAAAATCGCGCAGCTCCGCTTCGTCGGCGGAGTTGAACTGCCGGTCCACCGTTTCGGGCGTGACCATTTTGCCGTGCGAGTGGCTCGCGACTTTCATGCAATCGACGCCGAAAAATGGGAAGCCGTAGAAGCTGTGGCCGTAGAGTTCCATCAAGAACAGCGGGAAGGTTCCGAGTTCGAACAGGGCTCGTTTTTTCGGCGTAAAAAATCCCAGCGCTTGGCGTGTGACGCAGAGCGGGAGATTCAAATCCGCTAGTACTTTCCCGGCCCACGATCCGGCGCAGACGACTGCTTTCGCCGCTGAATAACTGCCTTTGCGCGTTCGGACTGTGACGCCACCCGCATGCGGTTCGATGGTTAAGACTTCTTCTTCTTCATGCAGTTGTGCCCCGGCATTTTTAGCTGCGAGACGGAACGCCAGGATGCAGCGTTCGACGGCGAGAATTCCGGCGTCTTTTTGCCAGACGCCGCGCATCCATGAGGGCACCGCGAATTGCGGGAAGCGGGCTGAAATCTGTTGAGCGTCGAGAAGCTCGTGAGGAATTGAGTGCTCGGTACAACTGGCCAGCGAGCCTTTCAAGAGCGGGCTTCCCGGCCCGCCCATTTCGATGATCCCGGTGATTTCGAGCAGTCGCTCGCCGACGTTTTTTTCCAACTCGCGCCACAATTCATAGGCGCGGTCCACAAACGGCACGTAATCCGGATGCTCGTAATAGGCGCGGCGGATGATGCGCGAATAGCCGTGACTGGAGCCGAGGTCGTGGCCGATGGCGAACTGTTCGAAGAGCCGCACCGTCGCCCCGCGCTTGGCGAGTTCAAACACTGTCGCTGTGCCCATTGCTCCGCCACCGATGACGATGACGTCCGACGTGAGTGCTTGCATGATTGATTTTTCCGCTCAATGAAACCGATGAATTGAGAGGTACTGTAGCTAAAAGTGGCCGGGAGTCGAGTGAGGGATAATTGGGGAGCAACCTAACCATGCAACGCGCAAGCCAGCTGAAGCTGGCTTGAGTTTGAATAGCTATCGACAACCACCACCTGAAGGTGGTGGCAAGCAACATCTAAGACTGCCAGTGTCTGTCACACGAGAAATTCGTATTCTATCAGACCGAACCATCTACTCGCGACAGACAGTGAGAGTTTCTATTCTTTCTTCTTAGGAGCGACGGCGGCGGGATCGTCTTTGGGATCGGCGGGGAGCTTTTGCATGTAATCCGCCGGGCGTTTCTTGCGCGGATCCATGTGGCCGATCATGGGCATGAATTTATTATAGGCGAATGGCTTGTAGGTCGGCGAGTCTTTGTTGTGACACGCTCGGCAACTGTCGGCTCCGGGTGAGGTAATGATTTCGCCTTTGGGGAGGACGAGGGCTTTGTCTTCGTCGCCTGAATCGCCGTCCAAGCGTTCTTCAACGTGCTTGGAGCCGGCACCGTGGCAAGATTCGCATTGGACGCCCAAGGTTACATCAAAGGCTTTGCCTTTCTTTGTGGCGGGGACGTCGAAGGCGGTCACGTGGCAGCGCAAGCAGTCAGCTGATTTGGTGGGGTCGGCAATGTTTTTGGCTTTGGCGATCTTAAATGATTCTGCCGTTGTTAATGTTTGATACGCACTGCTGTGCGCAGACTCGACCCACTTCTCATATTGGTTGCCACTGCTGGTAGCCAGATGGCATTTTCGGCAGGATGCGACGCCGCGAAATTCGAGGTCGCTGGCTTGACTAAATAGACTGCTGATACATACACTAAATAAAGCAATCGCATAATGAGGATTACGCATGGCAGGTCTCCTTTTTGAATAGAATACAATAGTCTATAATTGCTTCGCACGTGTGCACCCATAATACGTCCGCGCACTGAATTGATACAAGCACATTTAATGCCGTACTACCTACTTCATAACGATTACGGTTTAGTGGGTACTGGTGTGTTGAGATGACAGGAGCCACACGATTTATAGTAAGGCACGGGCATGGCCGCGCCACGCTGGACTCCGGCGACGGCGGTCTTGCGTGGCACGTCCATAACGTGAGAGACCAGGTCGTTTTCCCAATAGAGGAAGTCTGCATCGGTCGCGTTTCCGGTGGGCTCGGCGTAGCGCAAACCCTGGTTCCCCGCCCCGCTTCGGGCTGTGCGGGCCATGTGGCAATCCACGCATTTCATGGCTTTTCCAAGCATGGGGTCTTGAGCGCGCTCGGTGCTGTGAGATGTTACATCGATTGCATGACAGCGTTGACATAAGCGGCTGTTTGAATCCTTCGGATTATCTGTTAAGCCACGAATAAACGTACTATCACCGTGCGAATTATGGCAATCATCGCAGGCTACTAATATACGGTCATTGCGAGCATGTTTACTCTTCAGCCAGGTTGAGTACTGTGAGCGGTGATCATAGGGATGCGTTTGGTCGGGCCAGAGTTGATTTAATGCAAAGCTTTTTCGTGTTGTGTGCTTGGTCAGGAATTCAGCGCGGCTGATACCGGGGCGAGGGAATTGCTCGTTGGAGTCCAAGGGTATTTCGCGAGCACCTAATTGGCTTTTACCGGTTACTTGTTCGTGGCATTGGCCGCAGATGCCGCTAGCCCGATCATTACTTAAGTAGGCTGGTTGAACAATATTGGAGCCGAGCTTGCGTTTGGGTCCGAAAATAGGGCCCTCGCGGAATGATTCTTCGCGATGTTTGGAACCTGGGCCGTGGCAGGATTCGCAACCCACGTTGACTTCCTGAGGGATACCGCTGTTATCGGGGGAGTAGGCTCCGTTGTCGTCGGGGACGGCGGTGGCCATGAGTTCGTGTGTGGCGCTGTCTTTGTAGAGTTGCACGCCGGTGAAATGGCAGGACGCGCACTGGCCTTCGAAGGTTTCAGTGACGGGCGGAAGAGTGAGCACGTCGTCTGCTGTTCCGAATGTGTTGTCTAATCCGGCGGAGAAAAAGGTGGCACCGCCGTAGTCGCGGAAAACGTGGCGGGTTGTGTCGTAGTAGGTATCGTCGCCTGATGAGCGTTGATCGGTGAGTCCTTGGTATTGAAGGAACGGATAGCGTCCGTTGCGGCCCGGGGCATCGACTAATAAGAGCTGCCGGTAGAACGCTCCGCCATAGGTGAGTTTAACGTTGAGAGTCAGCGGCGCGTCGTTGGGATTGAGCTGGTTTTCCAGCGTGACTTTATAAGCGGTGCCTGTTTTCCAGAGATAGGCTTTTAAATAGACTGTGCCACCGCCTGAGATATCTTGATAGACTTTAAATTTATCAAAACTGGCAGCTGCGTTATAGTCTTCATAATATAGTACTTTAACACCGCTATCTGTATAACTGGTTGCTTCGGCGAAGTACGAGGTCAGGAATTCGTCCCATGTGGGGAAGCGCGAGGTGTCTTGATGGGCGGTGCGTTGGCCGGGGACTTGGATGCCTAATTGATGTGCGTGTTTACTGTAGTCTTGGAATAAGTGGCAACTGTAGCAACTGGAGGTGCCGATGTAGGTAGCGCTGTCGGGTGGGCGCCAACTCATGTGGATGTGCAGGCCGCTGCGCGTGAGGGCGTTGGGGTAGAATGAATAGCGGCTGAGGTCGCCACCGGGAAGGTGTTCGGTGTCGGATACGGCGGGTTGGACGAAGGTGTAGTATTTGGATGCGGTGAAGATTCTGGGAATTGAGAAGCGGCCGTTTTTGGTGGTCGTGGCTTGAGGCAAAAGTGCGGCTCGTGCAGGATTGCGGACGATGTCTTCGAGCGGTTCGTCGAATGCTTCGGTGGTGCCATTGAGGATGCCGACGGCGGTCATGGGCGATGTTGTGTCGAGGAGCGACGATTCGATGAGGTAGACTTTGGCTCCGGCGACGGGGCGGTTGTGGCTGTCGGTGACGATGCCTTTGACGCCGACGCGTTTGGCTGCGTGGGTGCCGATGACGGCGGAGGTCTGGAATGCGAAGAACCCACACAACGGTACCGCGAGTAAAATGCTGACGAAAATATTGAAATAGTACTTGTTCGGGAGCACGAGGATGTGTCCTTGGAGATAGCTGACTCGTTACGGCTACGAAACCCACTTTACTATAGGAAACTTGCGCATCACATATCCATCTTCTACAAGATCAGCATACCTTATATTTTCATCAATCCAAGTTCTGAATTAACTATTTTAAAGATTTCGGCTGCACAGGTGGAATGGCAGACTGCGAATGATTCTCAATAGCATACTCAGGGCATGGGTCAGATTCATTCTTATACATGACAATCTTGTTATCATATTTAAGAACGTAAAAATGTTTTGATTGTTAGTGTTTTCTGCTTGAGGGCGGGCGAAAAGAACGATAGGATAGTCAATGTAATATTATGGTTTAAAGTTTGCTGCAATTAATATTGATTAGTCAATAGGACGAGTACCGACAGGGTGAATATCGTTTGACGATTCCGTTTGCAATTTTTTCGCGTTGGGCTCAGGCTGCGGTGTTGGCGTTGCTTGTGGCTTCGTCGTGTTTGATTGCTGAGGAACCTGCGGTCAAGCCTGCGGATGGCGAGAAGCCGAAAGCGGCTGAGGACGAGCCGAAGCCTAAGCCGAAGAAGAAGGACCCTTTGGGCGAAGAGAAGAAGGTGGAAGTGCCGGACCCGACGGGGGAGATTCCACCGCCTCCGGTGCCTACGCCTGAGGAAATTACGAAGCGGAATGAGCGCGCGGTGGAGTATCAGTCGTTGGGCGAGAAGTTTTTTCACGCGCCGGTGACCGGGACGATTTTAAACAAGTATCGGTTGCGAACGGGTGGCGGCGAGCGGGACGATGATATTTCGCAGTATGTCACGGTCGATTACGGCGAAAAAGCGCGGGACATGGCGACGGCTCATTTTGACGCGAGCGTGAATGAGAATTTGAACAAGCATGGTAAAGGTCGGCGGTCGGATTTATTTTCGGGACTGCTCGACACGTACAATTCGCCGGTGAATGCGCGCGTGTATTCGGCGTATGTGGATTTGAATAAAGTGCCGGGGCTGGAGCTGCTGCGAATCGGGCGGCAGTGGAATTATGACACGCCGGAAATTCTGCAGTTTGATGGTGTGCGCGTGGACACGAAGGTGCATGAGGAACTCGCAAATTTGCAGCTCTCCTTCTATGTGGGTGTGCCGATTCATCATTTCGAACCGAGCGCTCATGGCGACTGGTTGACGGGAATGTCGGCGGAGTCGCAGCCGTGGGAGAGTTTGAAACTGCGGTTTGATTACATTCATATCAACGATGATTTTACGGATTGGAAGCCGTCATCGACCGATCCGTTGTATCAGGGTTTGAAACCGAATTCGGGCGTGCGGTCGGATGATTTGATGTCGATTTCATTCTGGCAAAAATTC
>Ga0194042_1000108_pt1 | contig 24358 bp, 20 predicted proteins | sample JunL4412m_MetaG_FD_148974 | JGI IMG/M metagenome (GOLD analysis project Ga0194042, IMG submission 148974) | Anoxic zone freshwater microbial communities from boreal shield lake in IISD Experimental Lakes Area, Ontario, Canada - Jun2016-L442-12m | ecosystem: Environmental > Aquatic > Freshwater >...
GGGGGAAGCAGGTCATCGTCGGCGGCGAAATCGCACGCGCGAAGAGCGAGAAGAAATCGCCTGAAGAAATCGAGAAGAAAAAGAAACTGCTCGAAGACACAGTCGCCGTGGCGACGGAGAGCAGAAAGACATTTGAAGGCCCATATTGGGTCTACAATCCGAAGCTCGTCATCGCCGACCGCCCGCGACTATGGCTCGGTAAAATGGAGTTCGAAGGCCCCATCGAAGAATGGCCATCGAAGGGCCGCAAGATCGTCTTCTTCGACGGCGAAAAACGCGAAGACGACGCGTACGTCAAAGAAATCTTCGCGAAGCTTTTGCCACGCGCATATCGCCGCCCGGTGAAACCAGAGGAGCTGGATCGGATTGTAAACTGGACGTTAAAAACAAAGACTGAACGCGGATTGACGTTCGTTAAAGCGGTGCGCGAAGGCTTGAAAAATGTCCTTTCGTCGCCGCGCTTTTTGTATCTCGGATGCGAGGCATCGACGCCTCCGAACGATGCCATCACCACTGCCGCACCGATCGATTCCTGGCAGCTTGCGAACCGCTTGTCATACTTCTTATGGAGCAGCGCCCCGGACGCGGAACTCGTTCGCGCGGCCGAACAAAATTCCTTGCGCGAACCGGCTGTGTTGCGCGCTCAAGTCGCGCGGATGCTCGGCGATCCGAAGGCGGCAGAGTTCGTCCGTAACTTCGCCGGACAATGGCTCGGCGTTCGCAACTTCGATAACGGTACGTCACCCAACCGCGACTTCTACAAGTTCTACGACGACGCCTTGCGTGACAGTTCCAAGCGAGAACCGCTCGAATTTTTCGCGACGATGTTGAAAGAAAATCTCCCGATCCATGACTGTTTGGACAGCAACTTTTTAGTCATCAACGAACGCCTTGCGAAGCATTACGGCATCGAGGGAGTCGAAGGCGATGCATTCCGAAAAGTGCCCGCTCCCACTGACGATCGTCGTGGCGGTGTGCTGGGAATGGCCGGGATTTTAACTTACCTCGCGGATGGTACGCGCACATTGCCGGTCCGCCGTGCGACGTGGGTGCTGGACACCTTGTGGAACCAACCCGTTCCGCCTCCGCCGCCAAACGCCGGCGATTTGCCCGCGAACAAAGACAAGAAACAACGCAGTGTCCGCGAACGCTTGAACGAACATCGTTTATCCGAGAATTGCGCGAGCTGCCATGTGCGCGTCGATCCCTTCGGCATGGCGCTGGAGAATTTCGACGCCACCGGGATGTGGCGCGACCGGCAGAATGGCGAGGGGATGCGCGGAGACAAAGGTTCACCAGCGCTCGACGTGAGCGGTACGCTGCCGGATGGGACTGCGTTCGCGACGGTGCAGGAATTTAAGAAGGCGCTACTTGCTCAAAAGCAGACGTTCATTAAAGGTTTCACCGAAAAACTGCTATGTTACGTGCTGGGGCGTCCCATCGCGTACGGCGATCATGTGACAGTGGACAAGATCATGTCTGACGCAGCGCAAAACGGATATCGATTGCAGGACATCATTCAAGCCACTGTGGCCAGTCAGTATTTTCAGACCCGTTAGTCTCGGCACAAAAGGAGCGAAGCATCATGCATTTCAACTCACACAAATGGCTCATGCCGCGTCGCACGTTTTTGAGAGGGCTGGGAGCCGCCGTCGCGTTGCCGTGGCTAGAAGCGATGAGCACCGGATCCAAGTCTGCTGCGAACGCCGGCGAGATTCCCGTGAAAGAAATTCCGCGCCGAACGATGTTCACGTTCTGGGGTTTGGGCGCAGAACCCTTCGGCTTTATCCCGACGGACACGGGCAAGAACTACACGATGACGCCCTCACTCGCGCCACTGGCCCCGTTCAAAGATGACTGCACGATGCTGACGGGATTGCAGTCATTCACCGGCGGGCACGGCGCATGCTGCTGTTTGCTGACGGGCGTCAACACCGTGCGCAACGGTAAGACGTTGTCATCGGTCGATCAACAGATCGCCGGGTACCACGGCAGCAAAACGCGCTTCCCGTCGCTCGTGCTGGGAACGGTACGTGAGACCGGTTTCGGTGGGCCGTTTCCGACGACGCTGTCGTGGAGCAAAAACCACACGCCGATCACGCCCGAGAATCGCCCGGAGGTTTTGTTCGAAAAACTCTTCGGCAGCGAAGACAACAACACGCTCGCCGCCGCCAAGAAAGCGATGGCCCAACGAGCGAGTCTGCTCGACTCCATTAAAGAGCAGGCAGCCCCATTGAAACGCGATGTTGGGACGAATGACCGTGAGCGCCTCGAACAATACTTCACCAGCATCCGCGATCTGGAAGAACGTATCAAAGTCGAAGGCGAATGGATCGATCGCCCGAAGCCGAAAGTCGATCGCCCGGATTTCGGCAAAGGCTCCCCGCGCGACCGCATTGCTGGCGACGGGCGCGGCTACTCCGAATACACACGCATGATGTTCGACATGGTAGCCCTAGCGTTCCAGACGGACAGCACGCGCGCGGTCAGCCACATTCCGCGCACCGAAGGCGACGAAGGAAAATGCTACGGATACGCCACCAAGAGCAAGTGGGACCTGCACACACTGACGCATAACGCGCAGGAAGATGAGAAACTTGACATGTGGCGCAAGGTGGACGCGATGTACCTCGCGGAGTGGTCGTATTTCCTCGGCAAATTGAAAAGCGTGAAAGAAGGCAACGGCACGTTACTCGACAACACCATGGCCGCGTGGGCAACAACGAACGGCGGCCCGAACGCACACGATTCAAAGAATCTCCCACTGATTCTGTGCGGCGGCAAAGCGCTGGGACTAAAACATCAGGGCCACCTTTCGAAGAAAGACATGCCAATCGCGAATGTGTGGAAGACAATGGTGACTCAAGTTGGCATGCCGATGCCCGAGAATTTCCAAGGCGGTTTGGCCACGGATATCGTCAAGGAGTTGGTGGGATAAACAACATGGCGAGCGAGACGATGCACTGGATAAAGCGATTTCAATTTCAACTCTCGACGACCGTTTTAATGATGTACATCGCTTTGTTCTGCTTCAGTCGGAATAGGACACTGAAGCAGAACAAAACCGATTCAAATCAATTCCTTTAAAACCCCCGTGCTGTCGCCGTGACGTTCCACTTTGATTCCAGAGCCCTTCAAAAGTGTCAGCCACGCATTGCATAGCGGTGTTCCTTTCGGCACCACAACATTCTGTCCCAACTTGATCCCCGACCCGCCGCCGGCCAGCAACGTGGGGCAGTTTTCAAGCGTGTGGGCCTGGCGAAGATTGCTTCCGTACACAACAGTGGTGTTGTCAAACAGCCGGGTACCATCTGTTTCTTGGGCCGCTTTGAGGCGGTCCAACAGTCCGGCCAGCAATTCGCTTTGCGCGGCGTCTCGTTTCTGCGATGCCTCCATCGAGGCGCCCCGACCGTAATGGCTCATGTCGTGTGCGGCGACCGTAACATCCAGACTCTTCAAGAGCGAGGCGACGGGCTGCCGATAAGTCACGACTCGTGTGCTGTCGGTTTGCAGCGCCGCGAACAGGATGTCGTACATCAGTTTAATTTCGTCTTTCCCCGATACGCCCGTCTTGGGTTCGGCTAATTCTGTCTTCGGCCGGGAAACACCGATCCATTGTTCGTCTTTTCCGATGCGCTTTTCAATTTCGCGCACGCCTTGAAAATACTCGTCCAGTTTGGCGGTGTCGTCTTTGCAAAGCCCGCGTTTCAAATCCGCGGCGCTCTCCATCACCGTGTCAAGCACGCTGCGCTTTTGTGCGAGCAACGCCTTTTGTTTTTCGGGCGACGATGCGTCCTTGGCGAAGAGTCTGTGGTACGCCTCGATCGGGGTGTTTTGTCCGCCAATGGGTTTCCCGCGAACGTCCCAAGCCATCGAAAGTCCGGGACCGTGCCCGTCGGACTCAACGTTTTGGCCACCATTCAATTGAATCGATGGGAAGCGCGTTTCGATTCCAAGCTGGTCCGCCGCGACCTGGTCGGCCGAGATGCTGTTGTGGAAATTCTGTCCGGGTTCCGAGTAACGATTGGCACCCGTCAGCCAGAACGTGCTTCCGGAATGTCCATCCATGGCGAATTTGTTCGCCAAACCCTGAACGATTGTAAAATCGGCCTTGTGTCGGGCGAGCGGCTGAAGTCCGGCAGACAGCGTGTAGTTCGCGCCCGGTTGGTCCAGCGCGGGAAACCACGATTCCTGAGTCACGCCGAATCCAAAACTCAGGAAAATAAAACGTTTCGGAGGCTTCACGGGCGCTGCTACGGCGGTGAACGGTTTGAATCCCAAGGACTCCAACACGGGCAGTGCGATCAGCGCTGAGCTGGAGGCGAGGAAACGGCGGCGTGTATTCGGCTTGCTCATGAAGCGGATTCCTATTTGGAGTGAAACGCCTTGCTATTAACGAGTGTATGAATGAAATCCCGGACGGCAAATTGCTTTTCTTTGGCGTGTTGAACCATGGTATCGATGAGCGGCTCGTCGCTGAAACCGCACGGGCGTCCCAGCGCGTATTGGATGAGTGCCGCGCCAAACCCACGCGCAAACGGTTCCCGTTTACTCGCGAGGATGTCGCGCAGTTCAAAAAAATTCTTGAACGCCGGCCCTTTATGAAGGCTTCCAGCAGGATCGATGGCCCATGTCTTGATCGCTTTTGGAATCGGCTTGCCCAAGGTATTCAACGCCTGGTAACTGTCTTCGGTTCGCCATTCTCCGACGGCGTTAAAGTTCTCCAAGCCAAAACCGATCGGATCGATTTTGCGATGGCAACTGGCGCATTGCGGCGCCTCCTGATGTGCCAGAATACGTTCGTGCGTTGTGAGAATTTTGTCGGCCAGGCGGTTGAGCTGAGGAACATTTGCCGGGGCTGGCGGCGGCGGATCGTTGAGCAACTTCCGCAAGACCCAGGCACCCCGTTCAACGGGGCTGGTGTGCTCACCGTTACCGCCCATGGCCAGAATCGCCGCCATACCGAGGAGCCCTCCGCGTGGAGAATCTATGGGCACCGTTACCTTGTGAAAATCGTCGCCCGTCACGCCCTCAAGACCATAATATTTGGCCAGTACCTGATTGGCGACGATGTAGTCGCTTTTCAATAAATCGCACAGATTCGCATTGGTTTGAACCAGATGTGACACCGTTTCGTAGACTTCTTTTCGCACGGCCACTTCGGTACCATCGTCGAACGCAGGAAAGAGCTTGCGGCTGAACTTGAAGAAATTGAGCCGATCCAGCACAAGCCATTGATGAAAGAAGGGTCGGACAAATCCCTGGCTGCGCGGATCGTCCAAAAGCCGTTCCGTTTGCACGGCCAATACCTCCGGCTTGTTCAGCTCGCCGTTTTCAGCCAGCTTACGCAACGTCGCGTCCGGCGGACATCCCCACAGGAAATACGAGAGCCGGGTGGCCAATTCCGCAGGCGACAGGGGGCGCGACGTTCCGTCGGAAACAGGTTCCGCCAAATACAACAAAGGTGGAGCAGATAGCACAATCGCCAGCGTATCTTTAAGCGCTTCGCTGTGCTTTTTTCCGCCCGACCGGTAACTCTGATACACGTTAACCAAGCGGTCCATAAACGACGGACGTGGTGCGGTTCCTCGGAACGCTTCCGTCGCAAACCGCTCCAACGCGGCCCGCAATTTTTCCGGAGATTGCGAGGGCGCTTTATCATCCAGCGCCAGACCTTCGAGCGCGCGCATTCCGGCAGCCTCTTCTTTGGCTGGTTTCCATTCAGCTTCGATCCAGTCCAGCCAAACGTTGAATTCCGGTCCGACGCCATTTTTTTCGAACGCGGCATCAAACACTTTTCTGTTGCGCTCCTGGGCGGTTCCAAGGTCATATCGGTAGTACCCGCCTTTTGGCCGGATGAAGAACGTGCGGTCGCCCCGGTCGGATGAAATTTTGCGGATACTGACGGGAACCTCGACCACCTGCGGATGCTCCATCGTTCCGGTGACCTCGTGCGTGCTGGTCGCCTCCCAACGTTCGTCAAAAAAAGAAGCGCCCACGCCAAATTCGATGAAGCGCTGTTCCGGTTTCGCGTGCTCGGTGGCGGCGATCCGGAAACGGATCACGTAGTCTCCAGCCGGAAAGTTTCCCGGAATGGGCATGTAAAACCGGCTTTTCAGAGTGACACTGATAATGCTTGAACCCCGTGCAATATTGGGCGTCGTGAAATATGCGCCATCCTCGAGCCTTGGCATCTGAAGGTACTTTTGATAGTAAGGAAAATAGCGGCTATTCTGATTGACAAGTTCAACGAAGTCCGCGAATTGCTCATCATTGGCGGTGGGGTTTTGTCTTTTAAAACCGAACGCGTCCGGCGAGGGTGCGCCCGGGATTTTATTCCAATTGTGCCTTATGATTACTTCATCTTTCTTGCCTTTCAACAAACCAGCAACGACCGTGCTGTTCTCCTGTTTTACAGCCACTTGGGCGACCGCCTCCGCCCAGCGTTTAAACTGTTCGTATTTTTCTTTTTCCTCATCAATTGTTTTCTTGATGTCCTTCAGGGTCGATTCTGCTTCGATGCGAAGTTTCTTTTCCGTTCCCAAAGCGGCATGGCGTTCAAACGCATCGTCCAACGCTTCTCGGCCCAGCGACAAATACTGTTCGATCTGGCTGCTGGAAACAAACAGGTTGCTGCCGACCGTATCGAAAATTACTTCCGGGCCGGGGGCGGCAATATCGCTGGGCAATTCCGCCACGTTGATATCGACTCCGAGAAGTGTACGCAACGTATTTTGATATTCCCGCCGATTCAGGCGGCGCATGGTGATCTGTCCGTGCCGGTCTCCGAGCGACTTTCGCGCCGCCACAAGCGCGCCGGAAAGGGCGTCGAGAAAATCCGTTTTCGCGACGCGGTCGGGCTGCTTCGCATCCTCCGGTGGCATCTCGCCCGCATTGAGCTGGCCGAGAATCTTCTGCCATCGATCAGCCTGTTCAATTGAATCAATCGTGAAGGAGATGGTGTCGAGACGCAGCTTCCCCTTCTGCTTCTCAGCATTGTGGCACTCAACGCAGTTGCTCGCCAGAAACGACCGCTGCGTCTCCGGCATGGACGCATCCGCCGCATGTGCGGACTGCAATACGAGACTCAGAAAAATGCACGTGCCCCAAAGCGGAATGCGAAGGCGCGCTTGAATGAAGGTCATTAATGAAATTCCAGTCCTACCCAATTGCGGATGATCTCACCTGAAAGTACGCCGACAAGACTGAAATTTGATATAAAAATGGAATTCATTTGAATGCTTTTTAAGCCTTCGTTCATTGGATTTCATTGGAGTCCGTTTCTTGAGATGCGGGAAAAATGGAGAGCCTCGACGGGGCACCAGTGCTCTGTCCGGTTTCCCCCAATTATAAATTCTTTCTAATTATTGGTTAATCTGCCGCTAATCAACGTAGCATATGCTTCATTCATTCAACGGGCATTGTGTCTGTTAAATCAACGTTGCTCGAAATGCTCGGCCGGATGGCTCGGCTGAAAGCACCTCGGGCGAAAACGACAGAAAAAAGGAATGAACAGATGAACAATCGCATGACGTGGGTTGGTATTTCTCTCTTTTTAATTTTCGCGTATGCCGTGGTACCCGATGCCCGCGCCAGCGAGACCCTGAAGTGGGACCAGGTTCCCAAGGCGGTGCAGGACACCGTTCTGGCCAACGGCGGCGCAGTCGGTCAGTCAGTGGACAAGGAGAATGAAAAAATCGATGGAAAGGTTGTCTATGAAGCACCGGTGAAGGGCAAAGACGGCAAGGTCGTCGACCTGGTGATTACGGAGGATGGCAAGCTGCGTGAATCCAAGAGCGACGACGCTGCCGATGCGGACGCGGAAAAGGCCGACCGCGCAAAGAGAGTTTTGGCGGGTGTAAAGTTCAGCCATCCACGGGACATCACCAATCCCTACCTGCCGCTGGCCTCTCTGAAACAGGATATTCTCGAAGGCACGGAAGCCGGCAAGAAAATCCGCGTGGAGCGCACATTGATGCCCAAGAAGCGCCGCACGTTCACCATCGGAGGCGAGGAAGTCGAGTCTTTGGTTATGGAAGATCGGGTCTTTTTGAACGGCGAGCTGGAAGAAGTGGTGCTCGACTATTTTGCGCAGGACGACAACGGCACCGTATATTACCTCGGCGAAGAGGTGGATGAATACGAGAACGGCAAGGTCAAGAACCACAAGGGATCCTGGATGCTCGGGAAAGACACCCCGATTCCCGGCGTGATCATGCCCGCACATCCAAAGGTTGGCGATAAGTTTAAACCGGAAGACGTGTCCAAAGACATCATGGAGGAAGACGAAGTGATGTCCATCTCCGAAACCGTAACCGTGCCCGCCGGAACCTACAAAGACTGCCTCAAGATCAAGGAACACCTTGCCGACGGCACCACGGAGTACAAGTATTACGCCAAGGGCGTGGGTGTGGTGCGTGAAAACCCGCCAGACGGCAATGAATTGTTGATTTCACACAACGGGGCGGTTGGCCGTTAGCAAGGGTGCCAAGGACCAGTACCCTGGTCCTTGCTGTTGGGCGCTCGATTAACCTGTGGCAAACCGGGACGGAGCACTCACTTTTTTATTTGCTAAAAGAGTGAATGCTCTGTCCCGTGCACGTCCTCAACACCCGCCCAAAATCTCATTGTCTTTCAACGCGTGGGAAAGAATTGCGATTTTATCCACGTCGCACGGCGCGAGCCCTATTTATTCGAACAAGTCCCCTTACTTAGCCGTCTTCTTCAACTTCGCCTTCACGTACCTCACGACCGCATCAAACCCAATCTTCTGCACGTCCCTTGCCAACCTGCCGATAATGTTTTCGTCCATGTTCGCGTCAATCATCAACGATAATCGAAAATGCGCGGATACAATCGCACCCGACACCAAAGGACCCGCACCCCATGCCCAATCCCCCCCGCCGCCCCTTCTTTCAAATCCATCTTTCGACGGCCATTGTGCTGATGTTTACGGCGGGAGCGCGCATTACGCCGTTGCTTGCCACCACCTTTAGGTGGTGGTTAGCGACTATTAAGAATACCTTGAGCCGGCTTCAGCCGGCTTGAAAGAAATGCAGGAGACTTTAGCCATACCCAAAAATAACAATGCCTGAAAGCTTGAAAAAGCAGGCTAAAGCCGGCTGGAGAAGTCGTAAAACTCTCTGTACCACCACCTGAAGGTGGTGGCAAGCAACGACCACAACAAAGGAATCGTAACACATGCTCTCCCGTCTGCGTCTGTCGACTTTTCTCGCGCTGCTGATCCTCAATCTTCCGCTGCTCTCCGCCGAGGCTCCGCGCGTGTTTCCTTTATGGGATGGGAAGGAGGCTATCTCGTCGTATGCCATGCGCGTGAATCTTCCGGCGACGAAGAGTATCGATCTGGGCGGGGGCGTGGCTTTGGAGTTGGTGCTGATTCCAGCGGGGCAATTCATCATGGGATCGGAGGAACCAGCGAAGCCAACGGTCACGGTCGCGGACGCCAATTGGCTGATCGCATTGGGCGGGGGAGGGGTGGCGCTGCTGTTGCTGGTGTTGGCGATCAAAAGTATCCAAAAGCGCAAGCTCTCCTTTTCGCTTCGCTTTCTGTTGCTGATGACAATCACCACAGGCGTCTGCCTCCGCGGCATTGCCCGCCGCCAGCTCGCTCTACAGGAGGCCGCGCGGTATGGAGCCGAATTGGCGGTGTTCAATAATCTTGTAGGAACAGAAAAACCAGCTCATTCCGTTACGATTACGCAGCCGTTCTACATGGGAAAGTACACGGTGACGCAAGAACAATATTCAGCAATCATTGGAGCGAATCCAAGCAGCTTTAAAGGCGCAAAACTGCCAGTTGAAAATGTTTCGTGGGATGATGCAGCGGCTTTCTGCAAGAAGCTAAATGAGTTACTCAAAGACAAATCGCTTGAAGTGCGCTTACCAACGGAGGCGCAATGGGAATATGCGTGCCGCGCGGGGACTCGAACGCGTTTTTATTCGGGTGATTCGGACAGTGATATGCCGACTGCGGGATGGTGCGAGTCGAATAGCGGAGGAACGACTCACCCTGTTGGACAATTAAAAGCCAATGCGTTTGGGCTGTACGATATGCACGGGAACGTGTGGCAATGGTGCCAAGATTCGTGGAGTCAATACCATTCGTCTTTGAACTCATTGAGTAATCCAGTCGAACCTAATAACGCAGACGCGCGCGTGTTGCGCGGCGGTGCTTGGAGTTACCTACCAAATGAGTGCTGTTCCTCGTTTCGGCTCATCAACTCCTCCGATATCCGAACCTTCAACTACGGGTTCCGCTTAGTTCTGCCCGGCCTGGTCGATTAGCCCTTTTTTCTTTTCTCTTTTCCACTTTTCAAGACGAAGCAACACCGCCCGGCATTCTCATGCATACCTTCCCTCACTTAATCCGCCCACGATATGCCACGGAATACTGACCGGAGACGTAAACGATATTCTGCTTCGCATCCCATTCCCAGTTGCCGCGAAAATGGCCGGCGTCGTTGAAATCAATCATCGCCGCTTTGGACCACGACTGGCCGGCATCCTGGGTGATCCAGACGTCATTTTGACGGCCGTAGTCTCCGCCGTCCCCGACTCGCGTCACAAACATCATTTCCTTTTCGCTCGCGCCAAAGATGGGGCCTCGATGCACTTTCGGCGCACCCGGCAGGCTCTGGCCATAAACGCTCCAGCTCCTGCCTCCATCGGTGGAGACAATCGTGCCTTCCTTCGCCCGAAAGTAGAGGTTCGGACCCCAGTGAATCAGTTCGCTCTCAAGCGTGAACTCGGCCACTTTCGTCCACTCGCTCCCGCCGTTCGAGCTGAGAAAAATGCCCGGGGACATCTGCTTTCCTTTTTCATCCGCCGGTTTCTCCGAACGGATCAGCGTGGTCGCATTCACGAGTCCGACTTTGTAACGCTTGCTTGCGTCGGGATCGCCCAGCGGCGCGGGCAATGGGCGACCACCACGACCGCCCTGCGCATTTCCCCACGCCAGGTATTCGGCAACAACCTCGCCAATCGGTTTGTTTCGATTTTGGAGAAACGCGAGTGGCGCCTCTTTTTCACCTTTGTGAATGGCGCGGCGTTCGGCCTCGACACTGCGGGCATGAACCGGGCTGTGCCAGCAGGGCGAAGGTCAGCAAAGTGAGGATGGCATTCTCGGTCTTGGTCATTTGTTCTGCCCTTTCTTACGCTTCTTGCCATCAGGATCTCCCGGCTCGGCACCGTCGCTGTCGCTGCCGTCGTCTTTGCCGCCGGGAGCGATGTTGAGCTTGTTCCACTCGTCCCATTTGGCCTGAAGCTCCTTCACCTTCTCCGGCATATCGGCAGCGAGATCCTTGTCCTCGTGGATGTCCTTGGCGAGGTTGTAGAGCTTTGCGTCTGAAGTGCCTGCAGCCCTTTTGCCTCTGCCAGCACCACTGCCATCGGCGGTTTTGTCATAGCGGACGAGTTTCCAATCGCCGCTGCGGATGGCCATCTGCTGACCGAAACGCCAATACAACGCGTCGTGTGGCGCGCCTCCGGCTCCGGCACCGCCGGTTTTTTCACCGGATAGAAACGCGAGCAGGTTCACGCCTTCGAGTTTCCATTCCGGTTTCGGATTCACGCCTGCCACCGCAAGCGCCGTGGCATGAAGGTCGAGCTGGATCACGGGATGATCGACGACACAGGGCTTGATATGCCCCGGCCAGGCGATGACAAACGGCACTCGGATGCCGCCTTCAAGCGTCGTGCGTTTACTGCCGCGCAGCGGGTCGTTCCGCGAGCCATTGATGGTAACGCCTTGCATGGTTGGCCCACCGTTGTCGCTGATGAAAACGACAAGCGTGTTCTCGGATTGTCCCGTCTCTGTCAGTTTCGCGCGCACTTTGCCGACGGTCTCGTCGAGAGCGAGCATCATCGCGTCATACGTGCGGCGCTGCTTGTCGGCGATGTTGGGAAACTTCGCGAGCCGGTCGTTGGTCGCGTGCATGGGCGTGTGGACGGCGTTGAACGCGAGATAGAAAAACCAAGGCCGCCCTTTGTTCTTTTCGATATACGCACACGCCTCGCGACCGAACGCATCAGTCGTATAATCCAACTCTTTAACGGGTTGAGTTCCACGCAGAATTCCGCCGGCATCGAAATAACTGTGCGCGCCGCCGAGGAAGCCGAAAAACTCGTCAAAGCCGCGCTTCTGCGGATGCATCGCGGCAGAGTTGCCAAGGTGCCATTTGCCAGCCATACCGGTGATGTATCCGCCTGTCTTAAGATGATCCGCAAGGGTCGTCTCCGTGACTGGCAACCCGCCGCCCGCGCCGCCGGAATTAAATTCGTGGCCGAAGCGTGTCTGGTAGCGCCCCGTCAGCATCCCTGCTCGGGTTGGCGAGCAATACGGTCCGCTGACGTACCCGTTCGTGAAGCGAACGCCCGCCGCAGCGAGCGCATCCAAGTTCGGCGTCGGGATGTCCTTGCAGTTGTGAAACCCCACGTCGCCATAGCCCATGTCATCACCGACTATGAGAAGGATGTTGGGCTTCGGTACGTCGGCGGCGAAAGCATGGGCGCAGAGAAGCAGGCAGATCGTCAGGCTTGTGTGGATTTGTTTCATGGTGTCCTTTTGTTTTTTGAGAGCAATGATTCGTTTCTCCACTGCGGTCGCCGTTTGATCACTCGAACGCGGCCGCGGTGACGAAAATCATCGCCTCGTGCTTTACCGGGTGCTCCCCGAGGTACATGCCCCAGCGGAAGCAGCCGCCCTGCTTGCTGTAGCGCGTGGTTAAGCCGCAGTCGATTCATCTGCGCACCCTAGAAACAAGCGGCGCTGCCCGGACAAAATCATTCGCGACGGATTCCTCCAGCATCCAGCGCCCCATATCCAAATACGAGACCGGCAGCCATGAGTTGAGTGCCCCCGGCCAGTCCGAAGAAGCGACGGGACGCTCGGAGCTACCTCCGGAGTTGACTGCGGCGCGAACGAGCGTCCAGCGAAGCGACGCAAAAACGCCGTCGCCCAGGGCATCGACGACGGCTTGCTGTTCAGTTGCCCCACGACCCATATTGCCCGGCATCCACGAGAAGAAGCGCATCAGCCGGCTCGCCGGCATTCCCGGCAATGAGGTAAGCAGTGTGTTGATCATCACGATGCGGTCCACTCCTCCGGCAATCATGGACTCCTTCACTGTCGCCATGTTCGCAGAGAGCAGTGCGGGGCGATCGTGCGTAGTCGCGGTCACTCCGAGGGCGGTGAGCACCGCATCCGTCCCGGAAAATGCGTCTGCCAAAGCAGTCCCGTCAGCGAGAGATTCGACAACGACAACACGCGAGCGGCCCGGCACCGCGGCGATGCGCTCTGGCCGCGAGCGGACGATGGCAGTGAAGTCGATTCCCTCGGCGCGGCACACACTGAGAATGCCTTGGCCGAGCCCCCCCTGCCGCCCCGAGGACGGCTACACGACGAGGCAGCAGCCGGGATGTACTATTTTTAGCTATTGTCGTCATGGTTGAAGACCCGTCATTCGAACGCGACCCCGGTGACGAAAATCATCGCCTCATGCTTGACGGGGTGCTCTCCGAGATACATACCCCAGCGGAAGTTGGTGTCGCCTTCCTTCCGAGGAAATGAACCCGAGCCGACTTTCTTGTCGTCGAGAAACACCTCGTAATTGAGACCATTGTCACGCACGCGGATATTGAACGGCTTTCCGGTCATCTTTGCGGCGATGACCTTCTTTTTCTCGTGACGGGGTGAATAGATCACATCGCCGTTATCTTCCATGTCGAGCTGGATGGCCCAGTCGTTGATGTTGTTCTTGGCTTGGAAGATGGCGCAGCCATGCGGCTTGATGATGGTGTAGGTGCCGCTCCATTCATGCCAGGCGCCTTCCTTCCATTTCAGCGAGCTGTAGGCCTCGACCCGCGCGGCGAGTGCCCGGGCGTTGTGAACGTTCGTCTCATCCTTGAAAAGACGAAAAACCTGGGTGTTGCCGTCCTCCTGATACCAGCGCGACCATTTCGGGAATTCCTTGCGGGAGATGTGGCTGTCGGCAAGGGTGTGCACATCGATATCCTTCGGAATGACGCGCTTGGCGTACGGGCCAACCTCGATGAGGTTCTTGTTGACATGGATTTTCGATCCAGTCACGCCCTTGGATGAGCTGGTGCCCTGAGCTATCTTGCCGCTGGCGAGGACCTCCGCGAATGTGGGGTCGGTTCCCTCCTGGGTGAACAGTTTCCCACCATCGCCTGTGGCTTTGGCAGGCTTCGAAGCGCCTGGCTGCTCGGCCGAGAACGTCTGACCGCAGAGAAGGATATAGATTGGCAGAATGTAGCGGATTCGATTCATGGTGTTCTCATTATTGGGCGTAGGAGTTTACTTCTTGCCAGTGTCCGACGGCTTGGCCGTGGGTTCCCCCGTCTTTGCCTTTACCGGCGTGCTAAGCACGAGCATTATGCGATGCATTTTTGGTTTGTCACCGTGAAAGCGATCCTTCTCCGGAAAAACCAAATAGACGACGTTCCCCGTCTCGTGCAGGTAATCTTTTGCCACGTGATGGGGGGTGTAAGGCAGATGACGTTTGAAATCAGCGTCCTCGAGATCGAGGACCTCGTCTTCGTCGTCTTTCTGCCCAGCAGACGCAGCACTTGCCGGTGGTTGAGCGCCTTTCGCCAACTCCGTCCACTTTCCATTCTCCAAAACAAAGCTGTGCATGCCGGTCTTGTGATCGAGCGCCTTCACAACCGGCCGGTTCTTCTCGTCGATGCTCAGCCCCGGCATGAGCGCCACCCAAGGCGGGGGCCCGTCGTGCCTGGAGTAAACGACGTCGGCTTGGTGCGGGCCAGGTTCGGCACGCATCGGGAGCACAATCTGCGTTCCGTTGCCACGGTGGAACGTTTTGCCGGCATCGTCGGAATAGGCGTAAAGCACGTCGCTGCCAGTATGTCTGCCTTTGGCGGACGAGGTGTCCGCGTTCAGCAGCACAACTCCGAGGTGCATGCGTTTGTTCTTGTCCCAGCAGATTTTCGCGTGCGGCTGTGTGTAACCGCCCCCTTCGCCGTTGTCTTCCCAGGCGGTCATTGGTTTGCCATGGGCTTTTTTGGCGCGGTGGCCTTTTAGGTCATCGGCTGGCACATCCGCTCCGAGCATCGACCACGTCTGGGTTTTGACATCCAGCACACTGATGCCGATGCCCCAGACAGGATCCTCGCAGCGAATCGTGTGATACAACACGCCATCCGGGCTGCGCGTGAAGTGCGGATAGGTCACCTTGTAGCCTTGCGGCCTTTTGTCTTCTCCCAGGTCGGACGTGTACACAAATTCGGAAATGTCCTCGGGCTTCTTTGAAATCCAGTGCTTCACATGCCCGGACGCATGCATGTCTCCCGAGACGTGAATGTAGCCATCCGAGTCCGCAGCGATGCTGTAATACCGGTGCGGGTCATCGCCCGTGACATGGCCGGGCATGAGCGGATACATCTCGGGCTTTTTGCCGTCGAGCGGCACCTTCACGATCATCGTCTTCAATCCCGGCAAGAGAACCCAGGTGTATGCGTTGCCGTTGTAGGCATAGACGGTCACCCGGTTCATGAAGCGGTCTTCGATGCAACCGTTGAAATCCCAGAGGACTTTGGTTTCGTACTTCGTCTCGTTCTGGCCGGTGGGCTTGTCCTCCGCCTTCAGGCTCGCGATGACGAACACGGCTGCCAGCAATGTCAGTATCAGTTTTGAATTCATGATTTTTCCTCTGGATTGTCTTCTTTCTGCGAATCCTATACGCATTTCTCCACACGATTGGATGGGGATAAAACTTTTTACGCAGGTGCCGCGCCAATCCATGCACCGCTGCTCGTCATAGGTGGCAGCGAAGAGGTGCCGGTTTTTCCCGCAATCAAGCCGTCGAGATGCGGCGTCGGCACGTCCTTGCTACCTTGGAAACTCATATTCGCGTAGCCCTGGTCGTCGCTAAGAATGATGAGGATGTTGGGCTTGGATGTGGGTGCATCGGTGGCGTGGGATTGCACCAGTGAAGCGTGATGCACACAGAGGACGAGAAAAAGTGTGGGGATGGGTTTCATTGTTTGCTTTTCTGGTTCTTCGTTTTCGCTGGCTTGGTTTCGGCGGAATTGGTGCGCGGGGAAAGGTATTGATCGAACACATCGCCTTGGCCGAGGGCGCGCGGGTCGTTCTGTTTCTTGAGTTCGCTCATGAGAGTCTCCCGCAGCGCGGTGAGCTTTTCCGCGAAGGCGAGCTCAGCGGTGAGGTTCACGACGCAATCGGGATCGCTGGCAAGATCGAACAATTGCTCGGCCGGACGTTTGCCGAAAGCGTGCTGCCAAAAGGGATCCTTTTCGCCGCTTTGCATTGCGAGCGTTTTGCTCGGACTGGCGTCGGTATCCGTGAAGCTCAGATCGGGATTACCGCAGGGCCAGCGGTCGGGCTCGAAATTGTGGACATAAAACAGATTGCCGCTGCGAATCGCGCGCACGGGATAGCCGAGGCCCGCTGGCGAACCGGGTCGGGCGAGCACGTCGTTGCGCTCACGACCGACGATGACCGTGGTGCGCTCACCCTTCGCCTCGTTGCGGAGCAAATCGGTGAAGCTGCGACCGGTGACGGGCGACATGCCCTGCGCGACACCATTCACGTCGAACAATTCGAGGAATGTCGGTGCGAGGTCAATGAAGCTGATGAAGTCCGCGACGCGGCGGCCCGGTTTCGCGATGCCAGAGGGCCAAGTCGCGACGAACGGGATGTGATGCGCGTCGTCGTAGGTGTGGCCCTTCACGCGTGGAAACGGCATCCCGTGATCCGAGGTGACGATGATTAACGTGTTCTTCGCCTCGCCGCTGGCCTCGAGCGCAGCGAGCAACGAGCCGACCTGCGCGTCGTAGGCTTCGACCTCGATCGCATAGTCGAGCATGTCGCGGCGGATGATGTCGTTGTCGGGCCAGTAGGCGGGGACACGGTCAATGTCCGCAGGCTTCTTGCCGGCTGCGATGCCGGAATCCAGCTTGTAGCCACGATGCGGATAATGGCTGCCGAACCAATAGAAGAACGGTGTGCCCGGCGCGCGCTTCTTCAGGAATGCGGTGAGGGCGGCACCCGGCTCATTTACCTTTTTTTTCTCGTCCGCGCCGAGGGCGAAGTCGCGCAGGCTGCCGTCGGCCAGCTTCGCTTCACCGGGGCCCCAGGTCTTGCCCGCGCCGCCGGTTTGAATGCCGGCCTTGGCCAGCGCCTCGCTGAAGGCCATGAACTTCGCGGGAAAATACGGCTGATGATTCGCCGCATCTTCGAGCTGCCACGGATTACGACCGGTGAGGATGGCCGCCCGCGACGGCGCGCATTTGGATGTCGGCGTATAGGCGTTGTCGAACACCAGCCCCGCCTTCGCGAGGCGGTCAATGTTCGGCGTCTTCACCCACTTGCATCCGTAGGCGTCACCGAAATGTCGAGAGGCATCATCGGCGATGATGAACAGGACGTTGGGTTTCTGCTTCGGTGCGTCCTCGGCGTGCGTCGCATTCGGCGAAACCAGTAGCAGGGCGATGAGGAGAGTGAGGATGGGTTTCATTCTTTGGCTTTCTTCCCTTTGCCGTTCTTTTTTTCCGCTTGGGAGGGCTCAGGGGTGTCGCCCTCTTTGTCGCTCATGATGCCCTTCGCGGAGGCGGGAAGATTGATGACGGGAAAGTGCTTGGCGAGTTCGGCTTTGAGGGCGGCGTGCTCGGGCTTGTTGGCCAGATTGGTCCACTCGTATTCGTCGTTGCTGTGGTCATAGAGTTCTTCGCCGCCGTCGGCGTAGCGGATATAGCGCCAGCGGTCCGTGCGGACGGCGTGGTTGTTTTGGCCAAACGTGGTGACGCCGACTCCGTTCCACGCGGCGGCAGGATCGGCGAGCAGGGGCTTGATGTTGTCGCCTTCGACCCAGGCCGGTTTGGGCAATGCGGCGAGGTCGCAAAGCGTCGGATAGACGCTCATGAAATCCACGGGGCTTTTGCAGAAGCCGCCGGGCTTGGTCACGCCTGGGACGACCCAGATGAAGGGTGCGCGAGCGGCTTCTTCCCAGAGCGTGAACTTCCGCCAATGCTCTTTCTCTCCGAGATGCCAGCCGTGGTCGCCCCAGAAGACGATGATGGTGTTGTTCTTCTGCGGCGACTTGTCATACGCATCGAGCACGCGGCCGATCTGGCCGTCGAGATACGTGATCGTCGCGAGATAAGCCTGCACGGCTTCCTTCCAGCGTCCGGAGGCGAGCACGGCGGCGTGGTCGCCGGATGGCTTAGCCATTTTGACGCCGGCGGGCGGCACATCGGAGAGATCGCCTTCCTTAGTCGGCGGCAGTTGGATGTCCGCCAGCGGGTGCATGTCGTAGTATTTCTGCGGGACGTTCCATGGCATGTGCGGCTTGTGAAAACCGAGCGTGAGGAAGAACGGCTTGTCGTGGGTCTTGGCGAGTTCCGAGATACCGTAGTCGGCGATGCTGGTGTCGGAAACCGCTTCATCTCCACCCTTGACGATCGGACCAAACGCGATGCCGCCGATACTGCGATCGCTGATTTTGCCCTCCGTAGCAGTCTCTTTCTGCATGGTGGTCCATTGCTCCTTCCAGCCGAGTCCACCATGCCAGAGCTTTCCGATGCCGAAAATCTCGTAGCCCGCATTCTTGAACTGCACCACGAGGGACACCTCGGGTTTGAGGACCATCACGAACGGGTTGTTATTGTTATAAATCCCGGTCGTGCCGGGACGCTTGCCGCTGAGCAGCGCGGCGCGGGAGGGATTGCAGACCGGGGCCGCACATTGCGCGTTGGCGAACGTCACGCCCATCGCGGCAAGACGGTCAATGTTCGGCGTCTTCGTCTGTTTGTTGCGGCCGAGATGCCCGACCCAATGGTTGAGATCGTCCACCGCGATGAAGAGGACGTTGGGCTTTTCTCCTGCGGCAGCGAAAGCATGTGCACAGAGGAGAATGCATGTCGTCAGGGTGGCGATGTGCTGTTTCGTCGGTTTCATCGTGTTCCTTTATTTTGAAACGGAAATACGGACGTGCCCAGCACAAACATGTGGAACAATCGAACAGGCATGAATTTTCCTACAATAAAAGTAGGGAATCCCCCACAGGATAACGCCTAACATGAAAAGCTGTGTTCAAATTGGTGGTGCTGTCTGGAATTTAATGCAAACTGCGGGCCAAGAATCAGGTTTGTGAATTGAACCGGATTCCGAAGTCTAATTCATTTTCGGCCCTATGGTTCATGGCCGCAGACAAGCAGGACTGCCCCCCTCAAACAAATCCAAACGTAATCTTATCAATAAGGTGAAGTAGTTAAGAATCCTGTCAACCAATTTCAGAGGAACCTTCTCATGCGCGAAATCGCCCGAATTTCACAAGGCTTCTTACCCACCCAAGACCGAATCGTCCGCGCCATCGCCGGACTGTTCAAGCTGCCGGTCCATCAAGCCGGTCCTGTCGCAGTCCTCGACGCCGGTAGCGGCACCGGTCAAGCCGTACACGACTTTCGTCAACACTGGCTCACCCAGCGGCCTGATCTGAACATCGCGCTGCTGGGCATCGAGTCCGACAAGAATCGGTGCCAGCAAGCGTCGGAATTACTGTCCACCAGCAAGGGTGGCGGCACAGCGCTGTGTTCGGCCATCGAAGACGCTACTGTCGATCAGCCCGTCAGCCTGCACTGGTTCAACCCGCCTTACGATAGGATCAGAGGCGCGGGTCGAACCGAAGCGGCGCTGTTCAATCGTGTAAAAAATGGCCAGCTCGCGGCACCGGCCTTCTCGTGATGATCGTTCCCGACTACGAGCTGGCCGACCCGTTGTCGGGCTTGGCCATCGCGGTCGAACGCGACTACGAACTGCTCGGCCTCTGGCGTTATCCGGAGCCGGAGTATCAGGTGTTCAAGCAGTGCATCCTGTACGCGCGCCGTCGTGAAAAAGCTCTCAATAAAACGAAGCTGACGTTCCCGCGCTGGGCAGCCAGCCAGGACCAGTGGCTGGTGTTGCGCGATGACATGAAGCCGGTCGCCACGCTTCATCCGGTCTCGAAGGTTCCGACGCTCCGCCGAACGCGGCTAGGCAACGACGTAGTCATTGATACACTAAGTCGATCCCCATTACGCGGCGGGTTGCTCCGCGAAGCCGCCTCGCCCGCGTCACCAATCGGTCGGCCACTGTTGCCGTTGAAGGCCGGGCACCTGGCTTTGGTGCTCGCGGGCGGCCTCGCGGACGGCGTGATTGAATCCGTCAAAGAACGATTCCTATTGAAAGGGACGTTACAATCTGCCGTCCGAAGAATTTCGACGAAGGACCAACTTGATGATCGAGGCATGAAGCCGCCGAGGTCGATTCGTATCGGACCCGGTATAAGATGGCCGTTCGCTGCTTGCGCAGTGATGGCAGCATCGAAAATTATTCGTCCGCCGAACCAGAAACCGAAGAACTCGAAACGGAGGTGAACGTAGAATGACAAATACAACGGATCCCATCCCCAAGCTCGGCCTCGCCGAAATTGCCGTGGCTTAATTGCCCCACCTCGAAGTCGTTGCCCGGAACTCGAAGGGCGACATCGTGGCCGATGTCGGCGTGCAATTCGTCGCGTAGATTGTGAATCCACAAAACAGCGTGTTGTATCTCGAAGCCGTTTCCACTTCCGACGCCGGAGCCCACGCGCTCATGGGCAGTGTCTGCGATCCACGCGGCGCCGTGGAATTTCGGTTTCATCTCGCCGGGGAAGCTGGTGACTACGTTGAGATCACGCCGCCTGAGTCGCCGCGTGTGGCGAATGTCCGGCTGTCCGTACCAGGTTGGTCGCGGCACGTTCATCATGTCGCCATGCTCGACCGCTCTGGGGTACTCATGCTTGCGCCGGACGACGAGACGATCTGGCGGCAACTGTGGGCGAAGATGTCGTGTCCGACATTGGCGGACTTGGGGCGGGGCGTTGATGCCGAAGATTCATAGTTCCGGAATGCTGCTAATACCAAAGGCCAAGAGTGACGCATCTTCGTCTTTACGCAAGTGAAATCCACTCTAAAATGACTTTTGCACCACGTCACTTTGAACCGATCCTTGGATTTTGGGCTGGGAAGGGGACAGGGTGGGTGTTGTAAAGTGTTTCTGGATAAATAATTAAATATTACGTCATTTGCGACGTGCGGTGGCATGGGTTTTGTTGTATAAATTGCCACAGATTTTGGTTTTGGAAACGGTCGAAGGGTGACCACTACAGGTGGAGGACGTTCATATGGCCAAGCAACTGGCCTTCGATGAAGAGGCATTTCAGCACATTAAAGAAGGCGTAACGAAGCTCGCACGAGCTGTGAAGAGCACGCTCGGACCGCGGGGCCGTAACGCTGTACTCGACAAATCTTGGGGCGCTCCGACCGTTACGAAAGACGGCGTGACCGTGGCCGAAGAAGTCGAACTCCAAAACCCGTACGAAAATATGGCTGCGCAGCTGGTGAAGGAAGTCGCTTCGAAGACATCCGACATCGCCGGCGACGGCACGACGACTGCAACCGTTTTGGCTGAAGCGATTTATGTCGAAGGGTTGAAGAACGTGATCGCGGGAGCCAATCCGGTGCGCATCAAGCGCGGCGCGGAAAAGGCAGTGGCTGCGATCGTGAAAGAAATTGAAGCGATGGCGGTCAAGATCAATGGCGCCAGCGACATTCAGAAGATTGCGACGATTTCTGCAAACGGCGACAGCACCATCGGTAAGATGATTGGTGAAGCGTTTGAAAAAGTCGGTCGCGACGGCGTGATTACGGTGGAAGAAGGCAAGAGCTTGGTGTCGGAATTGGATGTCGTTGAAGGCATGCAGTTTGACCGCGGCTACTTGAGCCCCCACTTCATCACGAATCAGGATTCGATGACGGTTGAGATGGACAAGCCGTTGATTCTGATCCACGAAAAGAAGATTTCGACGGTGCGCGAACTGGTGCCGTTGTTGGAGAAGGTCAGCAAGGCCAACAAGCCGTTGCTGATCATCGCCGAAGATATTGATGGCGAAGCACTTGCAACGTTGGTCGTGAACAAGATTCGCGGCATTTTGAACGTGGTCGCGGTCAAGGCTCCTGGCTTCGGAGACCGCCGCAAGGCGATGCTCGAAGACATCGCCATTTTGACCGGTGGCAAGGTGATTTTCGAAGATTTGGGCATGAAGCTCGAAACGGTCGAATTTGACGTGCTGGGCACGGCGAAGAAGATCAAGATCGACGCTGACAACTGCACGATTATCGAAGGTTCAGGCGACACGAAGGGTATGCAGGCGCGCATCGAGCAGATCAAGAAGGAAATCGGCGTTACGACGTCGGATTATGATCGCGAGAAATTGCAGGAACGCATGGCGAAGTTGGCCAGTGGCGTGGCGCAGATCAATGTTGGCGCTGCGACGGAAAGCGAAATGAAGGAAAAGAAGGCTCGCGTCGAAGATGCATTGCATGCAACTCGCGCAGCGATCGAAGGCGGGATTGTTCCTGGCGGTGGCGTGGCGTTGATTCGCGCGTCGCACGTTTTGGATAAAATCAAGTGCATCGGCGACGAACAGGTCGGCGTGGACATCATCCGCAAGGCGTTGGAAGCTCCGGCGAAGACGATTGCTCAGAACTGTGGCATCGACGGCGCTGTGTGCGTGAACAAGATTCGCAACGGTAAGGGTGCGTTTGGTTATAACGGCGACACTGATACGTACGAAGACTTGGTCAAAGTAGGCGTGATCGATCCGGCGAAGGTGACGAAGAGCGCATTGCAACACGCGGCTTCGGTTGCAACGCTTTTGTTGACAAGCAATTGCATGATCGCCAAGATTCCTGAGAAGGAACCTAAGGGCGGCGGCGGTGGGCACGGTCACGATGACCACGGCGGCGGCGGCATGGGTGGTATGGGCGGAATGGGTGGCATGGGCGGCATGATGTAAGAGCCGGAAATGGCCTCATAAAACGCACAATGTGATTGTGTGGTAACGGAAATTGAATCAAAGAGGGAGTGCTGGCTGTGATCAGCGCTCCTTATAAGGTAGATGGCAAGAGACGGACCTAACCTTTTCAAATCAATTAAGTTAGAAGGAGAAAGACAACGATGGCCGCAGCGACGAAAGCAAAGAAGATTGAACTCCAGCCGTTGGACGACCGCATTGTGATCCGCCGCTTGGACGCCGAAGAGAAGACGGCTGGCGGGATTCTGTTGCCTGACAACGCCAAGGAAAAGCCTCAGCGCGGCGAAGTGATCGCGACGGGTCCGGGCAAGCAGTTGGACAACGGCAAGCGTGCTGAATTGGAAGTCAAGATTGGCGACCAGGTGTTGTTCGGCAAGTACTCCGGGACTGAAGTGAAGGTCGGCGGCGAAGACGTGCTGATCATGCGCGAAGCGGATTTGCTGGCGAAGTTGGGATAAACCTTGGCGTTGGCAAGCCAGAGATAATTTTATGAAAGTACCTGTCAATCTTTTCCAAGATGAAGACGACATGTGGATCGCGGAAGTGGTGTCGATTCCAGGTTGTGTTACTCAAGGCAAAACGAAAGTCGAGGTACTTCGCAATATTCAAGAAGCTGCGGATGGATGTGTGGCCGCGCGCGTCGCACAGGGAATGCCGGCTGTCATAATAGGCACTCAAGATTATTTCGCCGCGCTTAACAACATGTGCGAATACACAGTTGAAATAAAAGATTAAATTGGAGACGTTTGAACATGGCCAAGCAACTTTTGTACACTGACGAAGCACGGCAGAAGATCCTGTCCGGCGTCAACAAGCTGGCTCGCGTGGTGAAAGCCACGATGGGACCGGGCGGCCGCTGGGTCGCTTATGACAAGTCCTACGGCGGTCCGGGCGTCATCAATGACGGCGTGACGGTCGCGAAGGAAGTCGAACTTGAAGACCCGTTTGAAAACATGGGCGCTCAAATGGTTCGCCAGGTTGCCAGCAAGACGAACGATGTCGTCGGCGACGGCACGACCACGGCGACCACGTTGGCTGCGGCGATTTATTCGGAAGGCGTGCGCTATATTACCTCCGGGCACAACCCGATGGCGATCAAGCGCGGCATCGAAGCGGCGGTTGCGGCGGTGTTGAACGACATCACCGAACAGGCCAAGCCCTGCACGACCAAGGCGGACCTCGCCCGCGTCGCGACGATCAGCGCCAACGACGACGAAGTCCTCGGCAAGTTGATTGCTGAAGCGATGGACAAGGTCGGCAAGGACGGCGTGGTAACGGTTGAAGAAGGCAAAGGCACGGCGACGGAGTTGGAAGTCGTCAACGGCATGCGCTTCGACAAGGGTTACCTGTCGCCGTACTTCGTGACCGACACGAACGCGATGACGGTTGAACTCGAAGACTGCTATCTTGTGTTGCTGGAAAAGAAGATCAGTAGCCTGCGCGAATTC
>Ga0194042_1000109_pt1 | contig 24303 bp, 20 predicted proteins | sample JunL4412m_MetaG_FD_148974 | JGI IMG/M metagenome (GOLD analysis project Ga0194042, IMG submission 148974) | Anoxic zone freshwater microbial communities from boreal shield lake in IISD Experimental Lakes Area, Ontario, Canada - Jun2016-L442-12m | ecosystem: Environmental > Aquatic > Freshwater >...
GCACGATGTGTCAGCATCACGCCCTTCGGCTTGCCCGTCGTGCCGGACGTATAAAGGAGTGTGCAGACATCGTCCGGTTTCGGGCGCGGCAACGTGACCTCGGCGTCACGTGCCAACAGCGATGAAAAGGTGACGACCTTGAATCCGAGCGGCTCCAAGCGCGGTGCGAGCGCGTCGGGCGCGACGATCATGTCGGCTCCGGAGTCTTTCAAAATAAAGAGCAGCTCTTCGGGCGGAAGCAACAGATTGAGCGGCAGCGCCTGTTTGCAGGAGTAGAGTGTTCCGAGATACGCCTCGACAAATTCAGGCGACATCGGAAAAAAGAGTGCGATGACCGGTGCTTTCGTTTCCGTAAAAAGCACGCGACCGATGTGCCGGGCCGATTCCATCAAGGTGCCGTAGGTCGTCTCGCCGTTGGGAGACACCACTGCTGCGCGATCACGCGCGTTCTTCTCCGAACGTTCGACAAGGTCCAGCACCGTCAAATCGAATGAAACCATTTTACTCGCTTCCGTTACCTGTTCCGTTGGACCACAGTTCATTAATCTAATATTTCAATCGTCATGTCGCGCTCGAATGCTTCTTCGAAATCAAAGATGTCTGCAAAATCTGCGCGCGTGTCGGAGTCTTGTTTTGACATGATGTCTTCTTCGATCATGTTGAACACCAACTCGCCGAAATCAGACGTCGACTTTACGCCCCATTGCGTCAGGACCGTGCGCGCCATCAGGCCAAACCGTTCACGCGCGAGGTCGCGCAATCCCAGCACCAGATCGCGTCCGGAGACGTGGCCGCGCCGACCCCGGCGCTGCATCGTGAACTCCAGACCTTCCTGCACAAACCGGTACGATTCGCGGCGGTAGCGGTCGTCGCGCACCAGGATTTGAGCCAGCTTCTGTTCTTCGTCCCGTTCTTCGCCCATAAACTGAAACCGTTCTCCCCGAGTTTAAACCGGGCATATGATCGTCCAAAATCGCGATTGCGCCAATCAAAAAACGCGGCGGCGCGAAGTGTTTTTATATTCAATTCAGTTCTTCGCGCCTTTGCGTCTTCGTGCCTTTGCGTTTTAACCTTGAACGATAGGTCTACGAACTTTTCAAACCACCCGCCGTATCATTCTTCCAGCGCTTTCTCCACTCGCTCGCACAGCGTTTTTAATATCTGGATGCGAGCGAATTGTTTGTCGTTGGCCGGGATGATATTCCACGGCGCCGTTTGAGTGCTGGTGCGTTCGACCATGTCGCAGACGGCGCGTTCATAGAGCGGCCATTTGTCTCGGTTGCGCCAGTCTTCGTCGGTGATTTTAAACTGCTTGAACGCGGTATCTTTGCGCTGATTGAATCGCTCCAATTGTTGGTCCATGGTGATGGCGAGCCAGAATTTGACGACGATGACGTCGTTGGAAGCGAGCTGCTCTTCGAACTCGACAATCTCATTGTAAGCGCGCATCCAGTCGGATTCGGAGCAGAAATTTTCAACGCGTTCGACAAGGACACGACCGTACCACGAGCGATCAAAAATCGTGACGCGGCCTTTGAGTGGCAGGTGCCGCCAGAAGCGCCAAAGGTATTGTTGGGCGCGCTCCTCTTCAGTGGGTGCGGCGATGGGAATGACGCGGTATTGCCGGGCGTCGAGGGCTCCGGTAATGCGGCGGATGGCGCTGCCTTTACCTGCAGCGTCCTGGCCTTCGAACACGATGATCAACGATTTTTTACGGAATCGCTTTTTGCGCGTCAGAAGGCTGAGTGTGCCTTGAAGCTTTTCGAGCTGTTTCGTGTACTCGGATTTTTCAAGCCTCTGAGAATAATCGAGCGCGTTCAGGACGTTATGCTCATCAAGTGGTGGCTTGATCGGCGCGGGTGTGGCAGCGGGTACGAGTGTGGGATTGGCGAGCCGTTTCTTCAACGCTTCCAGAAGCAGAGTGCCGGCTTCGATGGCGCGGTAATGCGGATCGGTGCCTTCGATGATCATCCACGGCGCTTCGCCCGTGCTGGTTTCGCGCAGGACATATTCGGAGAGTCGGTAGTTCTTGTCGTAGAGTTTGTAATTCGCCCACTCGGCATCGGTGACTCGCCAACGCGTTTCGGGAGCCGCGCGCAACTCGTTCAGCCGCTGCTTCTGGTGCTTCTTAGAAATGTGGAACCAGAACTTGAGAATCAACGCGCCGTCGGTCGCGAGCATGCGTTCGAAGTGGCGAATCTCGTGAATGGACTGGCGCAGGTCGGACGTTTTGGTGACGCCGTGTAAGCGGTCAGAAATGGGGTCGGAGTACCACGAACCAAAGAGCACGCCGATGCGACCTTTCGGCGGGAGCGCACGCCAAAAGCGCCACATCGGCGGACGCTGGGATTCCTCCTCGGACATGGGTCCGAACGCATGCGTGTCGATGTGCCGAGGATCCATCCATTCATTGAACAGATTGACCGTCTCGCCTTTGCCTGCTCCATCAACACCGCCGATGACGATGATGACGGGAAACTTTTTCGCAGCCAGCACGTCATGCTGTACGCTCAGCAAGGCTTCGCGCAAGAGCGGTTCTTGTTTAGCGTAGTCTTCTTTGGAAAGGGTGTGGCCAACTTCAGCGGATTCAAACATGGGGGAACGATTCCTAATTCCATATCGCAGGGCGCCGGTAAAAAAACTCATTTTTAATTCGTGAAAGCTCAACTATGTTTAGCGTATTCCTTTTTATAGAATTTGTACAGAGCCTTGTCGTGCGCCTCCGTCTCAGGAAATGATATCCGATCATGCAACCCACTCGAACGCTACACCTCATCGTAATACTCATTGTTTGCGCGACGCTCACGCTGATCGCAGGTGAAAAACTTCCTCATCATCAGACAACGCCGCCTGGTCCGGCGCTGACGCCTGACGAAGGCATCGCGAAGATGGTGCTGCCGGCGGGATTCAAAATCGAATGTGTCGCGTCCGAACCTGACGTGGTGAATCCGACCGCGTTCACGTTTGACGAACGCGGACGGATTTGGGTCTGCGAATCGGTTGAGTATCCGCGCGCGGACGCGGGTCCCGGAAAGGACCGCATCAAGATTCTGGAGTTCAATGAAAAGGACGGGAAGTATCACCACACGCAGACGATCAAAGAAGGGCTGAATATTCCATGCGGCATCGTGATGGGCAACGGCGGATTTTATTACACGAACTCGCCCGACATCGTCTTCGCGCATCTCGACGCGAATGGAAAGATCGACAAAGAAGAAGTGATCCTGACCGGCTTCGGACGCAGTGATCGGCATGAATTGCCGAACAGTTTGACGTGGGGGCCGGACGGCTGGCTCTATGGCATGAACGGCGTTTTCAATCCGTCGAAAGTCGTGAATCAAGGCAAGACGTTCGATATAACGTGTGCGGTGTGGCGCTGGCATCCGAAGACGAAAAAACTCGAATTGTTCGCGGAAGGCACGAGCAATCCATGGGGCCTCGATTACAACGCGCAGGGCGATTGGTTCGTGTCGTGCTGCGTGATCAAGCATCTGTTCCACATTACGCAAAGCGGCTATTACCACCGCCAGGGCGGACCGTACCCGCCGTTCACGCACAAGATTGCCGACACGCTCGTGACGACGCAAGAGCACTACATGGCCGCAAACGCGGGCCTGTGTATCTATCAAGGCGACGCGTTTCCGAAAGAATTCCAGAACGCGTTTTTCATGGGCAATCTGCACGGCAGCCAGATCAATCACGACATCGTGACGCGCAACGGTTCGACGTACATTCAAAAGAACGGCCCCGATTTCATCGACGCGCACGACAAATGGTTCGTCCCGGTGTCACAAAAAGTCGGCCCCGACGGCTGCTTGTACGTCCTGGATTGGTACGACAAATACCACTGCTATCAGGACAGCGGACGCCCCGATCTGGACCGCGAACGCGGACGTATTTATCGCATCAGTTACAACGGAACTCCGCGCACGAAGCCGTTTGATTTGCAGAAACTGTCGAACGACGAACTGATCACGATAATGGTCACTCATTCGAATCAATGGCAAAGGCGTGAAGCGCAACGATTGCTAAACGAACGCTTCGAACCCGCAATAATTTCCCGAATACAATCCATTGCGATTTCTGACCCACCAGAGCGTGGGCGGGCCGAAACGCCGAAATCACGTCAGCATGACCAGCAAATTGAGGCTTCACACCGGCACGCGCTGTGGCTGCTCTGTTCGCAAGATTCGATGGAAGAATCGTTTCACCTTCAACTGCTCAACAATGCCGATCCCGTCCGCCGCAATTGGGGTGTGCGCATGATCGGCCAAATGGGCACCGTCTCGCAACCCGTTTACGACAAATTGCTCGCGCTCGTCAAAGATCCGAACGTTGACGTGCGGCTGCAAGTCCCCGTCGCGGCGGGGCGGCTGACCGGCAACGATCCGTTCCCGATTTTGTTCGCGATGATGGAGAACGCCGAGAACGCGAAAGACCCGATCATTCCCAACATCATCTACAATAATTTCAAGCCATTCTCCAAAACGCGCGGCGATGAACTCATGCGCTTGCTCAGTGAGAAATCGGCCGCAATTGAGCCGTTCAATGCGACGGTCGTGGCGTGGTTAAAGGAGTGCATTGCCGGAGGCGGCAATGTGGACCCAAGCGTATTTATCTCCGCGTTAAAGAATGCGCTGGGCAAAACCGGCGGCGAAGCGACGAATGAAAAGATGGCGTTGACGACGTGCATCGACGCGTTCAACGCGGCCAGCGTGAAAGCGGATGTACGCGCGAAAGCGTTCGACGCAAAGCTGCGCGCGACGATTGAACAGTTGGCAGCAAAAGACGGCAAGCAACGCGTCGCCGCCGCGACCGTCGCGCTGTGGTGGAAGAACTCAAAAGCGTCTGAATTTGCCCGAGCCACGATTGCCAATGCGAACGCCGATGCCTCTGATCGCGCAGCGCTGATTAAAGCGCTGGGCGAGACCAAAGACGCCGCACATTTCGACGCGTTCGCTGCGATCTTCAACGACGCCACCGCCAGCGCCGCAATTCGAAAGAATGCCATCGACGCGCTCGGAGCCTTGAACGCCGAGAAGGCCGCTCCGGTCTTGCTCCGCGATTTCAAAACCCTGCCGCCGGAATTGAAAGCGCCGTGCGTGAACACACTCGTCAACGATCCGATGGCCGCCATTGCGCTGCTCGACGCGCTTGAAGCCAAAAAGATCGGCGCGTCCGACATCAATTCAAACAACGCCAGCTCGATTGTTCAACTCAACGTCCCGGCGTTGACTGAGCGTGTGACGAAGCTGTGGGGCAAAGTGAAGACCAGTTCCGAGCGTGATCCTGAGCGCGTCAAAATTGTGAACGAGATGCGCAAAGTCGTCCTGGCCCACAAGCCCGGCGATGCCGCGAAGGGCTGGAAAGTCTTCGAGAAAAACTGCCAACAATGTCACGCGATCTACGGCAAAGGCAACGATGTCGGCCCGAACCTGACCGGAGCTGGGCGCGAAAATCTCGACGCGATTTTGAACAGCGTCCTCGATCCCAATCTCGTCATCGGCGACGTCTATTTTCAGCACCGCGTGAAGACGAACGAGGGGCTGCGCTTTGAAGGACTTCTCGCTGAAGAGACCGAAAAAACAATCTCGTTCAAAGTGGCCGGCGGCGAAATTAAAAAGTTCGTCAAAGCCGACATCGCGAAACACGACGTCACAAAATTATCACTGATGCCGGAAGGCCTTGAAAAAGCGATGACGGTAGACGAATTCTGCGACCTCGTGGCGTTCATGCTGTCGAAAGAGGAGCCGAAAAAATAACGCTCAAAACGTGGGGCGGGATGCCGCTCCACGAATTTTTCTAAATCTGCTCCAACCACGTCACGACCGCGTCCTCAATCGGGCGCGTATCGACATCGTCCACTTTTTCCCAGAAGGGTTCGACGCGCATGCAGGCATGTTTGGCGCGCGAGCCGAGCGTTTTGACCAAGTCGAGTGTCTCCGGCGTGGCCTCCGTTCGATGCGACAATTGCAGTGTCAAACCCGGGCACGACAGTGCGCCCGAGTCCTTCAGTAAATCGACTGTTGAAACGTCATCAAAGAAATTCTTACCGACTTCGTAGCCATCGAAATCGAGCACATCAGCGGCGACTGTGTCTTCTTTAGCCGCTTCTCCACTGGTGTTCGCTTGTGTTAATTCCGAACGAATTTTCGAACGCATTTTCCAGAGCCGGACTTGCGCCGCGCCTTTGACAACAGGCGCAAGCGCGATCACGCCTTCACCGCCAACGCGAAGAGTTTCCTGCAAGGCCAGCGTTGCGCCGAGGCGCAGGCCGATCAGCATGGAGTCGCGCGCACCGGCAAGGCGCGCGAGCGTTTTGCGCGCGACGGCGGTGTCTTCGGCGAGGTGCTGCCACCGGCGCTTGGACGGCGCACCTCCGGATTCGCCGCTGCCTCGGTAATCGAAACGCAGCGTCGCATGACCCGCTGAAGCGAGGCGTTCGGCGAGGCGGCGCAGCGCGGCGAAAGCGCTTTTGCGTTCTTCAAAAAGCGGCGGGACGAGCAGGGTGGGGAAGTACCGGCGCTTCGGATTCGCGATCGGCGTGGCGGGATGGTAGACGCAGTAAAGCGGCGAACCGTCGAGCGTCTTGACGTAGCCCGGCACGGCGGTCGGAGTGTCTGAATTCATTTGCGATTTCCAGTCTGTCGCTCAGCTAAAAACGATTTCCATAACGACTCATCTACATACAACCAGACTCTGACGCCGGGGCGTAAACCGTACTGATTTTTCTGGTACGTGCCTTTCATTTCCAGCGCCAATTCGGCAGCCGATTCCGTGGATGCCACGATCACGGGCGCGTCAACTTGCGCGGGCGGCGAGTCCCAAAATCCGACGCGCTCGAGTCTGCGAAGATACCACGGAAGCGGCCAATAATCAGCATGCGGCACCATAACTTTTACGTTCATCCGCAGACCGTCGGGATGAACGGCTGCGAGGTCCTCAATACGTTTGCAGAGGCGCACGGCATCAGTGGAGGCGTGGGCGTAAACATACGGATTGCGCGCGTCGCTGTTGAAACGCCCGGAGGCTTGATACGCCTGCCAGCCGAGATGCGCCGCGCCCGCTGTGAAGACGAGAGTAGCGACGAGTTTCATGCTCCAATGCGGCGCGGCGTCCCACACGCGCGCTGCGCCGATCCCGGCGAGGACGATCAGCCCGTGCAAAAATCCCAGGGCGCACCACGGCGTCTTGTAGGAAATGAGCGAATAAACCGCGATCAGGCAGAGCGTGTAGATGCTCATGAAACGCGCGAACGTGTTGCGTGAGTCGGTCGCTTGACGTCGAAAAAACGCCGGGACTGCTCCGATCCCGGCCAGAGCAATGATGAACGCTTCGGTCCATATCGGTGCTCCGGCCGTTTGCATCCACGTGATCAATTTTAAATAATACCACGCCGGTTTATCATGCTTGCTGGGAGCGCCCGAGCGGGTGAGATAACGTTCAAACGCCAGCACCGAATCAAGCGGTCCACGCGCGTGGGTGAAGAATGAGGTATAGAAAATCAGTGCGATCAAGGCCGCAACACAACACGCCGCGACGACATGGCGCGTGGATACTTTCGCTTCGTTTGATGTGCTGAAAAAACAGTGATTCGTCACGAGCGCAATAGCCATTGAAAAGAACACAATCGCGCAGGTTTCTTTGGTTGCGTACATTAGCCCGGCGAAAAGTCCCGTCATCAACGCCCATCGAAAAGAGGGGCGATTTAGATAGCGCCATCCACACGCGATCACGGCGAATGAGAAGAAGACGAGCGGAATTTCCTGAATGTAGTAGCGACTGTAAAAGACCATCGCGGGCGAGGCGGCAGTCAATACGCCCGCGCTCACGAGGCCCGATATTCCGATGCCGTCTTTTATGAAAAGGAGCAGTAGAATCAGCGCAATGCCGAACACGATGGGGACGATGCGGTAGTGCCATTCTGATGAGGCGGCGTATGATTTTGCAGATGAGAACCATAGCGCTGGGAGCGTGAAATAGTAGAGCGACGGGCCGTGGAATTCGTGCGGGTCGTAGGCGTAGTCGTTGCGATCAAACAGCGCTCCGGTCTTCGCGGCTTGCACGGCTTCGTCGTTGTGCATGGGGCGCGATTCGAGAGTGGGCAGACGCAACGCCAGGCCCAGCACAATCGCGGGCAGGAGCCAGGCTAGGGCGGGCAGGCGGTGGAGGAGTGAGACCAAAATAGACACGCTCGATCAACCAGGCGATTTGCAATAATACGCTTGCGCCGAAATTCGCGTTCAACAAGATGGTGGGTCGGACTCGCGCGGCGCAAACGGCTGACAGCGTGAAACGTACTCTGCTTTGGATGGAAAAACAACGTCATGCGTTATTCAATGGGTATCGATATTGGTGGGACGCGCATCAAGGTTGCGTGCGTCTCCGAATTTGGCGCGCTGGTCGAGTGGCGTTCGGTGGAGACGCCGCAGGACGACACATGGACTCGAATCGTGCGCGAAACGGTCGCGGCGGTGCAAACGAAAATGGGTGCGACCACGTCGCGCATCGGCATCGCAGCTCCCGGACTCGCGGCGCGTGATGGCCGCTCGATTGCGTTTATGCCCGGACGTTTGCCGGGGCTTGAAGGGCTGGATTGGACTTCGTTTTTTAACGCTCCGTCGCCCATTCAAGTCATGAACGATGCTCACGCGGCACTGATCGGCGAGAACGCGTTCGGCGCTGCGGCGGGATTGCAGGACGCGTTGATGCTGACGCTCGGCACCGGCGTCGGTGGAGCGATTTTATCGAATGGCAAAGTGATGACCGGGCACTTGGGCCGCGCGGGGCATTTGGGCCATATTTGTTTAGATCCGAATGGTGCGCCGGACATCGTCAACACGCCCGGCAGTCTTGAAGATGCGATCGGAGACTGCACGGTTTTGAAGCGTTCGAATGGAAAATACGCGACGACGGAAGCGCTGGTTACGGACCATTTAAATGGAGTCGAAGCGGCAAGTGCGATTTGGTTGGCATCGGTGCGAGCGCTTGCATGCGGTATCGCAGGACTGATCAATGTGCTGGATCCGGAGGCGGTGGTGATCGGCGGCGGAATCGCAAATGCGGAGAGCGTTTTGTTCGGGCCGCTCGACGAATTTTTGGAAGCGGTCGAATGGCGCCCAGCGGGATTCCGCGTGAAGATCATCCAGGCAAAATTGGGCGAGAAAGCTGGAGCGCTCGGGGCAGCGCATCGCGCGGGCGTGAAAGTGAACGATTCGATCAAGGCGTTTTTTGACTACTAATTATGGAATTTTATTTCACCATGAGCAAGCCTTCTCCTTCGATGCAATATATCTCAAAATGCAGTGAGTTGTTGGGCACTGTCGCGGCTCAAGAGACCGCGATTCAGCGCGCGGCCGACGTGTTCGCGGCGACGATTTTGGCGGGGCGGATGGTGCATCTATTCGGCTCCGGGCACAGCCGTATCATGGTCGAAGAGATGTGGCCGCGCTACGGATCGTTCCCGGGATTCAATCCGATTGTGGAATTGTCGCTGACGTTTCATAACAATGTTGTCGGGGCGAACGGTCAGCGGCAGGCGATGTTTCTGGAGAACGTGCCGGGATTGGCCGCTCGTATTTTACGGAACTTTGATCTGAGTGAGCTGGATTCGGCGTTGGTGATTTCGTCGAGCGGATGCAATGTGGTCTCGATTGAAATGGCGGAAGGATTTAAAGCGCGCGGAATCAAAACGGTCGCGATCATCAGCAAACGTCATTCGGAGGCGAGCACGACGCGCCACGTGGGCGGGAAGAAGCTTCAGGATTTTGCGGACATCGTGTTGGACACGGGCGCTCCTCCGGGCGATGCGATGGTGACGGTGGAGGGTCTCGACATGCCGGTGTCGCCGGGATCGAGCGTAGGTGGGTGCGTGTTGATTAATGCGATCAAAGCTGAAGTCGCGGACCGACTGACTCGCGCAGGCGCTCCGCCAAAAGTATTGAGTGGCGCGGCGGTCGTCGGCGCGGAACGAGCGGTCGAATTGTTTGAAGGCGCGTATGACGAGCACGGTCGACGGTTGGCGAAATTGTATGAGAAGCTCGGTGCGCATCCGTCGTGAGGCAGGGTTTTTCAAAAATCGGAGTCTGTCATTGAGGGGCTGACGACACTCAGTTATGTGGAGGTAGGCGAATGGAGACTCGATTTTATGAATGAACAACCGTTGCGAACGACCGTGATCGGCAGCTATCCGTTTCCGGGGTGGCTGGAGTTTTGCGCCCGGAATCTGGATGTGTTTGGTCCGGACGATTCGGAAGAATTGCAGCAGGACGCAGTCATCACCGCCGTCCATGACCAGCTCGATGCGGGGCTGGATGTGATCACCGACGGCGAGCAATGTCGCTTGGATTTCAATCTTTCATTTTATGGCTTCATCGAAGGCATCGCGCGCGAGGCGGAACCGCCACGGCGTTTTGGTCCGCCCGCTCACGATCAGCGCGGCAAGCACACGATCACCGGGCCGTTGAGCGCGCCGCGAGGGTTGGGCGCGGTGGTGGAGTTCGAACGCTTGACGCGCGTCGCATCCACATTAACGCGCGGACGCAGTGGTGCGGTGCCGACGTTGAAAGCGAGCATTCCGGGACCGTACACGTTGAGCGGACGGATGATCGCTGACGGCGAGAACTATGCGGATCGCTGGGCGGTCGCTGAGGCGCTGCTACCGTTGGTGAGTTGGGAATTGGTCGCGCTGGTTCACGCGGGGTGTACCGAGATTTGTGTTGATGAGCCGTCGATGAGTTGTTACGCGCACAAGGAAGACCCGGCGCGGTTTGTGGACATGTTCAATCGAACGATCGAACCGATTCGGAGCCAGTGCCGGCTTTCGACGCATTTGTGTTTTGGAAATTACAAAGCGCGAGCGGTCGGGCCACGCCGATACGCGCCGATGTTTCCAGCGTTTTTGAATTTGAACGTGGACGAAATTCACGTCGAAATGGCGAGCCGCGAGTTTGCTGAATTGGACGTGATCGCTGAGATTTCGAAGACGAAGACGGCTGCGGTCGGGATCGTGGATGTGAAGAGTTATTACATTGAAACGGTCGATGATATTGCGGATCGGGTGCGGCGTTGTTTGCAGTACGCACCGCCTGAGCGCTTGGCGTTCGCGCCGGATTGTGGACTGAGCCAGACGGCTCGTTGGGCTGCGAAGAAGAAACTCAAGAACATGGTCGAGGGCGTGAAAAAGGTGCGTGCGGAGCTCGGGGAGAAGGCGGAATGATCGAGCCGTTTTTGTCGGACGACGCGTTGCTTGCGGACATTCAGAATGCGCGCGGAGAGGGCGGCGAGCTGCATGTGTGGTGGCTGGGGCAGAGTGGTTTTCTGGTGCAGTGGAACGGTCAGCACGCTCTGCTTGATCCGTATCTGTCGGATTCGTTGACGAAAAAATATGCGGCGACGGACAAGCCGCATGTGCGCATGTCGCGGCGTGTGATTGCGCCGGAGCGATTGGATTTTATCGACGTCGTTTCATCGAGCCATGTGCACACCGATCATCTGGATCCGGAGACATTGCAGCCGCTGTTCAGCGCGAATCCTGATTTGAATTTCATCGTCCCGTCGGGGATTAATTTCGAAGCGTTGAAGCGCGCGAAATGTTCGGCGAATGCGTTGTGCGGATTGGACGATGGCGCGTCGGTGGATGTCGGCTGCTTCCGATTTGAAGCGCTTCCGGCCGCGCACAACACAATTGAACGCGACGAAGTCGGGCGCTGCAAATTCCTGGGATATGTTGTGAGCGTCGGGCCGTTTCAGATTTATCACAGTGGCGACACGCTGATGTATGACGGCTTGGACGAGCGTTTGAAAGCGATGGCGCTGGATCTGGCGTTGTTGCCGATTAATGGAGACGTACCTGAACGGCATGTGGCTGGGAATTTGAACGGGACTGAAGCGGCGAATCTGGCGAAGGCGGCGGAAGCGCGGATGGTCGTGCCGTGCCACTACGACATGTTTGAATTTAACACGGCGTCACCGGATGAATTTGTGGCGGAGTGCGTTCGGCTTGGCCAAACGCACCGGGTCTTGCGCTTGGGTGAGCGGATGACGATTGAGAAGTAAGGCGTGAAAAAGTAGGACGGGCTTATAGCCCGTCTGGTTCTACATGCGGATCAAGAAACAGACGGCTATAAGCCCGTCCTACGATTATCGATTACTTTGGTCGCATCTCCACACCGAGCAATCGTAGCAATCCGTGCGATGCGGCGTTGAATTGCAAAATCAAACCTGCCAAAAATGTGACGAGGCCGGATTCGCCAATCGTGTGATACTCGAACGCTTTTACCGTCGGCGCGGGGCCGGGGGTCCCGGCGAAGAACCAGTATGCGATCCCGCGCAACAGCGGGTCCCACATGACGACAACCAAACATCCGAACGCCAGTGACGGGCCGAACGGGATGTAGTTGCCTGAGTACACTTCCTCTTTTTTACCGTCATCGTTTTCAACAATAGCGCCGCCGGGCATGCGTCCGATTTTCTTCAGGTACAGATAAAACGGGAACGCGATCCAGAGCGACGCGCCGATACCGAGCATCATTCCGAACGGCACGAGATGGTCGAGTGTCGCGTTGCCTGGGATGTAATTGAAGCGGTCGTTCAACATGCCTGTGACGAACAAAACAAGCGCTCCGAAGACGAGCAGCGGCCACAGCATCGGCTCGTACGGTTCGCCGTCTTCGGGCAGATCAAACGTGGGCTGCGGTGGCGGCGTCCAGTCTTTGCCCATCCGCGCGCGTTGCAGTTTTCCTAGCAGAATCTTTCCGATGCCGGTCACGGAGCCGGTCATGACGCCGATCATGATCGCCATCAACGCCGCTTTCCAACCGACCATCGCTCCGAACATGGCGAGCATGTGAACGTCGCCCATGCCCATCGCTTCGGGCGGCGCTTCGTCGATGCCGCGAATTTTGTTGCGGACGAAGACGAGTGCTGCGACCGCGAATCCGACGCACCACAAAAATCCCGCACCAATCGCTGCGCCTGAGAAGCTGTCGATCACCGCGTTCAACCACGGACTCGTCGCGAACCAGATCGTCTTCGATGGGTGCAGATCGTCGGGGAAAATAATCGCGAGAATAAACGCTGGCGGAATCCACCAGAGCGTCGTTTCAATCGGAATCAGCCAGACTTCGAGATCGACAATTGAGAGCAGCAGCAGATCGACGACGAAGAATAATTCGAGCACGAACCACGCGAGCGGCATCTTCCCGTAGAGACCGCCGTTGAGTATGAAATACTGATACGCGCAGAGAGCGAAGAGTGCGGAGCAGATCAGTTCGGCGTAGAGATAGCGCGGCGGAATCGGTACGCGGCAGTAGTGGCATTTTCCGCGCAGAAAAAGGAAGCTGAGAATCGGCAGGTTGTCGAACCACGCGAGTTGGTGCTGGCACTTGGGGCAGAAGGAGCGCGAGCGCTTCCATGTCGAGATGTCGCGCGGCAGCCGGTACGATGCCATGTTGACGTAGCTGCCGAAGATCGCGCCGAAGATTGCGGCTGAAGCGATAAAGAAGAGAGTAATCATGACCTATAGAATCGAGTGATTCGAGCGTCAGCGCAAGCGAAAAATCTGCTTGAGTGACTACACGCATTGTTTTTTAAGTGTGTCGTAAAAAATAATCATTGTTCAACATTCTTGTTGACACTGCTCCGTGTGTGCATTAAGACGGTGATACACGAGGTCACCGCCATGGGGAAGCGGTGATGCAGTAACCGAGATATTCATCAACCTATAGTATCGTCCTTGCCGAGGTGAGTCATGCCGAAAGAGGCGTGTTGCGTCGTAGAAGGCTGTCAAAGTCTGTCGCATGCTAAAGGGTATTGCCGCCGCCACTATGGCCAGATTTGGCGGCGCGGCAGCATCTATAATGATACTGCAAAAGAAACCACGACTGCACCTGAAAGCGGGATGCGCCGCGACGACCGGTTGCGGGCTCTGGAGCGCGAATTCAAAAAAGCGCAACAGATGTACGACGTGGTTGTCGGTTACCATGGACGCATCAAGTGGCGCCGCGAAATGGAAGCCGTCCAGCACGAGATTCGGAAGATCACCGACGAGTTGGAATCTAACGGCGAGATGATCGAATCGAGCGAAACCAGTTCGACACCGAAACTCGTTCAAAACCACAAATTCGGCGTCGCTTAATCGCGCGTCGGATGTGTGATCCTCAATTTTCATGTACCCATCTGGTGTCCTGCGCGATGTTCAACTATGTCGCGCAGGGTTCAGTCAGATTCTGAAATAACCAAGATGACTATTTCTTAATTAAGCGCAATAAGTACAGCAGCAGCATGGCACCTAATGTTGCAACGATCAACGCCCCAAGTAAGCCGCCGCCGGGATAGATATTTAAGACTCCGAAGAGCCATCCTCCCAAGAGTGCTCCGATGCATCCGATGATCAAATCGCCGATCAGGCCGAAGCTCTTTCCTTTCATGATCTGCCCGGCGAGCCAGCCAGCGATCAGGCCTATTACGGCGAAATAAATCCAGTCCATATCTGAATCCTTTCGAATAGATAGGCTTCTAATTGAAGCTGCGGTTTAAATAGATTACACTAAATCGGTCTCAAAAAAGGAGCAGTTTACATGAACTTATTAAATCGATGTGTGTGTGCCGTGTTGGTGTGTGCAGGCGCGTTGACAGCCCAATCCGTATCTGCTGCGGGTGCGCCTAAATACGAAGCACCGCCGAAGGTTGCGCCGGGATTCACGCAAGAGTTGACATACGCGTGTTACGTCGAGACGAATGTATCGCCGGCGTACACGAAAAAAGTGGCTGAAATGGTGCGGACTGCGGAGAAGAAATTCTACACGCTTTTCAAGCTCACGCCCGATTTGATGCAGGGATGGTCGAAGGAAAAATTCGACGTCAAGAACAACATTCCCGGCACGATCATGGTGGACATTGGCATCCGCCCGTGGATTGACATCCGCGTGTTCAAAGACCAGGACGGCATGAACGACGAATGGTTCGCGCTGACCAAAGTCACGGACCCCGTTCAGAAAGCCACGATCGGCGTCCCAGGTGCTTATTTTTCGCTCGGACCTGACAGCGAATACGACAAGCGCGCGGTGCGAAAAGTCCGTACCTTTGTCGCAAACCGCGATGACGAAGAGCTCGAACGCACCCTGCTGCATGAAATGGGCCACTGCTTCGTCGAATCGTACATGCTGGCGTTTGCCGGTGGTCGTGGAAAGCAGGCAGGTGACGATAAGAAAGATTTGCCGTCGTGGTTGAACGAAGGCATGGCGCAGTTGTTCGAACTCATTTTCACGAACTCGCCATCATCGAAAAAAGCACGCTTGAAACAACAGGCGATGATTTACGAAGCGGTCAACATCAAGGACAGCTATCCGTTCGGTGAATTCGTCGAAGTCGCGAACGCGCACAATTTGAAAGCCGTCGCCAGCGATCCGTTGAAGGCCACGATCAACTACGCCCAATCTGCATCGGTCATGGATTACATGGTCAACGTGGACGGCGCGCGCTTCTTCACGTTCTTGACGAACATGCGCGAGTATCACATCAAACGCAATCTACAAAATCCGGATAAGAATCACGTCAGCGAATTGTTCTCGTTCCAGAATGAAGCGTTTCGTAATGCGTTCGGCGTCGCAATTCCGGATGTCGAGCAGTACTGGGTGAAAGACCTGAAGAAGAAGATGGAAGACACGCTGAAGAAGCAGCCTGAGACGCATTACTGGATCGGCGAGTATTACCTGCGCCGCAAGAAAGGCGGGGCCGCCGACATCAAGCGCGCGGAGGAAGAATTCAATCTCGCGATGAAAGGTGCTCCGACAAAAGGCGAAGGCTACCTTGGAACGGGACGTATGGCGATGCGCAAAGGCGATTACGTTGCTGCTCTTCCCATGCTCGAAAAAGCGGCGAAGTTCATGCCGAAGGACGAGGACGCGTGGTTCTATTTGGGCTTCGCACAATTGAATTCGGGTCTGCACAAAGAGGCCGTCGAGAGTTTCACCAGTTCACTGAAAATTTACGCGCGCAATCCCAACGCGTTGTCAGGGTTGGGCACCGCCGCGCTGGAGGCGCATCAGTACGACAAAGCGATTCAAGCGTACGATGACGCGTATGTTTCGTCACGCAATCCGCGCTTCCTGTTCCAAAAAGGTCAGGCGGCGTTCTTTGGAAAGAAATATGAAATCGCTCAAGCCAACTTCGCCGCCTACATCGCGATCTTCGCCAACGACACGCAGGGACATTTCTGGTATGGGATGGCTGCGTTCCGGTTGGGCAACAAAGAATTCGCGATGAAGAAATTCGACGAGGCGTTGAAGTTGCAGCCGAACGATCAGATGGTCAAGCAAGCCATCGAGATGGCCAAGAAGGGCGAATCGTTGCGCTTCCAACGCGAAGACGAGGAGCCGCCAGCGGTCGCCGCAAACGATCCGAAAGATCCGAAGGAAAAGAAGGATCCCAAGGTCGTTGCGAAAGATACGAAAGCTTCGACGGAGCCGAAGAAGCCGGTGAACAAAGAGATCATGAAATTGGAAGATGAGTAGCAGTCGAAGTGCCGGAAATAGATACAAACCCGGCACAACTCATCAATCGGTCATTAGTGCGCGCGTCGATTTGCGCGCATTTCTTTTTTACACCAGCACCACAACCGCTTCCGCATTGGCGTCCGCCGCGTCTTCGATGTGTCCGATCAGACTGCTCTCGCAGCCGCTCTCGCGCAGGATTTTCTGGATCGCGTTCGCGTTGAATTTCGGGCACGTGATGGTCATGCCCACGCCCATGTTGAACGTGTCGAACATCTCCGCTTCGGCGACGTTGCCCAGCTTTTGGATCAGTGTGAAGACCGGCGGAATCGGCCAGCTGCCTTTGTTGATCGTGATGATTTTGCCGTTCGGAATCGTGCGCGGAATATTTCCGGGAAGACCGCTGCCCGTGATGTTCGCCATCGCGTGCACGTTTTCTTTGACGGAGTAATGCTTCAAAATTGCGCGGATCGCAGCGGCATAAATGATCGTGGGTTCGAGCAATTCATCCGCCAGAGTCCGCCCGAATTCCGGGACGACAGCGTCGAGTTCCAGCCCGCCGACTTCGATCAACGCTTTGCGAGCAAGGCTGTAGCCGTTGCTGTGCAGGCCGCTAGAATGCACGCCGATGACTACGTCACCGGCCGTTACTTTTTTTCCGTCGATGATTTTGCTGCGTTCAATCACACCGACGCAGAATCCGGCGAGATCGTATTCGCCTTTCGCGTACATCGCCGGGAGCGATGCGGTCTCGCCGCCGAGCAGCGCACAGCCTGACTGTTTGCAGCCCTCGACGACGCCGAGCATCAAATCGTGGCAGACTTTCGGGTCCTTCTTTTCGATGCCGATGTAATCGAGAAAAAAGAGCGGCTCGGCGCCTTGGACGATCAAGTCATTCACCGACATCGCGACGAGATCGATGCCGACGGTGTTGTGCCGTCCGGTCATGAACGCGACTTTTAGTTTCGTGCCGACTCCGTCGGTGCACGCGACCAGCACGGGATCTTTGTAGTTTCCGCGCAGCAAGCTGACTTCGCCGCCCATCGAGAACAATCCCGCGAAGCCGCCGATGCCGCCGAGGACTTCGGGGCCGTAAGTCTTCTTCGCCAGCGCGCCGATGTCCTCGGCAATCGCGTCCCCCGCGTGAATGTCCACGCCTGCGTCTTTGTAGGTAAGGCCCGTTTTCATTGATACTCCGCTGCTTTTGATGTCGTTCGATCCGTTGAGGTGTGTTTATCGCCATTGCGAGAGCATTGAATTACGCCCCTGAAGTCTTCGGCATTTCTCCGCTTTCCAGCGCCAACTTGTCCATGGCATCTTCCGGCGCGACAGGGTATTTTCCGCTCCAGCAGGCTGTGCAATAATGCGACGCGGGTTGCGACACCGCCGCCAGCAGACCTTCGAGGCTGATGTATCCCAGCGAATCCACACCCAGCCATTTCGCGATGGCATCCGTCGTTTTCATGCGCTCAGCGATCAAGTCTTCCTTGCGCGGAAAATCGATGCCGTAATAACACGCGTTCCGCGTCGGCGGACACGTGATGCGCAGATGCACTTCTTTTGCGCCGGCGTTGCGAAGAATGCGCGCTTGATGTTTGAACGTCGTTCCGCGCACGAGACTGTCTTCCACCACGATCACGCGTTTGCCGCGCACGGCGCTGCGGACGACGTTGAATTTCATCGCCACAACACTTTCGCGTTCGTTCTGGTTCGGCTTGATGAAGCTGCGCCCCACGTAATGGTTGCGGATGAATCCCATGTCGAGAGGAATGCCGGATTCGCGAGAATACCCGATCGCGCCGGCGTTACCTGAATCCGGAACCGCGAAGACGATATCCGCTTCGACCGGATGTTCACGGGCGAGTGTCGCGCCCAGCTTCATGCGCACGGCGTGGACGTCGTCATTAAAAATCCGCGAATCCGGCCGGGCGAAATACACATGTTCGAAAATGCAGTGTGAGGGTTTGACGTCTTCCACCGGAACGATGCGTGATGAACGAATGCCTTCGGAATCAATCGTGACGATTTCGCCGGGCTCGATTTCGCGGGCGAATTCGGCACCGATTTGATCGAGTGCGCACGATTCGCTGCACAGCACAAAGCCTTCACTGATGTGCCCCAAGTCCGGTTCGTTGATCAGCCGACCGAGAATCAAAGGACGGAATCCCTGCGGATCACGGGCACCGATCAATTGCGTCCGCGTCATGATCACGAGACTGTACGCGCCCTTCATCTGCCGCAGACAATGCGCCAACTGATCTTCGCGCTCGGCGTTCTTCGGGCTGGCCATCAAATGCAGCAGCACTTCGCTGTCGGTGGTGGTCTGGAAGATCGAGCCGTTGGCTTCGAGTTCGTCGCGCAACCGTTTCGCGTTGACCAGATTTCCGTTGTGTGCAACGGCGAGCGATCCGCGCGCATATTCAACCAGAAGGGGCTGGATATTTTGAGTGCGGCTGGCCCCGGTCGTGGAATAGCGCACGTGTCCGACCGCGATGTGTCCGTGCATCGCCGTCAATGCAGCTTTGTCGGCAAAGACTTCGGTGACCAGTCCCATGCCTTTTTTGAATTCGACTTTTTTTCCGTCAGATACGACGATGCCGGCTGATTCCTGCCCGCGGTGTTGCTGCGCGAACAGTCCCAGATACGTCTTGCTTGCGGCGTCCGGCACGTTGTACACGCCGAATACGCCGCAATGATGGCCAACGCTTTCGTCCAAGAGACAGCTCCCATCAGTAAGAGAAGTGCGAAATCGTAATACGCCTATTTTGCACGAATTCGCATCGAATTCAAAAGTCAATTTGAAGAATCAACGACTTAGTTCAATTGGCTTTCGCGCCTTTAAGAATTCGCATCAGCGCCTGCGCCAGTTTCTTTGAGTCATGCCGGATCGGAAACGCTGGATTGACCACGTCTGCTTTAACGATTTTGAACGGCGCTTTCGCATAGGCCGCAGCGTCGTAATGCACCGGATGCGCGTTCCGTTCTTTGATCGTAAACATCCCCGTCTCACCGTATTTGCCGTCGTTGACCAGCACGACATTGTACAGTTGCCGACCGTTTGAATGCGCATCAAACGCCTTGAGCAAATCCGGCAGATCGTATCCGCGTGTCTCACCTTCATACGTCATGATGTTCGACACAAAAACTTTGACGGCCTTGCTGCGTTCCAATGCTTCAGGCATGCCGCGAATGAGCAGATTCGGAATGATCGACGTGTACAGACTGCCCGGCCCCATCACGATCAAATCGGCTTCTTCAATGGCGGTGACTATGTCCGCAGCCAAGGGTTCGGGGTCCGGACGCAATTCGAGCGTTTTGATCCGTTTTTGCGTTTTGCTGATGACGGCCTGCCCGGTCGTCTTGCTGCCGTCTTCGTGTGTTGCGACGAGCGAAATTTTATCGAGCGTCGAAGGCAGCACCCGTCCGCGCACGGAGAGAATTTGATTCGCTTCGCGAACGGCCTCGCCGAAATCGCCGCGAATACGCGCCAGCGCTGTGAGAAACAGATTTCCGAAATTGTGTCCGCCGAGTTCGTTGTCAGGGAAACGAAAATCGAGCAACTCGCTCATTAATGGTTCTTGGTCGGCGAGCGCGATCAAACATTTGCGGATGTCGCCGGGCGGAACGATTCCGAGTTCCTGTCGCAATTTTCCGGAGCTTCCACCATCATCGGCCATCGACACCACGGCTGTGATGTCGAACGAATATTCTTTCAGCCCAGTCAGCACACACGACAACCCGGTGCCGCCACCGATGGCCACGATCTTGGGGCCATCGGCCAATACGGCGCGTTCGTATGCCGCGTTCACCAGCCCTTTTTGGGCCGCGCGACGATCCACCAATCCCCACATTGATTTGATCAGCCGGTAAATTCCGGTGATTAAACAGAAGCCTGAGAGGATGTAGCCCAGCCCGGCGCCGATCAACAATTCAGTGCCCACGCCATCCATGCCTTGCACCGAGACGGCGAGCAAGTACAGCATCATGGACGCGAAGACGGCAAAGAGCATGCCGAGCAGAATGACCGCGATCCAGCGTTTGATGCGCAGACCGGGTCTAAGCCATTTGATGAATTTCGGTAACGCCATCGTGTGTATGTGTCTGGGTGTAAATGAAAACGCGCGGCGTACGCACAACCCGTACCGCAGGCGGTATTCCTGCGGTACGAGCCACGTTAAACAGCCAATTTAGTTTAGTGCGCGCCGACCCGGTTATCTGCGTCGCCCAAGAGACCGCGCAAATCCGCCGCGTCTTTCGCGTCGCGCAAGCTCTTCACGTATTTGTCATCGCGCACCAACCGCGAAATGTACGCGAGCGATTCCAAATGCGCACCCGACGCGCCCTTGGAACTCAAGAGCATGAACAACACATGCACCGGTTCGCCGTCCAAGGCGTCGAAGCTGATACCCTTCTTCGAGCGTCCAAACGCGCCCAGCAATTCGGTGATGGAATCGTGCCGCGCGTGAGGTACTGCCACGCCCGCACCTATGCCCGTCGATCCCAATTCTTCGCGATCCATCAAGGCCTTTACAACTTTTTTCGACGTGGCGTCATCGATGCGGCCTGCTTTAACCAGTGCCTGCACCATTTCTTTGACGACTTCTTCCTTCGTCGTGGACTTCAAATCGTCCAGGATTCCACCTTCCGGTATGATCTCAGCCAGCTTCATGTACTCAATGCCTCCATCGCGGGCTGCGAACCCGTTTCATGCGTTCCAAAAAGGATTGCGACTGCGCGCGAAACCGCGCAATCACCCGACTACTTTATGTGCTGAAAAAAAGCCGCAGCGTCCATTTTTTAGACGCCGCGCTTTTGAAATCTATTCCGCTCGCGTTAGTCGTCGACGGGGTCCTGCACTTCTTCTCCCGCCAAAACCTGTGACGATTTCGTACCGCGTACCACCGGATGCAATTTGGCTTTGTACTTCTTCATTTCGGTCAGCATCTTCTTTTCGGCCTGATCAATCGCAACATACAGGTCGTCGGCTTCACCGTTCGACACCAGCGTGTGGCGCTTGGCTACGGTGCAGACCAATTCGACTGTCTGCTTCTGCGCGTGCTTCTCAACATCCAGAATCACGTGCATGCGGTGAATTCCATCAAAATATTTCTCAAGCTTCCCCAGCTTCTCTTCCAAATGAACTTTAATGGCTTCGGTGACCTTGAAATGCCGGCCTTCAATCTGCAATTCCATGCTGCCTCCCTCAATATTCTCCCACAGTGGACGGTATCGCATCCGCACCCTCGCTGCGAGTATTCGCTTTTTCACACGCCGATAACCCGAGCGCATGAATTGCCAGTCTACATCGTAAAATTTGGGAGCGCTAACGTCAAATGCTTTATCGTTCCCGTACGTCTTGACACATTCTTCGCATCCAACCCTTCCGTCATTGCGCGACAATTCTTGCGACGATGCGCCGCTCTAAAATGAGGCGTCGATTCCAGAATCTTCGCACGGCGCTTCGGTTTAATGCCGATATTCGAATCGGTGTGATTTTTATGCGACTCCATTTAAGAAGATATGTTTATGCCTCGCCTTTACATCGCAGCCAATCTGAAACGCAAACCTGAAATTGAGGGGATGCTGAATGACCTGCTGCCGTGGTTAAAGAAACACGCCGATTGTGTGAAAGTCGATTCCGACTGGTCGCGCGATCTCAGCCGTGTCAAAGCGGATCTCATGCTCGTCTTCGGCGGCGATGGCAGCATCCTGTCCGTCGCCCGGCGCTTGAATGGAAATCCGATCCCGGTCTATGGCGTCAACATGGGACAACTCGGATTTCTGGCCGACGCGGCGCCTACCGAATTAAAAAAAACGCTGCCGGACGTGTTGAACGGAAATTGTGTCACGACGCAGCGCATGATGCTGAAGATCACGGTGCCAGACGGCATCGACGTCATACGCGGAAAAAAGAAGCGGCTCGACGGAACCGGCGAATTTCTGGCACTCAACGACGCCGTCCTGTTGCGTCAGCCGATGGCATCGGTGATGACAGTGCAGGTCCGGGTCAGTGGTGAAGAAATTGCGAGCTATAAAGGGGACGGTTTGATCGTCTCGACGGCGACTGGATCGACAGGGTACAGCCTGTCGGCGGGTGGACCGATTTTGAGCGAGCGCTTGAAAGCGATGATCATCACACCGGTGTGTCCGCACACACTCGCCAATCGCCCGATCGTTTTAGACGGCGGCGAAACACTCGAAATCCGCGCCGATACCCGCACCGATTCGCCGGTGGATCTGGTGATGGATGGGCAGGTCAGCTGCCGTATTAAAAGCGGAACAGTCGTGACCATCCAGCGCGCGAAACAGGAATTTAACATCGTCTCGACCGGCAAAAAAGGCCGCTATGAAATCATCCGCGACAAGCTGCACTGGGCGGGGTGGGTGAAGGAGAAATAAAAAAGGGATCAGTCCTGACTCAAGAGCCGCGCGCGCAAGCAAGCGAAAATTTCGCCATGTGCTCTGCAGCCCTGGCCGCTTGCTTGCGCGCGCGGCTCTTGTTCTAAATACTACAATCCGCCGGTCACTTCCATGACAGAGCCGGTGATGTAGGACGCTTCTTTTGAGGCCAGAAATAAGACGCAATTGGCCACGTCGGCGGGTGTTCCGAATTTTTTCAGCGGCACTTGGTTCATGTACTGGTCGCGCAATTTTTCGGGCAGGTCGGCGATCAACTCCGTGCCGATGAATCCCGGCGACACGCAGTTTACCGTGATACCGCGCGTCGCGACTTCTTTGCTCAAACTGCGGGACATGCCCACTTGGCCGGCCTTCGATGCCGCGTAATTCGACTGGCCTTCGAAACCGAATTCTCCGCACGGCGATGTGATCGTGATGATCCGACCGTAGCGCTTGCGCATCATGGCCAGCACACCGAATTTCGACACGTTGAATGTGCCGGACAAATTCACGTCGAGCACCGCACTCCAATCCTGCGGCTTCATCATCGCGAGCACGGCGTCTTTGCGAATGCCTGAATTGTTGACGACGATCTGCAATCCGGTCGGGACCTCGGTTTCGAGACTCTTGAATAGAGCTTCGACCGCTTCGTACGACGACACGTCGCATTTCTTGATGATCAGTTTTTCGGCCAGCGGTCCGAGTGATTCTTTGAACGCCGCTGCCGCTGCATCGTTTCCGGCATAGATCGCGACGACGGCTGCGCCAGCCTTCAGAAATGCTTCCGAAATCGCTCGCCCGATCCCGCGCGTTCCGCCTGTTACCAGTGCCGTTTGATTTGAAAAGTCGTAGCGAACCATTTGGGTCAGGGTCCTTTCACGTGTTCGTAGTCAACGATTTCATACAAAAAAACGGCACCGATCACTCGGAGCCGTTTTCAATTCCGTCATGAAAATGAAGGGGGTGGGAATCGAACCCACGACCAACGGCTTAAAAGGCTTCGCACTTCCCCTATGTAGGCGCTTGACACCTATGAAATATGGATTACAAAATGGATTACAAAACAGTTGTCACATCCTTCTTTGGAGACATTTCAATGGGACTGAGAATCAACGACTACGGCAAGATCATATTTCGGCATCCGCACGTTTTCAAGGGCAAATATGGCAAGGTCGTTTGCGTCGCGGTTGCCAAGCTCTCCGGCGAACGACAAGGCAAGATAAAGGACGGCCTCGAAAACCTTCTCGCATCAAAGCCGCTTCTTCGCGACGATTTCAAAGGCAAAGTCGACCAGATTGCGCTTGACGCTTATTTTGACGCGATGAAGTCTAAGCCGCCCAGCCTTCGGGGAAAAGATTATCCTAACAAGACACCAGAGGAGCGGGAAAAGGCATTTGTCGAAAAATCAAAA
>Ga0194042_1000111_pt1 | contig 24198 bp, 20 predicted proteins | sample JunL4412m_MetaG_FD_148974 | JGI IMG/M metagenome (GOLD analysis project Ga0194042, IMG submission 148974) | Anoxic zone freshwater microbial communities from boreal shield lake in IISD Experimental Lakes Area, Ontario, Canada - Jun2016-L442-12m | ecosystem: Environmental > Aquatic > Freshwater >...
CCCCGGACAGAGGCGCTCGGAGCTTCAGTCGAAACCGGTGCGTTGACGGGCACTTTTCTCGATGAGATGGCGACGACTAGTGCGAACAACCCGAGAAGCGCGATGAGAAAAAGAGTGTTTCGGCGAGTCGGTTGAGGATGAGTTTTCATGACGTCGGTCTCCACGTGGCCCGTATGTCGGCACCGGAAAAGTGGTGCCGACATGCGCTATGCACATTGTGATTTACTACATTTCAGGAGGGAATGAAAGTGGAAAAGACGTTTCAGCAGTGGGAAGAGAAGGAAACACCAATTGCTGCCCAAATCTCTGGAATAGCAGCGCGCTTACTTCGACCCAGCGGTCGGCAGCGCGACCCAGGCGAATGCAACTTTGTCGGCTGCGTACATGTTGCCGAATGCGCTGAACGCGACGATGGAAAAATAATGGCTGATGAATGAGACCGCCAAACCGGACGGGCCGGTCGCGGATTCGGCGCCATTTAAAATATACCACGATGGTGCGACGGAAAACGCAAGAATCGTCAGGATCATGATGTAATACGGCGCGAGTTTCAAAACGCCGCCGAACAAAACAGGCGGGCTGACGGCGTCGATGCTCGGGAAGATTGAAATCATGCCGAACGCCATCGGAAATAAAAGTGCTGCGATCACGATCAGAATCTGCAACGTGCCATCGCGCTCGACACACGCATTGAGTGTCTTCGGTTTTTTCGAAGCCGCAGCGGATGGACTTGCTGGAGCACTCGGATTCGGTTGGGCCTCCGACAGAGAAAGAGCGGTTGATGCTTTGTCAATCAGCAGCGAGCGCAAATCGGGATTGCCGAGCGGAATGTACACCAGCGCCGGAGCCAGCGCGGCCACCAGTGCCAGGACACAAAAAAATCCGGGCGTGGCGATGTCGTGGACCGCGTCGTCGAATGCTGGGTGCGTGGGATCGTCTTCACGTCCCAACGCGGAGACGCGCACGATTTTCATCAACCAGATTGCGGAGAGCAAACACAGCGCCACACCAACAGCCCAATGCGCAGCGAATCCCAGCCACACAAAAAGCGAGCCGCCCACCAGCAGAAATTTTCGGTCATTAATCAATGGGTACAAAAACGCTTCGGGCAGGCGTTCGAAGAAGCTCTTTTTTTCTTCAACCGGTGCACGCGTACGCGACACTGACGAGCGGTTGGGATTGGCGCAGTCGTAGCACAATTGCTTTTTGCGACTCGTTTGAACGCAGTCAACGCAAAAGACGCTGCTGCAGAGATCGCACTTTTTTTCCGCTGGAATGCTCGGATGTTTCTTGCAGAAATACACTCGGGCCGAACGCGACCCCATCGGATCGTTGCGGCGGCGCAGCAATTCGTCCATCGATCCTTGGACCGGTTGTTCCATCGAGCGGTCCATTTGGGCGGGGGTGCTCTGTGCGTAAGCCTCAGGCGGCATCGGCTTCGTGTTTTGGAAGCGCACCGACTGCGACGCGGATTCAATTTTCGGACCTGCAAAGCGGCCCGTGTTCGACATCGGATTTCCGGGCACGGCGGACGGGGACATACAATTTTCGCAGAGCACTTTGCCGTTGACGAATTTGATGCAAAGACTACACAATGGCGCACCGCACGATTTGCAGTTCGCGCGGGCGGAGAGTGGCGGGTGGAACGTGCAGCCCTGCGCGGGCCGATTCGGCACTACAGGATCCATAATTGAAATGCTACAGTCGATTAGAGTGAAGGCAACCCGAAAGAATTAATCGATCACTTACGGCGTGGCATTTTTCGCAACGAGTCCATCGACCCACGTCTTGATGCTCTCTTTCGATTGGACGCCCAAACGCTTATCGAGCACCTTGCCGTCTTTCAGAAACACCAGCATCGGGATGCTGGTCGTTTCAAATCGCTCAGCCAATTTCGGTGCGAAATCGACGTTCACTTTGGCGACGTGGACCTTGCCTTTGTACTCAGTGACAAGCTCTTCGATAATGGGCGCGATTTCACGGCACGGTCCGCACCACTCGGCCCACAAATCGACGAGCATAAAGCCCTTATTCTTTTCGATTTCGGCGTCGAAATTCGACTCCGTCAAGCTGATCGCGATGCTCGTATGCGGCGTGGCTTTCGGGCTCAGACTTATTCTCGTGCCGAAGCCGAAAACGAAGACTGCGATCACAATGAGTGCGGCAATAATAGCGATGGGTTTGGACATGGATTCGATTTCCTCGCGACATGGAACGTCTGCTTTCCTTCACGAGCACAGAGGATAGACGCTTTTTAATATCGAACCACTGATTAAAACTGGCCGGTCTCTGCCGGTGGCTTTGGAGGCTTGATCGGACCGTTGACGTCCCTACCGTTTTTCTTGAGAATGCTGATGAAATTCTGTTTCGGGTATTGCTCCTTGGGTCCGGGCAAGCGCTTCAACAATTCTTCCAATGCGTCGATGCCGTCTTTACCAAGCGAATCCTCCGGGAGGCCCATGCCGATGTTCGCGATTGAATTCAGCGTCATGTCCCAGGGCTGTTTTGTGTCCGGCGCGTAGCGTTTCACAATGCTGACGTACGGCGAGGCGAGTTGTTTCTGACCGTCTTTGGGCAGGCGCTCGCGAATGGCTTGCGTCACCGAAAACTTTTCGTCCGCGCCCATATACTTCGCGGACGTCAGCAGTGCATTCAATTCAGTCAGGACGCCAGCCTGTTCTTTCATCGCAACTTTTTCGTCCGAACAATAGGCGATCAATTTCGCGAATCCACCTTCCGTGTCCGGTTCCAAGACGGCCAAAATCAACGGGTCAGTGCCACCGCCGTACATGCCCATCATCATCATGCCCTGCTGATCGATTTCAGCTTTCTTGCGAATCGCGGCCAACGCCTTGTCCTGAATGCCCGGCTCCTTGAATAACGCCAGCGCCAACATCGCCTGTCCACGCAAACGTATTTTAGCGCCATACTCAGCTTGTGCCGTTTGCTTAGCAAGGTACTCTGCCGCAGGCACCTTGCCCCAGGCCGGGAGCGCTCCCGGCGAAGGCGGCAGATCGCCAGACGCTTTGCGCAATTCGTTCAGTGCTTGCTCGCTTCCCATTTTCGCGCGCGTCATCAAGCCCCATGCTTCGATGGACGCGGCTGGAACCGTCGCCATGCCGTACTGTTGAGTATTCGACCACGATGCGTTGCGTTCGGCGCGCAGAATTGAAATCTCGAGTTCCTTCTCGCCAAGCTTTAGTGCTTTCAGACCTTTCACGGTGATGTCGAGCATGACGAGGTCGCGTGTGCGGAAGCTCTCCGATAACGCGCCTTCCAAATACGCAGTCTGTTCTGCGATGGTCTTCGGTTCTGGCACAGCATCAGCCGCGTGAAGATACGTCAAAACCAACGTCAACGCCAACGAGGCGCACAGGCATCGAACTGTATTCATGGGATGACTCCGTTAGATGAGAAAGGCGGTACGAACCGTCAGCTATTTGATCTGAAGTCCGCGGGTTGGCTGACCCGGATTAACGTTGACCCCCGTCCCGCCGCCGAAGCCGCCGCGTTCGCGGCCTTCTTGCCTTGCACCCGACTCGGCCTGCTTCATACGGGCTTCAACTTTCTCGGCGCGCCGCGCGGCAATCTCTTGAATCGCTTTCGCCGCTTCGGAATTTGCATCATCCGCGCGAACAGTTCCCACGAAAGCCATCGCCAGCACAGCCATACCTGCAATCCACGTCGTCTTCATGCGCTATTCCTTTTTTATCGAGATCCTAAACCGCTCATACACCGGGGATGTGAATCTTTTTTAAAGTTATTTTTAGGTTAGGACAATCCCTGACGCAAGATGGATTTGGGAACGACGCATGTACTCAGGCAAACACTAAATGTCCGCGACTTTCGGGATGCGGGACAGAGACTGAAATTTGGACATCACAGCCGAGGTCGTTTAGGAATCGCATCAGACGTTCAGTCGAAAAGCCATCGAGATGACCGTTGATGATTGCAGAGACTTTGGGCTGATCAAGACCGAGCAGGTCGGCGGCTTGCGTTTGAGTCAAGCGGCGAGCTTTGATGGTGCGCCGGATATGCAAAGCCAGGTTAGCCTTTGCCATAAGGTCGTCTGCATTGGGCAGGCCCAAATCGGCGAAGACGTTGCCGCTGCTGTGAGTGATGGCGTTTTCTGTGTCGTTGTTCATGATTTAGAGATCCTCTTCGCATGTATTGCTTCTGCAACACGCAACCGTTGGTGGATCAAGTCAATTGTTTGCTTCGATGTAGCGATCCCCTTCTTAGATTTTTTCTGGAAACAATGCAGGACATAAACGACACCTGCGAGTTTAACAGTGTAGACAGCGCGGTATGTATCGCCGTCATGATCCTCCACAACTTCCAAAACACCTGCACCGTTAAACCCGTGCAATGGTTTGGCATTATCGGGCTTCACACCTGCCTGAGCGAAGCGCAATGCGAAACCCATTCTGTGCCGGACCGGCGATGGCAACGCCATGAGTTCATCGAGAGCACGACCTACCCATTCAAGCGGCTTGTGTGGAAGTGGCGGTAGATCGTTCATGTATCGATTATGCCAGTATTGGGCATAAAGGCAAGAAGAATCTGGACGCTTTTAAATTCCATCATCCACCGCAATCAGTCTGATGCGAGGGTTTTGCCCGATAGCCCACATGCAGTATACAATCCGAATTTGACGCTTGAAAACCGAAAATGTCTACAAATTCCGTGTTAAAAAATGTCTGTTCCGTTACAACGTGATCATTGCCTTTATTTTCACTCAACCGCCTCAATCAGGATGCCGTTATTTTCACTCAACCGCCTCAATCAGGATGCCGTTATTCGTGGCTGAAACTCCTTCCGAATCGCTGGACGACATGGCCGCGCCGCCACCCGAACCGCCACAATCGTGGTTGCGCACAGCGCTGGTTTGGACGCTCAAGATTGTGTTTCTCGGAGGCATCTTCTGGTATCTCTTCAGCACCGGTCGCTTGAAACTGGATGACTTGCGATTGCTCGCACAGCGCTGGGATTTGGTGCTGATGGCATTGGCGATGGCGCTTCCAGCCTTGATGGCCTGTTCGTTGCGCTACAAATTGCTGCTGCGTGTCCTCAACGTCACCGCGCGCTTTCGAGACATCGTGGCGCTCTCCATGATCGGCATGTTTTTCGATATGGTGTCGCCAGTCGCGAATGGTGGCGATCTCGTCAAAGCCGTGTATCTCAGCAAAGCCACTCGTCCGCCCGGCGGCAAATCGAATTTCGGGATCATTCTGTTCAGCGTCTTGCTGGACCGGATCGTCGGCCTCTTCGCACTGTTTATCTTCGCTTTGATTGTCTGCGTCGTAGCGTGGCCGCAGATCAGCGGGTCTCCCGAATTGTGCCAAATGACCGCGTTCATCGTCATCGCGTGCCTGTGCGGGTTGTTCGGATTCTTCATCATGATCTCCGAGACTCTGGAAAACAGCGAGCTGCGAAAGCAGCTGATGCACAAACTCCCGTTTCGCGAAAGAATCGAGCGCATCTACTCGGGATTCGCAGGCTTCCGGCACCACAAATTGATCGTCCTGCAATTGCTCGGGCTCTCGATCATCAACCACATGAGCAGTTGCGCGGCGATCCTGATTTTGGCCCAGGGCCTGACGTTCATGTCGGCCACAACACACCTCCCCGCACCGTTGGAATTGTTGCCGTGCCTGACCGTTCTGCCACTGGGATTGTTCGCGACGACGTTCGGCCCGGCAGGTGGTTTGGGCGGCGGCAACGTTGCCTTCGAATTCCTGTTTCATACGGTGCTCGATCGCGACGGTGGAGCCAAGCTCGTACTCTGGTTTCAAATCTGCGGAATTCTGTTCCGCCTGACCGGCGTTCCCGTCTTCATCTTTTACAAGAACAAAGGGGCGAACCTGGATACCGCCCCGAGCGTAGAGTGAACAGCATGTTTCGGGTTCCGAGTTAGAAGCGAAGGGATTTTCCAGTGAGTCAGGACAGCGACACTCTCGCAACGCGAAACGCCAAACCCGGATCGAATTCGTCGGGACGTCGTCTGCTCGTGATCGGCGTCGTCGCGTTGTTCGCGTCCGTTTTTGTGCAACGCTACATTGAAAAGCGGCGCGTTGAAGCCGATCTCGTCTGGACCGATTCCGGAAACAAACAGACGCTCGAAGCGGGCTTCCTGGCGCTGGGCGGTTTTCGCGGAATTCTGGCCGACGTGCTGTGGGTTCGAGCCATTTCGCAACAAGACGCGGGGCGCTATTACGAGCTGAAATTGATCTGCGACATGATCCAGGATTTGCAGCCGACGTTCACGAATATCCACTCCTTTCAAGCTCACAACATGTCCTACAATCTCGCGGCGAAAGCCGAGGCGTGTGAGGACAAATGGTATTGGATCCGCTCAGGCATCGAAGTTCTCGAACGCGGACTCGAACGCAACAAACGCAACTACGCACTATGGAACGAACTCGGCTTCACCTACATGGACCGGCTCGGCGACACCAAAATGATCGACATCATCTCCGGTCAAGATTGCACCGGCACGATGTTGAACGATCTCCCCGCGATTGACGATCTCACTGAAGCCCAACGCGAAAAAGTATTCTCGCATCCGGAGCTGTGGAAGAACAGTAACGTACGCCGAGCGCGCCGGGACGAAAGCTGGCGTTACGCCGCGTACTATTTTTACAAATCGCTCGAAACCAAAAACAATCCGTCGCCACTGATCGTCGAGCGCATCTATGGCGACTGCCTCGTCAGCCTGGGCCACTACCGTTCGAAAAACGTCCCAATCGAACAACGCAAATGGGACGACTGGGGCGCTGAAGAATGGTGGCTCGAATTGTTGAAACGCAACGTCGAACGCGGCAACATCATCGACCGCACCGTCGCAGCGAATTTGCATAAAACACTGATTCTGGAAATCGGAATCAGCAACGCCAAACTGCAAGCCGCGCGTGCCGCAAACCGCACCGACGTCATCCCGGAACTTGAAAAAGATCTGAACGATACCTACGCACGCTTAAAAACATACGTTCCAAAAGACACTTCCTCGCTGACAGACGTGATTACGCAGTACACGGAAGCGATGAAGAAACGGCGACGGTGATCACTTCAACTCCGGCCCCACCGCCCCATAGCTCCACGGCTTTCCAAACTTCGTCGCTTTCGGCAATTCAGGTACCTTCCCCGGCGTCATCTGCTTCGTCAGCGCGATGCCCGTATCGGCCATCTGAGTGCCCGCCGTCACCTCCAAATTACTGTAAAACGTCAGCCGCGTTTCATAACCGCCACCGTCAGGTTTGAACGCTTCTTCAGTCGGCACATACCCCGTGCATCCGTTCGCCAATTCAACTGGAAACGTGAACGCAAACGGACTTTCCTTCTTGATGCGCAGTCCGTTGTTGACAAAATACTCAGCCGGGTTGCTGACGAAAACAGCAGGTCCAACCTGAAGCGCTTGAACCTCCACTTCCGCCTCAGGCTCGCGTCGGATCAGCGCGTCCAGCATCACGTATTCTTTTGCAAAAAGCCACTCGGTTGTATCGAATTTCGGCCGCTCTTTTGACACGATTTCGAGACTCCGCTTCACCTTCTCCGGATCGGGAACGCGGCGCTTAATCGGACCGATTTTCTGCTTCGCATCCAGTGCAATCTCGCCGCTGCGAGGCATCAACAAAATCGCTTTGACCGCCTCAGCTCCGACTCGTCCACCCACACGCAACGCCCAATCTTCTGCCGCAGGGCGCTGAAACGGATCGAGGTTGTCAACCTGCGTGATGTCCCCGCACGCGCCCTGCAAAAACACGACCGGCGCGCGGTTCTGCAATGCGCCCTGAATCGTCTTTTCAAGATAGTAAATCCAGTTCGCCGAAATGCCGCCGGGATTGGTCGTCGCGTGACACGCGAAATTCACGACGCATCCCAGCATCGCACCATTTAAATCCCACGCAGCAATCACACCGACTTGAGGATCAATCGGCCCGGCGTAATCCAACGTGTCCGGATTACCCTGGCCCGGATGAGACCACGTCTGACCGTTCTTCATTTTTAGCCTGCGGTTGAAACTGACTTTATCCTCATGCCCCGAACCGAATCCGAGCAACGCTGGGACTTTCGTCTTATCCGCCCACACCACCGCGTCCACAATCGCTTTGCGCACGGTCATCAGATACCCCGCATCCGCACACGACGAATTCACATACGCGAGTTGTTTTACAAGCTCGCTTTCGCCATCAAATTCACCGGGCTGAACCATGCCCGTGGGCCCGGACGAATGCGAATGCGACGCGCCTATCATCACACTATCGCCTGGAATCCCACACGCCTTCGTGATCTCCTCGCGCGCTTTCAACACAAGTCCACGCGGCACAATCAACGCATCCAATCCCACCAGCGCAATGCGTTTTTTCCCGTCATCGAACACCGCCACGCGGACTTTGCACGCGTCATGAAACGAACGGTGAAACGCCTTTTCATACCCGCCCGGCTGCTCCATCCCCAGCGCAGGCGTGATGTCGCGTTCAGCGAATCCGGCCTTGATGGCGGACGCCGGCAACTTGGATTTTGCCTCACCATCAGCGCCTCTTATAAGGTGGGCGCTCGTTATAAAAGTAATGACCACCAGCGTGCGACATAAATCCATGGAAATCATATAATTGGGACTCCAATATCCGTTGTTGATAAGCGATGGATTAATTACACCGGAGCATCAACAATACCCTGATATGCTGTGATTGGACTCGAAACGGTCCCATCCACCCAGCTGAACAAATAGCGCTAAACGCAATGGTACGAAGAAACTAAGATTTTTAAGTCATATTTCTGTTCCCTTGCCCTTCACCCTAAAGCCGTTCGTAAATAGCGGATTCATTTCGATGGGGTGCATCACCAGACTTGCGGTAGAATTTCCCCTCTCCCCTTGAGGGAGAGGGCCGACGAGACAGCCGTTCCGTCTCGCGGGGTGAGGGGTAAACGCTGATTAATCCAAGCGCATCGATTAATCAACGTTTACCCCTCACCCCGCGAAGGAGTACCTTCGTCGGCCCTCTCCCTCAAGGGGAGAGGGAACTGCGGCGCAACTTCGGTGATGCACTCTTTTCGACGACTTTTCTCGAAAATTACTTGCAAATACTTTGAAGGAACGTAGAGTTCACAGACTGTAGCTCGAAAAACTGATTGTTCATGAGCCGTTTTTGCGCATTAAAAAAGTACCTGCGGTACCGTCGGCACAGCTTGCGGAGCGACTGCGGGATGAAGATTGAGGGAGGGGTTATGCGAGCCAAGTACGTCGGAACTCTCGCTGCATTGTTCGTGGTCGCCACATTCACCGGTCGTGTTTTCGCCGGATCTGCAGAATCGGAATTGCAGGAATTGCGCGGCGAAGTCCAAAAACTTCGCGAACTCGTCAACGCCAACCGCGCTGCGGCCAACGCCTCCGTTCAAAGCAACGTCGATACGATGATGGACAGCAAGTACGGTCCAGACGCGGCTGCAACAACCCGCATTGGCAAGCTCGAAATCGGCGGCTTGGTTCAAGTGTGGTACACGTACATTCAAAATGATTCCCGTGGCTTGTTCGACAGCCCCAACAATACGGGCGTATTTGACACCAACGCCGCCAGCGATAACGACAGCTTCCGCATCCGCCGTGCTGAAATCCGCATGAAGATGGACATTCACGAAAACGTCAGCGCTTTTGTCAAAATCGATCCCGCCGCAGAAGCCGCAAGCTTCCCGCAACTCGGTGTCGGTGCCAAGCGCTTGGCCTACGTTTCACCGGAATTCAATGCCATCAACACTGGCCCCAATCCTCCGCCCGGCGGAACAATCGGCGTCGTCAAGTCCGTTCAAGAAGGCAGTGGTTTGATCCCAACGTTGTTGCAAGACGCTATCATCAATTTCCACGGCGTGATCCCGCACCACGACTTCACGCTCGGTCAAATGTCCACGACGTTCAATGAAGAAAATTTCCAAGACAATGGCATGCTCGACTTCGCCGAACGCTCCTACATCGCAAATCTGAACTCCCGCGACATCGGCAGCGTGATCCACGGTTCGTGGTGGTGCAACGGTGGCGGCGGCGTCTACCAAGGCGCTGGCGATAGTGGCCGCCTCCAGTACTGGCTCGGCATGTACAATTCGGCAGGTAACTTGCACGGCACTGCCGGTTCTGGTTTGAACCGCAGCGACGACAACGACAAAAAAGATTTCATCGCGACCTTGCTCGTTCGCCCTCTGTGGGACGATTGCTGGGGCCACCTTGAAGTCGGCGCGTCAGTCCGCACTGGAACGCACGGCAAAGATGGCAACGGTCATCCGATCACCATTCCGTCGAACGGTCTGGATCGCCAGAAGACGTCGGCCATGGGTTACGATGGCTGGATGAAGTACTACGCGCCGGGCGTCTTGAAGGGCCTGTGGCTCAAGGGTGAAGCCCAGTGGTTGCATGACCGCAATGCGCCGCAATCCATCATCGACGTCGCCAACAATGACTTCCAAAACGGTGGTGATCAGGCTCATCCATACAGCACGTTCGGTTACTGGGGTGCCATCGGTTACAAGTTCGCCGATAGTCCGCTGTTCTGCAACTGCACAAACTCGTTCTGGCGCAACTTCGAAGTGCTGGGCCGCTACGAAAGCGCGCCGAGCGTCACGATTGCTGACCCGATCTACGTCGAAGCCACGAACGTCTACCAGCAGAAGATTTACACGGCGGGTGTCAACTACTACATCAAGGGCAACAACGCCAAGATTCAGATGAACTACAACGCCGTCAAGAATCCGCATGGCCCGAACGGCCAGCCTTTCCACAACGTCCGCAACGACAGTTTGATTTTGAACTTCCAGGTCATGTGGTAAGAATTGGTCGAATGAAAAAACGTTTCATGAACCGGGCGCGAGTCGCCCGGTTTTTTTATGCCCGTTTACGGTTTCAAAGCCCACGCATTTCAACACTCCGAGAGTCACCGCCTCATGTTGCCTGCGAGTCCACGCGTTCGACAGATCGGATTGGATGCGTACCGCGCTGGTGTGATCATCGTCCTGGCGCTTCTGGTTCACAGTCACCGCGTTCGCCTGCAAATCGACACCGATTTCCCCGTCACGCTCGCCGAAGTCCAACCGTTCCTCCCTAACGCCACACGCCTGGAGCCTGATCCTGAACGCATGGGCCTCGCGATTTTCGACGCCAAACGCAACCGCATCGGTTACGCTGTTCGCACACAACCAGACTGCAAAAATATCATCGGCTACTCCGGTCCCACCGACGCCATGCTCGTTTTTAACACTCAGGACATTGTCTGCGGCGTCAAACTCCGCCGCAGCCGCGATACCTACACGCACTTCTTCGACGTTTCCACAGACCGCTATTTCCTGAATTTATGGAAAGGCAAATCGTGGAATCAGATCGCTGGCATGGATCTGAAAAAGGCCGGAGTAGAAGGCGTCGCGGGGGCAACGATGACCAGCATGGCCGTCGCGCGAAGTTTCGTTTTCAGGCTCAAAGACACCAGCCTCGCACAATCCCCGCCTCCAGAACCCATTTCGTTCCAGTGGTCCGACGCTGTCCTTTTCATCGCCCTCGCCGGTGCGTTGCTCATCGCGTTTACGCCGCTGCGCGGCAAGACGTTTTTGCGTGGAGTCTGGCAGATTTTGCTATTTATTGGGATCGGATTTTTCAATGGCCAATTGCTCGCAGTTTCGCTATTCAGCGGCTGGACAGCATCCGGAATTGCATGGCGCAGCGCCCCGGGCCTCGCGCTCGTCATGGCAGCCGCACTCCTCGTTCCGTGGGTCACGAAACAGGCGCTGTACTGCCAGTATTTCTGCCCGCACGGGGCCGCTCAAGAATGGATTCATCGCCTCGCGCCCAAATCGCTGCGCCTCACTCTGCCCGCCAGCCTGAGCGCGGGACTGCGCTGGCTACCCGGTTTGTTGCTCCTCTTTACTCTGATCGTGACGATGCTGATGCTGCCGTTTGAACTCGCCGGTATTGAACCCTTCGACGCGTACATCGCCCGAGCCTGGAGCTGGACAGTCGGCATCGCCATCGCCGGATTAATCGCATCCGTTTTCATTCCGATGGCCTATTGCAAATTCGGCTGCCCGACCGGCGCACTCCTCGAATTTATTCGCACGCGCGGTCCGCAAGAGCGCTTCAGCCGCCGCGACGCGTTCGCTCTGATCCTCGTAGCCGCGTCACTCTGGCTGTATTTCGATTACGATCAAATTAACGCGTGGATTGTCGGGTAACCTCCAATTTCTAATAAAAAAGTAAATCATCTATTGCCGAATGCCCGAATTTGCGCAAACTACACACATGAGCATCTCATCCTCAGCCCTCCCGTCCAATCCGCTGATGTACGAAATCAACACGCGCGTATGGCTGCGTGAGTTATCAATGCGCTTGCACCAACCGGTGCAACTGGACACCGTCCCCGACACAGAACTTGACCGCATCGCCGAACTCGGTTTCCACGCCGTCTGGCTGATGGGTGTCTGGACGACCGGCCCCGAGTCCCTCCTCATCGCCCGGACGCGCAGCGAATTGCAACACGAATACCACGAGACGCTCCACGACTTCTCGGCTGACGATTGCATCGGCTCGCCCTATGCCGTGGCAAGTTACGTCGTCTCGCCGAAGCTCGGCGGCAACGCAGCGCTGGCGCGTCTGCGCGAACGCATGGCCCGCAAAGGCCTGAACCTGATTCTCGATTTCGTCTGCAATCACACCGGCCGCGATCACTGGATGTTGGAGACCCAGCCCGACGTTTTTGTACAAGGCACCGAGGCCGACTTCGCCGCGCATCCCGACGCATTTTTCAAAACGCCCCAGGGCAAAATCATCGCGTTTGGTCGCGACCCATTTTTCGCGCCATGGACCGACACCGCTCAAATCAATTACGGCCAATCCGCAGGCCGTACCGCGATGCTCAACAAACTCATGCTCCTCGCCGAACAATGCGATGGCGTGCGCTGCGACATGGCGATGTTAATTCTTCCTGAAATTTTCAAAAAAACGTGGGGCGATTTGCGCGGCCCCAATCCGATTGATCGAAATTTCTGGGTTGAAGCGATTGAAGCAGTGACGGCCCAGCACCCCCATTTCATCTTCCTCGCCGAATCGTATTGGGATAAAGAAGCGCAATTGCAATCCAACGGATTCCACTTTACCTACGATAAAATTCTCTACGACCGCTTGTTGAAAAACGATTTCTGGGGCGTCGCCCAGCATCTGCGCGGTGCGATCTCGTATCAGAAAAAATGCGCAAGGTTCGTCGAAAATCACGATGAAGCACGCGCCGCTCAAGCGTTCGGATCGACGCGTTCAATCAGCGCCGCCGCCGTCACGCTCTTCACGCCCGGCATGCGTTTCATTCACGAAGGACAACTCGAAGGCCGCTGCGTTAAAGTCCCAGTTCAACTCGGTCGCCGTCCCAACGAACTTGAAAACGCCGAAATCGAACTGGCCTACGAACACATGCTCTGCTCGTTGCGCGACCCGATTTTTCAGTCCGGGCATTTCGCTGTAATCGAAGCCTACGCCGCCGGACACGGCGACCGCTCCAACGAATCCCTGATCGCGCTGCAATGGACACCCAACACGTGTCACACAACGTCGCCACGCTCGCGCAAAGTCGGATATCTGATCGTCGTCAATTTAAGTGGCGGCCGCGCCTATGGCCGCGTTCCGTTGTCACGTGATCTTGTTTCGGAAGGCAAGCAATACATTTTCGACGACCGCTTTAACGGAAAGCGCTACGACCGCGACGGCGGCGAACTCCTCTATCCCGGCCTTTACATCGCGCTCGAAGCCTTCCAACCCCACGTCTTCGAAATCAGCGACAAAGTGTAATGACGTCCTGATTGGGTAGAATCGGTGGTGCGTGACGAGAAAGAATGGCAGGTCTTCAGGCGGTTCATTTTTTCGATTGTAATTCAACCCAAGAGTGTTAAAGATCATGCCTATGCCAGCGCCGCGCCGCATCCCTCCCGTCCGTCCCTCGTCCGCCAATCCAGATACGGAACACGTCTCGTCGTCTTCAAAAAAGGACAGCGAGCCGCTCGGGAAAATTTTGATCCGCGCCCACGCCATGACACGCGAGCAGGTCGAATCTGCGCTGCTGCTGCAACGCAAATCCTTCAAGCCGCTCGGGCGAATTTTGCGCGAGGAATTTGGGTTGAGCGCTGAGGTGCTCGCGTCCGCATTGCGCCAGCAGGAAACATCGCCGCGTGTCTTTTTGCGATTCTTTCCAGTGTCGAACGAAATCCAGCACCTGCTCGATTTGGAATTCTGCCGCCAGCACGAAGCGGTGGCGTTTGAGAAATTGGGGAAGATGCTGTGCGTCGCGTTTTCGAATCCCAACACCAAGAATCTGCTCCGCCATATTGAACAACTCACATCGTCCGAAGTCAAAGCCTTCAGCGCACCGTGGGAAGATATTCAAAAGAGATTGTCGGTGGTTTGAGACTTTATCCGGGATTGCCGACGCTCTTTTGTGATGTGTGTTGTAGAACCTGCTTGCTCAAAAATTATTTATAATCCTTCCCGCGGATTTTCGCGTCGCTCGCGTTGCGTTTTGAAAAAAGAGAGTAAGCTTTCACTCCATTATGACAAACACAAACGACAAATCCATGCTTCGCACCCGTCTGTCGATTCAAATGTATTTTCAGTTCGCGATCTGGGGATCGTGGGCGACGGTGATGTTCACGCATCTCAGAAACATTGGCTTCGATGCCGGCCAATGCGGCATGATCCTGAGCACCGGGCCGCTGGCGTTGATGGTCTCGCCACTGATCGCCGGACAGATCGTGGACCGTTACTTTTCAACCGAGCGTTTTCTCGCGTTCGCATACGTCTGCACCGGATTGTGCTTCTACGGTGCGTCACGCTTGAACTCCGCAGAATACACGCAGATGTGGATGTACATGTTTGGCAGCATGCTGTTTTACGGTCCGACGCTGGGCCTCGGCAATTCGATTGTCTTCCATCATGTTCCCAACGCCGCCGCCAGTTTCCCGGCGATCCGCATGTTGGGAACCATCGGTTTCATCTGCGCCGCGTTTATGGTCAGCACCGTTCAAAGCTGGTTCAACATTGATTTGCACGCCTGCTTATATGTCGCTACTGGACTCTGCGCATTGAATGCAGTCTACTGTCTCACGCTTCCCCACACGCCGCCGGCCAAGCGCGATGCCCTCGCGGCGAATTCCGAACCGCAAGGCTCAGCAACTGGTAAGATTTTTAAACTTTTACGCGACCCGTCGTTTGCTCTGTTCACCGTGATTGCCTTCTTCATGCTCGTCTTTGCGACTCCCTATTACTTCCGCACAGGCGACTTTTTCAAAACCCATCTCGGCATGAATGACAAACAAATCGGGCCGGTTCAGACCATTGGTCAAGCGGCTGAAATTCTGACGATGCTCGCATTGCCGTTGGTCTACAAATTCGCCGGGCCGAAAAAGACGATTGCGTTGGGATTGCTGGCATGGACCCTGCGCTTCGTTGCGTTCTCAATCGGTTCACCCGCATGGCTCGTCGTCGGTGCTCAGTCCTTGCACGGCGCCTGTTTCGCGTTCGGAATTGCCGCGGCGATGATTTATTTCGACAGCATCTGCGACAGCGACGCGCGCGGATCGATGCAGAGCTTCCTGACGTGGATTGCGTACGGGTTCGGGATGTTCGTCGGCGGTGCGGTCGCGATGCCCTTGATGAGCAAGTACAGCCAAATCCCTGACGCCGCTAATCCCGGCCAAACGGTTTTGGACTGGCACACCTTCTGGATGATCCCAGCGGTGGGCTGCTTCATTCTGTTCGTGGTCTTCATGATCGGATTCAAAGAGCGCCCGGCCCAGAAGCGCACCGAAGCGGCGTAACATAGCGCGGCAATTTCGCGGTTCCGAACGGGACACTCGCCATGGATCGTTGCACTCCTTTCAGCCTGAACACCAGTAAGCGAGTGCTCGCGTTTATTTTCACTGCACTGCTGGCGCACACATTGTTATTCGCGGCAGACGAGCCATTCCGCATCGATTACTCGGTTGAAATTTCAAGCATCGACGATCAGCTTTTTCATGTCGTCGCGGACGTCAAAAACATACACGACACAAGCCTAGAATTCTCGCTGCCGATGTGGTCGCCAGGATGGTACACGGTCGAAAATTACGCACGAAATGTCAGCCGCTTGATTTTTAAAAGTGCAGACGGAAAACGACTGAACCACGAGCGCACACACAAACAATCGTGGCGCGTAGACACGCGGGGCCTCGCGGCGCTCACAATTGAATTCGACTATCGCGCGACGAAACTGGCGTTGAATCAAGCCAAGATTGAAAACGATTTCGCGTTCTTCACCGGCACTGAATTGTTCCTCATGGCCGAGGGGCACCGCGATGCTCCCAGCACACTCCGCCTCAAATTACCGACAGGCTGGCGTTCAATTTCAGCACTGAAAGACACCGACACGCCGCACGTTTTCACGGCCTCGAATTACGATGAATTGGTGGACGGTCCCGTGTTGATGGGCAGTTTCGACGCGCGTCAATTCACAGCGAACGGGAAGCCGCACTGGCTCGTCACGGTCCCGAAAGGAATCATCTCCGACCCTCGCGCAGCCGAAATCACAACGGGATTGGCGAAGGTCGTCAAGCCCGCCGCCGACTTATTCGGTGGAACGCCGTATGATAAATATCTCTTTTTTTATTTTCTGCGTGCATCCGAAACACGCGCGGCCGGCGGTCTGGAACACGCCAATTCGCATGTCTGTTTCTTTTCGCGCGGAGCAGGCACGTCGCAGACTGTTTTTGAGTTCATGGCCGCCCACGAATATTTCCACGTCTGGAACGCCAAGCGCATCCGCCCCGCGCAACTGTGGCCCTACGATTATTCGCGCGAAGTCGAGACGCCACTGCTTTGGGTCAGCGAAGGCTTCACGTCGTACTATGAAAACGTCACGCTCTACCGCGCGGGACTGATTTCACGGGACGAATTTTACGAAGGCACCGCAGCGTCCATCGCGCATGTCGAGGGCAATCCGGCGCGCGAATTTCTGTCGCCAGCCGAATCCTCCACATCGACGTGGCTCAACTACGACAACCACACGACATTCGAAATTTCGTATTACATAACGGGCCGCAATCTCGCCGCGCTGCTCGACATCTCGCTCCGTCACGATACGAATGGCGCGCGCGGATTGGACGATGTGATGCGAGCGTTGTACGCGAATTATTTTCAGAAAAACAAAGGCTTCGAAACGCGCGATCTGCTCGCAGAAATCAATGCGATCAGCGGGCGCGATTACGCAGACTTTTTCGCGAAGTACGTCAACGGCGTTGAACGCCCACAATACTCCGAGATTTTCAAACTCGCCGGACTAACACTGGTATTGAAGCCCCGGCGCGACGCGTTCGGAAACATGCGAACGACGCTCAGCGACGACCCCATCGCAACTGACGCGCAGAAAAAAATTCGCGACGCCTGGCTCAAGAAATAAACACTTCCAGATATGACCATGAGGATCGCCGGGGCCACTGGAAAGCGAGGGTCCCTTCACGTATCATGTTTATATGTCATTAACCACTGATTCAACACACTCCCTGGACGTGCTCGATGTCGCTGTGATCGGCGCGGGTGGCGCGGGATTTTTAGCGGCCATTGGTGCCGCACGTGCGGGTGCGAAAACCGTTCTGTTTGAACGCATGAAAACGCCCGCGAAAAAAGTCGTGATCTCGGGCGGCGGACGTTGCAACTTTTCGAACACATTGGATGCGCGAAAATTCGTGCGACTCTTCGGTGATCGAAACGCATCGAAACTCGGCAACGCGCTGCGGACGCTCTCAAATGAAGACGTGATCGAGATGCTCAAATCGCACGGCGTCGAAGGACAGCTCGAAAAGAATTACCGGCTCTACACCAAGAGCGGACGCGGCGCAGACGTTGTCGCAGCCATGAGCGCAGAATTGCAAAAATCAGGCGGCACACTCGAAACTCGCACGCGCATTTTGACCGTCAAAAAACTGTCCGACGACGCCGGTGGAGGCTTTGAACTCGCCGGGACGTTCGCGGATGTCGAAGGCGTCCGCCGCGCGAAGACGGTCGTGATTACAACCGGCGGTTTGAGTTATCCCGTGACCGGATCGACCGGCGACGGCTACACATGGGCGCGCGACTTTGGGCACAAAGTCACGTCGTTGCGTGCAGCACTTGTCGGACTGATCGCGGCTGAACAATGGACGAAGTCGCTGCAAGGACTCGCGTGGCCGGACGCGCAAGTGTCGCTCTGGCCCGGCGAGCCGATGCAAGGCAAACCGTTCTGCATCGAACGCGCTGAAATTCTGTTCACGCATTTTGGCATCTCAGGCCCAGCGATTCTGGACGCGTCGAACGCGTACGTCACGTCGGGATTGAAGCAGGCCGCGCTGACCGTCGATTTCTTTCCGGACGAAACGCGCGAGGCGCTCGACGCGCGGCTGATCGAACGCTTCAGACAATTTCCAAACCGCACCGCCGCGCGCGCGATGGACGGCTTGATGCCGGTGCGCATGTTGGAGCACTGCGAATCACAGCTCGGCGCGGACGCAACAACGTCAGTCTGTCGGCTCCCAAAAACAGCGCGAACAAAATTGCTCGACATGCTGAAAGCCACGCGACTGACGATCACGAACACACGCGGCATCGAATTCGGGGAAGTCACGGCGGGCGGAATTGAATGGGACGACATCGACGCCGCAACGTTGGAATCGAAACTTGCGCCAGGAATTTTTTTCGCGGGTGAAATACTCGACTTGGCGGGACGGTGTGGAGGCTTTAATCTACAGGCCGCATTTTCGACGGGATATTTGGCGGGGCAGGGCGCGGCGAAAAAAGCCGCCGGACATATAGGAAATTGAACGGCACAACGCCGTCACAACGAGACTCGATTATGAAAACAGTCACACTCGAACGACCCGGAACATTCACGTTAAGCGACACCGCCGCGCCGGGAGCACCCGCCACCGGTGAAGCGCTCGTGCGCGTTCGTCGCGTTGGGATCTGCGGCACCGATTTGCATGCGTATCGCGGCAAGCAACCGTTCTTCACGTTCCCGCGCATTCTGGGACATGAGCTTGGTGTTGAGGTCCTCGAAGTCAACGACCCAGCCTCGACGCTCAAGGCCGGCGATCTGTGCTGCGTCGAACCGTATTTGAATTGCGGCAAGTGCATCGCCTGTCGGCGCGGCCGGACGAATTGTTGCACGAGCTTGAAATGTTTGGGCGTTCACACCGATGGCGGGATGCGCGAAATCATCCGACTGCCTGCGCGAAAACTTCACAAGTCTGAGAAGATGACGCTCGATCAACTCGCGCTCGTCGAAACGCTCGGCATCGGAGCGCACGCAGTAGACCGCGCGAAACTTGAAGATGGAGAGACCGTGCTGGTCATCGGCGCGGGACCGATTGGGTTGTCGGTGATGCAATTCGCTCAGCTCGTTCCGAATGTCAAATTGATTGTCATGGACGTCAGCGCCGAACGTCTCGCCTTCTGCCAAAAGCAATTCCCCATCGACAAAGTAATTGCGGCTGGCAACATTGAAAAAGCGTTTGAAGAATTGAAAGCGGCGACGAACAACGATCTGCCGACCGCCGTGTTTGATGCGACGGGAAATGCAAATTCAATGATGAATGCGTTCCGATGCACGGCGCACAGCGGACGCCTCATTTTTGTCGGGCTCGTACTGGGCGACATCACGTTCAGTGACCCGGATTTTCATCGCCGCGAATTGACGCTCCTCGCCACGCGTAACGCCACGGCCAGCGACTTCAAACGCATCATCGCGCAGATCGAATCCGGCAGCGTCAACACGACACCGTGGATCACTCACCGCGCGACAACCGACACGATGATCTCGCAATTTGAAACGTGGTTGAAACCCGAAAGCGGCTGCATCAAAGCACTGGTGGAGTTCTAAATTTTTCAATTCATCTATGCGAACCTATTTTGGAAATGACTCACAGCCGCCCGAGCGCGGCGCCATCTTGGCGATTGGGACGTTCGACGGTGTGCATCGCGGGCACCAGAATGTGCTGGCCTCGCTGCGCGAGTGGGCGAGTGCGTGCGGCGCGCCGACAGGTGTCATCACGTTCCGGGACCATCCGCGCAAAACGCTCGAAGGCCGATCACCCGATTTGGTCACGACGCTCGAACACCGGCTGGTTTTGTTCGAGCGCTGCGGGCTGGATTTCACGTGGGTTCTGGATTTCACGCCGGAGTTATCGAAGCTTCAGGCGCGTGATTTTGCGCAAACCTATTTTGTTGAACGGCTCAACGCGCGCGGATTGATGATGGGATTTGATTCGCGATTTGGTTGCGACCGCGTCGGGCATGAATCGCCGGAATTGTCGCCGATCTCCGCAGAACTGGGTTTCGAAGCGCGGTGTCAGGGCGCGGTGACGTCGGCGGATGGCGGAACGATTTCGAGCACGAAGATTCGCGAAGCAATTGGCGACGGACGATTGCGCGACGCTGAAGCCATGCTGGGACGGCGCGTCTCTGTTTATGGCACGGTCGTTAAAGGCGACGCGCGCGGACGTCGGCTCGGATTTCACACGGCGAATCTCGATCTCGGTCGCGAATTCCGGCCACCGTTTGGCGTGTATGCGACGGTCGCGATGGTGGACGGAAAATCGTACGGCTCGGTGAGCAACGTGGGTTATCGTCCGACGATTGCGAAGCCGGACGTGGCGGGCGAGAAACCGGACTTACTCGTCGAGACGCATTTGTTTGATTTCGACGGCGATTTGTACGACAAGAAAATGGAAGTGTTGTTCATCGAAAAACTGCGCGACGAACGCCGCTTCCCGGATGTTCAGGCGCTGGTCGAACAGATTCAAAAGGACGAGTCAAAAGCACGCGCGATTTTGCGCGCGCAGGGGATGACGAAATAAAAGGAGGACTGCCGATGATTCGAACGATAGCGTTATTTGCAGTGCTGATGTGTTGCGCGTCGTCTTTTATAGCGACTGCTGAAGAACCGAACCCCAACCAGCCGCCGGTTCCTGTCGAATTTTATTTCTCCAAAAAAGACCCGCGACTGAGTGAGACCGAAAAGGCGCTCGCTGCGGTCGTCAAACAATTGCCGATGATTAAAATCGAGCGTGTCGCCATTGATGACAAAGCAGGTTATCAGCGGCTGGCCGACGTGGAACGAATGTTCGACATCAAAACGCCCGGCGATATGACGATGGCGTTTGGCCCTTATATTCTCGTCAACAAAGGTGCCGCGCGCGACATCGATCTATATTTTGGATCGATGATGAAGCGCTTGATCGGGCAAATGAAAGGCGACAACAGTTTCAAAGATCGCATCACGCCAAACGTCGCGTTTTATGCCGAGGCCGTTTTCGGAAAGGGCGCGACGGCGGTCATCGAGCCGGAACAAAAAGGTAATTCGATCATGCTGTACCGCGCGTTCAACGGCGGCAAACAGGCCGGCTGGATTGCCGATGCGTACGACCCGATCGGTTGTCCGATTTGCAGCAGCGCTCAATTATTCTTAGCGGCAAGTCCGACACTTCAAGTCTTGGACGTCAGCCCGATTCGTGAAATTGAAAAGTATGGAGTCAAGGCTCCGGACGCTGAAGTCGCGGCGTTTGTTGCGCAGTTCCGGGGCAAGACTCCGGCAAATCCTCCTGTGAAAGTGGATGCGGTTTCACGTGCGACGAAAACGTCACACGCGTTTTTGACGTCGGTCGCTGAGACGCTCGACGAACTCAAAAAACGAGCGAAGCCATGAACCTTTTCCGGTGCGCGGTGTGTTTCGTTCTGCTCGCCGCGCTGCCGGATGTTCTAGCCGGCGAGGTCGAACCGAAGCCGCTTTTCACGATCCTTTATACAGCTGAATCCCACTCGGCATTATTGCCGTGCGACTGTCCATTACAGCCGCTCGGCGGTGTCGCACGGCGAGCTACGTTAATCAAACGCTTTCGCGAACGAGGACCGGTGTTGCTGCTGGATGGCGGCGGTTGGGCTGCGGGCGGATTGTACGACGAAGATTCGGACGGTGAACCCGCGCGCGATGCGTTGCGCACGCAGTTGATGCGCGACGCGATGAAGGTAATGAAATACGACAGCGAGTGTTCGGAGTCGACGGCTACTAGCGACTTCACGTTGCAGGCTCAGAAAATCCGAGTCGTCCATCTCAATCAAACCAACGTAGGCGTTGCAACCGTCACAGAAAAAGATGTGCTGGTACTGGCCGTATCACGCGTGGGCGAAGAGGCGAACGAAACGCTCGCACGGACAACCAAGCCCGATCTCATCTTGAATGCCGGGCGGAAAAACTCGCAGCGCGTGGGGTGGCGTTTGGGTTCCACGACACTTGTGAACTTCGATTATCAAGCGCGCAATCTGGTCGTGATCGAAGCGTTCCCGGCGAAACCGGAGAGCGGATTACGCTACGATTTTCGAGCGCGGTTGGAACCGTTGGGTAAAGATATTCCCGACGATCCGGATATCGCCGCGCTGCTCGCTCCGCATCGTGATGCACTCAGGAAAAAGGGAAAGCGGCGGATTGAGATTGAATATTGGATGATGCCGAATTGTCCGCATTGCAAACTCGCGCGGACGGAATTGCAGCGCCTGTCGAAGGAAATGGCCGGGCGTGTCACCATTGTGCCGCATTGGCTCGTTGATGTGCGCGGCAATGAATTGACGTCGATGCACGGCGAGGATGAATTGAATGAGTCGCGCGTACAAGCGGTCATCGCGAAATATTATCCGGAGAAGATGTGGGAGTGGCTGGAGTGGCGCGCGGAGCATCGTGATGTTTGGACGGTTGGCGCTGAGAAGCTCGGGCTGCTCACGGCTCGGATCGAACAGGCTCTGAACGCAAAAGAAGGCGACACACTTTTGAAGGCCGAATACGACCTTGCAGAGCGGCGGCAGATTCGCGGGACGCCGTCGCTCGTGATCGGAAATCGACTTTACAAGGGCGAGATTGACCGCGAGCATGTGCTGGGCGCTTTGTGCGGAACTTTGGACGAACCGAAGCCTGAATGTTGTAAAGAAGCGCCTGCTTGTTTCGTCGATTTTGAATGCCGCAAGCGCGGCTATATTGCGCGTTGCGTGGATGCTGGAACACCGAAAGCGACGTGCGATGTATCGAAGCCCGCAGTCAAAATCCCGGCGACGATTCTTGTGGATCGTGACGCGCTCGCGAACAATCTGGATGTAATTCTTGAAGGGCTGCTCGGTGATTTACCGGGGCTGGATTACACACTGCTTGACGTCTCAACGCCTGAGGGAAAATCGCTCGCTGAACGGGCGAACGTCACGCGACTACCTGCGTATTTACTTGATCCCATTGCCGCGACTGAGGTCGGATATGCGGAGAGTGTTGGGCGTTACGCAAAGTTAATTTCGCTTCGTGGCGAACGCGGTGGTGAACAGAAATTGATTCAGTTGCGCGAGGACCGATTTGGAGTCGGAGCGAATCGGATTCTGGCTCGCCCACGCATCAAAGGACGCGCGGATTTGTTTGTCTCGCGTTTTGTTTCACGCAACGGAAAGCGCGGGCAAGAGGCGCTTGAGACGGCGCTAGAATGCGAGAAATCGCCTGAAGCGCGCGGACTGAAATTGGTGTTGCACGACATCGTTTATTTCAAAGAGACGAAAGAAAATGACGCGCCACAATTGGCTGCGAACAATGGCATCGCTGAGATGGAGGAAGTGGCGCGCGCGATGGCGGTGCGCGTGAGTGCTCCGGAGAAACTCAACGCGTATTTGATTGAGCGCGGGACGAATTTGAATAGCACGTATTGGGACGTACCACTCAAAAAAGTTGGGCTTGATCCGCAGCGAATTCGCGAGATGGCGGAAGTGCCTTCGGCGGAGGTGTTGCGCGCGCTGAATGACGAAGCGGCGTTGTTGAAGAGTCTTGATGCAGGCGGTGAGATTGTGTTGCTCGCGGAGAATTGCGAATTGATCAGCGTTGCTTCCCGGAATGACCTGCGGCAGATACTTGAACGCATCGCTGGGCGGAAGTGAACTGCGGAAACGGCGAACGGCTTTTTAACCGCGAATAACGCGAATCAGCGCGAATTTTCGCGAATTTTTTTTGGGGTGAGTGTGGGGACGGCGACAATCCTGTTCGGCACGGCACGTGCTACTCAACAAAGTGTTATTTTTCTGCCATTTTTGATCATTGATATTTCTAAAACTTGACATTCAATTTTTCGGTCCAGCGCGCGTCGTACTCACATGAAAGA
>Ga0194042_1000112_pt1 | contig 24156 bp, 21 predicted proteins | sample JunL4412m_MetaG_FD_148974 | JGI IMG/M metagenome (GOLD analysis project Ga0194042, IMG submission 148974) | Anoxic zone freshwater microbial communities from boreal shield lake in IISD Experimental Lakes Area, Ontario, Canada - Jun2016-L442-12m | ecosystem: Environmental > Aquatic > Freshwater >...
GGGGGTGCCTTTTCCAAGAATCTTGAGCATGCTTTTCCCTCTGAGCTTCGCTGGGATGGCGTACACCGGCAACGCTATCTTAATTCACTGTATTCTGCGAAAAGAAACGCGGCTTACATCAAACAAATTGCCCCGGCGTCTCGCCCAATCTCTGTTCAAATCCAGGATACGAAAACGTCCGCAATTCCGTCTTCGCGCCCCACCATTTCTTCGCCATGATCAACAGCAACTCGCGGTGGCAACGTTGATCCATTGAGCATTGACAGACGACATACACGTCGCGCTCGGAACTGAGTTTCGTGATGCGTTCTAGTGCTGCGATGCCGTCTGACGAGAGCGTGAATTTCGACTGGTACTTCATGCTCAAAAACGCCGCGTTATGGTTTCCGGCGAGCCGCTCGCGTTCAGCATGAAATTCATCAAGCAATGCTTTGTCCGGACCCAGAACTTTGATGTACTCATCCAACAATTGCTTTGACAATCCGCGCGGATAGTGGCACATCGGCAGAACGATCAGCCCGCTGCTCTTGTTCAGCGCGCCCAAGCGCAGATCGTCTACGCACCCCTTCTTTAACATGCGGCGTTACTCTTCTGTTTGAGGTTTCTTCGGAGCCTTCGCGTCGTCTTTCTTGGGATCAGCTTTCTTGGGATCGTCAGGCTTTTTGATCTCGACTTTAAGCTCAATATCCTTATCCGTTCGCGGAGCTTCGACGACCGGCTTGTCCTTCGTCTTTGCATCGTCCGACTTCTTTTCATCCGGGTTGTTGAGCAACTTATTGATCTCCAGTTCCTTATCGTTCTTCGGCGTATCGAACGGATTCTCTTTCGATTTCGCATCGTCCGGCTTGATCGGATCAGGCTTCACGGCTTCCGGTTTCAAGGGATCAGGGTTCGCTCCAGCTTTTTCCTTGGCGGTTTTGTCGGCCATATCCTTGTCGGCTTTGTCTTTCGCTTCCTTCTCTGCCTTCTTCTTTTCCTCTTCTTCCTTCATCTTCTTCTCGCGTTTCGGATCGACCTTCACTACTTTGTTTGCGCCGTCCTTGCCGACTTCGCGATAGACGCCGTCGTTGTTCGACGCCAAGTCATACAGAAACTTCTTCATCGTCTCTGGATCTTCTTGCACCTTGGCCGCCGCCATGCGCTTTTCGTCTTCGGCTGTGAGCGAATAGATGCCAATGGTGTTGATGCGGATTTTCAACGTCTGATTGATCCACGTAATCAAACGCTCCTGCTGATCGGGTTTGAATCCGCCCACAGGATTCGGATTTCCGTCGGTCACCAAATAAATCGTCTCGCACCCATTCACTAATGCGATGTTGCGGATCGCTTCTTCCATCGCCAGCATCGTCTGCGTTCCGCCGCCTGCGTTTTGAGCGTCGATAAATTTCAGCGCCTCTTTCTTGTTCACTTCGTTGGCCGCGAGCAGCGGGATGTCCTTGCTCCAACGTCGCACGGTTCCTGAGAACACGACGATATTGAACAGCGTCTTATCTGGCAAACTTTTGACGAACTTCTTCATCTCCGTTTTCGCCGATTCCAAGCGATTCGGCTTCCCGCCCATTTCCATACTTCCGGACGCGTCGAGAACGAGAACCAGACGATTCTCGACGACCGCCACTTCGTAGTATTCAATCTCCTGCTTCTCGCTCAATTCATAGTTGTAATCTGGTGTCAACGTCTTCGCCGGGTCTAGTCCAAATGTCTTCGCATTAGCCTCCCACCACTTCTTCCATTCGCCGGCATGAGCGACGATTGTTTGGCCTGTCAACGTTCGCAGCGCTCCTGTCGCTTCATGAATAAAGCGCCCGCCCTTCCCTGCTGGCAACGCGCCCATATATTTGATCAATTCCGGAATCGACTTCTTTTCGGAGATGGCCGCAAGCGCTCGGCACGTCGCGATCTGAACTGACGGAATGGCAACAGGATCCAGCCCCTTAACAATCTTCTCCCAAGCCGGGGCATAATGGTGCGAACCCAGCATGTCAATGATCGCTGCTCGGGAACGGAAATCCATTCCGGGGACGAGCACTTTTGTGGCCGCTGCATCAACTTCAGGACTGGCTGGCGTGTTCCTCAATCCACAGCAAAGAGAGGCGAGCGCTTCGGGTGCGAGACGTGGAAGAGTCGTCGCGAAAACTTTATGAGCCGCTGGGGATGTGAGTCCAGCGCACGCGTCCTGAGCGTCGCGCAGGAGCAATTCAAACGGGCGACGTTGAAGAGGATTCTTCGGAGCTTCAGCAAGCCGTGCGGAGCACTCTTGCATCGCGCTCAAAAGCGCGGTCGCACCTTGCGCGGTGTCACTGCCCTTGCCTGCAGCAATCCGGTCCTTGATGTCGCTTTCAGCTGCGCCGCCCCATGCGGTAGCATGAATTCCACAGACCAACATGGCTGCCATAACAAGTCGAGAAACGATTCTCATCATCATCAAAAACTCCGTATGAAACTTGATAGAGACGATTATAGAGCTGAGGGTCGAAATGCGTATGCGAAAAAGATAATTTTTCATGTGACCTGAATTGTTGCCCGGAAAATTCTTGAGTGTGCTCTCGATGCGTCGGTGTACATCAATGACTTATAATTGGATGATTCATGAACAACCATGCACGTCGCCGTACTGTCATCTCACTCGTCTTTGCCTGCCTTCTGCCGCTTACCTGCATCGCCACAGCCGCTGAGCCGTCCGCTGATTTTCCACTTAAATCCGGAGATCGTGTGCATTGGATCGGCAGTTCGTCTACGCGCATCGGCACGTGGTGCCGGACGATGGAATATGTGTTGCGAACTCGGCACCCGGAATTGAACCTCGTCTTCAGCCGCAGCACCACCGGCGGTGGAACGTTCCTCACCGGCATCAAAAATCTCCCAGTCTGGCTGGGCGATTTCAAGCCCACTGTGATCCTCTATAATTATGGAGGCAACGACGCGACGGCGAGCGTCAAAGGGATTCCGCAGTTCAAATTAAACATGCTTAAAACGGTTGAGATTTCACGCGATGCCGGGGCGCGTGTACTCTTTATGACGCACCAATCTGCCGACATCCGCGTGGCCACGAAAATACCGTTTGACAATCGAAAGCTTTACGCTGAAACGATGCTTGAATTCGCCAAAGAAAACGGCTGGGTCATGTACGACACGCACCATCCGCTCGAAGCGTTGCAACTCGCCTGCGAAAAAGAAGCGCCGGATTTCACGCTCAACAAAGACCGTATCCATCTGACGGATTCGGCTTATGTCGCGTGGGGCTTTTATCTTTACGATTGCATGCAGCCGCCTGTCGTTGAAAGTGCGCTGGAATTGAGCGCCGATGGCAAAGTTGTTCGGGCGACGAATTGCAAAGCCTCGAACGTCTCAGCTTTGTCGCCGGGCGGACTTGAATTCACACGCGTTGACAGCGTTTTGCCACTCCTGCCGCCCAGCCCGATTCCGATTGGTAACGCATTGAAAGGCACGCCGGCGTCCGCCGGAAGCGTCATCGGAACGGCTGCGAAAGACGCGTTGCGTGACACCTACAAAGCCACGTCGAATCTGTATTTTTCAGACGGAACGCCATTCGAACGAATCGCTCCCGAGATCGCTTTTACACAGGCTTTTGCGACCACAATGTCGACACAGTTTTCAATGTATGTAAAAGCGCCCATCACTGCACAACCGCGCCTCCCGTCCGCTCAAATGGCTTATGCGCTGAAGTTCGGCCAAGTGCTTCCGTCGCGTTCGCTGGTGCCGCTCGAAAAATACTCGCGCTACATGCTGAAGATCAGCGGGCTTGAAGCCGGACGCTATGAAGTAAGTTGCGAAGGCAAGCCGGTGGGTCTGGCGAGTGAATTGGAACTCGCGGCGGGCGTGAATCTGAACACGTTGCTGCTCGATTCAAAGAACCCTGCACCCTGGGGCGAATTGGCTAAAGCCATTTGGATTGGCAAGAGTCTCGACGAGATTGGCCGAACGAAATGGAAATTCCGCGTCGAAAAGAAATGACGCTCACTTGACTTTCCTCCCGCCCCAACGAAAATACTTCGTTCCATTTTAAGGCGCATTCAACGCGTTGAATGCGCACATCCGTTCACATGAAGGAATGTTCAGCATGGACTCCGCTCTCCGAGCCTCTTTGATCAGCGCCGCCGACACGTTCGGCTCGCCCGTCTACGTCTACGACAAAGCCGCCATTGTCAGCCGCTGCAACGCGCTGCATAACTGCATTTCGTTTCCGAAGAAAAAGCTCTTGTACGCGATGAAAGCGAATTCGAATCAAGCGGTCGTCCGCACGATTCTCGGAGCCGGATTCGGCGTCGATTGCGTCAGCCTCGGCGAAGTCATGTTCGCGAAGAAGCTCGGCGCTGCGAACATTCTTTACACGAACAACAACGTTGCTGATTCTGAATTCCACGCCGTCGTGGAACTCGCGAAAGACGGTGGTATCTGGATCAACTGCGACAGCTTGCAACGCCTCAGCGATCTGCCCGAAGGCAGCACGTGTTTCACGCGCATCAACGGACCGGTTGGCGACGGGCATCACCATCACGTCATCACCGGCGGCCCGGAAAGCAAGTTCGGAATTCCGTGGGAACAGGTGCCGCAGATACTCGAAATCGTTGAACGCCGCAAACTGAAATTAATCGGCGTCCATCAGCACATCGGCTCCGGCATTCGCGATGTCGCGAAGTTCAAAGAAGCGATGGTCGTGCTGTTGACGGTGCTGCGCAAGTACAACCTGCCGGACTTGGAGATCGTGAATTTCGGCGGCGGGATTGGTGTGCCGTATCGTCCGAACGAGAAGGCGATTGACCTCGCCGAATTCGGAGCAACGCTTTCGGCCACGTTCGCGGAATTCTGCAAAGAAGCAGGTAAGAATTTGACGCTGATGCTCGAACCCGGCCGCTTCCCCGTCGCGGAATCGGGCTACTTGGTTTCGCGCGTCAATACCATTAAAGAGACGCCGTACGACCGCACATTCGTGGGCGTGGACACCGGATTCAACCACCTCGTCCGCCCGACGATGTACGGCAGTTACCACCACATTACGAACCTGTCGAACGAGCACGGTGCACCGCACCCCTATTTCGTGGCCGGAAACATCTGCGAAAGTGGCGACATTTTCACGCGCGGTGACGGTGATGACAACGTCGCAGCGGCGCGCATTCTGCCCGAAGTTCGGCGCGGCGATTTGATCGCGATTCACAACGCAGGAGCTTACGGTTATGTGATGGCGAGCGAATACAACATGCGCCCGCGCCCGGCTGAAGTGCTGCTCGAAAACGGAACACTGACGCTCGCGCGGAAGAGCAAAACGTTCGATGACGTCGTAGCCGACGCGCTGTAATGACGTGCCGTTTAGAGCGGCGGTAAACTTGCCGCCGCTCACTAACCGTTTTCGATTGATCGGAATTTTCAATGAGTGCAACGCCCAACATAGAGACTGGCCCCGTCGAAACCTTCGCCAACCGGCACCCCGACCGCGACTATGAAATCAAGATCATCGCGCCGGAGTTCACCGCTGTGTGTCCGAAGACGGGCCAGCCCGATTTTGCCACGCTGACGCTGACGTACATACCCGACGGTTTGTGCTTGGAACTCAAGAGCTTCAAGATGTATTTGCAGAGCTACCGCAACCGGGGCATCTATCACGAGCACGTCACGAATTCGATTCTCGATGACCTCGTGAAAAGCTGCCAACCGCGCAAGATGACGCTCGTCGGAGAATTCAATGCGCGCGGCGGTATCGCGACGACGATCACCGCGCATTATCCGGCGGTGAAGACGCCGAATCCGAACAACAAGTAGAGCCGAATTTTATTCGGCTCAATTAAGTCACGATATAAAAAGAGCCGAATCGAAATTCGACTCTTTTTTTATTCGTCTTTACTTCGCTTCGTCTTTTTTCTTCTTCGGTGCGGGCGCTTCGATTTTCAATTCGCCGGTGAAGTCTTTTCCGGTGAGCTTTTTGAAAACCGTCTTGGCCAGTTCCGTCGCGCCGTCGGTGTTGGGATGAACGCGGTCGGGGAGCATCGCGTCTTTGTCTTTCAATGCGGCGTGCATGTCGATGATTCCGGATCCGGTCTCTTTCGCGATTGTGTCGATCATCGGCATTTGCTCAAGAACACCGGATTCGACGATGCCGAAGTTTCCTTTGCCGGGGACAAACGGCGCGTAACACGCGAACGTGCGCGGCTTCGGATCGGCTTTGGTGAAGTGGCCGATCATGTCTTTGTAGTCGGCAATAAATTCGTCTTTGAATTTCCAATTCTGCGGCTTGGTGTCATTCGTGCCGAGCATGATCACGACGACGTCCGGCTTCAAATTCTGCGCGTCCTGGAACATCTTTTCTTTGTCGTACGGATGGTCGCCTTTTTTCAACAACGTCCGGGCACTGATGCCGTAATTCTTGACGTCCCATTTATCGCCGAGCATCTGTTGCAGCATCTTGGGCCAAGGCATCTTCGATCCGACGCCCGCCGTGATGCTGTCGCCGACACAAGCGACTTTGATCTTCTCTTTGTAGCTTTCGGTGTTGATCGGATCGTTTGCATCGCCGGCCCACACGTGAGCGACTGACACCACAACGATCAGCGCCATGATTGAACGCATTGAAACATTACGCATTGTCTCTTGCCCTTTTCTAAAAAAAGTCCTGACGAAACGTGCTTCACTGATGGAATAGTACACCGCATTTTAGATCCGTGCGACACGGCGGCAGGATTGCCGCCGCTCCTACATGTCTTTGGGTGATGTGCGCGATTTATGAAGATGGTTGTCGCGCATGCGTCTCAAGAAGGAGTCGTAGGTCCCGCATTTGAAATCGGGGAATGTGAATTGATGGCTGAGCCAGACGCCGCGCCGAAATGCCATTGTGATCTCGGCAAAGATTCCATCGCGCATGTAAATGCGGTGCGCGAAATCTTTCGTCGTGGCGAGGACCAGTTTTGCTCCGGTCACGTAACCGGGGTCGATATTAATAGGGCGCGGCGGTGTTCCGCTTGGTGCGAGAATCGGAGCGAGTTTTTCTTCCATCGCGTTCGTTGCGAGTTTCCAATCGGGCATCGTGGACGGGTCGGCGAAATTGTGGAACGAAAAAAAGCAGCGCTTCAAATTCGCACCCATGGTCGGCGTGTAGTAATCCGTCGGATTGAACGGATAACACGGGCTGCGGAATTCGACGGGGCCGAGCAACTCTTCGAGTGGCCCTTGCGCGGCGTCAAAATGGCCGAGATCGGCTGCCAACATGGCGACGAAGGGGGTGACGCGTTGACGAAGAATCGGTTCGCCCATGATGGCGTTGGCTCAGGTTCGCAGTTTGTAGATTCGATCAGATTGCGCTATTCTAGTGCAGGTTGTTTCCGAATGTAAATAGGGTTTCTGATTCGGTCGGGCGGCGAGTGAATTGAGCTGCAACAGTTCGCCCTTTGACTGGATAAGAAGCACGTTTTGGAGGCGTTGTATTTTGTTCACAAACCAGTCCAGGCAACCCGCGCTGCGGTCACTCATTACTGCGGCGGTGTGTGCGGTCATCGTGTCAGGATTTGCGATTTGCGCGCAAGAAAAAGAAGACACACTGCCGCGACTCATCGCAGCTCTGGACACCGAACCGCTGGCATTGATCGCGTGCCGCAATGCACGTGAGCTGCCCGATAAATTCGCGTCGACGATGCTTTCGAAAATGCTCAACGACCCGCAGTATGAACGCGGTTCGCAATTCATCGACAGCAAAGTTGCTGAGTTTTTTGGCGCAAGTCCGCGCAGTGTGTGGCCGGAATTTGAGAAGGTTATTACCGGGCCGCTTGTGCTGGCGATTTTGCCCGGACAGCCACAGACACCCAATGATAAAAATCCGCCGCTGCGCGTCGTATGCTTGGTTCAAGTCAACGAACCGGATGTGGCTCCGCTCGTCAAACAGCAGTGGCCGGTCGTGTCGTCGATGATTAATTCGGCGCTGCGTTTGATTACAATAACATCATCATTGCCCGGTACTAAAATCGAACCGATCGCGTTGACGTTACTTCCCGTTGAATTAAAGACTATCGCAACCGGCGAATTGCCCCCAGCAACAGCGCTTCCTGAATGGGTGGCGAAAGCCGCGTGGCCCAAAGGCGACATCGTTTTCCGCGCACGTCCGATTCAGATTTGTACGACCATTCGTGGCGGTCCGAAAGCGCCGCAGGCTCCCGGCGAAAAAGCTCGCATTCCAACCGGAACGATTGCGGACTACATTGAAGGTTCGGGCGTAGAAGCGATGGCGTGGGGGCTTGCGTTCACTGGCGATTTGATGAGTGAGCGGTTGGTGCTCGATGTCGGTGACGACGATTCTGCATTCAAAAAATTCACCAGTGCGTTCAAAGAATCGACAGCGGTCGCGTCGTGGGATGGGTTGATGGCCGCGACGCCGGGTGACGTGGACGCGATCTTCATGATGCAAAGCGATCTAACAAAATTGGGTGATGATCTCCCACATTTCTTCGAATCCGCCGAACGTTATTTCCGAGGCAAGCGTTGGTCGAAAACAGTGGGCTTGACCGCCGACGCTCTGGACCCCACGCGATTCAAATTTCTCACGACGCGCCTGAATGGCTCATTCGCTGTGACGGCAAAACCGGCGATTACGGGAGAGTTGCGACTGACTGTTTTATCGTCCGTCAAAACCAAACCGACTGAAGAGAAGCCCGATCCCCTTGATCCGTACAAAGGAAATGACACCGAGAAATTTCGCGACGAATTAACCAAGGGATTGGAAGCGACCGGTGCGAAATTCGAGACGCTGCTTGGCGCTCGAAAAATCGGCGGCGCTCTACCGCTGGCCGCTGCATTTCACGGGCGCGGACAATTCGCGGCTCCAGTGATCGGCTTAAGCCCCGGATGGGCGTGGTTGTGTTCGTCGTCCGTCGCGTACCAGGAATTGACCGACGCTTTTAAATCCGGACGAACGCTGGCCGCTCGTGAGAAGCGCCGGAATGCTCCGGCGGCTGCGGATGTAACGCTTCCGGGCACGCCTGCCGCAGCGCCGACGCCAGCTGCGCCCAATGAATGGTCCGCTGAAGATTCCATTCGGGCGGACGTGAATTTGGACCGTGTGCTCAAGCTCGGTTATGCGGCATGGTTACTGGGAAATAACGAAGGGCCGATGATCGGAAATTATAAAGTACCCGCCGACCTGCTTCCCCCGCCCCAAGTCTTCGGCCGAACTTTAGGCCGGATGCGCTTGTCCGCGAACCGCACTGGAAACCGCCTGGAATGCCGCGCGCTTTGCCCTTTCCCGGGCATGTCGCTGGTGACGTTGGGCGTCATGCAAGATGCGTCCGAATCGATCACGCTGGGGCGACGCATCGCCGCTGAAGCCGCCGCGCTCAAGAATCTCGACGACGTTCCGGTATTGCCCAAAGAGGATAACACCGGTAAGAATTCTAAAAAGGCTCCTGACAAAAAGAGCCCACCGTCAGCACCTTCTAAAGAAAAAGAATTGAAATGAGGCCTTTCATGCGCGTTCGTTTTTCAATTCTGTTGACGCTGCTGATGTTCATTCTTCTAGGCTTGCTGTCGTTTGATCCCATCGAAGAAACGTATGTCGGAATGCAAGTCCAAACCATCAGCGGCAAACCCTATTTGACGCTATCGGACATTTCAACGTTCAGCATCTTCACGCCATCCGGAAAAGACTTCACGGAATGGACCCCGATCTTTCCGAACCGATCCGGCGAAGTGCTCGGCAGTTTCGAACTACCGCCTGCATCGAAGCCGACAGTCGCTCTACCCACTCCCAACCTTACACCCGAGATTCCTACAATCTCCGCGCCGCTTGATAAACCCGCTGTGCCTCTCGAAAATTTTGACGAAGGCCTCGGCGTCTTTTTCAAGAACCGGTGCGGACTGTTTCGAGTCAATTCCTCAGAAAAGGATAGCAGCGTTGCCTCCTTTCCGATTGCGTTGGAATGGAATCCGGAAGCGTCATCTCATCTAAAAGGTGAGACGTTTGCGTTCGGAGCGAAATTAGACAAGCCAACCGCTGAAGGAGGGATGCCCAACGGCGTTCTGAAATCCGCTCGATTCGATGGGAAGGAGTGGGTCGAAGTGGCGGGCGTAACGGGGCCTCAAGTGCGCTCGGGCAAGGCGGGATTCTGGCTGAAATCTGTGCCACTGGAAGGACGGATCGCCGTGCTGTGGCGGGGCGCGAAATGGGATCAGACGATAGACGCGCGCGTCGAGGGTCTGCGCATCGCAACCGACGGCGACATCGGTATGTGTTTTTTTGATGGCACGAAATTTAGCGCCGAGCCGCTGGTCATCACGGGTTTGCCCAAGGGCAATACAAGCATCTGGTCTGAAAATGGGATGATCAAATGCCTCGTCCAGACGCGCTTCAAAAGCAAAGAAGAGCCGGGGCAAAAAGGTCGGATGGAAATCTGGACGATTTCGCCCGAAGGTAAGGCGAAGCTCGCGGAGACCATCAAGTCACCGAGCAAATCGATCGGCCTATTTTCGTACATCGCCGCCGAGCGATTTATGTGGGGCAACCGCGAATATATTCTGCGCTCAAACTGGCAGCGCTTTGAAGTGTGGAAACGCACCGACAGTGGCGCGTGGGAATTGATGCAACACGCAACAGCGGGACTTCCGGTCTATTCACTCGAACGAAAATTATTTGGTGCGCTGGGCTTCTGCGCGTGTGTCGTGTTGTTCGGCGCGTTGCTTGGATTCCTACGCCGCCGCCACGCGCTGACGTTGCTGCGCAATCTTCAGCCCGGCGATTTGAACGCACCGCTCGCATCTCGCGCCGGAGCGTATCTGATCGACATGCTGATCGTCATCGCACTCGCCATCGGTGCATCGCAGATTATTCCCGAGCAGATCAGCGACGAGTATTCCGTGCAACTCGGCAACGCGGCGATTCCGCTCTCGGCGATTGCAGTCTGTTTCATGGTTTATTTTACGCTGACCGAATGGCTGCTCGGCGCGACGCTGGGAAAATTTGTAATGGGCCTTCGCGTGGTTTCGGACAACGGCATGCGCCCGACGTTCTGGGCTGCGGCAGTTCGCAATACGGTCGGGCTGTTGGAACGCCAACCGATGATGATTATCGTCTCGTTTCCGATGGTTGTATTCAGTCCGCGCAGGCAGCGGCTGGGTGACCTTCTGTCGCGCACGATCGTCGTCCAAAAACAGGGGCTCGACATGTTTCTGGCGCAACGAGCTGCGGCGGCACTGCGTGGCGAATCGCTCGATACGCTTCCCGGCGATCCGCTCGACGACCAGCCGAAAAAAGAGCGGGCAGACTAGGCACTAACTAAATGGATTCCGATGTCGATCCAAGGAATTTCTTAATGCCGGATGGAATTGAACAATCGCAAACGAAACAAGACCTGCCGCGCATGGTCCTTGCATCGGCTTCGCCACGTCGCAAGCAAATTTTCGAAAGCGCTGGATTCCGCTTCGAAATCATGGACCCCGGCGACGCAGAAGACGCGGTGAATTCCGCGCACACGCCCGAGCAATTGGCCATCGATAAAGCGCGTGCAAAGGCGCGTGCCGCTGCGGAAAAAGTACAGGGACCGTACCCTGCACTGGTCATCGGAGCGGACACGCTTGTGGCCGCGCACGAACGGGTCATCGGAAAGCCATTGGACCGCGCGGACGCAGTCGCTATTCTATCAGGTCTTTCCGGAACCCGTCATTGTGTGATTTCAGGCGTCTGTGTCATTGCCGTTTTTGCAGGCGAGGACGCGGGACATCCGCGTGTCGAGAGAGTGTCGCCGCTTGAATTCGCGGAAAGCACGTGGGTCACGATGAAATCGATGAGCCCGGAGGCGATTGCGGAGTATGTGAACTCTGGGCAATCGGACGGGAAAGCCGGGGCGTACGCGATCCAGGAGAACGGCGATCAATTCGTGGAGCGCATCGAAGGGTGTTTTCTCAACGTGGTCGGATTCCCGCTGGAACGGTTCAAAGCGGAATTGCCGGCGGTATTGGATCAATTGAATTTTGGGGCGTCAAAACAGGACCGACAATAAGGGAGTGGACATGAGCAATTCGACAGGCGGAACGACCGGAAATCCGGTGTTGGCCGCGCGGGCGTTGTACATCATTGTGTTCGTTTCGGGCGCTGTGTTGATGGGACTCGAAATCGCCGGGGCGAAGATTCTCGCGCCGGGATTCGGGACGTCGACGTTCGTCTGGGGCGCGATCATCGGCATGTTCATGGGCGCACTGTCAGCCGGCTATTATGTCGGCGGTTACGTCGCGGACAGACGGCCGTCATTTCAAACGTTGGCGATGATCGTTGGCGCAGCCGCGATCTGGGTACTGCTGCTGCCGCGTTTCGGCCCAGGGCTCGCTGAATCGATCGCGCGCGCGGACATGGGCAAAGTGCTTGATCCGCTCATCGCGTCGATGCTGCTCTTCTTCGTACCGAGTTTCTTAATGGGCATGGTCTCGCCGTATTCGGTGAAACTGAACGCGAGTTCGCTCGCTGGAGTCGGCGGCGTGGCGGGCCGATTGTATGCATTGTCCACGCTCGGCTCGATTGTTGGGACGTGGCTGACAACCTTCATGTTGATCCCAACTATGAAGCTCAGCTACGTGTTGCAATTGCTCGGCGCACTACTCCTCTTCACTGCGATTGTGTGCATGTATTTGTCGATTGCGGCGGCAGGAAAAGCGAACCGTGAACAAGTACGAACGATGGGCATGTTGGCGCTTACGCTGCTCATTGGCGTCGAATGCTGGGCCGCGTTTCCGATCAAGCCGAACCTCTATCCCGGCACACGCCTCATTCATTACGATGACTCGCCCTACCATGAAATTCAAGTTACCGAAGAGACCGTTTCATACGACGACAAGCCTGAATTCAAAGACGGCGGATTTTTGATTCCGTGCAAATATTGGGACGCGCCGATGTTCTATCAGCGCCGCTGGCTGAAGTTCAACGAGAACATTGAAAGCGGAACATTTCCATACAGCAAGAAACATTTGAACGCGGTCACGTACACGGACCTGTTGCACTTGCCGCTGATCTGGAACAAAGAACCGAAACGGATTCTGGTCGTGGGCGGCGGCGGCGGCATCATTCCGAGCCAATATTCGAATTGGTACAATTGCAAAGTGGACGTCGCCGAAATTGACGGCAAGGTCGCTGACGTTGCGCAGGAATATTTCGATATGCCGAAGAAGAATGGCAAGCTCAACGAGAACATTAAATTTTATATCGGCGATGGTCGTCAGACGATTCGCCGCGATCTTAAGGACATGAAATACGACGTGATCATGCTCGACGCGTACTCGTCGGGCGGTCAGATTCCGTTTCATTTGATGACGTGGAATTTTCTCAGCGAAGTCAAGGCGAAGCTCGCTCCGAACGGCATTCTGATCACGAACATTATTTCAGGTTTGCAAAACGGAACGCAGAGTGACTCTGCTCACAATGCAGATTTGTTTCTCACTGAATACAAGACACTGAGCGCGAGCCGAAACGAAGCGCTGGGATTGCAGAGCGAAGACGCGGCGGACAAAGCGCCCCTCTTCAAGCACCTGTATGTCTTTCCGAAATTCTATGCCGACGACGAATCGTTGACAGAAGGAAAGCTCGAAGAATACCGCAACGTGATCGTCATCGCGACGAATGAAGACAAGCGCCGCAACGTTGATAGCACACCGGACAGTCTCGAAGAAATGGCTATTGCACTCTCTCCGCGAGTCGACGATCTGAAAGAAGAAAAGGATCGCGAGGCGGCGATTGAAAAGTCGATCGTCAAATGCGATCTCCGTTCGCACATCAAGAGCTACAAGCGCTTGAACTCGCACCGTTTCCCAACAATCGATACGCTGGAACAATTCGAAGTGATTTTGACGGACGATTACGCGCCTGTGGATTTGATGTACCGCCCGGTGAAGCGCGATGAAAATTCGCACCGCAGCCGATAAATGCGGCGCGACGTGAATGGGCTAAAAGCCCGTTCTTTTTTTACTTCACCACGGCACCTGAAACGAGTTCGAGTACGCGACTGATTCCGCCGCCACCGCCCGGGACAAATGGCGTTCCGGCGTATGGTTTCCAATTATCGCGCGAGCCGTCGTATTTGAAATTCTGCGGAATGCCGGTCAATTCCTGTTTGTAGAATCCATCGGTTCCACCCATTTTATAAATGACCATATCAAGCGAGGGAATCACGTAGATCGCGAAGCCGCCCGCGCCGGATTTCCAGTATGCGTCGCGCGGGGCGAGTTCGACGTGAGCGTCCGCATTGACTTCGAACTGCAGGCTGTATGGCGCGTGCGGATTGTGCGGCGAGGGCTTGCCGCAGAGTTCGACGTACTCAGCCGGGACCAATTGCTTGTCGTTCCATTTGCCTTTGTGCAGCAACATGTAACCGAAGCGCAGCGCATCGGTCGCGTGGAGTGCGGTGCTGCCGGCTCCATTGGCGTGAGGCAGCGTGATTGGCCCCCGGAACAAACAGTAATTCCACGGCCCCCATCCCATCGGCTTGGCGAGTTTTTCGTCGATATAATCTTTCAATTCCATGCCCGTGACGTGCCGCAAAACGATCGACGCGATATGAGGCGCGGGCGACGAATATGAATATCCCGCGCCGGGTTTGGTCCAGAGAACCGTGCGAATCGACGACTTGTCGAGGTCTTTCAGATCTTGCCCCGGGACGGGCGTGAGTGGAACGACTTCGCCGTTGACGACGCCGGGGCTGTTACCCTCACCGTGGTAGCCAGCGGACATGCAGAGCAATTGCCCCAGGGTGATGTCTGCTTTACGCGGGTCGTCGAGCGGGAAAGCTTCGGGCAGATATTTTTCGATGAACACTTTTGTGTTCAAGCCATCGGGAATCGCTTCATGTTTTTCGTGAAGCATGATGCCGCAGGCGATGCTGGTGAACGCTTTGCCGGTCGAGGCCATGTCCGGATTCGCGTCGCGGAATGCGCGGCCCCAATATTTTTCGAGCACCAAATACCCGTGTCGAACGACCAACAGGCCACCGTGCTGGGTGCCGCGTTTGCAATTCTCAGCGGCTTGTTCCAGACGTTGCAAATCCATCCCGGCGAGCGTGCGAATTTGCTCGGCGTCTTTCAATTCACGCCAGCCTCCGGCACTATCGGGCGGCGGGAAATAATCGGCGGCACGAGTTTTCGGAGACGCGGTCAGTGCGATGAGTGTGATGAGCAAAAGATACGAAAGCAATGGAATGCGGTTCACGATGATACGTCCTTTATTATATGAGATTCAATGCTCTATACATACAAACACATCACCGCGCGTGCTCGTTAATCGCTCAACAAAATGGCGCTCAGCGAAATGCGATGGCGTTTTAGTTTCTCGTCGAATGCCGCCGCAGTGAGCCGTTTTATCCTGGGGCGATCGCGGAGTTGGCGGATACTTCCGGTCAATGCCTGCACGTGTCCTACGATGAACGCCAGGAGCAGTGCGCTCACCTTTTCACTTCCCGCAGCCTGGCCTTTTCCTTTTCCGCACAGCACGGCGTATCCCATCAACGCGAAGCGGTAGAGCGTCCAGAATGGAAGCGCCAACAGCGTTGAGAATGTGAAATTTTTGAGTGCCAGAAAATAGTGGTTGCGCTCGACAAGCTTCATTTTGAACGCGGAGTAACTGCTGCTGCTCGCCGAATATTTATGGTAAACAACTGCGCGCGGTGCGTTAATGGCGCGCCATCCGGCCCAGGTTCCGCGCAGGCCCAAATCCATGTCTTCGCAATACGCGAAAAAGTCATCGGCAAAGAGGCCGGTTTCGGCCAGCATTGCTCGCGAATACAACGCGGCACAACCGCTGGGCATGAGGACGTCGTGCAACGCATCATACTGGCCGGCATCCCGTTCGCCGCGTCCGCGCCCCATGCCGATGCCGTCTGGCGAAGCGAGTAAACCGCCGACGGAGTCGATTAGCGTTCGGTCGAAAAAGTTTAGGATTTTCGGCGCGGCCATGCCGACGTTGGGATCGATTTTTAATTCTGCTTCAAACGCGAGGACAAGGTGTTCAAGAAAGTCCGGTGCGCATTCGGTGTCGTTGTTGAGCACGACGATGAAGGTACCGCGCGCGGCGGCGAAACCGGCATTGTTGCCGCCGGTGAAGCCAATGTTTTCATGCAATTCAATGCAGCGGATTTCGGGCATCAACGTGCGTGCTGTAATGACCGACATATCGGTCGAGCCGTTGTCCACGAAGATCGTTTCGAAATCGTGATAGGTCTGAGCATTGAGTGAAGTAAGACAGTCTTTCAGCAGCCGTTCGCCGTTGAAATTCACAATGATCAGTGAGACTGTCGGCATGGGAATCAATCACCGATCTTAGATTTGGACGGCGTTCATGGCTTTATCGATGCCTTCGCCGGTCACTTGCTCGGAGCTTTTTCGAACGTCGGAGAAATCGCCTCGGAGCGCTTTCAGCGCGTAGCGTTCCTGTTCGATTTCGGCGCGGGTGCGGTAGCCCATGCGGCGCAAAACTCCGAGCGGCGGGCACCACCCTTGGATCGATTGCTGAAGCATACAGCCAGCGACGATGGCAGGAAGGATCAGGAATTTTTTATTCACCGTTGCGCCCAGAGTCAGGCCGAGAAGCGAGGCGGTTGCGGCGTTTGCTTCGAGCATCCGCTCAATGGGCCACTCGCTATTCAATTCGTGCAGGCGGCGCTCAATGGCCAGTGAGCCTTCGGCGGCGACGCGCACAATTGTAGCCTTCATGTCGCGCCGGATTTTCTGGGCTTGAGATTCGGCCGAGGTCGTCGGTATGCGTTCAACCATGGAAGGAAACATGCCCATCACTCCTAGTGCAGCCGGCATACAATCGATTCTGCGCCGGGCAGTGCGTACGACTCAATCCAATGGATTGCGACGCATTCACCGCTCATTCTTTAAATCTTAAAACGTGCCACATCTCAACAAATCAAATCAGATTGTACACGTGGAATTGCGTTTTCTCCACTTACTTTGAATTTGAAGCTTGGGCTGATTATGAGACACATGATGCGCGTGCCTTTAGGTATACGCCATCGAGCAGGAGTTGTGGGCGGTGATTGGAACGGGGGATTGGGAGTGTATGTGTACGTTGCGGAACTGGGATTTAATCCGAACCGCGTGCGGCTTTGTACAATTCGACGGCTCGAATCCGGCGCTCGGCGTGATCGATTATTCGTGCAGGATAATCGGGACACATCAGCGGCGCGTCCCAGGGCGAATGAATGCTGTCGTTGAGCACGTGAGTCAATTCGGGAACCCAGCGCCGGATGTAGGTGCCGCTGGGATCGAATCGCTCGCTTTGCGACACTGGATTGAAGATACGAAAATACGGTTGTGCGTCGGTGCCGGTGCCGGCCACCCATTGCCAATTGCCGTTGTTGACTGCGGGTTCTCCGTCGATTAGCAAGCGCGCAAAATGGCGTTCGCCTTCGCGCCAATCGATGAGTAAATCCTTGCACAAAAAACTCCCGACGATCATGCGCACGCGGTTGTGCATCCAGCCTGTTTGCGCGAGTTGTCGCATCCCGGCATCCACTATTGGATAGCCTGTTCGTCCGGCCTTCCATGCTTCAAGCAGTTTCGGCGAATTCTCCCATTTGATGGTGTCGTACTCCGCACGAAACGAGTTCGTTGCGACACGCGGATGCTCGGCCATGATTTGGAAAAAGAAATCGCGCCACACCAATTCGCTGATGAACGTAGCGATGCTGTTTTTGTGCGAGGCGGATTTCGCGGCGTTTAAAATTTGTGTCGCTTTGGCGAAGACAGTGCGTGGACTGATGGTTCCAAATTTTAGATGTGGCGAGAGTCGCGACGTGCCTTCAACGGCTGGGAGATCGCGCGTTTCTGCGTATGTGAAAATCGGTTCGGCCAGAAACTTTTTGAGCAGGGTCAAGGCGGACGATTCAGTGACAACCGGGACATCGCTTTCCGGGCGAATGGAATTGAAATCAAACGGTGCCGAGTGCAAGTCCTTGAGGTCGTTTGGAAAGATGATCTTCTCAGGAAAGGGCAGGACGCTTGGGTACAACGGTTGAAGTAGCCACGTTTTTTTGAACGGTGTGTAAACGGTGTAAAGTCCGCCGGTTTGCGTTCGGATTTCGCCACGTTCAAAGATGACGAGGTCTTTGAAGGTCTTTAACGGCGAACCGATTTCTGCAAGCGCTGCGCTGATGCGTTGGTCTCTCGCGACGGCGTACGGTTCGTAGTCGCGATTGCAGAAGACGCTGTGCGCTTGGGCATCTTTAAGTAGGCGCGGGATTTCGATCTCGGGTTTGCCATGGCGGAGAATCAGCCGCGATCCATGTTTTTTCAGATCGGCTGCGAGTGAGGCGACGGCTCGTACGAACAGTGCGCAACGGTTGGGGCCGATGTTGGGATTTTTGAGAAATGCGTCGTCGAGAATCACACACGGTACGACGTCCCCCGCTCGACACGCGGCGAAGAATCCCGTGTTGTCAGCGAGGCGCAGGTCGTGCCGGAACCAGAAGAGATTGCGCATGAATGTGGGTCCAAGAGTCTTCGTTCTATTTCACGATTAGCCCATACGAGTCGTCGTGAGCAGATGGCAAAAGCATACCTGAGGCGGGTTGCATAACGGACAATTTTATTTAGATACCGGCTTTTCCACGTCGGCTTCGTTCTGTTTGACTTCCGCGCGGAGTCGTTCGAAATCGGCGTCGAGAGCTTGGACGTTGGACGGGGCGGTCTGTTGGGGGACGTTGGATGGTGTGGGCTGGACTTGTTGGACGACGCCGTTGACCACGATGAATTGACCCTGGCCTCCCGCCCAGCCGGTTTGAAACGCTTTCGAGCGAGCTTCCTCGCGGCCTTTGCGATCCGCTTCCGGAAGTTCAGCTTCGAGGCTGATGATCGGAGTCGGCGGGGCCGGATAGCTGATGTTGTAAGTCAGCAAGACAGGCAGGTGTAGTTTTTCGCCTGCTCGGTCAACGGTGACGTCCATAACGCGGGCCGGACCTTCGACGAAAACGAGGTGCTGGAGTTCGTTGTTGTCGCTGACAGGATTGCCGTTGAGTGCGATGATGGTGTCACCGGTGGCAATCCCGGCAAGTTCCGCTGGCATACCGATGGGAACCGATTGCACGCCGGATCCGAACGCGGGCATCGTCCCGAACGCGCTCATCATCATGCCGACGCCGAGCATCCCGCGCCCGCGTAGCGTGATTAGCAGCGTGGTGCAGCGGAGCCGAACTTCGCTGGACGTAGCTTTGCGGCCGTCTTCGAGCGGCTCAATCGCGGCGCGGCCTAGACGCAGTAGGCAATCGGCGGCTTTTTCGCGGATGGCGTAGTGATCGTTGTCGAGTGCTTCGACAAACTTGCGTGCGAGTCGGACGTGTTCGGGGTCAATCAGCGGCGGGGAGTTATCTTCGCCTGCATGGAGACACGAGTACGACACGAAGCTCAGCGCCACGCTCACCACCAGCGCAAGATGAAGCCGAACTGGATCGAATTGGGATGTTCGCATAGATTCGTAATGACCGCCTGTCTGTCCCCTTGCATACCCTAAACCGAACGACGGTATTTCGCAACAATTTCTTGGACAGAACGCGAATTTTGAAGAAAGATGTTGACAATCCATATATTTCCGATAGACATTATGGAAACTGTTTCGTGCGCATCGTTTTGGAAGGGAAATACATGGATCATCTGGACGAACTTGAACATCAAAGCGTATTCATCATGCGCGAGGCGTTCAATAAATTTGAAAATCTGGCGATGCTGTGGTCGATCGGCAAGGATTCGACCGTGTTGCTGTGGCTGGCGCGCAAAGCGTTCTTCGGCCACGTGCCATTTCCGCTGGTTCACATCGACACGTCGTACAAGATTCCGTCGATGATCGAGTACCGCGACAAACTCGCGCTCGAGTGGAACCTGAATCTCGTCGTCGGCCAGAACAAGAAGGTCCTCGAGAGCGGCATCGATTACCCGCATGGTAAAGCGACGCGCGTCGAATGTTGCGGCACGTTGAAGAAAGACGGCCTCAAGAATTTGCTCGAAGAAAAGAATTACACCGGTGTGATCGTCGGCGTTCGCCGCGACGAAGAACCAACGCGCGCGAAGGAACGCTACTTCTCGCCGCGCGACAAGAACATGGAATGGAACGTCGAAGACCAGCCGCCGGAGTTGTGGGACCAGTTCAAGACAGACTTCGAATCAGGCACCCACATCCGCATCCATCCGTTGCTGCATTGGACGGAGTTGAATATTTGGGAATATATCCAACGCGAAAGCATGCCCATCATTCCACTGTATTTTGCGAATGAAAAAGGTGAACGTTATCGCAGCTTGGGTTGCTACCCGTGCACGTTCCCGATTAAGTCGCAGGCGAAGAACGTGGATGAGATTGTGGAAGAATTGAAGCATACGAAGACAGCAGAACGAGCCGGGCGTGCGCAAGATCAGGAGAGCGAGGACGCGTTCGAGAAGCTGCGGCGCGATGGGTATATGTAAGCGGATGTGTAGCCCCAACGGGGCGGAATAATGTAGCCCAGGGCGTAAGCCCTGGGTGATGTGTTAAAAGAATGAACGAGCCCCAACGGGGCGGCATAAAAAAGAAGCGCAATGTTCGCGGTAGAATTATGCCGCCCTTTCAGGGCTAAAAAAATCGCGCGGCCTGAACCCAGGGCTTACGCCCTGGGCTGCATTATGCCGCCCCATCGGGGCTCATTCGAATGCGTCTTTGCGAAGATTAAAAGGAGTTTAAAGTGTCCCAGCAACTTGAACAAATGAAGATCGTCATCGTCGGTCACGTTGACCACGGTAAGTCCACCTTCGTCGGTCGCCTTTTCTATGACACTGGCTCGCTGCCTACGGGCAAGTATGAGCAGCTCGTCAAGATCGCTGAGCGTCGCGGCGTGCCGTTCGAATGGGCGAATCTGATGGACTCGCTGCAGAGCGAGCGCGATCAGAACATCACTATCGACACCGCGCAGATTTGGTTTAGTACGCCGAAGCGCCAGTACGTTATCATCGACGCGCCCGGGCACAAAGAGTTCTTGAAGAACATGATCACCGGAGCGGCCAACGCTGATGCGGCGCTGCTCCTGATCGACGCGCACGAAGGTGTGCAGGAACAGTCCCGCCGCCACGGCTACATGCTGCACTTGCTCGGCATCAAGCAAGTCATCGTGATGGTCAACAAGATGGATTTGGTGGACTACAAGCAAGAGGTATTCGACACCATCGAAACGCAGTACCGCGCGTTTTTGAAGCAGCTTGGCGTTGAGCCGAAGCTCTTCATTCCCATCGCGGCCAAGCACGGCGACAACATCGTCGCGAACAGCGAAAAGACGCCGTGGTACAAAGGCACGCCGGTCGTGGGATCGATTGACGCGCTCTTCCAGATTCCGTTGCCTCCGACGAACCTGCCGTTGCGCTTCCCGATTCAGGACGTGTACCGCTTCGATCACCGCCGCATTTTGGCCGGGCGCGTTGAATCTGGAACGTTGAAGGTCGGTGATAAATTGATGTTCGGACCGCGCAATAAAACGGCGGTCGTGAAGACGATTGAACGCTGGAGTTCCGCGTCGAACGACACAGCGAAGGCCGGCGAATCGATTGGCGTGACGCTCTCGGAACAGATCTTCGTCGAACGCGGCCACGTCGGCAGTTTGGAGACGGATTCACCGATTGTTGCGACCGAGTTCCAAGCAAATCTTTTCTGGATGGGTAAAGCGGCGCTCGAAATCGGCAAGAAGTATAAGATCAAATTGACGACGCAGGAAGTCGAGTGCGAAGTCTCGTCGATCGAGAAGATCATTGACGCATCCACGCTCGGCGAAGTCGCGAAAGATCGAGGTTACATCGCGAAGAACGATGTGGCTGAAATCACGCTCCGCACAAAATACCCGGTTGCATTCGACAACCACAACCGCATTCCGGAGACGGGCCGGTTCGTGATCGTGGATAACAAAGAAGTCTGCGGCGGCGGCATTATTCTTCACGGTATTTACGCGGATGCGGCCAAGCAGAAGTCGAGCAATGTGGTCTGGCACAAGACGAAGATCGGCACTGACGAACGCGCCGCGCGCAACGGCCACAAGGGCGCGGTGATCTGGTTGACGGGGTTGTCGGGTGCGGGCAAGTCGACGATTGCGACGGAACTCGAAAACGAACTCTTCCACCACGGTATCAACACGTATGTGTTGGACGGCGACAACGTCCGCCACGGCCTCTGCGGCGACCTCGGCTTCACGCCGAAGGATCGCACGGAGAACATCCGCCGCGTCGGTGAAGTCGCGCACATTTTGAGCGACGCTGGTTTGGTCGTGATCACGACGTTCATCTCGCCGTACCGCGAAGACCGCGAACGTGTGCGTAAGATCGTTGAAGGCGATTTCGTTGAAGTGTACGTGAAGTGCCCCATCGAAGAGTGCGAAAAGCGCGATCCGAAGGGGCTGTACAAAAAGGCGAAGGCCGGCGAAATCAAAGACTTCACGGGCCTGACCGCTCCATACGAAGAGCCCGTCAAGCCGGAACTGACACTCGACACCAGCAAGCATTCCGTGCCTGAAAGTGTGACCGCTATCATGGATTACTTGAAGGAGATTATTTACGTCGAGAAGCACACGGAGAATATTAAGAGCCACTAGAACTAAAACGGGCCCGCATCGAACATGATCGGGCCCGTTTCGTCTCGTTCTTCGAATCGGAATCCATCATGAATCAATTAACAAAACACATCGATAATGGTTCGTTCTGGGTCATGGTCATCACGGTGGTGCTGTTCGTGGCCGCGATCTTTGAAAAAGGATTCACGCATGACTTGCTGTTGGAAGCGGGCGTATTTTTGGTCTCGGCAAAACTAATGGTGATGAGCTATAAAAACGGAATTGTGTCCAAGCACATCAGCGCGCAATTGAACGACATTCAAGACGGCATTAAGCGGATTGAACAACGGCGCGATTCGTGAAATGAGTGCTAGGATGGTTGTACAATCGGCTTGCGGCACACGCTCACACAGTATTCAAAACACGTCCCGCTGCCTCTTTTTCTCACGCTGTGATGGTCGAGTTTATCGAACAACAAACTCGGTAGCTTGAAGACTTGATTGATCCGCACCGCTCCGTGAAACGGCAGAATTTTGCCGATGAACTGCATGCTGTTGACGGCGGTTTGATTCTTCGGATTCTGTCCCAGCATCTCGATCTCACCGAAATAATTCTTCAGCCGTGCGTCGAATTCGGCGGCGTTGTATTCCCGCACATGAAACGGATTCCAAGGCTTGTCGGTCAGCGTTTTGCCGGGATTGGTTACGTCGCGGTTTGGGGTCGAGCAGATGAAGACGCCGCCGGGTTTAAGGACTCGAACGGCTTCGCGCAGATAGGGCGAATCGTCCGGAAGATGCTCGATTGTTTCCAGCGAAACGTACACATCAATCGATTGCGATTCAAACGGAAGAGCCGTCGCGTCGCCTACTTGAAATTTCAAATTACTGAACGAATTGGAACGCGCGGCGCTTTCGACGGATTCGGCGGAGACATCGATTCCGTGGACGAGGGCAGCGTCGGATTGTGCGAAAAGTTTCGAACTCGTTCCGTCACCGCACGCGCAATCCAGCACCGTTTTTCCGGCGACGAACGTGGATGCGAATTGATAGCGCGCGGTGTGTTCGTGCCGCACCCAGACCGGCAAAAACTGGCTCTGCGATACGCGCTCTTTCGCTACCTTCATCAAACCGATCCTTTCGTTCGCGCTGAAATGCACACGCTGTTCCGTTTGCGAACTCAATTTCAATTCGGTATCTTGAACCGTCTCAAAGCGGCTGCAAGGTGAAAAGCGCGATTAAAACGAATCGGGTAATTGATGGAGAATCTCATGGTCACTTCATGCGAGCAGGAATAGATGTACGTGGGCCGATATTGTTTTTGCTCGACATGAAATGTATATTGTTATAATATGCGCATTGTGCATTCGTATGCCAAATATTTTTTCCCTTCCCGACATGATGTGCCAATTGGAAATAGAATTATGAGCGACACGTCTCCGAACGAGCGCGCCCCTGCAAAATCTCTAGAAATGAACGGCACCGTTGTTTTGCGAAAGCCGGACGTACCGTTGTTTCTCTGTGACTTAGTGGACTTCGTCGAAACGGGTATGTCGTGTGTCTCACATGTCCCAAACAACGAATGGGCTGTGCCGGGAAAATGGGCGGATGAATTTAAAAACGGTGTCGTGTTTCAA
>Ga0194042_1000114_pt1 | contig 23798 bp, 24 predicted proteins | sample JunL4412m_MetaG_FD_148974 | JGI IMG/M metagenome (GOLD analysis project Ga0194042, IMG submission 148974) | Anoxic zone freshwater microbial communities from boreal shield lake in IISD Experimental Lakes Area, Ontario, Canada - Jun2016-L442-12m | ecosystem: Environmental > Aquatic > Freshwater >...
GTTAGAGGGGGGGGGGCGCTAGTAAATAGTGCAAAATAGCAACCTCAACCCCTCATTATGGAACATTATTTTTAAGTGGAAACAACAAAGCAAAGCAAAAATGGTTTTCTGTAATTCAATACATGTTTATTATTATTTTCAAAAATGAAATAAAACAAAATAAAATATTGCCACAAATATAATATTTCAAATGTTGCAAGTTAAAATAAACAATGTACAAACATTATGTTGGTTTTTAATTGTTTATTCAAGGGTGTTTTTTTTCTCTTTTCATGTTCTTTCTTCAATTTTTTCTCGTCTATCATTTTTTGAAGGCGCATTTTTCTTTCTGAAATATTTGAAAACATTTGAAACAATTAAAATTAAAATTTTAACATTCTTCACCGCACACAATAATTAAAAATAAACACAAAAGTTGACATTTTAATCGGTAATTTTTTTAAACAAATTTACCCATCAGTTCCTTGCTTTTTCCAAATTTGCATTGTAAAAATCAAAAGTTTTTTTTTTGTTGATTGGGTTTTGCAGTTCGATTTGTTTTCTTTTTTTCTTCAATTTTAACTCTTTCAGTTTAATTTCGTCATTTTCAAAAAAGTTACAAAACACACATTCTGAATATTTATTCAATTTAACATTTTTAAAACACAAAATGAAATATTTTTCACAAAATAAATGACACATTACAACATATTTGCACAAAAAATAAAATGGCATAAAATACAAAATTAACAAAGTTTGTTGCCTTTTCGGCTGACTCCCTCTTAAACCCTCAAAATTTGCCCCCCCCCCACGTCGTTAACAATAAAAAATCCTGACTATTTTTCAATCTTCAGCTTTGATTCTTTTTCTTTTTTTTCTTAGGTTTAGCAGTCGGTTTTGGTTTAGCAGTCGGTTTGGGTTTGAGAGTCCGAAGAGAAGAGAATGATGGAAGAGGTTTTCCATTTAGCGCGCCGTTAAGAAGAGCTCTATTTTTGAAGAAACATTCAGGTGTTTTAGACATCAACAAGAAACGAGTGAAGAGAAGATATTTTGGGTTTGGAATTTCGTTTGGTCCGCTAGAGCGAATGGCAGTGCTAAGATAATCCAATAAAGCCGAATCTGTTTTTGGCTGATCTTTGATCATAACTGACTTTCCGTCTTTAAGAAAACAAAAATGTTTAGATTTCAGCATGTACTTTGCAATGTTCTTTGCCTTTTGTTGTTTGTCATATTTCAATCCTGATTCAATATCTTCAATGATATTATCGTTTAAAGATTTCCAATCTTTTTCGCAATCAGTTTCGTTTGAATCGGACAATTTTGTTTTTAATTTTTTGCTAGTCACGTTTTCAGCCTTGACCAACATGTAAGAGCCTCTGGGTAAAGTAGACGGATCAATTCCTTCTATTTCACTTTGGTTGTCTTCAAACATAGTTTCATACATGTTCTGTTTGTGCAAGTGAGGAAAAACAACCGTAGGTTTTTTGACAGAACCTGTTGAGCTCTCTGAAGATTCGTCTTCGTCAAAATAACTGTCAAATCCGCTAATGGCTAAAAAATTTGGTTTATCTTTTCTTGCAATTTCGTTCAATTCAAACAAAACAATGTTTTTGTTTCTTTCTGCATAAGAAATAATAGTTTTGAAATATTCTTTTAATTCAGAATTAACAAAAAAAAATTGACGAATGTGTTGGGCAAGTTTTGTTCCTCCTGTGCCTCCAAAAAATATAATGATTCTGTGTGTCAAAGAGAGAAGCAATTTAAAATCGTCTTCTGCAAAAATAGTTTGGCACACAATAAAAAGCGAAGCAAGATTCAAATGATGCGCAAACACGTTGATGCAATCTAAAATGTCTTGCGACAATTTTGAAACATCTTCAAAGATTACAACTGCATTTGCACTCAAATGTTCTAAAGGCTCAAATTCGTTCAAGTAAATTACTTCAATTTGAAAATGATCGTTGGCCAATCGAAGATAAGGTTCTCCGTTTACTTTAGGATTGCATAAAATAATGACAGCCTTTTCAATGGGACGAACAAAACACAAGTGTTGATTTTTTAAAATATTTATTAAAAGAGTTGTTTTTCCAGAATTGGTTGCAGAGCAAACAACGTTTACAGAGTGAGGAAAAAATGGAACAATGAATTGATCAGTTGGAAGCGATGTTTGTTCCTCGACTTCCATTGCTCAACTGAAAGAAATTTAGGCAAATTGATAGTTGACACTTTTTAAATTTTCGATGAGAGAGTTGTAAGCCGAGGCCAGATCTTTAACGACCGAACCGTCGATTTTCAAATAAACGTTGTTTCGTTGGATGTGAATTTGTTGGAAGGGTCGATGAGTAGTTCGTCTGACTTGGAGATAGACAGTGTTGAACCATTTTTCGTAGACGACGCTTTCCGTAATTTTGGTTTGGACGTTGAACTTTCTGTATCCGGTAGCGATTTTTTTTGTCTGCAAGTACAAAGCAATGAGTTCTTTTTTCATTTCGAGTTCGATTTCCGGCCAGGCGATCTTAAAAAATAGCAAGATGTTCAGGTAATCTTGAATCGGCATTGCAAGCGCAGTGCTGAACGTGTCGGAAAATCTTTGAAACCTTTGATTTTTTTCGACGCCGGTCAAGTAGACAGTGTGGGGAACGAGAAAATCTCGTTCCACTCCCTCGTGACTTTCATTTCGGTCAACGACAATAGTAGCTTGGACGCCAGGTTGCATGGTAGACGCAGGAACGGATTGAACAAAGATGTGGTGAGCAGAAGGAGGCGTGGTGTTCATCTTGAAAGAAAAAAAATAATTTTATAAGGGAGCCCCTTTGTCAAATCGTTTCAAACTTTCAATTCCGAAAAAGACGAGTTGGGGAATGAGAGGTTCGAGTTGGAAGGCTTTGACAATATCAAATTGTGGAATGACCTTGATGGAACTGAACGAAGGAACTTTAAATTTTTTTTCGCTTTTAGTAGTGCAGTACATGAAATCAAGCAAAAGATTTGTTCGATAAGAGTCTGTTTTTTCATAAATCAATCTTGCTTCTGTTGCGTAATGAGTGGACCCGCTTTCGTTTTCGTTAATAAATTTTTCCATAATTGCCATGGTGAACATGCAATTGCCCCAAACGGGGGGGGTATTAGAATGAGCTCCTGTTTTCACAGTGTCGTGACAATCGTCCAAAAGAGTCATCAAATCTGCGCTGGCAATAACAAAAGACTCTAGAAAAATTTCAATGGACAAATTGCTGTTTTTTAATCTTTGATAAATGCATTCAAGTTTGGTAGTGACGGAATCATCTTGGGCAGAGTGAATTCCCAACATAATTTGAACAACAATTTCGTAAACGCTGATGACATCAAAAATGTTGAAAATTTTGGGAAAATCATTTTGACCGTAACCTTCTTTTGCAAAAAAGTAGTGAACGAGCCTTCTGAGTTTCTGAATGATTGAAAAAATTAACTCTTTTCGATCGTCCAAAGTTTTTGCGTCTTCGCCAATCTTTTCCATCACATGCAATTCGAGAATTAAATCTTCAATGAAATGAAAAAAACATTGGACGTGAGTACTGAAAGATTGTTTGAAAAACCTTGAGCGCCTGGGAACTCTTTCAAGAATGGTTTCAAAACAAATTTTCTCCATCGAGTAATTGCCTAGCAGTGCGTAAACTTGCTGGCGATAGTACAACAAGTCCAGTCGGTCCGACTCAAAGACCATGCACTTTTCGCATTCTGCCAGGCAAGAATAGATTATCGAATAACCAATGTGGAGTTTGGCAAGGCAGACAGCAAAGTTGCCCCAAACGTGAATGAAAAATTTTTTGAGAAAGGGGGAAGCAGAAAAGTCTCCTCGTCCGAGAAGTTCTGCAACAAAAGCGAGAGCTTCGTGAATTGCATCTCTTTGCAGACATTTCGCCAATGCTGCTAACCTCATGAAAAATTTTTCAGATAACGCGTCGGGTTCTGGGTGTGGCTCAGAATATTCTTCTCTCTGAAAAGTTTCTGTGTGAGTGAGAGGTAAAAAAAAACCATCTACAAAAGAATAGTCTGGGATGACTGGCACAAATTCTTTCAGCAAAAAAGGAACCTCGGGAATGGGGTACCTGTAAATGCAGGCTTTAACATTGAACTTGATAAGAAAGAAAACTTTTTGTTCAGAACGCGTCGGAAGAATTTGAGGCAAAACATTTTTTTCAAAACCAAGAGCACGCGTGACCCAGTCAAATTCGGTGACATTGACAAACATTTGTTTTTTTTTTTTGTTGATGAACCAAACTTTCTTAATTTGCAGCTCTGTTTTGAATTTTAAATATTGTTTGCTGAGTCTCGCCAAAGAAGTGGGATGAAGGTCGTCATTTTCCAACTCCAAAAAAAAATCCAAAAGAAAGTGCTGAAAAATGTCGTCGTTGGAGCAGTACTTGTTTTTTAAATTCAAAATCCCTTCGTGCAAATCAATGAAATCGGCCAAAGCTGCTCCTTTGTAGAACGGAATAATTAACTGTTGAATTTGAGGAGGAATGTTTTTCATTAACGATTCTCTGTCGAATGCTTTTTGAAGGTTTCTAGGTTTTAACAACCTTCTTTTGCATTTTGGTCCTGAATTGTTTTTCTCAATGTTTCGTTTGCTTCCTAGGTGTTTTGCTGTTGCTGCACCAGCCAAAAACTTCAACGATTTTGGCTGAGACATTGTCAACCTCTCCAATCTTCATCAGACTGAAAATATGAAAAATGAAACATGTGTGAGAGCGCGTTCAAAAAACTATAAAGTCTTGAGAAGATTAAAAAATCTTTCAGTTTGAATTTAACTTTGAAAATGGCAACTTCGCTAGCTCAACTCTTAGAAAATCAAGCTCCCGTTCATCCTTTAGCTTTAAACGAACCGATTGGATCTAACCTTAATTTTCCCTGGCTCAAAATTAAAGGGGTTTTTTCGTCACTGAGCACTTTAGAAATCAGAAAAGCCATTGACGAAAACAAAGAATGGTTTGTGAGCGAAAAATTGGATGGATGCAATGTGAGTGCCTCTTCAGCTGGTTGGATCGCTTCAAGAAAAAAGATTGCAGGTCACCTGATTCAAGAAAAACCGTTTGGAAGAAGAAAAATTCTAAACGTTCCAATGGGAAAATTGAGACCTGTCTTTGACAAAATATTTACTTTGGGAGATGACTTCAATCGAGACTACAACTTTGGCTTGGATTTAACCAAAAAAGATCAACTCATTCTCTACGGCGAGTACATTCTTTCTGGAACTGCAACAACTCAACACGACATTTACGAAAACAAACGAAATGGATTGAAAGTGGGTCAGATGTATGTTTTTGGAGTTGGATTCGTTTTTGAAAATCAACAAAACTCTGAAAATAAATTGAAGCTTCAAAAATTATTTCCCAATGTCATCGAGAGGGTTTCTCTGGACGAAAAACTAACCTACTTTCTTTGTCCCATCAACAGAAAAAACAGAGAATTATTTCTGAAGGCAAAAATTGATCTCGTCCCTTTTCAAAATACCGAAAAATTGGTTAGTTTGCTAACGAGAAGAAACAAAGCAAATTTGATTGATCAACTCGAGAGTCGAAAATTAGAAGGTTTTGTTCTGCACGACTCGACCAATCAAATCTTCAAGTGGAAATACCAAGTTGAGACTAACGACCATTACGACGCTTTGGTTAAAACGATTCTCAAAGAGTGGCGCGCCAATGAAAATGAAGTAAAGGTTGCAAATGCACTAGCCTGGCTCTACAACCAAAGCACAGATTACGTGACTCAACTAGACCTGCCTCTATTCGAAACTTACTTGAACGACTTCATGGAAGAACACAAAAAAACGCTCAGAAACGCAATCATCAATTCACGTGAAGAAAAAGATTTGAAGTTCACAAAGCTCTGTTGGTGCAATTACGCTGTTGCAGTCATTTTCTATCAAATTCGTCAAAAGTCGTCAAAATATGCTTTTGATAAAAGAATATCGATGGAATACGAATCGCTCATCAAGAAAAAAATTGACGACTTTGCTAATGCCATTCTGAATTAATTCAATGCCGAACTAATTAACAACCGCTTTGCTGACTAATGTTGTTTCTCATTTAAATGCTTAATAAACGAAAAACAAATAACATTTTATTGACGTTTTGATTCATTTTTGTACAAAAACGATAAAAATTTTGGAATAAGATGGGAAGGTGGGAGGGATGATAAAGGGTAGCGTGGGGTTCTTTTGTCAAGTTTTAATTTTAGCTTTAATTTTTTGTTGAACCTGCTGGAGTCGAATTCTTTTGGCTTTGACAGTAAAGCTGGCAAAGAAGCTTTTCATTTCAGATTTAATTTTGTAATCAAACTTGAAGGAAACATTGTAGCAAGAAACATTGTATCCATCTTTGATCATTAAATTTATCATGTCAACACACAAATCAAGTTGGTAGTAACAAATGTTTTCTTCGAGCCTCTCAATTTTTCCTTTTCGAGCGCAAAAGGTCAAGAATGGAATCATCAAAGGTTTTTTCAAAAACAAAGCTTTGTCGAACCACATTTGAATGGAGTCATCCCTTATTGCCATCTACAAATTAATTCAAATAAAAAAGTTTTAAACTGCGGTTGAGTTTCAACCAAAAAGGTGCAAACCCCCCTTTTTATTTTAAACTCGGACATTTGCGCACACACAACATCCGCAAAGAAAAATGAGACAAACAAAATTTAATTTTGATCTTTCCCAATCAATCGAATTTAGTTTCTCTTCAACTTTCAAACATTTATTTTCTTAAAACTATTATTAAATTTTTGAAAATATCAAAAAGTGAATAAGTTGCTTTGAGTTAATCCATGCGGACCATACTTCAACGTTTCGTTATTCTAAGGTAAGAAAAAGTTTATTTTTTAAAGTTTTTTTAATTTTTTACTATGTAGTAAAATAATAATTGTTCAGAGCTGTACAAAAGAGTAACTTTAATTGCAAAAAATTGACTGACAATGAGCAAAAGATAGATCAAAAAAAACTTAAAATCAATTAGACATAAAAATTGACTGCAATAAGCAACAGAAAGATCGAAATTTTTTTAAATAAATTAGACATAAAAGCTAACATTTAATTTTTTGTGAGACATTTTTTTGCTTTGCGCGTTTTGCTAATTTTTTTCAAATTTCAGATTATGAATGCCAAATTTTTTTTCGTCGCGGGTCTTTTTTCGACCTTTGCGTCTCTTCTAGAGGCCTTAACTGACCCTGCCCGCTACGCCATAACCTACTGCCACTTGGTGAAAGATACAGACGCGTACCAACGCTACAAATTGAAAACGATGTGCCGCCACAAAGTACAGATTTTTGGAGAAAGGGTAAAATGAATTAATTTTTATTTGTTTTGACCAATTACAAGTTAGACATGGAAACAGTGATTGCTCTTTCAAAATAAATTCCAACTTTTTGTTCGATCATGAGTTCAACCTTTTCTTGAACCAATTCTCGAATCGAGTCAAATTCCTTTTGAGCTTTGAAAATTTCGTCGACAATGTTCCAGTAGAGATGATTGTTTAAAGTTTCAATGTTAACTTTAACAAATCCGACCTGTCCTTTTTGAGCACAGACATTGAGAAACTCGAGAATGTGATTATACTTGAGGATGCAGAGTGAGAATTTTTGTTCAACGAATGAATTTGTTTCGCGATCCAGAGAATTCATCTAAAAAATTAAATTTAAATTTCAGATTTGTGTGATTAACCCCGAAAACTCCGCCATCCCACTCGAAGAAACCTGCCTTCCTCTTTCTCGAGTTATAAATGCTGCCAAAAGATATTGTCCCCTTGCTGATCTAAAGGCCGAAAAAAAAGCAAAAGAGGAAAAACTTCGTCTTCAACAAGAGGAAACACTTCGTCTTCAACAAGAGGAAACACTTCGTCTTCAACAAGAGGAAACACTTCGTCTTCAACAAGAGGAAACACTTCGTCTTCAACAAGAGGAAACACTTCGTCTTCAACAAGAGGAAACACTTCGTCTTCAACAAGAGGAGAAGCTCCGGCAACAAGAAAAGCTCCGATTGGAGCGAGAGGAGAAGCTCCGGCTGGAGCGACAGAAAGAGGAGAAACTTCGGCTGGAGCGAGAGGAGAAACTTCGATTGGAGCGAGAGGAGAAGCTCCGGCTGGAGCGACAGAAAGAGGAGAAACTTCGGCTGGAGCGAGAGGAGAAGCTCCGGCTGGAGCGACAGAAAGAGGAGAAACTCCGGCAACAAGAAAAGCTTCGTCTTGAGGTCGAGCGACTCCAAAACACAACGACAACAACAATCACAACAACCACAACACCATCTCCGTCGCAAAGGTGATAATTTATAAGTATTATTAATAACTCACTCATGTTAGAAAATATCAAATTGCTCTTCATCTTTTTTGTTACTCATAGTCGTTTTGGACATTTTAAAAAACTAAGTTTTATATTTCATTTTTTTCAGGTTTTTAGAACAAATAAATTTCGAAAGCATTGTCGGAACCTGTTACGACGAGTCGTTCGAGGCCGACTCATTCGATTCGGACGAGGCCCTTCGTCGCGACAAGAGATCGTTCGACGCCAAACTGTTTGGCCAGGCCCAACAGTTGACAGAGTTTCAAGACGTGGTTAAACTCTATCACGCCGCTCAAGTTCAGATGACGGACAAGCTCGTCGACGAGCTTCGAAAATTGAACCGCGACATGACCTCTGAGTTGGACACGCTAAACGACAAGGTTGACGTTGTTGTCAAAAAATTTAACGAAACCCAAATCGAACAACAAAAGTTTTATCTTTCTGACTTTTGGTTGTGCTTTTACGGGTGGCACACCAACCAAGACCTGACGCACGGAAAGACATTTGGGCACATCGTTCGAGAGTCGTCACCCTGGACATGCATTTTCACAATTGCATTGGGTTTTTTTGGATGGTTTGATGCAAGATTTGCTTCGAAGCTTGCCAAACATTTCGGCTTCAAGCTAAGCCCGTACAACAAGGTTTGCAAAAACTTTTAATAGTTCAATCATAATATGAAACTAAAAATATTGAGTCACAACATTTTATGAAACTAAAAATATTGAGTCACAACATTTCACTTGAAAAATAACATTTTTAAAATTATTTTCAGGTCATTATGCTTCAGACTTTTTCTGTTTTGGTTCTTCGGCTTGCAATGTGTTGCTTCAAGCAAAAAGAAAATGTTTTGCCTGACAACAAAAACAGTAAAAGAACATTGATGACTCCGATGGATTCTGAACTCGGAACTGGCAGCCAGACAGTAACAACGCCGATTGACTCGCCGCCGAGGACGTCGCTGGCAGAAGAAACGGACGAGGTGTTTTTATCTCGAAACCAAAAACCTAAACAAAGTTGTGGCGAAAAGTTTTCTCTTTTTTTCCACAGAAAATCGGCTCAAAATGACAAAAGTAATTTTTAATACTTTATTGAAATTTAACTTGAACTAAAACATTTTATTAAAATTAGTCAAGTTCAATAGTTTTTGCAATTTTAAAATGACTCTGTCATCAATTGAAAGAAGGAAACATTTTTTGTTGACGAGAGATAAAAATATTGCCATTTTTTTAATTCAGAAGTTGTAGTTGAGGAAAAGGCTGACAATGACAGGATCAAAGCAGCTAACAAGTTGAACGACAACGGCGATAGGAGAGCAACGCAAGACATCACAGGGTCTCAGCTGCTGCTCACTGACATCAGAAATCGCTTTCTTGAAACTGATAATTTTGACAAAATTTCTCAAGAACAACAACAACCTGACCTTACCATTTCCATTGACCCCTTGCCTCCAATAATTATCATTTAAGACTACATTTAAAGTACAATTTATTTAATGGGGTAATTTGAGCATTTTGAAAACGTGGGAAAATTATTTTAACGATGACTAAAACTTACAATTATTGCAAACATGTTGTTGCATTGCTGAGTGTACACTCAAGTATCAGTTTACTTTTAGATGAATAAATTTGCTGAATGTACATTAAAATTTCAGTTTTCTTTTTTGAATTTCAGATGAATAAATTTGCTGAATGTACACTGGAAAATTTTTAAGTTTATAGTCTACTTCAAAGTCGAGATGCATTTTAAATTGTTAAATTTGTATGTAAGAAGGAAATAGTTCATTTTTTTGTTTTGCATAAACTCAAAAACAAATTTTGCAGTCTGGAATACTTTGACGCGCGATGCAATTTAAGAAGACAGACATTGTCCTTTAATAGTTAAGTTTTAAAATAATAGTTCACCGGTGTATCAAAAAAATTAAAAATTTAAAAACATCTTAAAATTCTTCAGTGCATTTGAAAAAGCTAAGAAGCTAATTTTCGTTAGTTCTAATAAAGAAATAGTTGTCCTGTTTAAGAGAGACTTTGTCCTGTAATAGTTTAGTTTTAAAATAATATAATAGTTCATTGAAAAACGGTAATTCTCACTGAAAACATTTCAAATTTTTTTTCGATTAAAATCGGTTATTTCTAACTTTTGATTGTTAAAAAAATGAAAAAGGATTTTTTTGCTTTTTTTATTATTAAAAGAAAGTATAAAAGCTTTTTGGACTTCAGTTCAAAATTAACTTGGTGAAAAAAACTGGTCAATCCTAACATCAAGATGAAAATCACAATTTTTTCAACTTTTTTTCTTTTTGTTGGCGTTGGTGTTTGGGCCGCTCACGTACCCATTGAAGAATTTGACAATTCCACAATTCACGACGAAGAAATACTTTCTCGCCAAGAAAGGGGAGATAGAAACGAAGCGATCTACAGGTGGGGCATGCTAGGAGCTGCATGCAGAATTGCAGATTTTGTGGGTAAGTTATTATTAAAATTTTTATTTTTTTAACAATTGCATTTATGTGTTTTGTTTTGGAATCAAACTTTAGTGAATTTTAAAACAAGTTAATAATTTTTAGTTCGCACGCAAGGAGGAAGTGGAGGAGGAGGAGGAGGGGGGCTTCCACCAACACCACCTCCAAATTTCAACAAACCAACTCCGGCAAGCCATCCCGTCATCATCCACAGTGCAACTCCTAAAAGCGAAGACGACTCATCTGATGACCAATCTTCTTTTCATTCTAGCCAAAGAGAGTCACTTCCAACGGATGACGGAAACTATCAACCACAATCACCTAGAAGCAGTCTTCACTCAGATGACAGCAACATGGATCAGAGTTTTGTAGACCCTTGTGTTTTGAACAGAGGCCCCCGGCTCTATTCCTCAAGCTCTTACATTTACCCTATCCAATGTCCCCAGATTCTGGCTAACGATCTTCCTGTTCATCCCTCAACCCATTTTATTAGAAGGGAACAATGCACGCTTGAAAGAATTGCAGAATATGAACAAAACTTGAGAGAAAATCGCGAATCTATTTTTCGCATTACCACTTACATTCCAATTCACGAAAATTATCACAGACTTCAGGAAATGTCTAGAGACAATTACGTTCAATTTATGTGTGAAGCGGTCCAGAAAAATCCTACAGCTCCTTTTAATTCTCCTCGAAATATTGCTCGAACTAGAGCTTTCTGTGCGGCTAACATGGAAAATTCTTACGATTACATTTTAGATCTAGAACGGAGGTTAGCCATTTTTCAGTTGCTCGAAGCTCGCAATGCGGCTGAAATAAGTGCCATGAGATTTGGCTATAATTATGCTCGTCAAAACCCCGCCGATGAGTTTGTTATATTTGTAATGGAGCAGGGTAATTTTCTGCAAAGAACTAATCCTTTTCACGTTTCAAGATTTTCTGGACCTAGAGTAGAACCACCCGAAAACTTTGAAGATTCCATTCCAAACTTTAGTACACCTTCTACTCCACGCAGATTGCCTCGAAGTGACATTTTGAGTAATTCAATTAATGAACCTTCTTTTCATTTTGACGTTGTTCACATTGACCATGCTTTTCAATTGACGAAATATTTTAACAAAAACAAAAACGTTCTAATTGTTTTCCCAGACGAGTTGAAAATTTTCAGATCGCTCACTAAGACAATGGACAACAACATAGCAATAATTCACGATTCAATTCAACAATATTACACTTCGGGAAAATTTGAAACGCAATTAAAAAACATGACCGGCGAATACTTCAAATTCACAAACCAACTTGAGCTTTCGCACATTGATTTTGATTTCAAAAAACAGTACATTTGGGAATTGGGAAATTTTATTAGACAACAGCTTGACGGGAACATGGTATGGTTTTACGACACCTACAATGTTCTCGAACATTTAAAAACTAAAATTGGAATAATGTTTCAACGATTGTACTCTACCAAAATCTAATGGGTTTGACAAACATTTAAAATGAAACAACAATTTCTTTCTTCAAAGTTTTGCATGATATTTCCAGGATGTTATTGTATTTCTATTGAACTTCAAAAATGTTATTGCATTTGAATTTTGTAGAAATGATGTCATTACGAAAATATACTAATGTTCTCAAAATTTTGCTCTTTCAAGTCAATCAGACTAAATTTTGGATGTTTTTGCAACATTGCAGATTCCGATTAGAAGGTTTTCTCACAAAATTTAAGAGAAAAACAAATGCACAAATATGTTCTATTTAAAAGAATAGACAGAAAGGGTTAATGATAAGAACCAGTAAAATTACTCTTTTTTTAAGTTTAGACTAAAAACTTCTCTTTTTGAGGAGAAGTAACTTAAATTTTGTTCTAATGTTTGATTGATTTCAACTCAATATTTATTCAAAGAGAAACAGTCGGACAAGAAACATGTTTTGTTTAATTCTAATAATTATTTTTATTGTCTATGTTTCGGGACTTGTCCCAAACGAAAATTGCGTTTTGAACGCAAAACTAACAATTTGCTCAGAATACTATCCCGAAGCAATGGCGGAGTGTGTGAAAAAAATGAAACCAACCTACAACAAGGTAATTTTGAAATGCATTTTGGGTAATGTAAGCTATTTTGCAACTTGTGACTTTGCTGACGGTACAATTATTTCGAGAAAAAAATGGACCAACATTTAAAATAATTGTTTTTTCTGAAAAATAATTACACATATTTTAAATGCTAATTTTCAGATCAAGCTGGAACTGTGCGGAGAAGACGAGACTCAATGTTTCGAGCTGCGAAACATTTGCTCGGACTATCGTTTCGTCGCGGTCTATCTCCCCGGCTTCCCTCGCGACGAGGAGTACGAGTTTAATTGCGTGCACCCATATTTTGCAAGCATTGGACTCGGCACCGCCTTCCTTCTAACTCTTGTAACGTTAATTATTCTTCTCGTTGCATACATGCGGCTTGCAAGAAAAAGCAACAATTACGAGATAATAGAGGAAGAAATCTTTGACGAGGCCAGCGTCGAAGGATCTCGGATCGTCGGGCGAGGTTTTGGAAGAAGCAACGATTCTCCGATCGTCAAGCGGAATCTTGGCCGAGAAACCACAGAAGAAAAAGAACACCAGCCGATGTCCGTCCGCAAAAAAGAAAAAGAATTGAAAGAAATGAAAAAAAATAAAGAGCAGAAAGAAAAAAGAGAACGAGAAGAAGAAAAAAACAAAAGCCAAAAGAAAGAGAAAGAAGAGAAAATGAAAGAGGCCAAGAAGAGAGAGGCGGAACGACAGAGAGAAACAGAGAAAGAGGATGAGCAAAGAAAAGAAGAAAAGAAGAGAGAGAAAGAACATGAAAAAGAAAAAAATTTCATGGGGTGGATTCGAAAACGATACACAAAAAAAGAAAGAGAGCCTCTGGTCAGACAAGATGAAGAAGAAGGGGCAGAGGAAAACAACACAAAAAGAGAAAGAGAAACAAAAAACCGAAAGGCAGAGTCAGCAAAAACGAATGCAGAAAATGAGTAAGTTTAATTTTGTTCATTTTTTGTTCTTAATTAAAGAAATAAAAGAAAGATAATAGCTTCGTGAATATGTCAATATTCAGCTAAAAAGAAAATTTTAAATTTCTTGACGTCCAAAGTCACAACGAAAACATTTATTGCAACTGAATTACAATCAAAATTTTTTTTTTTCATTTAGGACTTGGACTAAAATTGATTTGGACAAAAAACAACAAAGGGATTTGCTGGGAGATGAACTTTTTGGCTTTAGGGAACATCTGACAAGAAACCCAGTCACTGATTATCTCGTCCGGGCGCATCAAGGGCGAACTCCTCCCCGGATGAAACCGGACGGCGCAAACGGGAGCTCAGAAAGTCTCTACGAGGAACTTGAGGCCGCGGCTCAGAAACGAAAAGAAGACCTTTTTTTGGCCATGGGAGAACCCGAATCAAAATGGACATGAACACTAAAATTTACGTTTGATTAGTTTTAAAATGATTTTTCTTACCTTTGATGTTTTTTGTAATTTGGTTTTCGATGTTGGTTGGTTGGTTGGTTGGTTGGTTGGTTGAAAAACTAAAAATAATTACATCTTTTACTTATGCTTCAAAATGCTTTAAAATTAAAATTATTTAATTGCGATTAAAAATATAATGATCACTTTACAAAAGCAATGAAATGCAATTGACAAAATATTTAAAATGTACTGATTCATAAAAAGATTAAATAAAAAACTTACTTGGAAAGTACAAAAATGAACTGATTCCTTTGTGAACGAAATCCGAAATGAGTAGAGGAAAGGTGCCTCAAAAGATTATATAGTGCAACTGAAAAAACGTTGGTGAATAAGACCAGAAAGGAACATATTCATTAAAAACAAAAGTTGGTTTCGTATAAAATAAAATAGCATTTTGCAAGCTGTCCTCAGATGCATCTTAAAAGGGATAAGTGGTCCATTTTCGCAGGGTTAATAGTTCAAGAACAATTAACATAAAAGGTATGTAAAAACATTATGTCTGGCCGATATAGTCAGCATCTTTTTTTGTCATTTTTACTTGTGCTTCAAAATGCACCGGAAAAAGTTTAACTCCGATTGCAATTTTAACCGACACAAAAAAATATGTTTATCTTTAAAAAGCATGACTAGTTTAATCCTTCATGTCAAAACTACGATTGTCAATGAAACCGACAATAAAAAAATGTAATTATCTTTTTAAGCATGACTGTGTCACAAAATTAAACACAACATTATTTATAAGTAATTTTTTATAGTGCACCCTGCTGAGGTTTAAACTAGGTCTGGAAAACTATTCAGTTGTTCAACAATCTTTGAAACCATGAGTTGGTTAAACTTGGAAGACATTTCATCTTTTGATCGTTTGCCCGTCACAAATAGTGGCCGAACTCAAAACTCGGTAATTACATTTAATTTTTTTGGTGAATTTCAATTTTTCCAAATGTCTAAATTCGTTTTTGCATTTTGATGTTAAACTATTGTTAATTTTTTTTATTTAGGAAGAAGACGATTCTATGGCGGTTTTTGCAACTGACCGAAAAGTACCCGGCAATCACGATTGGATTTCTGACCTTTCTGGTTTTGAATTTCACCTAAAGCAAATCAACAATCTGATGATCAAATATCAATTTAATGACGTCGCTAAACTTGAACTACTTGAAAAATTTACTCAACTCAAAAAGCAAGTTCATCAAATTGTATTGAACCAAAATTAAATAAAAATAAACAAAAAAAATTGGTTTTTTTCATTCAACACATTAAAAGGTTTTTTTATTGAACACATTGAAACGGTTTTTTAAAATTGTACAGAGATTTTTTGTTCATGGAAGTATTTTATTTAGAAAATCATAAAACAAATAATGTCAATTGATTTTAACGAGTCCTAGTCTCTGACGACGTTCCTCATCTTCCAATTCTTCCTCCTCTAATCTCAGTCTTTTTTCCTCGGCCTTCCTGGCTTTTTCGCTGGCAAGATGTGCTTTGAAAGCTTTGTATTCCAAATGCGCCTTTGCTGCCCTGACCTGATTTGCCACTTGCCTGCAGCTGAAACAGTCCGATTTCATTCCGAGCTTTTTGGTGTTGCAGAGTTGGCCGGCGAGGATGTTATAGGCGTGTTCAAAATCTCCGAGGTCGTCGTAGTAGTTGTCGTCTCTTTCTTCTTTGAGCACGTAAACTTTTTCAAGACGCTGCATCGGGAGGTCGTGGTGGTGGGGTTCGTCCAATAGTTGTTGGACCAATTTTTCAAAATTTTGACTGTTGCGGCCCATGTTTTTTCCAGTTTCTTCAAAGACAAAAGAGAAGCTCATTTTGAATGTGGAAGTGAAATCAAAATGAACGTTTGAATGAGTTTAATCTCTTTGTCTCTTTCCAATCTGCCTGTCCTTGTCATCCGCTACTCTTCTCTCAGGAGCGTCTCGCACTCTCACACATGCACGCGTTTATGTTGTCTGCTTGTTTCATTTTATTCTACCACACCCCCTACTTTTCAGATTTTTACAACGTGAATTTGAGAAATCATACCAAAATAAAACATCAATTTTAATTTTTTTTGCCGTGAGAGAGACAAATTGTCTGCAAAAAGATTTAAACAAAACCAAAAAAAAAGTTTTTAAACATTTTTAATTTTAAAAAACCTGCATCGTACACAAAAACACCCAGAGCCAGGAGTGTGTGGATTTTTTCTCTTTTGTTTGACTCTGGGCTGGTCCATTTGTTCTTCGTCTTCTGTTTTCTCTTGTTTTGTTTTTTCTTCTTCTGTTTTCTCTTGTTCTGTTTTTTCGTCTGCTGTTTTCTCTTGTTCTGTTTTTTCGTCTTCCATTTCTAGTTCAAAAATGTAAATGTCTCCTTCTTTTTCTTGGTGTTGCAGAGTTGCTTTATTTTTTTCATTTTTTTCTTTTGATTCCATTTTGAATTCGACATTGTCTTCGTTTGAGTCCATTTCAAATTCAATGTATTCAAAATTTTCTTCTTTTATTGTCTCTCTTTCTCTCTCTGTTGCTTTGTTTGTTTCCCTTTCTATTTCTATTGCTTCGTCGATTTCTGAAATTTCTATCTCAAGTTCTTCGTCCATCTCTCTCTCTCTTTCTTTTGTTTCGTCAATGTCGGAAATTACTATCTCAAGTTCTTCGTCCGTCTCTCTCTCTCTCTCTGTTGCTTCGTTTGTTTTTCTTTCTCTTTCTGTTTCTTTGCAGCTCATCCGTCTTTCTCTCTCTTCAGCTTGGAATCTGTTCATCTCACTCTGCAGCACTTCGTCTTTCCGTTTTTTTCTCTCTGCAGCTTGAAATCTTTTCCTCTCACTCTGCATCAGGTTGTCTCTCCGTCTATCTCTTTCGATGGCTTCAAATTGATTCATTTCCATTTTCATCCGTCTTTCTCTCTCTTCAGCTTGAAATCTTTTCCTCTCACTCTGAATCAGTTCGTTTCTCCGTCTATCTCTTTCGATGGCTTCAAATTGATTCATTTCCATTTTCATCACTCGATCTTTTTCTGTTTCTGTTCCTGTCTCTGTCTCTGTGCTAGGCGTGTTCTTTCTTAAAAAATTTAAAAAAGAATTTAGAGGGTCGAGCAATGGCGGAGGAGTCGCAAGTTGAAAGGGGTTATTTTGAATCGGAAGAAAAGTGACTTCCGGTCGAGGTTTCCAATAAAGTTGTTGATGCAACTGCTGCTGGTGCTGCTGCTGCTGACGCTGCTGTTCTCGCCTCTTTTGTTGTTGCAGTTCTGGATGAGAGAGATTGAATCTGATAAAATTAGCACGTTGCTGCAGGTTGTAGTGAGTTGGCCAAATGTCTTGCGACGGACGAGGAGGCAAGCCAGAGGGACGAGTCGGAGGAGTCGAGGTGACATTTTGGAGAGTTGTGAAAGAGTCGCTCACAAAAGACGGAGAAGTGTTCCAGAAAGGCAATGTTTGTTTTTCAAAAGTCAACGGTAACTCGCTCGGCAGATTTGGTTGAAAATATTCTTCAACAGAATCATCGACAGGAATGATTCCGTAAATCAACAAGTGGGAAAATTCTTGAAAATCCCTTTTTCTCTTTTCTTCTCGCTCGTTTTCTCTGATTTTGTCACGAATTGCTTTTTCTTTTTCATTTCGCTTCTGAAATAAAAAAAAAGAAATTTATGAATGACAAACAGATGCTGCACAAATTCTATTCTATTTCTAAAAACGTTTATTGTTAAAATGACTCAAGGTTTCAAGAGTATGAGTTTGACATAAAACTTACTTTTTTAGCGTTGTCATTTCTGATTTGTTTCAAGTGCGCGACGATTTCTTTCGGAAAACAATGATCGTCTAAAAATAGATTGAATTGGACCAAAGTCATATCCAACAATTGTTGTTTTGTTTTTCCGTCTCTGTGTCCAAAGATGAAATTTTCGGGGAAAATATCCATTTTGACGTTTGTTCTTCAAGGCTCGACTTTGAAAAATGAAATGGTCAAGTTCCCCTTTGCAAAATTCTATTTATTTGTCTCACTAATGATTGCTGTCCCTCCTCTCCCAAATGCCTTTCGCAATTTTCTTCATGTGCAATTTTTAACTTTTTTTGGTCTTTAATTTTCATCTGTTTTTCTTTCTGTTTGTATGTTCGAAATGTTTGTCCGTCGATGCTAATTTTTTCGATAAATGTCTTTCGCATAATTGGCACATAAAAAATGACGGTTGGGAGAAAAAAGATTACAACTTTGTTGGAGTGGTGAGATACACAAGTTTGCATTCTGCACTAGGTTTAATAGGTATCTTGAAAGGCGAGACAATTTTAAAATTAGTTTTGGGAATGCCATTATTCATAATGTGCGGGAATAGGCTGAAGGGAGAATGAGCATTTCGAATAGTCACGCAGCTAAGACAGAACAGGTCAGAGAGCGGCGACGGTTGATTATTTGCGTCGTCCTCGCCGTTGCTGTTGTCGCCGTTGTCGTCGCGGTCTTTGTCTGAAACTAGAGGAATAAATTGTGGTTTCTTCAAAAAGCAAGACACATTCCGATGAACGTAGTCTTTGCAGCGGTGTTGAATTCTGACTCTTTTGTACAGCTCTGAACATTTCTTTTCTTCCTGAGGAACAAAAAATGAAAAAAAATAAATGCAAAAAGAAAACACGGCGGAATAAAATGAAATTTTTAAATTGACAAGAAAAATATTTACAACATAGAAGTTGGGCCGCCGGCACTTTTTTAAAACGTCGGGTAGATTCATTCTTTACTGTCTTTTTTTAAAAAGTGTCACACCCAACACCCTCTTCTCAATCGTCGTCTTCCTCTTTTCTGAGGATCCTTTTTTTCCAATGCAAATGTTGCTGTTGCTCTTGCTGTTGCTCTTGCTGTTGCTGTTGCTGTTGCTGTTGCTGACTGTCTACAGCATCCTCTTTGAAAGATTGCACCTGAGCTTTGAGCTCTACTATTGTGTTTTCCAGAGACTCTATTTTGTCTCTAAAACCGAGTCGATAATTTTGAGCGCAGACTTTATTTTGGTGATTTCTTCTAAATTTTTTCAAGAGGTTTTTTTCTGGCTCTGTAAACTTGTGGGCAAGAAGATAATCGTTGGCCTCGTTTCTCGGCAACACTACATACACTGTTTTGTGGTGGGCTAAAAAGTCCAACTTGGATTTGCCAAATATTCTTTCAGACATTTTCAGACTCATTTGTTTTGTTTTTCTGTGCAAGCTTTGTGCAAGAAGTGGCCGCCTAAATGTTTGAGGTAGAAACATCTAAAAAGTTTAGCCACTTTTGTAAAATTATCTATAATTTTTTTGTTGCAGTTCTCTCTCTCTTCTTTGTCAAAACGTGGAAAAAAATTGTACATTGCTAGAAGTACTAGTGAATTGGTTTGGTCGATAGAGGGCGCGTTGCTGCAATAACTTTGAAAGGTTGGGCGGTTTAACCGGTCCCTCTACCTAAATCATTTGCGAGTTTAATCTCACCATCTCCTAATGCACATTGAATAGTTCAATACAGGATTCATTTTTTATGCTGCGTCGTTTTGCTTTTTGTAAAAACGCAAGCAAAGCAATTGTTGCAATTTTCATGTTGCTGCCCTCTGTGATACATTTTTTTCAAAATTTAAAACAGAGTTAAACAGAGTCTGCAAAATAACGCTTGCATTTGTCTTGGCCTTCCTAGCTCAAATCGTTCGAGCGCCATGACAATGAACGATTTCCAAATGTGCGAGTTCGAATCTCGGGAAAAACTGCTGGAACTTTTACTGTGATCAAATGCAATGCATACATAAGTTGCTACACAAGCTCGGCGCTTGGGGATCTTCAAACGATCTTTTTAGAAATAGGTGCATGTATAATCATTCCCGCTTAAAAAATTATTTCGGTGACTTGTTTAATTAGAATGAGGTTTAGAGGATTCGTGTGTACCCTAAAGGTATATACACACACAATCCGTACAAAAAAACTAAGAAAATACACTGGACCTGACGTTGTTCTTCAAAGGGTTAAACTAGACGCACCGATACAGGTCACTCTTCATAAAAACAAATGCATTGCATCTTTTTGTCAATTATTTTCAAAGAGTTCTAAATGAATTAAATTTTACTGCACGCAAATAAATCTGCAAAATTATCATTTCCTATTCACATTGATAAGTCATGAGTCGCGTTTGCAAAGCTTGCAACGTTTCCGATTACAAAAATTGAAAAACCGAGACGATCGGCAGAGACATCTCTTGTTTTCATTCGAAGCAAGTTTCAGCTAATTTTAGGGTCCCTTTGTGCAAACTTAAATGAGGCTAAGAGGATTCGTGTGTGTACCCTCAAGGTATATACACACACAATCCGTACAAAAAAAGAGCTAGAAAAATTTGACGACGTTGATGTTGGTCTTCAAAGAGTACACCTGACCGCAAAGATACAGGTCACTTTTGAGAAAAACAAAAACCTTAATTTATTTTTTAAGTATTTTTATTCAAAACAAATTATTTCAAATCGCAACTTGAAAAAAATAAAAAATAATGTTTTCTTTCAATTGACGTCAATTATTAATGAGTCAGATTTCAAAAATATGCAAGTTGATTCCTAAACAACGACCAAAAACCGAGGCAATCATCAGAGACCTCTCTGGGTTTCTTTCAAGCTATTTCAAGTTGGTTTTGTACAGTCAGCAAATGGTTTTTACGGACAAAAGATTTTAGGGGTCTTTTGAAATTGTTTGACCCAAAAAGAGTGTCTTCAATAAAGGAACGTTAAATTTCAACTCAGATTTTCAACCTAAAACACAATCGTTCAAAATACAAATTATTTTGACAATTTTTGAAGAATCAAATTAAGTGTGTGTTTGAATTTTTTCTCTTTAGTCAAACTTTTGAAACATAAAAAACAAAAACAGCCGTGCAAATAAAATAAAAGGCACAAAAGCAAAAAGGATTTTAGGTATGGTCTAAAACTAAAGCTGTAACATAATAAGAAGGGACCGCTTAACGACTTGCTGCTGGGCGAAAGGGGGATGGGGTAGACGTAAAATTGCAACCTCAACCCCTCATTACCAAACATTATTATTTTCGTCGAGAGCAACTCTCACTCATCTCAAAAGTTAAAAAAAATAATTGAAGTCCGAAAACGTTTTACACATTATGTTTGGCCTGAACACAAAGAGTACAAGATTTATTTAACATTTTAAACACATTCAAAGATAAATTATTGAGATTGGAAAATTTAGATTATGCATTATCAGTTTTTTTTGTTAATTTCATTCATCAAAAACAAAACGAAAATGTACTAGTTACTGTTTGCACGAGCAGCAATCACAATTAACTCTTTTTGCAGTTTTTCGTTTGAAGCAGCCAGTACTTTCATCACATTTTGCAGCTCAGAACATTGAGCTGTTTTTAAAACTAGTTCATTTTTAAGTCTGTTTATTTCAAACAAATAATTGTTCTCGTTAGTTAATAATTGAACATTTTGTTGCTGCAAATGACAAATGACGTTGTTCAGTGAATCGACCCTCTCTCTGATGATGGGCGATTGGAAGACGGACTCCCCGGCAAGTTCGATAGCAGCGTCGCAGTTAACCTCGAAGACTAAGTTGACTGTAGGTTTTCCGTCGGTGCCAATTGTCCCCCGACCGTCGATAGTAAGCAGATCAGCCATTCTGAAGACAAAGATCACAAATCGTCGATGAAATTGTCAGCTCTCGATTTTCTGACTGCCAGTAAAGATTGTCCTCCGTGTATTCTTCAACTGTAACGTTTAGCTCGTCATTCTTTTTTCTCAGCTCTTCGCAAAGTTTGACCGATTCTGCCAGTAAACGAGCTAGCTCCTCTTTCTTACTGATAAGGTTGGCAACTTGCGAATGGAGAGCTGAGTTTGCGTCTTCTAACGTGGTCTTCTCCGTTAAAGACTCTTGGTGAGCAATTTCGGATTTCGAAAGAGATTGAGAAAGTATTTCTTTTTCACTTGTCAAGATGTTCACTCGAGATTTGACGATGTTAACTTCAGATTGCAATGTCACGTTTTCAACTCCAAACGTGCGACAGGCCTCGTTTATACTTGTCAAGGTTGCAAGCAGCTCTTCCTTTTCAACTGTAATGCGGCGAATTTTAGAATTTAAATAATAAATTTTTGAATTTCTTTTTTGAATTTCAACTTTTTTTTCTTGAAGTTTTTCTTGGACCACGTCAAACAAAAGTATGTTGGAAGCTCCAATAAGATGAGTCAGCTGTTCACTGTTGAAAGATGTTTCGCAAGTTAAGTTGTTGGCAGTACCGGACATCATGAAGAATTAAAAGTTTCAGAAATAACAACAACACATTTTTTGAAAACATTGCTTGAGCGTAGACGCGGCGAGAGCAAATTTGACAGATCAAATTATTTGTTCATGAAAGAGAGAAAAACGAAATAGATGTGCAAATGCAAACTTGTTTTTTCTCAGATTGTCTACGTACAAAACAATCGTTCAAAATATGGAGTAATTTTTCTTAGACCAGAAGCCGGTGCATCTGCAGACGTGCTCAGGACTTTGAATTTAAGGGTGACACAACACCACAAAGGACAAGTGCTTCGAACCTAGGACACTTTCCCTATACAATCAACTTTTCTAATTCTTTTTTTCCTCAAACATTAATATTCACATTGGAAAAAACAACTCGGTGAAAAATGATAAAAAGATGTTTAAAAAAAATTAAATTTCAATGAATAAATAACAATTTTATAATCCTTCCTGAAAAGAGAGACCTCTCTTGTTAATCTTTTAACTATTCTTGTCCGCGGTCAAAACATAGCTGTTACTATTATTTGACATTTTTTACTCGTGAATGCATTGCCACTTGGAAACCTTTTGGCAACAGTTGATTACTAAAAAATCAGATTGTCTACGTACAAAACAATCGTTCAAAATATGCCTTATGATTGTCAATTTCTGGACCAAAGACTTTGGAATCTTCGATGTGCTCTAGATTTTGAATTTGAGGGAGACGCAACATCACAAAGAACAACTGCGTTGAATCTTGATAAACAAACGACCAACGTATAATTCCCAAATTGACCCATCTTTTTCTAAACGTGGTCATTTTTGTGGGATAAAATATTCTTACAACATTTTAGACCAAGTGCAAAACCATTTTTGCTGAATGCCGGGACAACGGTTTAAACTTCCCAAACTTTTAAAACAGAGACCTCTCTTGTTAAGATTCGAATTATTTTAATGTCTTTTTTTATGGCGCGAACAGACCCGAAAGATACTCATCATGCTCCCTTTTACTTTTGTCGCAAAGTGACTGCATGCAGTTTGACTCTATTCGTAATTGCATCGTCACGTGATCCCCGCTAAGAAAACTTTTTGCAACAGTTCATTACAAAAAAATCAGATTGTCTACGTACAAAACAATCGTTCAAAATATGGACTTATGTTATGGACATAGAAGTATCCGGAAAAACTATCGTGCTCTAGATTTAGACTGCAAGGGTGACGCAACGTCGCGCGAAAAAACCGAGTCGACCTTTTTTCGGTTGTCACCTGACCCGACACACATTCCCTTTCCAAATTTAACCCTCTCTTTCTAAACGCCGTCATTTTTGGGGGTCGCAATACTCTCACACCATTTCAGACAAAG
>Ga0194042_1000116_pt1 | contig 23690 bp, 21 predicted proteins | sample JunL4412m_MetaG_FD_148974 | JGI IMG/M metagenome (GOLD analysis project Ga0194042, IMG submission 148974) | Anoxic zone freshwater microbial communities from boreal shield lake in IISD Experimental Lakes Area, Ontario, Canada - Jun2016-L442-12m | ecosystem: Environmental > Aquatic > Freshwater >...
ATTCTCAACGTCACTCGACCCGACGTGATTGAAGCAATTCACCGGGCCTACCTCGACGTTGGTGTCGACGCCATTGAAACCAATACGTTTGGCGCGAACCTAGCAAACCTCGCCGAATACGACATCGAAGACCGAATCTACGAACTCGCTCACGCAGGCGCCGTTGTTGCGCGCGTGGCCGCCGATAGCTACTCGACGGTTGAGCGCCCCCGCTGGGTGATTGGCTCAGTTGGCCCCGGCACCAAACTCCCGACTCTGGGTCACACCACGTTCGCCACACTGCGAGATGCGTACCAAGAACAGGTGCGGGGTCTGGTTGATGGTGGAGTCGATTCAGTTCTCGTTGAAACGGCTCAAGACCTGCTCCAGGCCAAGGCCGCAATCATCGGCGCACGTCGGGCCATCACCGCGGCGGGTGCCAATATTCCGGTGTGGGTTCAGGTCACCGTTGAGACAAACGGCACCATGCTCTTGGGTTCGGAAATTGGTGCGGCGCTCACTGCCCTCGAGCCGCTCGGCATCGAGGTCATCGGCCTGAACTGTGCCACCGGTCCGGCCGAAATGAGCGAGCACCTGCGGCATCTGGCCCGCCACTCACGTATCCATCTGTCGTGCATGCCAAACGCGGGCCTGCCGGTACTGGGCGCTCACGGCGCACATTACCCGCTCACCCCCGATGAACTAGCCGACGCACACGACACGTTCACCCGCGAGTACGGGCTCTCGCTCGTGGGCGGCTGCTGCGGAACGACTCCTGAGCACATGCGCGCCGTTGTTGAGCGCATTGGTTCGCGCCCGGTCACACCTCGTCGTCCACGGCCTGAGCCGGGTGCGGCCTCGCTCTACCAATCGGTACCCTTCCGACAAGACACGTCGTACCTGTCAGTGGGCGAGCGCACCAACGCGAACGGATCGAAAGCGTTCCGTGACGCGATGCTTGCTGAAGATTGGGAAGCCTGCCTCGACATCGCACGCGATCAGATTCGCGACGGAACGCACATGCTCGACGTGTGCGTCGACTATGTCGGACGCGACGGCACCGCCGACATGGATCATCTGGCATTCCTGTTAGCCACCACGTCAACGTTGCCGCTGATGCTTGATTCCACTGAGCCCGAGGTCGTGCGCGCTGGCCTTGAACGCCTCGGCGGGCGCGCCATCGTCAACTCGGTCAACTACGAAGATGGCGACGGCCCCACATCGCGATTCGCTCGCATCATGCCACTCGTTTCCGAACATGGCGCCGCAGTCGTGGCTCTCACAATCGACGAAGAAGGTCAGGCCCGCACTGCTGACTGGAAAGTTCAGGTCGCCGACCGTCTCATTGCCAACCTCACCAGCACCTGGGGCATGCAAGTCGATGACATCCTCGTCGACTTGCTCACCTTCCCGATCGCCACGGGACAGGAAGAGACGCGGCGCGACGGAATCGAGACGATTGAGGCTATTCGCGAGGTGAAGCGTCGCCACCCGGCCGTTCAGACGATTCTGGGATTGTCGAATATTTCCTTTGGTCTTAATCCGGCCGCGCGCCAGGTACTGAACTCAGTCTTTCTGCACGAATGCATTCAGGCAGGCCTGGATTCTGCGATCGTTCATGCGTCGAAGATTTTGCCGATGGCGCGCATCGCCGATGACCAGCGTCACGCCGCCCTCGAACTCGTGTGGGATCGTCGCAAGTACGACGATGACGGCCTTGTCACTCACGACCCGCTCACACATTTCCTCGCCCTGTTCGACGGTGCGCAGTCGCAGACCTCGGCAGCAACCCGTGCCGAGGAACTCGCCGCCCTTCCGTTGTTTGAGCGACTCGAACGACGAATCGTCGATGGCGAACGTCAGGGTCTCACCGACGACCTCGACCTTGCACTCGACGATCGTCCCGCACTCGAGATCGTCAACGACACATTGCTTGCCGGCATGCGCACCGTGGGCGAATTGTTCGCCTCCGGAGAGATGCAACTTCCGTTCGTGCTGCAAAGCGCGGAAGTGATGAAGGCCGCAGTCGCGCACCTCGAACCGCACATGGAGCGCTCGGAGGAGTCTGGCAAGGGCACCATTGTGCTGGCCACCGTGAAGGGCGATGTTCACGACATCGGCAAGAACCTCGTCGACATCATCTTGTCGAACAATGGCTTCACAGTGGTCAACATCGGAATCAAGCAGCCGATCAGCGCCATTCTTGATGCAGCCGAAGAGTCCAATGCCGATGTGATCGGTATGTCAGGGCTGCTCGTGAAGTCAACTGTGGTGATGCGCGAGAACCTCGAAGAGATGAATCTGCGCAAGGTGGCTGATCGGTGGCCGGTCATCCTCGGTGGAGCCGCGCTCACCCGCGCCTACGTTGAGCAAGATCTCGCCGACATCTACGAAGGCGAGGTACGTTACGCCCGCGACGCATTCGAAGGCCTGCGTCTCATGGACGCGATGATTGCGGTCAAACGCGGGGTTGAAGGCGCTGCCCTTCCTGAACGACGTGAACGTCGGGTGCGCACAAGTAGCCGGCCAGAGACGCCCGCCGCCGAACTTCCCGCACGCTCTGATGTCGCCACCGACGCGCCGATTCCCACGCCGCCTTTCTGGGGTGATCGAATCGTCAAGGGAATTGCTTTGGCCGACTACTCCGCATACCTCGATGAGCGCGCCACGTTCTTGGGTCAGTGGGGTCTGAAGGCAGCACGCGGTGGCGGGCCTAGTTATGAGGAACTCGTCGAGACCGAGGGTCGACCTCGGTTGCGGATGTGGATGAACCGGGTTGCCTCAGAAGGACTCTTGGAAGCAGCTGTGGTGTACGGCTATTTCCCCTGCTGGTCTGAGGGCAATGAAATTGTCGTCGCACATCACGAAGGCGAACTTTGCGGAACTGAGCGAGTGCGCTTCCACTTCCCGCGACAAACACGCGGACGACACCTCTGCTTGGCCGACTATGTACGTCCGCGCGAGAGCGGCGAACTTGATGTCATCGGATTCCACGTCGTGACAATGGGTTCGCGAATCTCGCAGGCGTGCCAAGAACTCTTCGCCGCTGACTCCTACCGTGACTACCTCGAACTTCACGGTCTCTCGGTTCAACTCACCGAAGCCCTCGCCGAGTACTGGCATGTGCGCGTGCGCGAGGAATTGGGCATCGGAGCCGACGACTCCCCGCAACTCGCAAGCATCCTCAAACAGCAGTACCGCGGCGAACGTTATTCGTTCGGATACCCCGCCTGCCCTGATCTTGAACAGCAGACCGGGCTTTTCGAATTGCTGCGCCCTGAGCGTGTCGGTGTCGAGTTGTCCGAGGAGTTCCAATTGCACCCCGAACAGTCGACCTCCGCCTTGATTCTCCACCACCCCGAAGCCACGTACTTCAACGCGACATGAGTACGCATCCACTGCCCGAAGCCGTGCTGGTCGACATGGACGGCACTCTGGTTAACACTGAGCACCTCTGGCACATCGCCGAGCGTGCCACGATGCGTTTTCTCGGCTCTGAGTGGACCGCGGAGGATCAGAAGTTCAGTCTCGGCGGACCGCTCGAAAACGTCACGGCCCGCATGCAAGCTAAATCGGGCACTTCCCTGAGCCAGGCTGAAATCTCCAGCATCCTGCTCGACAAGGTCGAAGACACGTTCCGCAGCAGCGACGTCTCGTTCACGGCTGGCAGCGAACAGTTACTCGACGATCTCGTTGCCGCCGGAATACCACTGGCACTGGTCTCGGCGTCACCTCGGCGAGTGATGGATTGTGTTCTTGACATCATGGGCGCCGAACACTTCACCACCACGATCGCGGGTGACGAAGTCGAGAGGTCCAAGCCCGACCCGTTGCCCTACCTGCTCGCGGCCGAGCGCCTTGAGGTCGACATCACGCGCTGCGTCATCCTTGAGGATTCACCCAACGGAGTCGCCGCGGGTCACAGCAGTGGGGGAGTAGTTGTTGCGATTCCTGACCTCGTGCCGATTGAACCAGGTGACCGGCTCGTGGTGATTCACACCCTTGACGAAGTCACTCCCGCGCATCTCGCAGAGTGGCTCGCTGAGCACACAACCTGATTTCGTCATTCGACCGAGATCGCTCGCAGCACGTCGAGACGGGCAGCCCGTCGGGCCGGCCAGAGGGCGGCGGCCACTCCTCCGACTGCGGCGACGAGTACCAGGGCAGCAATGCGCACCCACGGAATGCTCAACACGCTGATTCCCTGCGATGCCAATACTCGTTGCAGCAGGACCCCGTAGACCACGCCCACGACCACACCAACCACCGCACCAAAGACCGCGATGAGGAGCGACTCGAGCACGATCATGCGGCGAACCTGAGCGCGAGTCGCTCCGACAGCCCGGATCAAGCCGATCTCGCGCGTTCGTTCAACCACCGACAACAACAGCGTGTTGATGATGCCAAGAATCGCGATGACAACTGCCAATGCGAGCAGGGCAAAGAGAAAGCCGAGCAGTGAGTTGACTTGATCAGACACCGCATTCTTGAGTTCGACCTGGTCTTGCAGTGTCACCGTCGGGTAGGCGGCAAGCCGTCGTTCGAGTTCGGCCCGCACCACGGCAGGATCAGCATCGGGGGCAAGCAGCAGGTACACCGCGGAGTCTTGTTCGAGTGAGCCAATGCTCGACAGAGTTGGCATCGACACGATGTAGCCGCGATACAGGGCCGCCGGCTCGTAGATTCCGACGACGCGCAGAGTGGTGCGACCATTGGGCAGCGTCAGCCCAATGTCTTGACCCACCTTGTAATTATTGGTCTTGGCGAGGTCGGTATCAACGAGCACCGACCCAAGTCCGACCGATGACAGTGAGCCGGACGTGAACGTGAGGTTGAGAACCTTCGTGAGTGCATCGGGCTGAATTCCGGTCACGGGCGTGCGCGCCTTGGAGCCATCAGCCTGCGCCACGCTTTGACGCACGTACGTCGCAAGGCCGAGTCCTGGCGTATCGCGAATCGAGTCAAACACTTGAGTGGGGAACGGCCGGAAGCCAGCACCGAATACGACGTAGTCGGCACCGATCGTGTCATCAACCACCTTCGCTACTGACGCGGTCGCCGAGGCAGCAATCACCGATAGCGCCGCCATCAACGCAATGCCAATAGTGAGTGCCGTTGAGGTTGCGGCTGTGCGTCGAGGGTTGCGTCGACCGTTCTCTCGAGCAAGCCTTCCGATCGCTCCGCGGAAGCCAGCCCCGAGCACGCCGAGTACAGGGCGAGCGAGGAAGGCGGCAGCAGCAATCGCAGCGATCACTCCACAGAGCGCCGAGAACCCGACAAGCTGCGCGGCGCGTTCACCGTCGGTGTCACCCAGTCCAACAGCTCGGAAGGCGAGGAAGGCCGCCACCACGAGCAGCAGCACAGCGACGACGGCACGCACTCGCAACGAGCGTGCGGGCAGGGCCACATCATCGCGCATCGCGGCAACAGGTGGAACCCGGCCGGCGCGGCGCGCTGGGAACCATGCGCACAGCATGGTGACTACGACGCCGACGATGTAGGTGGCAAGGATCGTGCGTGGTGCAATCACGAGCGCGCCGCCGGGCAGGGTGGCGCCGAAGGCTGAGAAGAGCGCCCGCAACACCAGTGCGAGGCCTAAACCGACGAAAAGCCCAATGGTGGAGGCAATCACCGAGATCACGAAAGCTTCAACCAACACCGTGCTCTGCACCTGGGTTCGGGAGGCGCCGATTGCCCGTAGCAGTGCCAACTCGCGCGTGCGCTGTGCCACGAGCATCGAGAAAGTGTTGTAAATCAGGAATGACGCAACGAAGAGTGCGATCAATGCGAACACCAGGAGGAACGTATTGAGGAACTGCAACTGATCTTGAATCCGTTGCGCCGTGCGATCACGTTGCTGCTGACCGGTGGTGATGGTGAAGCCCTTGCCGATCGACTCACCCACGGCTGCAGCAAGTTGATCTTGAGTTACGCCTGCGGCAGCGACTGCTCGTACCGAACTAAGCCGTCCTGGCCCCAGTAGCAACTTTTGCGCGTCCGGCAGCGTCATCACCGTGAGAGTTCCGCCACCGAAGGTCGCGGTGATGCTGTCGTCGAGAATGCCGACGAGCGTCATGGGAACAACCGTTTGGCCATCAGTGACGCGTGGCGGCGCCAATGAGACTTTTCCTCCGATCGAGGCGCCCGTCTTTTCCGCTGTCGCGCGGTCGAGAGCTACTTCACCGGCTGCCTGTGGAGCCCGACCATCTGCGATCGAGAGTGGATTCATCACTGGATCAAGCCAAGATCGGCCAGCGGCTCCGGCACCCTGCCCGCCAATGGGCTTACCGTCGATTCCGAGCACGACTGCCGATCGCGACGACACGTAACCCTCGGCGAGCGACACTCCCTGAACGGCGGCAACTTTGGCAATGACGCTCTCAGGCATCCAGCGCTGTGAGTCGACGCCCGGGCCACCGCCTCCACCGCCGTTACCTGCCTGAGTATCGACGGGCTCAACCACGATGTCGGGGCCACGCTGATTGAAGAGCGAATCAAAAGACTTCTTAAGTGAATCGGTGAAGATAAAAGTGCCCGCGACGAATGACACGCCAAGGATGATCGCCAGCGCTGTGAGGCCCAGCCTCAATCGGTGCGCGGTGATACTGCGAAGTGCTGCGCGCAGCATGTCAGGTCCTCGGCGCCGGTTCGAGTGCCTTCATTCGATCAAGTACTGAACTCGATGTCGGCGCTCGCAGTTCATCGACAAGTCGACCATCGGCCAAGAACACCACTCGGTCGGAGTACGCCGCAGCACCCGGATCGTGCGTCACCATCACGATCGTCTGACCAAAATCATCGACACTGCGACGCAGGAAAGAAAGCACCTCGGCACCCGAACGCGAGTCAAGGTTTCCGGTGGGTTCGTCGGCGAACACGATGAGCGGTCGACTGGCCAAGGCCCGCGCACATGCGACTCGCTGCTGTTGACCGCCGCTGAGTTCAGACGGTTTGTGCGTGAGGCGATCACGCAGACCCACAGTGTCGATCACAGTGTCGAGCCACTCGGCATCGGGCTTACGCCCGGCAATGTCGAGCGGGAGAGTGATGTTCTCGCGTGCGGTCAAGGTGGGCACGAGATTGAATGCTTGGAAGACGAATCCCACGGCATCGCGGCGCAAACGGGTGAGATCGCGGTCGCCGAGCGCCGTTAACTCCGTGTCACCGATGAACACCTGACCCGAAGTCACCGAATCAAGTCCGGCCAGGCAATGCATCAGAGTCGACTTGCCCGAACCCGATGGGCCCATGATGGCGGTGAACTCACCAGTGGCCATGGCGATATCCACCGCATCGAGGGCGACAACCGCAGTGTCACCTCCGCCATAGATCTTGGAAACACCGATGGCACGCGCTGCTGCTGTTTGATCCGACACGACTCCACCGTAACCCGACCACCTACCATCAAGGGATGAGCGACTCCGACGAACGCGGCACCCTGCGCATCGCAGGCATTCCGATTGTGCTGCCGTGGTCGAGCCTGATCGGCGTCGGCGTGCTCACCTGGATCTTTGCTCCGGGGTTTACTGACGGCTCCGGCAAGGGCGGGTACGTCCTCGCCGCGATCTTCGCGGTACTCGTCTACGGCACGATCCTGCTACACGAACTGGCGCACGCGGGGGCGGCGCGCAGTTTCGGTTTCCCCGTGCACCAGATTCGCCTTTACGCACTCGGTGGTTACACCGCCTACGAACGCAAAGTGCACACTCCAGGCCGCGAATTCGTGATCGCTGTCGCGGGTCCTGCGGCAACGCTGGCCATCGCAGCGATCTGCTGGTACGGCGGTAGGGCGTTCGGCGCAATCCTTGAGCCCGGTTCAATCGTCACCGACATGCTCCTGCAACTCGGCTGGGTAGGCCTCGTGCTCGGTATCTACAACCTGCTGCCAGGAATTCCACTCGATGGCGGCGCACTGGTGAAGTGCCCGGTATGGAAGATCAGTGGTTCCGAAGCGCTCGGAACTAGGGTCGGCGCGTGGTCGGGCATCGTGGTCGCCATTGCCGTGTTCCTCAGCCCGTTCGCCATCGCTCGCCGTCTGGGGCAAGACTCACCTGACACCGTCAGCGTGATCACCGTTGCGATTTTTGCTGCGTGGCTGGGCATGGGCGCCTACGACGCACTACGCCGGTCAAAGATGCAAGAGCGACTTCCCGGACTCGACGCGGGCGCGCTGGCCCGACAGGCAATCTCGGTGTATCGCGATCTGCCGCTGTCGGAGGGGCTCTCACGTCAGGTCGCGGCGGGTGCGAGCGCACTCATCGTTGTCGATAGCAACGGCTATCCGACCGCCATCGCCAACGACGATGCGGTAACCGCGGTTCCGGAAGAGCGCCGGCCCTGGGTCAGCGTGGGATCGGTGTCGCGCAGCATTTCACCCGCCAGCACGCTGCTGTCGTCGCTCACCGGCGAGGACCTCATCGATGCCATGTCCGACAACCCCGCCCCCGAGTATCTCGTGCTCGACGCTGTGGGGGCCGTTGTGGGAGTGCTGACGACGGGCGATGTTCAGGCCGCACTCACCTCTCCCTAGGCTCGAGACGTGACCGCAGACCGCTCTGACCACGTGCCCACGGGCCGCATGCCCACCGGACCTTTTCGCGCTGGCGAGCGGTGCCAACTCACCGACCCGCGCGGCCGCGTGCACACCATCACTCTCGTTCCGGGCGCTGCCTTTCACACCTCGAAGGGGGCACTGGCTCACGATGAGCTGATCGGGAGTAGCGAAGGCACGGTCATCAACTCGACCAATGGCACCGGCTATCTCGCCTTCCGGCCATTGCTCACCGACTACGTGCTCGGAATGAAGCGCGGCGCCACGATTGTGTATCCCAAAGATGCCTCTCTCATTCTCGGCCTCGCTGACATCTACCCGGGAGCCCGCGTTCTCGAAGCGGGCGCTGGCTCAGGAGCCCTCAGTTGCTGGCTGTTGCGTGGAATCAGCGACGAGGGACGTCTGTACTCGTACGAGCGACGCGAGGACTTCGCTGAGATCGCCCGTCGCAATGTGGAGACCTTCTTCGGCGGACCACATCCGGCCTGGACCCTGACTCTGGGTGATCTCAACGATGGTGTTCACACTGAACCCGTTGATCGAGTGGTGCTCGACATGCTGGCGCCCTGGGAATGTCTTGACATGGTTGCGAACGCACTCGAGCCCGGGGGAGTGCTCGTGTGTTACGTCGCCACGACAACCCAATTGTCGAAGGTTGTCGAGGCCATTCGAGACAGCAAGAACTTCTCTGAACCGCGTTCACAAGAAACGCTGCTGCGCACGTGGCACTTGGAAGGTCTCGCTGTGCGACCCGACCACCGCATGAGCGGACATACCGGATTTCTCACCGCGTGTCGGCGACTAGCGCCCGGAACGGTTCTTCCCCCGCGCCGCGTACGTCCAGCCAAGGGAGCCCGTCCGGAACTCGAAGAAGTGACCGAAACGCCATCGTCATGAATGCTGGACACAGCGTCCGACAAAGGTATTGTCGGATGAGCGGCATGGCTCGCGAGTGCGGAGCCGAGTGAAGGTGCCGAGTGAGGACGCCGAGACAGGAAGCCAAGATAGGAGGGGCGAGATGGCAGACGACGAACGACTGAAAACTCTTGAGGCACGCATTGTCGGGCTCGAATCCGACCTCGCCGCCACCGCCACTCAAAATCAGCGACTTGTGTCGACGTTGCGCGAGGCCCGCGACCAGATCGTGGCGCTCAAGGAAGAAGTCGATCGGCTTGCCGAACCCCCGAGCGGGTACGCCATCTTCCTCGACCATCTCGATGACGGCACCGTCGACATCATCAACTCTGGCCGCAAGATGCGCGTCGTTGTCGCTCCTAGCATCGACATCGAAAGCTTGCGTCCGGGCATGGAAGTCATGCTCAACGAAGCGATGAACATTGTCGGAGTGCGCTCGTATGAGCGCTTTGGCGAGATCGTCAGCCTCAAGGAAGTACTCGAAGGCGGCGATCGCGCGCTGGTGATGGCGCACGCGGATGAAGAGCGGGTCGTACGCCTTGCCGAGTCTCTGCGCGATGTCCATCTGCGCCCCGGCGACTCACTCTTACTCGAATCACGTAGCTCATACGTCTACGAGCGCATCCCCAAGGCTGAGGTTGAGGAACTCGTACTCGAGGAAGTTCCCGACATCGACTACAGCGACATCGGCGGTCTCGCGTCGCAGATCGAAGCAATTCGTGACGCTGTCGAGTTGCCGTTCATGCACCCCGAGCTGTATGCCGAGCACAAGTTGGCCGCACCCAAGGGCATCCTGCTGTACGGCCCTCCCGGCTGCGGCAAAACGCTCATCGCCAAGGCTGTGGCGAACTCGCTGGCCAAGAAGGTGGCCGAGCGCACGGGTCGTGAAGAGGGTCGATCATTCTTCCTCAACATCAAGGGCCCCGAACTTCTCAACAAGTACGTCGGCGAGACCGAACGCCACATTCGGCTGGTCTTTCAGCGGGCCCGTGAGAAGGCGAGCGAGGGCATGCCGGTCATCGTGTTCTTCGACGAGATGGACTCACTGTTCCGTACGCGCGGATCGGGCGTTTCCAGCGACGTCGAGAACACCATCGTTCCGCAGTTGCTCAGCGAGATTGACGGTGTCGAGGGCCTTGAGAATGTCATCGTGATTGGCGCCTCAAACCGCGAAGACATGATCGACCCGGCCATCCTGCGACCAGGACGTCTTGACGTGAAGATCAAGATCGAACGCCCTGACGCCCAGGCTGCTGCGGACATCTTTAGCAAGTACCTCACCGCCGATCTGCCGCTGCACGCCGACGATGTCGGTGAGCACGGCGGAAACCGCGACGCCACAGTTGCCGCGATGATTCGGCGCACGGTGGAGCACATGTACTCCGAGGTCGACGAAAACCGATTCCTCGAAGTGACGTACGCCAACGGCGACAAGGAGGTCCTGTACTTCAAGGACTTTAACTCCGGCGCCATGATCGAGAACATCGTCTCGCGCGCCAAGAAGATGGCGATCAAGGACTTCCTCGATGTGGGTCACCGCGGAATCCGGGTACAGCACTTACTTGCCTCCTGCGTCGACGAATTCCGCGAGAACGAAGACTTGCCCAACACCACCAACCCTGACGACTGGGCACGCATCTCGGGCAAGAAGGGTGAGCGCATCACCTTCATTCGCACGCTCATCCAAGGTAAGCAAGGAACTGAGGCCGGCCGCTCGATCGACAACGTCTCGAACACCGGCCAATACCTCTAACCCTTCCCCATCGCGCCCCCCTTCCCCTTTCACTCATGCTTTCCCCATCGCGCCCCACCTTTCCCTTTCTGCATCGGGGGCACCCAAGCGCGCACCTAGCGCGTTCAGGCGCCCCACCATTTCCGACGTACTCGCTTATCCATCGCCATCCGTCACTCACGGTCGTTGGTATGACCGGAGAGCATGGATGAGCGAATTCAGTGCGGTAGAGAAATCCCTACGGTCCCCTTCTCACCCGATCCGGTAGTCGCCATCGATCCGCTGCACACCCACGCTTACCCTGTAACGGTGGGAGTGCAGCGGGTGATGGGTATCGAGACCGAGTACGGCATCAGCGTGCCCGGTCACCCGAACATGAACGCCATGATGCTCTCGTCACAGGTGGTCAACGCCTACGCCCAGTCGGTGAGTGCCGAACGTCGCTTCCGCACTCGATGGGACTACGACGAGGAAACACCACTGCGCGACGCCCGCGGGTTCGACATGTCGCGCGCCGATGCCGATCCCACTCAACTCACCGACGACGATCTGGGCCTGGCCAACGTCATCCTCACCAACGGCGCTCGCCTGTATGTCGACCACGCGCATCCTGAGTACTCATCACCTGAGATCACCAACCCTCGTGACGCGGTTCTGTGGGATGCCGCCGGAATGCGAGTGATGGCGCGGGCCGCCGCGCTTGCCGCACAGGCACCTGGTGGAAATTCCATCAACCTGTACAAAAACAACACCGACAACAAGGGCGCCTCATACGGCACGCACGAGAACTACCTGATGCGCCGCTCGACCGTGTTTGCCGACATCGTGCGCGCCATGACCCCCTTCTTCATTTCCCGTCAGGTCGTCTGCGGAGCCGGTCGCGTGGGCATCGGGCAAGAAGGAAAGTCGGCGGGCTTTCAAATTTCCCAGCGCGCTGACTACTTCGAAGTTGAAGTGGGCCTTGAAACTACCCTCAAGCGACCCATCATCAACACGCGCGACGAACCGCATGCTGACCCTGAGAAGTACCGTCGCCTGCACGTCATTGTCGGTGACGCCAACCTCGCCGAGGTGTCGACGTACCTCAAGATCGGAACTACGTCGCTCGTGCTCTCACTCGTTGAAGACGGCGTCTTCGACTTCGACTTGATGCCCGATCGCCCGGTCGAGCAGATGCACCGGGTGTCGCACGATCCGTCGCTGAAACACACCATGCGTCTGGCCGACGGACGCACCATCACAGCGGTGCAGATGCAGATTGAGTTCTGCGAGCGCGTTTCCAAGCACGTGCGCGATCAAGGAGTCGACGATCAAGCAACTCTTGACGTGATCGACCGCTGGGAGTCGGTACTCAGTTCCCTCGAAACTGACCCCATGTCTCTGGCGAGCGAACTCGACTGGGTCGCTAAACTCACGCTGCTCGAGGGCTACCGCGAACGCGATGGACTCGACTGGGACAGCCCGCGATTGGCCCTCGTCGATCTGCAGTACAGCGACGTGCGTCCCGACAAGGGACTCGCTCAACTACTCATGGCGCGCGGATCGCTCACTCGCCTCACCACCGATGCCGAAGTTGATGCGGCAGTCACTCACGCACCGGAAGACACGCGTGCGTGGTTCCGAGGTGAGTGCTTGCGACGTTACGGAGACTCAGTGGCCGCAGCCTCATGGGATTCGATCATCTTTGACCTGCCCGGCAACGACGTCTTGCAACGAGTTCCGATGATGGAACCTTTGCGTGGCACGAAGGCACACGTTGGCCCGCTGCTCGACGCCTGTCATTCCGCGCAAGAACTCGTGGAAGCCCTTAACGCTTAGGCGATACAGGCACGTCGACTTCGACAAGAGTCAGCGCCGACGAGGGGCACGCATCGCAGGCTCGCTGCGCATCGCGCTCACCATCGCGGGGTACGGCCGCCTTGACCATCGGAAATCCCCAGTCGTCAAGAACAATCGCTTCAGGTGCCAGTTCGGCACAGATGCCATGACCGCGACAACGAATCCAATCAACAACGAGATGCAGTTGAACGTCCATTAGCGCTGCCCCACCGCTATTACGCCCGGAATGGGGAAGGCGGCGCGCGTGGCGCGACACAAGCCCCGCTGATGGTGTGCCAAATGTTCAGGTGACAGCGCGAGCGCTGAACGAACGAGGCGAGAGACCCCGCCTGGGTGCGCGCACGCTCCGCGACCGTCAACTTGGTCGGCCCAACGCCACACTGTCTCGGCGGCCTTGTTAGTGGTGGGCCGCGTTGCGATGTCGCGCATACCCGCAGCGATGTCGGGTAGGCCGTGTACACAGGGGCCGCACTGACCCGCCGTCTGCCCGGCGAGCCAATCGGAAATTCGCGCAGTTTCGCTCAGGTAGCAGGCATCTGACGGAAGCAACGCGATCTGCCCGACTCCCAAGGCAAACCCCGAAGCAGAGAGCGCGTTGCGATCGAGGGTGAGAGTGGCGCACTGGTCTGGCGTAGCCCACGTTCCCGCGTAACCTCCCAGAAGAACTGCGGCAGCGCGCTCGAGTGAACCTCCGGCGCGATTCACCACCAGGCTTAGTGGAGTTCCGGTCGGCGCTTCGATCACCACGTGAGTGGTGCCGTCGGTCACCGTCAGCAACACCGTGCCAGGATCGGTCTCAACACCGACCGACCTAAACCATTGCGCACCGTGACGCACGATTAGTGCCGTGTGCGCAAAAGTTTCAGCGTTCGACAGCACCGTCGGTCGGCCACGAACACCGCGATCGGTGGGCTGCGGCGGCTTCTTGGTGGGCAGCGCCTCGCCGCCCGAGATGAAAGAAATCGCCGCGCTCGCCTCACCGGCAACGTAGCGCGCGGGGCCCTCGACGATGCGCACAGGTACGAGGTCGCCGCGACGCTCGGCAAGCGCTGCCCGAACCGCCTCTACCGTCTCTGGTCGACCTTCGTGCAGGTAGATCACAACCTCGCCGGCATCAATGGCATCGGCCACCGCAATGGCGCCATCGATCACCAGGTGTGGAACACGCCCCAGCAGCACCACATCTTTGCGCGAGAGCGGCTCACCCTCACTGGCATTGACGACGACTACGGGGTTGCGTCGCTTGGCAAGCGTTGCGATCTTGCGACCGAGCGGGAAGCCGGCGCCTCCTCGACCGCGTAATCCTGAATCAAGCAGCACCCGCTCGAGGTTTGCACGCGATCCGAACCGCGCTAACGGTCCGTGCACCTGCTCATGCATGGCGAAGCCGACGGTGTCGGTGGGGGTGTTCAGACCCGCGAGTAGCCGGGGCGATCCGAGCACGCCAATCGCACAGAACGCGCTGTGGGCATTCACCAAGAACTCCCGTCATGTGCTGAGCGCGTTCCGCGGGTCTCTTCCTGGGGCACCGGCACTGGCTCGGGCTTGAACCAACGCAAGAGTGCGGCGGCCAGCACTGCCAGAGCACACACAATCGACAGGGCAAGATACGCAGGACTCTTCGCGTCGGTGCCCGAACCAAGCGCATGGATCCAGGCGATCGGCCACATCGCAAACACACTGAGGTGGATGAGGCGCCAGGTACTTTCTGGCATTCGATTGCGAAGCAAACTCGTCACGATGACTGCGATGAGCAGATCGACCGCCACTGCACCAAAGCCAATCCATACCGGCTTCCAGCCCGATCCCCACGGCACCACGATGTTGATGAGGTCGATCGACACGAAGTCGTCAAGCACCGCCGATATGACGTGAATGGCGAGGAAGATCACCGCAGTCAGCGCGATTCCGCGGTGCACTTCGTTGGATACAAAGCGGGGAAGCTTGCCACCCGCCGACTTTCGGGCCGCAAGTACACCGAACACGAGCACGATGGTGAGCAGTACCAACAGGACGAGCCCGGTGGCACGATTAATGAACCACAACGTTTTCGGATCACCGAACAGATCGATGCGCGCCGGAAACACGAGGGCAAGTGAGGTCATGAGATATCTACCGGCCAGCCTGCCACATGAGTGATCTCGCCACGTCCCGACACAAGCCGAGACGGCAGTTGATGCCGCACCAACCACTCGCTTGCTCCGTCGCCCAAGATCAAAGCAGTGGTGCTCGCGATGTTGGCGTCGACACAGGTGGCCGCGGCCACAGACACCGTGCGCCATACTTCGCGCGCAGGCGCCATCGTGCGCGGATCGAGTACGTGGTGCACCCCACCGCCCGTGGTCATCCAGCGGCGCGCCTGCGTGGTCGACGTCGCAAGCCCACCGTCATGCACCGCAATACGCGATGTGGTGGCAGTGTCATCATCGAGTTGCGCGGCGGTTTCGGCCACGGTGACCGGCCAGCCATCACTGTCAACTGGTGATCCAGCCACTGCGACATCACCGCCGAGTCCGAAAAGAACCGGAAGGCCCGTCGCTTGCCACACGATGTCGGCTCCCAGATCGGCGGCACGTGCTTTGGCGGTAGCACCTAGATCGAGCACCATGCCCGCCGGAATCGTCACCGTACTGGCGTCAGCATCGACCACAACATCGCGCCACCCACCAACCACCCAATGGGCCGAGCTGACAGCGCGCACTGGCATCGCCTTCACACTGGTGATGGTGCGGTCGTAGCCGAGATTGATCAGTGCCCCACCCAGGGTCGGATCGACCAACCCATCGGACACAGCGGCCGCGCGCAGTGCTATTTGAACGAGGTCGATCATCATCTCAGTCACCAAGACACTGGCACCGCCGGCCTTGGCCAACCGAGCGATGTCGCTATCGGGCCGAAACCGTGAGGCTGCCATTTCAACCTGATGCAGCATCGGCTCCAACAACGCGCGAGCTTCAACGAGGTCGGCATTGCTGGCATCAGCCAGCAGCAACTCCGCACGCGTCGACCACAGATCCCAACGCAGTGCCGGTCCGTCGAGCAGATTCATCACGGCCAACGCCATCACTCAACTACCCGAAGAAGAGCCACCGCCACCCGACGACGAACCACCGCCGCCGCCGGAAGAGGACGATCCACCACCGGAAGACGAGCCACCGCCCGACGACGAGTTGTTCGACGTGGGAGCAGGCTTGGGCTTGGGCTTCGGCTTGGGTTTCGGTGTCGGAGTGGAGTTTGAACTGCTACTGGAGTTATTGGAACTGCTCGAACTGCCTGAGTTACTGGAGTTACCCGAGTTGCTCGAGCCACTTGAACTATTCGAACTACCCGAGGCACTCGACGAGTTGTTAGAAGACGAGTTGTTCGAAGCCGAGTTGTCCGATGTGTGAGTCGGCTTGGGCTTGCTCACAGCCTTAGGCTTGCGGATCGGGGCGGCGACCAGCGTGGTGGCTGCGTCTGCCTTAGCCGTGCGCGCCGCGGTCGCGGCCTTCAGGGCCTGGTTGGTCGATGCCTGAGCAGCGAGCGCTCCTGTGACTGCACCTGCGGCCGCGAAAGACAACGCGGTGATGCCCAGGGTCAGTGTGCGCGCCAAGACCGTTCCGTGGGACCGGCGGCGGATCGCGTGATTCACAGGGGTTCACCTCTCATACGACGATCGCGTTGATCGCGTTGGTACTAGCCTCTATTACAGCGGACTAAGACCACTGGGGTGTGTTGGATAACGTAAGGCTAAGGGTCTTAACACTCCCCAAACATCCCCGGGCACAGCACGTTGACAGTGACCCGGGATAGGGTCAAGTGACCGAGGGACAGGAGCGCACGCATGTCCGAACGCGACAGTGAACAGCAGCGAGTCAACCGATCGACCGAGGAGTCGGTCGACGAGGTCCCCACGGCTGGGGGAGTGGCCGAGCGCAAAGAGGCGCTCGACTCCGACGTTGACTCGATTCTCGATGAAATCGATGAGGTGCTCGAAGAGAACGCTGAGGAGTTCGTCAAGAGCTTCGTTCAAAAGGGTGGCCAGTGAGCGAGCGGATTTCCGGGCGACTCCCTGAGGCATTCCTGGCCATTGGCTCATCGGGATTTGTTGACTTCCTCGCTGCGTACGACCCTTCGCTGCTCCCGAGCGCGGGCGTTCCCTCGCAAGGAACCCTCGACACCCCTCACGGCACCACGATCGTTGCGGTCACCTTTCCGCACGGCATGGTGATGGCTGGCGATCGTCGAGCAACCATGGGCAACATGATCGCCTCGCGTGACATCGAAAAGGTATACCCCGCCGATGAGCACACCTGTGTCGGAATTGCTGGAACGGCCGGCATCGCCGTTGAGTTAGTCCGACTGTTTCAAGTCGAACTTGAGCACTACGAGAAGATCGAGGGCGCTCAACTTTCTATTGAAGGTAAGGCCAATCGCCTGTCGTCGATGATTCGTGGCAACCTTGGTATGGCCTTTCAAGGTCTGGCTGTCGTCCCAATGTTCGGTGGATACGATTCCGACGGCGATCGTGGCCGCATTTTCTCGTACGACGTCACCGGTGGGCGCTACGAAGAACACGCCTTCCACGCTGTTGGCAGTGGCTCGGTCTTCGCTCGCGGATCGCTCAAGAAGCTGTACCGCTCCGATCTCGTTCCGGCTGATGCCGTGAGTGTGGTTTTGGAAGCGCTCTACGACGCAGCCGATGACGACTCGGCAACCGGTGGCCCCGACCTCGCTCGCCGCATCTACCCTGTGGTGGCGATTGTTGATGCTGACGGATACCGACGCCTTCCCGACAGTGAGCTTGAGCCGATTGTGCAGCGACTGGTCAACCAACGCAATACGCGCCCTAACGGTCCGTTCGCGCCCCTGCCCGAGGGAGACGCCTCATGAGTGTTCCGTTCTATGTCTCTCCCGAACAACTCATCAAGGACAAGGCCGACTACGCACGCAAGGGCATTGCGCGCGGACGAAGCGTGGTGGTCATGCAGTACGAGGGCGGCATCCTGTTCGTTGCCGAAAACCCGTCTCGCGCACTACATAAGATCTCCGAGATCTACGACCGCATCGCATTCGCCGCCGTCGGTAAGTACAACGAATTCGAAAACATGCGCGTCGCCGGAATACGTTTTGCTGATTTGCGCGGCTTCTCGTACGACCGCAGCGATGTCACCGGACGAAGCCTGGCCAACGCTTACGCACAAACGCTCGGCACAATCTTCACCGAAACACCCAAGCCCTACGAGGTTGAAATCGTCGTCGCTGAAGTCGGTGACACTCCCGAAGACGATCAGCTCTACCGACTCACCTTCGACGGTTCAGTCGGCGACGAGCACGGCTACGTGGCCATGGGTGGTTCTGCTGAAGCCATCACCACAGCCCTGAGCGAGCGCTGGAATGCCGGCATCGGATTCGACGACGCCGTGCGCTTGGCCACCGAGTTGCTGGGCCGCGACGGTGGCACCGAGCCACGCACGCTCACGCCCGGACAGCTTGAGGTTGCAGTGCTCGATCGCTCGCGGCCTCGACGCACGTTCAGGCGCATCTCAGGCGATCGTCTTGCCGAGATCTTGGGCGTGCCTGACGACGAGGCAGATTCCGCAGGGGCTCCGTAAGTCACGGCGACACGGCCTTCGCCCTAGGGTGGAGTCGTGGACAAGCGCATTTTCGGCATCGAGACAGAATTCGGTGTCACCTGCACGTTCCACGGTCAGCGTCGCCTCTCACCGGATGAGGTCGCGCGTTACCTCTTCCGCAGAGTCGTGTCATGGGGGCGCAGCAGCAATGTCTTTTTGCGTAATGGGTCGCGTCTGTACCTCGATGTCGGAAGCCACCCTGAGTACGCGACACCCGAGTGTGACGACGTCGTTCAACTGGTCACCCACGATCGAGCCGGCGAGCGCATCTTGGAAGGCCTCTTGGTCGATGCCGAAGAGCGACTGCGCGATGAAGGCATCGACGGTGACATCTACCTGTTCAAGAACAACACCGACTCGGCGGGCAACTCGTACGGCTGCCACGAGAATTTTCTCGTCGCGCGCCAAGGAGAGTTCAGCAAGCTCGCCGACGCGCTCATTCCCTTTCTTGTCTCGCGCCAGATCATCGCCGGTGCCGGCAAAGTGCTGCAAACTCCTCGCGGACCGGTGTACTGCTTGAGCCAACGCGCTGAGCACATGTGGGAGGGCGTCTCGAGCGCCACGACACGTAGCCGGCCCATCATCAATACTCGCGATGAACCTCACGCTGATGCCGAGCGCTACCGCCGCTTGCACGTGATCGTGGGTGACTCGAATATGAGTGAAACCACCACGATGTTGAAAGTCGCCACGACCGACTTGGTGTTGCGCATGCTTGAGGCCGGATACGTACTTCGCGATATGAGTTTGGAAAACCCCATTCGTGCCATTCGCGAAATCAGCCACGATGTCACCGGTCGTCGCACCGTTCGCCTTGCCAATGGTCGCGAATTGTCGGCCCTGCAGATTCAAACCGAGTACTACGAGCGGGCTCTAGATTTCGCTGAGCGCCGCGGACTCGCGCAGGATCCGATGTCAATGCCCGCCCGTGCCCTAGAACTGTGGGGTCGCACGTTGCGAGCTGTCGAAACTGATCGGCTCGACCTAGTGTCGACCGAGATCGATTGGGTGATCAAGCAACAACTCATCAATCGCTACATGGCCAAGCACAACCTTCCACTCGGCAGTGCCCGCATTGCTCAGATTGACTTGGCGTACCACGACATCACCCGAAGTCGAGGTCTCTACTACCTGCTCGAACGCCGCGGAGCCGTTGCGCGGGTAACCCGAGACGTTGAGGTCTTTGAAGCCAAGAACGTTCCGCCCCAAACTACCAGGGCCAAGTTGCGCGGCGACTTCATCCGCAAGGCCCAGGAACGGCGCCGTGACTTCACCGTTGACTGGGTTCACCTCAAGCTCAACGATCAAGCCCAACGCACCGTGCTGTGCAAGGACCCCTTCCGAAATGTTGACGAGAGGGTCGAGAAGCTCATCGCCAGTATGTGAGCCGTGGCGGTGAAAGATTTGGCACCCCGGGAAGGTAAAGTCGCGAGGGTGAGAATCCACCGCCGCACCCTTGCCCTTGCTACTGCCGCCGTCGTTGTGACTTCCCTCGCTGCCTGCGGGTCGTCGAGCTCGTCCGGGGGACTCATCGACCCCACCGGAGCCACAACCTCGAGTGCGGCCGCGAGTGCCTCCGAATCAACTTCGGTACCAGCCGACACCAATCTCACCGCTGAGATGGTGAAGGTCACTGGCGGTATCAAGGAAACCCCGAAGGTCACGTTCCCGTTCCCGTCGTCTGCCACCGAATTGACGTCCACAGATGTCGTGGTGGGCACCGGTGCCGAGGTGAAGGCCACCGACTCGATCACGTTCAACTACGTGGGGGTCGGCGCCCAGAGCGGAATGACCTTCGACTCTTCATACGAACGCGGCGCTCCCATCACCTACCCGCTCGCGCAACTCATCCCGGGCTGGCAGCAAGGAATTCCGGGGATGAAGGTCGGCGGGCGTCGTGTCTTGGTCATTCCCGGCGCACTCGCCTACGGCGCCAACCCGCCCACACCGAGCATCGCTCCGAACGAAACTCTTGTCTTCGTGCTCGACGTACTCGCCATCAAGTAACCGATTCTTCGAGCCTTCGAGTAGTCGAGTGTTCGAGTACCTCAACAAGCCGACGCAGATTCAATAACCCAACGCACCCGAAGAAAGAGGAGCCGTGGACAAGCCCGAGATCGACTTCATCGAAGGACCCCCTCCCACCGACTTGGTCATCACCGACATCGTCGTCGGCGATGGGGTTGAAGCCACGCCCGGTGCACGCGTCCTCGTGCACTACGTGGGTGTCGACTTCGAGACCGGTGAGCAGTTCGACGCTTCCTGGGATCGCGGCGAAGCAATTCGATTCCCACTTCAGGGCCTCATCGCCGGCTGGCAGCAAGGCATCCCGGGCATGAAGGTCGGCGGGCGTCGTCAACTGGTGTGCCCACCGGCCCTGGCCTATGGCGAAACCGGCGGGCACCACCTTTCCGGTCGCACCCTCGTTTTCGTGATCGACCTGCTCGACGTCGGCTGAGACATGGCGGGGGCCTCGACTCGACGCACTGAGCGACTGTTGACGCTGGTTTTCGTCATGCTCGGAAGTCGACGCGGAGTCTCTCGCGACCGCCTACGCGAGGTCATTCCCGATTACGCCGCTAGCGCGAGCGAGCAGGCCTTTGAGCGCATGTTTGAGCGCGACAAAGAATCACTGCGCGAACTCGGAATTCCTGTCGAGACCGTTCAACTCGATTCCGCCCACGATGACGAGTGGGGCTACCGCATTGATCCGCGCGCGTACGAATTGCCCGCGGTTGCCTTCACCACCGACGAACTCATCGCGCTCGATATTGCCGCACGAGCGTGGAAGCGCGCGGCTCTCGAGGGTGTGGCTGCCATCGCGTTGCGCAAGCTCGAAAGCACCGGTCTCGATGTTCCCGATGATGTCGCCTCGGTACCCGTCGAGACGCGGCTCGGTGTATCCGAACCGGCGTTCGCCGACCTCATGGGCGCCATCATCGAGCGTCGCCCAGTGCAATTCGACTACCGCAAGCCCGGGGGAGACTCCGAGCATCGCAGCGTCGAACCGTGGGGTCTGGTCTTACGTCGCGGCAGTGCCTATCTGGTGGCCCACGACACCGACCGTGACGATCGCCGCGTTTTTCGGGTATCTCGCGTCGAGGGCACGATTACCCGAGGCCAGGCAGGTGTTGTCACGGTGCCCGAGGGAGTTGATCTTCGGGCGCTGGTCGGCGACGGTGAGCCTGAGACTTTCTCCGGCAATGCGACCTTGCGCGTGGTGCCGGGTCGCGCCATGTCGTTGCGGCGCACGGCAAATGCCGAACCCGACGACCTTGAGATCATTGTCCCGTTCCGTTCACTTGAACGATTCGAACGCGAAGTGGCTGCCTACGGCCCCGATGTCGTGGTGCTTGCTCCACCGCAGTTACGTTCTGCCGTCATCCGACGCTTGGAGGGGTCGCTATGAGCACCTCCGAATCGATGCTGCGCATGCTCACGTTGCTGCCGTGGTTGCGATCACGCGGGCCTGTCGAGATGTCCGAAGTCGCCGCGCACTTCGGTATCAGTGAAGATCAATTGGTCGACGAACTCGCCACCCTCACCTTCGTCGGCCCTGGGCAGGGTGGCGGCGAATTGGTCGATATTTCTTATGAAGCCGGTGGCACAGTGGCCGTGCACGATTCACAGGGACTCGAGTTTGCGTTGCGACTGAGCACCGCGGAAGCGGCCTCCCTGATCACCGGACTCACGCTGCTCACCGAACTACCCGCGAGCCGAGGGTCCGTTGACGCAGCGATCAGCGCTCTGGCCAAATTGGAAGAAGCGGCAGGGGCCGCTATTGCAGGGGCAGCGGGAGCCGTCGTCATTTCGCACGAGCACGTCGATCCCAGCGTCGAACTGGCCATTTCTGAAGCCCTCAAGAATCAGCACCGCCTGGCGCTGCAGTACGTAAGCGCCGCCCGCGAAGACCTCAGCGAGCGCGAAGTCGATCCGATGCGATTGATCGTCATCGAAGGCCGCGCCTACCTCGAAGCGTGGTGCTACCTCGCCGAGGGGGTCCGTATGTTCCGACTCGACCGCATTGTGAGTGCCAGCGTCACCTCGACGCCGGTGAACATTCCTGCCGACGCGCACGGGCGAGACGCCGACGATCCACTCTTGCCGGTGGGCACCGACGTCAGGCTTCACCTCGCACGCGCGGCCGAGCACATCACCGAAATACCTTCGTGTTTGCGCCGCGAGACCCTGCCCGATGGTTCGCTCGATGCGCTCGTGCGCGTGGCCGACCCCGGCTGGCTCGTACGCCTCATGCTCAGCTTGGGCGATCAAGCCCGAATCGTGGATGACCCCGAACTGTCTGCCATGGTCGCTCAGCGTGCACAGGAAGCCCTCGCCGCCTACTCAGAGTAATTCTTTGCCTCAGGTAGCAGGTTCATCCCTTCAAGGCTCAAGACGGCGTTTTGCAGCGCCGATTACTAGTTCATGACCACCATCAAGGCAACCTGCCCCGACTGCGGTGACGTCACGCTCACAATCGCTGACGTGCGCCTCGAGATCGAGGAGACCCTCACCGAATCCGTCACCTGCTTCGCGTTCGAATGCCGCGCCTGTGAGCGCCACGTTCGGGGAGCGGCTACTCCTGAGGTAGTCCGCTCATTGAGTCGCGCAGGTGCCACCGTGCGTCATTTCCGCCTGCCCGCCGAAGCTCGTGAGGCACACAGCGGCCCGGTCATCAGTGAAGATGACGTGATTCAATTTGGTCAATGGCTTGAGCAAACCCCCGACCCAATTCGCGCCTTGGTGCCCGCCTGAGCCCTACCCAGCGTCCGGGGGCGTACCCTATGGTGAGGTTGGCGTCGGCAGGTAGCCGCGGATAACCGGGTGAAACCCCACGAAAGGACGAACTGCGGTGTTTGCAAACCTTGAGCGGCACTGGTGGATTCTGCTCATCATCGTTGTGATTCTTTTCGGCTACAAGCGACTGCCCGATGCGGCCCGCAGTTTGGGTCGCAGTATGCGCATCCTGAAGTCCGAGACGAAGGCGATGTCGGAGGACGGAACACCGGCCACCGACCCAAACGCATCGATCGAAGCAACCCCCACCCCTGCCCCCAGT
>Ga0194042_1000118_pt1 | contig 23475 bp, 18 predicted proteins | sample JunL4412m_MetaG_FD_148974 | JGI IMG/M metagenome (GOLD analysis project Ga0194042, IMG submission 148974) | Anoxic zone freshwater microbial communities from boreal shield lake in IISD Experimental Lakes Area, Ontario, Canada - Jun2016-L442-12m | ecosystem: Environmental > Aquatic > Freshwater >...
GGGGTCGACTCCGAGTTGCGTCTACGCCTGCCCGCACGAAGCTGCGCAACGCGTCAACGCCCGCGAGTTCTTCGCCGACCGCATTCTGGCCGAAGCACAAAAGTAATTCAGGCTGTCAATTCAAAATGTTTACGAAAAAAGAGGCGATTCAATCGCCTCTTTTTTGTCGCCATTCACTGACAATCCGCACAATTAAAAAACCCGTCAAGCCACTGAGCCCTCAGCCGGTGTGTCATAGGCTTTCGGGGTCAACAGCATGACGGGACACGAATCACAACGCGATCTTTGCAACAGATTTTTCGCGGAAACATGAAGGGCTTGTTCTACGCTCCAAACCCTTGAAGTGCATCTGGAAGTGGTACGACGACGTCGTCATCTTCCTCGTCAACGATCGGTTGAGCGGCGATTTCCGGCCAATCCTTGAGCCAGTTCAACAGTTCGAGCCGGCCATCAAAATGCTCGACCAACGCCGTACAATTTTCGATCCAATCGCCCGTGTTGCAGTATTGCAATCCCGCAATGGTCTTGATCGCGGGTTGGTGGATGTGTCCACAAATTACGCCATCCACATTTTGCTGGCGCGCGTAACCGACGACGACTTCTTCAAATTTGTTGATGTAACTGACCGCATTTTTGACCCGGCCCTTGATGTAGCCAGAGAGCGACCAATAACGGAGATTGAGCAGCTTGCGAAAGAAATTCAGCACACCGTTCAAATAAATCAGCCATCCGTAAGCCGCGTCGCCGAGCACCGCGAGCCACCGGTTGTGTTGCACGGCCGCGTCAAAAACATCGCCGTGCAGAACAAGGTAACGCTTGCCATCGGCAGTGGTGTGAATCGCGTCCATTTTCAAGCTGACATCGCCGAACGTGGCACCGACAAAATCACGCAAACACTCGTCGTGATTTCCAGGAATGTACGTGACGTGAGTTCCCTTTTTCGCTCGACTCAAAATCTTTTGAATGACATTGTTGATCGGCTGAGGCCAAAACCATCGCCGCTTCAGTTGCCACACGTCGATGATGTCGCCGACCAAATAGAGCTGCTCAGACTTGGTGTGTTTCAGAAAGCTTAAGAGATAATCCGCGCGACAATCGCGCGAACATAAATGGGTATCCGAGATCCAAATGGTCCGAAAGTGCTTCTTACTCATTGAACGCTCCGTAGCCCCCACTACTCGTTTTGCCTTGATATGAACTAGTATCGTCGATTTTCATTAACGCAGAATAAAGACGCCGCAAAGCGCGTGTGATTTTCAAAGAATTAGTCGAAAATATTTCTTTTCCGCCCAGTTGGTTTCGGATTTTTGGCGATTGAACTGAAGATGATTCAGCGCGCGAACCGCGCTTGCATTTCGCTCGACAAAAAGAGAGACTCGAAACTTCAAAACTGAAACCATTGTTACAGGAGCCCCGTGCGCGTCCGCATCTTCTTCGGTCTACTTCTGATGTTCCTCGCCTTCTGGAAAGGCAACGGGGGCTATCTTGATTTGCGAGAATATCTCGACGACGCCGAGCGCATGTGGATCAAGGCCGACTTGCGTTTGCCCGGCGAACCTGGAGCGCCGCCGCAGTACAACCGGTATTCGCTGGGATTGCCGTTTCTGTCGGGACCGTTTGTCTGGCTCGGCGAAATTGTTGAGCGCGTGACGTCGGGAGCGATCAGCCGCCGGGCGGTCTCAGCGCTCATCGTCCCGGTGCTCTCGGCACTCGCGGGCGTTTTGCTCTTCGACATTGTGTCGATGCTGAATTTTTCCCGGCGCATCGCATACTGCTCGTCGCTCGTATTTTGCCTCGGGAGCACCCATTTGACTTACGCGCGATTTTTTTACGCAGATGCAGGGATCGTGTTCGGCGTCATGCTTGCGTTCTGGAGTTTTCTGAAAGGGTCGCAGCACTTATCCGAACCCAAGTGGCTCGTGCTGTCCGGCGCGGGTCTCGCGATCGCCGGGGCGTGTCACTATCCACACGCCCCACTGGTCGCGTGCGTGTGGTTCGTTTTAGTCGGGGACATTATGTTCAACGCTGCTCCTTTAAGTCTTCGTTTTCGGAACGCGATTATGTTCGGATCCGCGCCTGCGCTCGCCGCCCTCGCTCTTGTTTTGGTGAATGTCTCGCGCTACCACAGCCTTGTTCCAACGGGCTATCATAACGACGTGAGCGCCAACATTTCGCCGCGATACATCGTCGGGAATTTGCATCACGTGGCGGCCATGTTTGCTCGGACGCTGTGGTTTCTCCCGGCGCTTGTGTTCGGATGTGTTCGACTTTGGAGGACATCACGACTCAATCGCTTCATTGCGGCAGCGATGCTTGCGGGCGTGTGTGCGCAGATGCTTTTTTGGTTGTGCTTCTATCAGCTCAACATGTTCCCGATTCGTTATCTGTATCCGATGAGTGCGCTGGCCGCGCTGGGATTGCCGTTCGTTCTCACCGCGCTCGACACCCATTTTCCGGGCCGGGGAGTTGTTTACTTTATGATCGTCGCGCTTGTTTCGAACGCATTGCAATTCGTCGGCGACACCATTTTTCAACCCCTCTTTTCTGCTCCCGAGGGCAAAGGCAGCGGCGTTTGGTTCTACACGTGGTACATGAATCCTCTCGCAACCACTTCAACATTCGACGGCGGTTCGCCGGGAGGAGCGTTGCAATTCGTAACGGTCGCCGCGTTGCTGATCGCCGGAACAGGACTTCTGGTGAACGCGTTTGTGATTGCCCGAAAGGACTCCAGCGGATAAATTACCTCATCTTATTTTCATTACAGAACACAACGATGGACGCGCGGTTTTGAATTTCGAGCGCGCGTATTCGAAGCATTTTTACTTGGAGATGTCCGTGAAGATTTACAATTATCGCAATGGCCTTGTGTGTGAAGACGCGGGCGATTTTTACCGCATGGACGCGTGGTTGTGGCATACGCTATTTACGGAGAAAGACCCCGTCGCGAAATTGCGCTCGGTGTTGAAATCCGAAGACCGCCTCCCCGGCCTGCCGAATGAAGAACTGCTTCCGCCCATTGACCGCCAGGAAGTGTGGGCGGCAGGCGTGACGTATTTCCGCAGCCGTGAAGCGCGCATGGAAGAATCGCAGGTAGCTGGCGGCGGGAGTTTTTACGACCGCGTGTATTCCGCTGAGCGCCCGGAGCTGTTCTTCAAGGCCACGCCGCATCGCGTCGTCGGCACCGGCCAGAATGTCCGCATTCGCTCCGATGGAAAATGGAATGTCCCGGAACCTGAATTGACGCTCGCGATCACCTCGCACGGAAAAATATTCGGCTACACGATCGGCAATGACATGAGTTCGCGCGACATCGAAGGCGAGAACCCGCTGTATTTGCCCCAGGCCAAAGTGTACGACAAATGCTGCGGCCTCGGCCCGTGTATTTTGCTCGCCGACACGCCGGATTTTAAACTGACGAAGGACACCGAAATCTTGCTCGAAATCAAACGCAACGGCGCGTCCGCATTCAAAGGCGCAATCACCGTCGCAAGCATCAAACGCGGCTTCGAAGAACTCGTCGGCTTCCTCTTCCGCGACAACAGTTTTCCGAACGGATGCTTCCTGATGACCGGCACCGGCATTGTTCCGCCGAACGAATTCACGCTGCAAAGCCGCGATGAAATCAGCATCACCATTGGGCCGATTGGGACGTTAGTGAATGGTGTGGAGTAGAATTCGTAGCGACGATCAAGAGCCGAAAATATTTCGGCTCTACTTTAAAGTGTCAGGAATGAGTGATGACTCCCAACGAAATGTGGTTGCTCGACAGTGCGATTGAACAGCGCCATTCCATCGGCATGTTGGTGATGGAGAATGTCGAAGCCATCTTCGACCGCCCGGCTCACGGCATGGATCGCGACACGCTTCTTGCCACATTGAACCGGCTTGTCGAACTTAAATTGATCAACGCAACGAATGAGGATCGCGGTGAATTCTCGCCGACATCCGACGAAATCAGCGCCGCGCTCGACAGCGAATTCGATGCGGATTATGGCTTGACCGAAACGGGTGGCGCGGTGTGGGCAGACGTAGCGCAGCCGGATTGGAACCGGTTTGTGGACGGCGTTTTTGGCGACAGCGATGAGGACGGAGAATTCGATAGCATAGCTCGCGAACGCGTCGGCGAATTCTTTTGCGTGGATAAAGCGTATCTCGATAAGTTCATGTCCAGCGTCCATTTTCGCGGCATCGTTCCGCATCTACCATCGTTCAAATGGGACGTCGTCAGTCCGTGGCAAGCGCTGTATTGGAAGGAATTACCGAGCGCTCATCACGTTCGATTCTGCGGTGTCTTCGCGCCTGAATTTCCTGAAGAACGAATTCCCGAAGAATTTCGCGGCATGGGTGTTTGGCACTCAAACAGCGTGGGTACGGCCAGCGCGGGTTGTGCGCCCGGCGGAACGTGTGGATGTGGCTGAAGGCTACCCCACATCAATCAAACCCAGGCGCGAGCCGAGGACTTCGATCACGCGCTTTTTAAGGTGCGAATGTTCGGGCAGCAAAAGTCGCGTGTCAGCCCGGACAATTTTGAACGCCGCGTCACGAGCTTCTGCGAGAATCGAGGTGTCGAGCAACAGGTCCGCAACTTTTAATTCCGGCATGCCACTCTGCCGCGTTCCAAAGAACTGCCCCGGTCCGCGCAATTTGAAATCAGTCTCGGCGAGTTCGAAACCGTCGCGCGTTTTTTCGAATGCTTTTAACCGCGCTTCACCTTCTTCCGTCATCGTATCGCTGAAGAATACGCAGAATGATTTGCGTTCGCTTCGGCCCACGCGTCCGCGCAATTGATGCAACGCGGAGAGTCCGAAGCGTTCAGCGTTTTCGATGACCATAACCGTCGCTGTTGCTAAATCGATCCCGACTTCAATTACCTGCGTGCTGACTAGCACGTCGATCTTTCCATCCGCGAGCGCTGCGAGGACGCGCTGCTTTTCTGCCGACGGCAAGCGACCGTGAAGCAACTCGACTTTCAGCGTCGGCAACTGTTCTTTGATGCGCTCGAATTCTTCTTCCGCGCCTTTGACATCGGTCCACAATTTCGCCTGGCCGGGCTTCGGAATTTTCGGTTTGCGCTTCTTCGGCGTCTCGGAATAATTCGCGTCGCTGAAAGGATCGGGTTCCGAATCTTCAGTTGTTTCTCCGATGATGCGCGGCAGGACGATGTAGGTCGAATGACCTTTTTTCGCTTCGTCCAAAATGTATTTATAGGCTCGCGGTCGGTCCGATTCGTCGAGCCAACGCGTCACGATTTCACCGCGTCCGGGCGGGGATTGATCGAGGATGGAAATGTCGAGATCCCCGTACAGAGTCAGCGTCACGGTGCGCGGAATGGGCGTTGCGGTCATGACCAGCACGTGCGGGGCGCAGCCTTTTGCGCGGAGCGCCATGCGTTGTGCTACACCGAATTTGTGCTGTTCGTCCACGACGGCCAACGCGAGCGATTTGAAGATCACGCCCGGCTCAAGCAGTGCGTGTGTTCCAATGGCGATGTGCAACGTTCCGGCACGAAGTTTGTCAAGAAATTCCGCGCGCGCGGAGGGTGCGATTCCACCACGCAACAAGCCAATTTCGACGCGTGAATTCTGGAGTAATTTTGAGAGCGTTCGATGATGCTGCGTCGCCAATGCTTCTGTCGGAGCGAGCAACACCGCTTGATGTCCGTGCGCGACGCACAGCAATAACGCGGCGACTGCAACAGCCGTTTTGCCGCTGCCGACATCGCCCTGCAACAGGCGATTCATCGGTGTCGTGCGGCCCATGTCGGTCGCGATTTGGTTGAACGCTTTTGATTGTGATTCGGTCAGGGTAAATGGTAACCGCGCTTCGATGCGCTTTAGAATCGCCGGGAGGAGCGATAGGCGCGTCGAGACGGCAGCGCGTTCAACTTGAGCGCGACGCAAGGCGACGCCCGTCGAGACGATGAATAATTCTTCGAACACCAGACGGCGGCGCGCCTCCTTTAAGTCGTCCATCGAATTCGGAAAATGAAATTGGCGCACTGCGTCGGCAAGTGGCATCAATTTGTTTTCGACGCGCACGGATTCGGGAATTTGATCGCACAATTGTTGCGGTGCGCCAAGCTCCAACGTGTCCCACACAATTTTGCGCAACGAATTTTGATTGATGCGAATCTCGGGCGGCTCCTGACCATCGGGGAGCCGATTTTTTGGACGGAGGTTATAGACGGGAACAATCCGTCCGAAACTCGGCCCTGTCGCCATGGCTCCCGACGATGCGTCAAATTCGCCGTCGTCAAAGACTTCGAATTCAGCGTTCGAGATTTGCTTGCGCGCGCCGAAAGTTGAAATCTTGCCACAAAAAAAAGCCCAATGATTCGGCGTCAATTTGTCCGCGACCCACGGGTTCCACCACACCGCTTGAATCTGATCGCCCGCCGCGTCCATTAAATACGCGGTGATCTGTTCCTTGCCGTTGAACCGCTTCGCAGTCAGATCGATGATCTGCGCCACGACGTTCGCGTCTTTTCCAACTTTGAGATGCTCAATGGGTGTGACGCTCGCGCGGTCTTTGTGGCTCGTTGGAAAATGAAAAATGAGGTCTTGAATCGTCTGTAGATTCAAGCGCGCCAGCAGCGAGGCCTTGACCGGGCCGACGCCCTTGAAGAATTGCAGCGGGCGCCCGAGCAGTTCGTTCAAGCCGGTGCCTGGAGAGAAAGTTTCAAAGTCATTTGTCATTTGTGATTTCTGGAATTAGTTTACGCGCTTGGAGGCGTGTATTTCAAATGCAAATAGCGGATCGGCTCATTGCCCGAGTTACAGCGGCTATTCCCCTCTCCCATTGGGAGAGGGCCGACGCAGGTACTCCTGCGCGGGGTGAGGGGAAGGCGTTGATTAATCTAAGCGTCCACCCCTCACCCCGCGAGCCGAACAGCAGGCTCGTCGGCCCTCTCCCCCAGGGAGAGAGGGAACAGCGGCGCACGTCCCGGAATGCATCCCGAATATCCGAAGTTGCCGTTTTGTTCTCGATTTTGCTGGCTGCAACGATCACATCGTTCGCCGGTGAGAACGGCCTCGACCCAGCGGCAGTGCCCCGTTTGACTCCGCTTAACGAACCGCCAGCTCCCGAGAAATTCGCCAGGCCCGACGCACTGATCGACAGCGCGAAGCTTGAAAAATGGCTCGACGAATTGAACGTCAGAACCATCGTCATCGACGGACGCGACGCGGCTGCATTTCGCATCAGCCACATTCCCGGCGCGCGCAGCATTCAATCTGATTTATTCCAAGACCCGAATCTGGCTCCGTACTTTATGCCGCCGCCGCGCGCGATTGCGGCGATCAGCAAGCAGGATGGCATCACACCGACCACGCGTATTGTCGTTTATGATGATGACGACGGCCGCCTCGCCGCGCGCATCTGGTTCACGTTTCACGCCTTTGGGCATGACCACATTTCGATTCTCAATGGTGGCTTTGCGAAATGGCGGAAAGAAAAGCGCATCACCTCCATTACTATGCCGACGCTGGACGACACCGGAACATTCGTCCCGCTCGACACGCCGCGCGGTGCCTGTGCATTCGACGATCTGCCTCAGTATCGTATGCGCGTGAAAGTCATCGGTCAGCTTCCGACAGCGAACCTTCTTGATGCGCGAGCGCGGGCCGAATACATGGGCGACGATGTGCGCGGCAAATTCGGCGGACATATTCCCGGAGCCGTGAATCTTCCGTGGCAATCGATGACGACCCTCAACGCCGGGGTGCGCGAGTGGCGGACACCGGCGGAAATCCACGCAATTTTACGGCTATCGAACGTCGATAAGGACTTTCCAATCGCGATTTATGACCAGGCAGGAGGTCGCAGCGCGCATCTTTATTTCACGCTTTGGCTAATGGGTTACGACACGATCCGCAACTATGTCGGCGGCTGGCGCGACTATGGAAATCGCGACGACGCCGAGGTTGAGAAATGACTTTTCATGCGGGTTTTTAACGGGTATAGTACGCATTGAGTTTGATGGCCCTTTTGAAGCCGTTCCAATCCCGCTATAACCTCGCGCACTGTCGTCCCGCCGAGCGTTGGAAACAACTCATATCGCCGTTCACTGAAAGGAAGTTTATTAATGTCCAGTTCGTCCGTTCGAGTTCGATTTGCGCCCAGTCCCACGGGCTACCTGCATGTCGGCGGTGTCCGCACCGCGCTGTTCAACTGGCTCTACGCCCGCAAGACCGGCGGTAAATTCATTCTGCGCATTGAGGACACTGACATTCAGCGCAACAAGGAAGAGGCCACGCAGATCATCATCGACGGGCTGAAATGGTGCGGCTTGAATTGGGACGAAGGCCCAGACATCGGCGGTCCGTGCGCACCGTATTTTCAAAGCCAGCGCATGGAGCGCTACAAGGTCGTCGGCGACGCGCTTGAAAAAGCGGGACTTGCGTATTGGGCGAAGAAGGAAGCGGCGGGCGGACTGCCTGAGTGGAAGATTGAGAAGCTTAAGAAGCAGGGCAAGTGGGACGAAGAAAAGGCCCAGGCCGCTGCCGATCCGAATCCGGCGTTGTATCTTAAAGTCGTCTTGAACGGTCGCACCGAAATGGTCTTCGAAGACGCCGTAAAAGGCTCTATCGCCAAACCCGCGCAAACGTATTTGGAAGAGGACGGCGTCACGGCTAAAGACTTCGTGATCATGCGCGGCAACGGTATGCCAGTCTACAATTTTGCCTGCGTGATTGACGACGTTGACATGCGCATCAGCCACGTCATTCGCGGCGATGACCATGTCGAAAACACGTTCCGCCAGATTTTCATTTACGAAGCACTCGCGAAGCTCAACGATCCGGCCGTGCCCACCGCACCGAAGGTTCCAGTCTTCGCGCACTTGCCGATGATCTTTAATGAAGAAGGCAAGAAGATCAGCAAGCGCCGCGATCCCGTCGCGATCACGCTGTATGAGGCCTGCGGACTGTTACCTGAGGCGATGATCAATTTCGAAGCGCTGCTCGGCTGGTCGCCCGGCAACGAGCACGAAGTCATGCCGATGGACGAAATCATCCGCGAATTCTCGTTTGACCGGATCAAGAGCGCGTCGGCACAATTCACGTTAAACCGCAAGACTCCGCCGCCCGTCGCTGCGGGTGGAGCGACGACCGATCCGGAAGTGGAAGCGCAGATTGTCGAGTGGCTTTCAGAGTGCCTCAAAGGCTCCAAACTCGAATGGATCAATGGCGAATATTTGCACAAATTGGACTCGGCGGAATTGGTGAAACGCGTCGCGCCGTCCCTGCAGAAGCAGGGCTACGACCTCACCCATCATTCGCCGAGTTGGTTGAAGAATGTGTTGCTGATGGAACAGGAGCGCTCCAAGACGCTCAAGCAACTGGCTGAAAATGTGGCCCTCTTTTTCAAGGCTCCGACGAAGCTGGATCAGAAGGCCGTCGACAAAGTCTTGAAGAAAAACGACGGTCTCGCGGTGCTGACCGAGATGCGCGGAGTTCTGGCTGGCATAGAAGAATGGTCCGGCGATGCGTTGGATGCGGCGGTCAAGCATTTTGCGGAGGCGAAGGGACGGAAGTTGGGCGATGTTGCGCAGCCACTCCGTGTCGCGTTGAGCGGGACCACGGTCAGCCCGCCGATTCACGACACGCTGCATTTACTCGGTCAAGCCGAGTGCTTGAGGCGCATTGATTTCGCTATAACGCAGGTGAATTAACGGCTTGTTTCGGATTTTGAGTTTCGGGTTTCGAGTGTTGCAATACGTGCTTCGTGCATCTATCGCACCACTCGAAACGTTCATGAGAAAGCAGGCCGTTCACTATGTTGACCCGTTCGTTCATCCATCTTGCCGGCATCGGCGAGGCGCGTGAAAGAAATTTTTGGCACGATGGATTGATCTCGTGGGATGATGTATTGACGCATCGCGACCTCTTCGACGACGGCCCTCCGCCGCCGCTGGAGCAGGAGTTGACACTGTCACGGGTGAAGCTCGCAGAAGGCGACACATGCTGGTTTGAAAAGCGACTGGGCAGTGAACAATCCTGGCGCATGGCCGCTGATTTTGATGACGGACGCATTGCGTATCTGGACATCGAAACCGACGGAAAAAAGCCGGACCTTCCACTGAACGATGGCGACGGCCCTGACCGCACGACCGTTGTTGCCGTCTGGGATGGCACGGATGCAAAAGTTTTTCTACGGCATAAAAATCTGCACGAAATCCCGGAGTATCTTTCAAAATATAAAGTGCTCGTCACGTTCAACGGTGCATCGTTTGATGTCCCGTATCTCGAAAAGCGCTTTGGCGAAAAGTTCTTTAAGGGTGCGCATCTGGACCTGCGCCCGATCACGCGCGCAGTCGGATTGACAGGCGGGCTGAAGAAAATTGAAACACAGATCGGGATCGAGCGACCGATAGACATCCGGCATTATTCGGGCTACGACGCGGTCAAATTATGGGCCGCTCATTTACGCGGTCGGACAGATGCGTTGGTGCCGTTGATCCGCTACAATTTATACGATGCGGTCAATTTGCAAACGGTCATGCGCGTGGCTTACAATTGGGCGGCGGTGTACGACGAACTTCCGTTTCGGCGTTTCGATGAACTACAAGCCATCGATCTGCATGGAGCGGTAGATCGCGCCGTTAAAACGATTATGAACACACGGTTGTCGGGGCGTCGTTAAAATCGGTTGAGAGAGAGATTTAGCGGTTGTTTTGGTATTGTTTAATTTCGAGCAGTATTGTGCTTGACTTTTTTCAATTTACCATTACTTTCCCTCGTTCTTTTCGGCTGACGTGCTCTATTTGGCACACCAACTGCTCGTTCACGGAATAAAATGGAAATACTGAAGGGCATCCCTGTCTCCCCCGGCGTCTACATTGGCGAAGCGTTCCTCATGGAAAGCGAGGAAGTTCGCATTCCTGAAATCGCCATTGCCGACGATAAGGTGCCCGCCGAAATCACACGATTCGAAGATGCCGCGCGCACCGTCGATCTTGAAATCGAAGCGATCCGACAGCAGACTGAAGATCAACTCGGGTCGAGTCTCGGAGCCATTCTCAGTGTCCAGACGCAGTTGTTAAAAGATGATTCCTTGCGCAAGCAGATCATCGACAAAATCAAGAACGAAAAATATTCCGCAGAGCACGCAGTCTCGACGACGTTGAAAGCCATCGCAAAGCGCCTGGCCGGTTACGGCGGCGAGATGTTTATTCAGCGCGGGTCCGATTTGCATGATTTACAGAAGCGCCTATTAAAGGTGCTGCTCGGCGGACGCAAAGAAGATTTGAGTTCCTTGACGAATCCTGTCGCAGTGATTGCGCGCGATTTGGGACCGTCTCAGACAGCTTCGTTTGACCGCAATGTCGTGAAAGCGTTCGCGATTGACATTGGCGGAAAGACCAGCCACACAGCCATTTTGGCGCGCGCATTTGAGATGCCCGCCGTCGTTGGACTCGAGACGGTTTCGACCGATATTTCCGGCGGCGAAACGATCATCATCGACGGCAACCGCGGCATCGTCATCATCCGTCCGGACGAGCGGACGTTGGCTCGTTACCGCAAGCGGCAGGAAGAAATCAAATCGCACGAGCAGGCGCTGATCCTGGAAAAGGATCTGCCCGCTGTCACGTCCGACGGGCGCGAAATTCGCGTCATGGCCAACATCGAATTCCCGGACGAAATCCAAGGCGCGCTCGAGCACGGCGCTGGCGGCATCGGTTTGTTCCGCACGGAGTTCTTGTATCTGACCAGCGGCATCGAACCGAACGAGCAAACGCATTTCCAAGCCTATCAAAAGTGTCTGCTGAAACTCAATGGCCGACCGCTCGTCGTCCGAACTCAGGATTTGGGCGCGGACAAAATTCTTCCGACTCACACGACGCACGAGCAGAACCCGTACCTGGGATTGCGCAGCATCCGCGTGTCGATGAAATTCCCGGAGACGTTCCGCGTTCAAGTTCGCGCGATTTTGCGCGCGTCGGCGCTCGGCAAAGTCAAGATGATGGTGCCGATGATCACGCAGGTCGAAGAACTGCGCTGGGTGCGCCGCATCGTCAAAGAAACGATGCACGACCTCAAACACGAAGGCCAGGTTTACGACGAGAAAATCGAAATCGGGATCATGGTCGAAGTGCCGTCCGCTGCGTTGCAGGCTCACGTCTTGGCGAAAGAGTGCGACTTCTTCTCGATTGGCACGAATGATTTGACGCAATACACGCTCGCAGTGGATCGCGGCAACGAACTGGTCGCGAACCTCTATAATGGTGCAAATCCGGCGGTGTTGCAATTGATCAAGATGACGGTCGAAGCTGCAATCGCAGCAAACATTCCGGTGAGCATGTGCGGAGAAATGGCGGGTGATCCGATCTTCACAGCGGCGCTCGTCGGCTTTGGAATGACGGAGATTTCGATCTCCCCGCCATCGATTCCCGGCATCAAAAAGATTGTACGAGGCTTGTCGTTTGAAGAATGCAAGTCCATCAGCGCGGGCGTCATGCGCATGACCGAGACGGATGCGATCACGAATTTCCTGCGCGACAGCCTGCCCAAAGAATCACGCTCGGGCGGCGATTACGGATCAAATTAGCACCCGCCTGAATCACAAACGATTTACGAGTGCATCACAGCGCCGCCATCGACGTTGATTGTCTGACCGGTCACGTGTTCGGCGCGCGCGGACGATACGAACACAATCATGTCCGCGACCGCTTCCGACGTCTGCCATTTGCCGATTGGAACGAGCGCTTTGATTTTGCGATCCGCCCACTCGTCGTAACTCAAGCGCTGGTCGTCGGGCGCTTGATTGAACCACGATTGCCAAACCGCTCGATTCAACGGCGTCTGCACCATCCCGGGGCAAATCGTATTGACGCGGATATTTTTAGACGCCAAATCTTTGGCCATGCATTGAGCGAAATTGATGTTAGCCGCTTTCGACGCACTATATGGCGGATCGGTTGGCGAGCCCATTTGGCCAGCGATGGATGCAATGAAAACCATCGTCCCGCCACCGTGCTCGATGAGATGCGGCGCGAGCGCATGGGCAACGTGAGTCATGCCCATGATGTTGATGCTGAGCACGCGCGGCCAATCGCTGGGCGAGAGATTCGTGAACGGAAATCCGAATTTTCCTGACCCCGTTGCTGCGGCGTGGACGACGTGTTCAATGCGGCCAACAGTTTGAAGTGTCCGAGTCAACGCAGAGAGTACGGAGGTGTCGTCTGCGACATCGACTAAAAAACCTGCCGCTCGAATCGAGAATTCATCAGCTATTTTCGCAGCGATGTCACTCACATTTTCGCTGCGATCCCAAAGCACGACATGCGCACCCTCAGAGGCAAATGCGCGTGCGGCGGCGAGACCAATTCCGCTGGCTCCGCCGACGATCAGCGCGGTGTGATCAGTGAATCCCAAGTCCATTACATGTACTCTTGATAGAGCGGCGTGATGATCAATTCAGGCACGATCACATTCGCGGGCAATTGAGCCAGCGCGACGACGCAGTGCCCGATGTCTTCGGGGTGGACCATCTGCTTTCGTTTTTCCATCGGCACCGGGACGGCGCGTTTTTCAAGAAGCGGTGTTTCAACTTCGCCGGGATAAATGCTGGTGATGCGAATTCCGTTCGCTCGCTCTTCAAGTCCCACGCACGTCGCAAGCCCAGTCGCCGCAAATTTTGATGCCACGTAAGCCGGCCCGCCCAACGGCAGCGCGCGCTTTCCGGCGATGGACGAGATGCTGATGACCAGTCCGTCTTTGCGTTCGCGCATGCCCGGCAGTGTCGCGTGGAGAATATTGAAGAAGCCGGTGCAGTTCGTCGCGAGCACGTCATCAAAATCGCTCGGAGCGAGGTCGCACATTTTGCGTTTGAGAACATTGACGCCGGCACTGTGGACGACGATGTCCAACTGGCCAACGGCTTGAATCGCCCACGCGACGGTCGCGTTCACATCGTCGCGCGAGGCCACGTTACACGAGCGCGTCAAGATCGAGTTTTCGCCTGTGTGTTCGGACGCAGCTTTTTTCAGTTTCGCTTCGTCGCGACCGGTGATGAGGACGCGGCAACCTTCTTTGGCGAGCGCGAGTGCGACACCCAAACCAATGCCGCTGCCGCCGCCTGTCACCAACACGCCTTTGCCTTGCAGTTTCACGATGCGTTTCCTTTGATATTGATTTTGATCGAACATGGCCGCTTACAGGCGTGCGCGGCTCTTGGGTTAGGGTTTAAGAAGAACTTTGAGTAAGTTATCGCCGCCGATTTTCAAGCGGTGGAACCACGCATCGCCGTCGCTGAGTGGGGCTTCGGCGGTGATCATCGGTTCGACTTTGATGACGCCGCGCGCGATCATGTCGAGACACGCAGGGTATTCGCCGTTTGAGGCGCAGGACCCGTGCAGCGTCAATTCGCGCGTGACCACCAATTGCAGCGGCAGTTCAGTCTTGGGAGAGAGGTTGCCGACCAGCGTCAATTGCCCCCCTTTACGGAGCACGGCAATTGCGGTTTGCAACGTCGGCGTGATGCCGACAACTTCGAACGCAGCGTCCGCGCCGCGACCATTTGTGCGGCGTTGAATTTCCGCAGGGACATCGACTTTGTTGCTCAGGAATCCTTCATCAGCACCCAGTTTCACGGCCACGTCAAGGCGTGATTGATCGAGATCGACGGCGAATATTTTTCCGCAACCAGCGGCTCGCAAAGCTTGGATGACAAACAAGCCGATCATCCCGGCACCGACGACAACCACCGTGTCGTTGAGTTCAAGCGGCGTGCGACGGACCGCGTGGAGCGCAATCGAAACCGGCTCAACCATCGCGGCTTGGGAGAACGTCACGGCTTCAGGTAGTTTCACCAGGATGCGCTGGGGAACGTTGACGAATTCAGCGAAGGCACCATGGCGGCGATATTCGCCGGTTGAGACACCGAGCACTCGGCGTTTGTCGCAGAGGTTGACATCCCCGCGCCGACAGAACCAGCACTCGCCGCAATAGACTGTCGAGTCAAACGTCACGCGGTCGCCAACGACCCAGCCTTGAACATCCGCGCCGACTTCGCTGATCGTCCCGGCGGCTTCGTGACCCATGATCAGCGGCGGCTGGCGGCGTCCGGTGCTGCCGTCCATACCATGAATGTCACTACCGCAAATTCCGCACGCTGCGATGCGAATGAGCACTTCGTCGGCGGCGATTTCAGGCTTGGGCCAGTCTTGGAGTTCAAGGTGATTATATTGCGTGAGAACCAGCGCCTTCATAGTTGATATTCCTCGATTTGGATGGAATCACCATTTTCATAAAAAAGGATGGGTATTCAACCCGTCACTCATGCCCTTTTATTGAGCATATAATACCCCAAGTTGAGTTGAAGGTCGTGGGAAATATTAGCGAGTTTCTGTTATCGGAACCCTATCGAAACACAACATCGAATCACCACCCCTAAACTTCGTGTTACTTTTTATCAGTCCGCACCGAATCGGACGTTTCGTCCGTAATGAGTGGAATACGAATTGCTATCATCAAAAGCTATACTGTAACGTACACACCATCTATTAAATGAGGGAGAGGGCGTCCATGACCATCTTGATTGCGGAGGATGACGATCCCTCACGCACTTTACTTGAACGAACGCTCAGGTCTCGTGGGCATGACATCATTGCGGTTTCTGACGGCGAGGCCGCGTTACGATATTTCTTGCAGCCGGACGCGCCCCATTTTGCGATTCTGGATTGGAATATGCCCGGGTTGACCGGCTTGGAAGTCTGTCAGCAGATTCGCAATATTCCCGCTTCCATTCCTGTCTATGTCATCCTGCTCACTGCTCAAATTGAAAGTACTCGCATTGTCGAAGCCCTTGAAAAAGGAGCGAACGATTACATTACCAAACCCTTCCGCCGGGACGAGCTGCTTGCGCGTGTGCAGGTCGGAGTCCGGACCGTTGAACTCCATCAGGAACTCGTGCGCCGCGTCAAAGAACTGGAAGAAGCCGCAGCTCGTGAACGCCGGTTGCATGAATTGCTTCCGATGTGTGCGTGGTGTCGAAAGATTCGAAGTGACGACAACTATTGGAATGATTTGGAATCGTACGTGAAAAAATCCGGCGTCAAAATCACCCACGGTATTTGTCCTGATTGTTCGACCAAAGTACTTACCGACTGGAAGAATCAAGCAGAACAGTATTTGGTTTCGGCTTCTCACTAAGGCGTACGTTTCAAGGGTGACGGCTTGAACCACGCGCGTCTGACTGCTATGAAAAATGGACCGATTTCGCTTAAGGATTTCTGAGCAGTTCCACTCGCTCCGGGGTATCTTAAAGCGCAACTCCATTTGATCCCATGCAGTCACGCCCATCGAGGTACAGCCATGCCAGCCAACGATTTTTCGCGGACCTCAACCGGTCTATCCCGCCGCACATTTCTACGCGGAGCAGGCGTTGCTCTGGGGCTTCCATTGCTGGAGGCCATGCACCCCGTTTTCAGCATGTCAACGGCTCGTGCAGCGGAAACAAAAATTCCGCGCCGCATGGTCGCCATTGAAACCAACATGGGCATCATGCCGCAGTTTTTCTTTCCGGACAAAGCCGGACGCGACTACGTTTTGACGCCATACCTTGAACGGCTCGCCAAGCACCGCAACAATATGACGGTCTTCTCGGGCGTCAGTTTGCCTGGCGTTACGGGTGGACACACAGCCGAGAAATGTTTTCTGACCGGCACTCCGCATCCCGACCGCGGCGGCTTCCGCAATACCGTTTCGCTCGATCAATTAGCCGCCGAACAAATCGGTGTGGCGACGCGTTACCCGTCGCTGTCACTGGCGATGACGACCGAAGGCAGCACCTTGAGTTTCACTCGCAGCGGTGCCCCGATTCCCGCTGAACGAAGTCCGCGCAAGTTGTTCCAGAAATTATTCGTTCAAGGCAAGGCCAGCGAAATTGAAGCGAACGTTGAAGCGTTGCGCCAAGGCCGCAGCATGCTCGATTTCGTGGGCGATCAATCCAAGCGCTTGAACAACGTACTTTCGAAGAACGACCAGCACCGGCTCGACGAGTATTACACGTCTGTCCGCGAACTTGAAAAGCGATTGCACACATCCGAAGAATGGGAGTACAAACCGAAGCCGGTCGTGAAAGTCCAAGCTCCAAACGACATCGAAGATTCAAAAGAATTTGTCGCCAAAACGCGACTGATGTTTGACGTGATGAAGCTTGCGATTGAGACCGATTCGACGCGCCTGATCACGTTGTTTGTTGATACGACCGTGATCCATAACATCACGCATCACGGCAACCGGCCCGAAGCGGTCGCTGAATTGCGCGCAAAAGAGGAGGCGCAATTCGACGCGCTGAACGCGTTCCTGACCGCGCTCGACACAACAAAAGAAGACGGCGAATCACTCCTTGATCGAACGCAAGTGCTCTACGGCACACCGATGGGCAGCGCGAATTCTCACTCGAACGTAAACCTGCCGGTGCTGCTCGCGGGCGGCGGTTTTAAACACGGCCAGCATCTCGCGTTCGACACGAAGAACAATTATCCGCTGAGCAATCTGTACGTCTCGATGTTGCAACGATTGGGCATCGAAGCGGGATCGTTCTCGACCTCCAAAGGCACGATGACCGGATTGGAGCTGGCTCGATGATGCGGATCGTTTTAGTTGCCTGTTTGATGTTCGTGTGCGCAACAACACACGCTGCGGATTTGAACACGTTTTTGGACGCAGGCTGTTATAAGTGCCACGACGCGGATGCGAAAAAAGGCAACCTCGATCTCACCGCGCTGAAACGTGATTTCGCTGATCCCGAGACGTTTGCGCGCTGGGTGAAAGTCCATGACCGCGTCGCGTCCGGAGAGATGCCACCCAAGAATAAGAAGCAGCCGCCTGAAGCAGACAAGAGCGCATTTCTAGCGCAATTGAATACGGCTCTCGTCGATGCCGAACGCTCTCGTTTCGCCACTGAAAGTCGGACGGGTCTGCGGCGGCTCACGCGTTTGGAATACGAAAGTACAATGCGGGATTTGTTCGACATGCCGGGCATCGCGTTACAAGCGGGGCTTCCCTCCGATGGTACCGCCCTCGGATTCGATACCAATAGCGACGCGCTCGACATTTCACACGTCAACATGGCGCGCTATATCGAAGCCGCGGATAGCACGTTGAACATGGCCATCGCCACCCACCCCACCGCCCCGCCCAAGACGCTGATGCGCCTGTCGCTAGCAGACAATTACGAGACTGATTTGATGCTCATGCAAGGCGACGCAATGTTGCTGCGCGACAAGAAAATCGATCCGCTTTGTCCGCCCGCCGGAGCTTACGCCCACATCGGACATGGTCCGCACGAACAGGCCGGAATGTTCAGCCGAATGAGCAGCGTCGGCGTCTTCCGTCACGAAGACGAATCGTGGAACGCGTACTTCCGGCACTTCACAACGCTGTATCCCGGTCGCTACCGAATCCGCGCCTCCTTCTTCAGTTTTCAATGGGACAAGGGACTGATTCTGCCTTCGCGCGGAGATGAAGCGGCGCGTCTCACAGTGGTTCAATTTAACGAAAACGGACGCGGCGGACAGCACCCAAGCTACGTGCTCGGATATTACGACGCGCCGTCATTGGAATCCAAAATCCACGAGATGAACATCTGGCTGAACTTCAAAGAATCGTTCGGATTCAACGCGGCCTCGTTGGCTCCGGTCGTCCTGTACCGCGTCGGAACGTGGGGCCAGAAAGATCGCACCATGGGCTTCACAGGTCCCTGTGTCGCGAGCGATTGGGTGGATGTCGAAGGACCGTTCAACGAAACGTGGCCGCCGATTGCGCACAAACAATTATTCGGTGATTTACCGATCACTGAATTCGTTCCCGCCAGTCACAAAAATGTTCGCCCGCCAATTCGGCATGTGCTCAAGCAGGAAATCATCGGCGGAAAGAACAAGCCGGAACCTGAGAAAGGTATATGGACCGTCGAGCCGAAAGACGCGCTTACTGACGCGGCCAAACTGCTCGCTGATTTTCTTCCGAAAGCATTTCGCCGACCGGTGGGTGAAAGCGTCCGAAAACAATACGTGGCGAACGTCGAAACGCGGTTGAAAGCCGGCGACTGTTTTGAGACCGCGATGCGATGGACGTATCGCGCCGCGTTATGCTCGCCAGATTTCTTGTACCACATCGAACCGGCAGGAAAGCTTGACGATTTCGCACTCGCGTCGCGCCTCTCGTATTTCATGTGGCGTTCAATGCCTGATGAAACGTTGACCGTTCTCGCCGCATCCGGAAAACTCCACGAACCGAGCGTTCTCAACGAGCAAATTGAGCGGCTACTCAAAGACGAAAAGGCGCAGCGATTCATCGACGATTTTCTCGGCCAGTGGTTGAAGCTGCGTTCCATTGCTGCGAACGATCCGGACAAAAAACTGTATCCAGAATTCAATCCGTACATGCAGGATTCAATGGTCTCCGAAACCCGCGCGTACTTCCGCGAACTGCTCGAAAAAAATCTCGATGCTGGTTATCTCATTCAATCCGATTTTGCGATGCTCAACGAAAAGCTCGCGGTTCACTATGGAATTTCTGGAGTCAGTGGTCCCGGCATCCGCCGCGTGACGTTACCCAAAGACTGTCCGCGCGGAGGCTTTCTGACGCAGGCCGCGGTATTGAAAGTCACCGCGAACGGAACAACCACGTCGCCTGTCGTGCGCGGAGCCTTCGTCATGGCGCGTTTGCTCGGCAAGCCGCCAGAACCGCCACCACCGAATGTACCCGCAGTCGAACCGGATGTTCAAGGTGCCACGACGATCCGCGAGCAACTCGACAAACACCGCGCCGACGCGACGTGTGCGTCATGTCACCCCAAGATCGATCCGCCGGGTTTCGCGCTGGAATCGTTCGACGTCATCGGTGGGTTCCGAACTCGATATCGCAGCATCGGCGACGGCGATCCCGCTCCGCGCGGCAGCATCGATCCGCGCATCGTCATCAGCTTTAAACTCGGTAAACCCGTTGATTCCAGCGGGCAAATGGCAGACGAGCGGAAGTTTGCAACCATCGCAGAATTCAAGACGCTTCTGACTTCAGACAAGCACCAACTCTTGCTCAATCTCGCGCGGCAGTTGACCGTATACGCGACAGGCCGCGATGTTTTTTTCAGCGATCGTGCAGCGTTGAATGAACTGGTTGAGCGCACCGAAAAGCAAGGTGGTGGCATACGAACACTCGTGCACGAAATCGTCTTGAATTCCCTCTTCCAAACACGATAGAGACTACCCCTATGAAACGAAATGCAATCGGTACAGTTGTCCTGCTGGCTTCACTTTTATTCGGTGCGTCACAAGCTGAAGAATCCAAATTCCGGCTCATGGGATTGTGTTCGGCGGACCGCGTCGATGACTTCAAAGAGTTCGCGAAGACGATGCCGGACATCTCGCTGGTGTCCGTCGATTTTGATTCGACGGAAGTCGTGCTCACATACGAATTCGAAAAGCTCTTCCCGGGGCAAAATTTCAAAAAGAAGCCACCAACTCCAGAAGCAATTGAGAAGCGGTTGAATGAGTTGCTTCACAACGCATCGCGCGGCTCTTTTACGTTCAAGCCGCTCAGTACGCTGGCAAAAGACAAAGAAAAGGTCGAAGAATTCAACGTCGGCATGTTGGATTGCAAAGGCTGCCGCTACGGCGTTTACTCAGCCGTGAGCAAGGTCGATGGTGTCGAACGCGCGCAGGTCAATTCCGAAAAAGGCATTTTGAAGTTGTGGATTGATCCGGCCAAAACAAATCGCACTGCGCTCGAAGAGGTATTGAAAAAAGCACACATCGAATTGCCTGGCCACGAAGAAGAGACCAAGAAGAAAAAGTAAGACGACCCATTCGCGGAGCGGCTTTTTTTACTTGGCTTTCATTGAATGCATCTGTATGACTCACGGTGTACATAGGTGTATCTATTTTTTCTCATCAGGAGCATCCGTCCGTGCGCAAACTCATTATCGTGTTGTGTCTCGCTTTGATTTCGATTTCTCTTCATGCCGCTGATGCCGGGACGGGCGAGTCGTTCAAAGGTCCGATTGGTTTGCAGCTATACAGCCTGCGCAATCAATTTATGGCCAATGGCGTTCCGGCCACGCTCGATAAAGTCAAGGCGATGGGAATCAAGAATGTCGAACTCGCCGGGACGTACAATTTGCCTGCGGAAAAGTTCAACACCATGTTGGCCGAGCGCGGATTGACGGCGATCAGCGGGCATTTCTCATATGGAAAGTACAAGAGCGATCCGGCGAGCGTGGCGAAAGAAGCGAAAGCGTTGGGATTGAAATTTGCTGGTTGCGCGTGGATTGATCATAAAGGGGACTTCGACGAAGCGACGTGCCGGGAAGCGGCGGCGGTCTTCAACAAGGCCGGCGAGATTCTCGCGAAAGAAGGCATCCGACTTTTCTATCATTGCCACGGATACGAATTCCAGCCGTATAAAGATGGGACGCTGTTTGACCTGTTGATGGCCGAAACAAAGAAGGAATATGTCGCGTTTCAGATGGACGTTTTCTGGGTCGTGTTCCCAGGGCAAAGTCCGGCGAAGTTATTTGAAAAATATTCCGGGCGCTGGGAGTTGGTGCACTTGAAGGACATGAATAAGGATTTAAAACTTGGCAGCCTCATGGGAAAAACGGACGTCAAGAACGATGTCGCGCTGGGAACCGGCCAGATGAATTGGACGGAGATTCTTCCCGCAGCGGCGAAGAATGGCGCGAAGTATTATTTCATTGAAGACGAATCGCCGACATCTGAAGAGCAGATACCCGTCTCGCTCAAATTCCTCGAAGCCGTGAAATTCTAAGTGAGCATACCTGGGCGGCCTTTTCTGGCCGCCCATTTTATTCCATTTGAAAGAATCTCCATGAAACGAATCATCGCTCTGCTTGCGGTCGTCGCGTTAATGTTTGCCGGTGTGTCGTTCGCGGCGGATCGCCCAGCGAAACCGAATTTCGTTTTTATCAACATTGATGACATGGGCTATGCCGACATCGGTCCGTTTGGCTCGACGATTAATCGAACGCCGAACCTCGATAAAATGGCGAAAGAGGGGCTGAAGCTCACGTCGTTTTATGCGGCTCCGGTGTGTTCTCCATCACGAGCGGCGTTGATGACCGGGTGCTATGCCAAGCGTGCATTACCGATTCCGCATGTGCTGTTCCCAGTTGGAGCGACGGGGCTTTCGCCGAAAGAAATCACAGTGGCGGAAGTGCTGAAAACAGTCGGCTACGCGACGGCCATTATTGGCAAATGGCACTTGGGCGATCAGCCAGAATTCCTTCCGAATAACCAAGGTTTTGATCTGCATTTCGGGCTGCCGTATTCGAACGATATGGGCACCGCAGAAGATGGATCCAAGAGCGATCTTGGCAAGCCGACTCCGAAACAAGGCGGCAAAGGGCAACCGCCGCTCGCGTTGTTACGCAATGGAAAAGTCGAGAAACGCGTGCGCCAGGATGACCAGCAGTCGCTCGTTGAAATTTACACCGACGAAGCTGTGAAGTTCATTGGGGAACATAAAGCGGCTCCGTTCCTCCTTTATATTCCGCACAACGCGGTTCACTTTCCGATTTATCCGGGCAAGAAATGGGCTGGGAAATCGCCGCACGGAATTTATTCGGATTGGGTGGAAGAAGTCGATTGGAGTGTGGGCAAGATTTTCGAATCGCTCAAAGAAAATGGGCTGTCGGAAAAGACGCTCGTCATCTTTACCAGCGACAATGGCGGGACTCAGCGCGCGGTGAATGCGCCGTTGCGCGGATTCAAAGGTTCGACGCTTGAGGGCGGTATGCGCGTGCCGACGATTGCGTGGTGGCCGGGGCAGATTCCGGCTGGTACATCGTCCGACGCGATCACCAGCATGTTCGATGTCATGCCAACTTTCGCGGCACTCGCAGGCGCTGCGGTTCCGACGGATCGCAAGATCGACGGTGTGAATCTCTGGCCGGTTTTGGCTGGGGATGTGAACGCCAAGCCGCCGCACGACACGTACTATTATTTCAATGGATTGCGTCTCAACGCGGTGCGCAGTGGTGATTGGAAATTGCAGATTTCGATAGGACATGTGGATAATGCCGCAGACAAGCAGTTCCAGCCCAAGCTGTATAATTTGAAATCAGACATTGGTGAAGCGACAGACGTGTTCGCCGCGAATCCGGAGGTTGTCGCGAAATTGCAAGAGCTGGTGGCTGCGATGAAAGATGACCTTGGCATCAACGGCGTCGGCCCCGGCGCGCGCGAACTCGGACGCGTTGAAAATCCGAAGCCGCTGATTGATTTCGACTCCCCCGCCCCGAAGACAAATGCTAAGTAAAGGCTCCATAATGATTCGATTCATTGGCGTATGTGCCGCTGCACTATTTTTGATTGCGGCGCTTTGTGTCCATGCCGCAGAGGTGCCAGCGAAACCGAATATTGTGTTCATTCTTGCGGACGATTTGGGTTGGGCGGACACGACGCTTTACGGCCATACGAAATTGTATCGCACTCCGAATATTGAGCGGGGG
>Ga0194042_1000119_pt1 | contig 23379 bp, 18 predicted proteins | sample JunL4412m_MetaG_FD_148974 | JGI IMG/M metagenome (GOLD analysis project Ga0194042, IMG submission 148974) | Anoxic zone freshwater microbial communities from boreal shield lake in IISD Experimental Lakes Area, Ontario, Canada - Jun2016-L442-12m | ecosystem: Environmental > Aquatic > Freshwater >...
GGAACCACGGCGGAAGAATGGACGCCTTGAAGCCAGAACGTTTCCAAGGCGGGACCATTTGCGGGGAGCGCTTCGACGCCGTCTCCTTCGGATTTAAAATGCGGGAGATTGTTCGCTGCGGAATAAGCGACGCGCCGGACGCTGTAGGTGCGTGCGCCGAACGCTCCAGGCGGCAAGGCTAATTCGGTCAGCGCGTGGATCAAAGCGGGCGAAATCGACTGTTGCCCCAGGGCAACGATGCGCCGTTCGACATCGCGCGCGACAGACTTCGCCACATCCGGTGCGATGCCCGACGCGTGCAACGATTCGGCCAGTCTGCGCCGATCCCAAGGCACACCGCTCGAATCGCTTCGCGAAATGTCAGGCTCAATGACCCGGATTCGTTGCAGCAGCGCCATCGTATCACGCGACTGCTTTTGGTAGGCTTCGGCGACGGAGTTCAACGCCATCGCTCGCAGCGAGTCGATGATCGTCGCGCGAATGTCCGCAGTACGAACAACATTCGAGGACTCAACAGCAGTCGAGTGTTCGATGCTCGCTGCAACGTCCTGAGCAATGACCGTGGATTCGTTCGGCGGCAACGATGCGTCCGCCGCTCTCACAGCACGCGCCACCGACGCCTCCAAGCGCGCGGCGTCGAAGGTCATGGTGCGCCCATCGTGTTTGATGACTGCGGAGATCATAAAATCTCGAACCATTTACGCGTTATTTATTCTGCGCTTTAGGGCGGACGACAAGATCGTCCGTGTTCAAGCCGTCGAGGATTTCGACATAGTATTCATCGCGGATTCCACAGTTGACTTCCTGCTTCTTTGCGGCTTGTTTCTTGGCGTTCGGATTAACTTTCATCACGTACTTTTTATCGACACCGTTTTCGCCGGGATCGGTACCGAGGTAGCTCTTCGGAACGCACAGGACATTGGCGCGCGATTCGAGGACGATGTCAGCTTCGACGCGCAGGCCCGGGCGCAGCATCTCGAAGAGCGGCTTCTTGTCGGCATCTGTGGGCGAATCAATTTCCATGATGACTTCGACGACTTCACCGCCACGCGGCTGGGACGGATCGTCCTGGAGCAATTTGCGTGTCCCGGCTTTACCGATTTCGACGACGCGCGCGGAGAGTTCGGCTTTTCCAAATGCACGGCTTTTGATTGATGCTTTCAAATCTTTTTTGATCAGCGACTGAAGTTTTTCGATGTCAAATTCGGCTCGAACCCGCTTGCGTGTGAAATCGACGATCCACAATACATCTTCATAAGGAGCGAGCAATGCGCCGGGTTCGGCGAGGCGTTTGATGACGAGCCCTTCAAACGGCGCACGCAATTCGTAGCCAAGTTTCATTTTCTTAAAGCTCTTTAGATTTTGCTCGCTGCGTTCAACCAACGCGTCGGCTACACGCGATTCGGCGGAGTCAGCATCATGTCGGAGCGATTCCAATTCTTTGCGTTTGAGGTCCTCACGCGCTTGGGCATCCGCCAACGTTTTGGTGGCCAATTCGATGTCGGCGACGGGAACGGGGATGGGCGCATCAGGGCGTTCGATGCGGCGCTTCTCCGCTTCGGCGCGGTCCACGGCAGACTTCGCTTGTGCGGTGCGGGCGCCGGCGGCTTCTTTATCTGGGTCGCTCGCACCCTTTTTAATTTTATCGTAGTCGGCTAATGCATAGCGCATTTCAGCGGCGGCGGATTCCAAACCCTGGCCCGATTTTTTTGCTTCATCGTTGCGCGTCTTGGCAAGATTCAAGCGCGCATCAGCGGCTTCCAATTCGAGCGGCGTCGGATGCGAGAGGAGTTGCTTTTCTTCGGCTTCGGCCAAGGCTAAAGCGCGTTGAGCGTGTTCCAATGCGAGCTTTGCGTCTTCCTGCCGGTCCTGCCTGTCTTTCACTTTTTCTGGCGTTTTCAATTTGGACAAATTGCGTTCGGCTTCCAGCGTGTCAGTATGAGCGCGTTTGAGTTCCGCCTCTTTCTTCTCACTAAGTTCGGCGTTCTTGCGCGCGGTGATGGCGTCACGTTTTGCTTTCGCTTCTTTTAACGCGATCTCTTCGAGCGCGATGTGGTCATCGGCTTCGGTCGAGTTCAATTTAGCGACGGTGTCGTTCAATTTGACGGTGCCGCCTTCTTTCGCTTCGATCTCGTCGACGATCCCGGCGAACGGGAATTTCAGTCGCGTGACGGCTCCATAGCCTTCGATCAGACCTGCGCCGTGAGCGGTGCGCCAGATTGTTTTCAGCTGCACCGGATGCGGCAATTCGCCAGCATCCGGCGGTGACCAGATGAAAAAATACGCCGCTCCGCAGCCAATCAGAACGAACACCAGGAACCAGACAATTGCTTTGACCATTGCTATTCTTTTACCGAAAATTTAGTAAGGCACATCAGCCTTTGAACACTTCCGCCGGCTCGACACTCATCACTTTCCACACGGACAACAATGACGCCAGAACACAGACCAACACCGTGAGCCCGACTGCCGCACAATACTCGTTGAAATTAATCGACAGATGAATCCCGGCACCCCCGATAAATTTTCCGGCGACCCACAGAAATCCGCCCGCGATGATATGCGCCGGAATGGCTCCCGCAACGGCCTGCGCCATGATCACGCCGGTCACTTGCATGTTCGATGCGCCCATGGCTTTTAACGTGCCGTACTCCTTCAGATGTTCGAGCGTCGACGTGTACAGCACTTGCCCGGCGACGACGACGCCGACGATCAGCCCCATCAGTGCAGCCATGCCTAGAGCTGGTCCTGCACCGGTGGAATTCAGCCAGTAATCCTGCGCTTTTGTCGAGAAATCGGCACTCGTGTAAGCTTCTGTATAATCGATGCCTCTGAGGCTGGAAAGCACATCCGCACTGCTCGCGCCGGGTTCCAGTTCGACGATGACATAATGGATGGCATCGCTCGGCAAATGGCCAAACGAACGGGCGTTGTCGAGGCCGGTAAAGAGCATCGGATTGCCTTGAAACGAGCGGATGCCATCGGTGACGCCGACGATACGCGCTTGGACTTGGCCGATTTCTGTCATTGAATTCAAATCGGAATTGTCCAATTTGCGCTGGGCGGTGGTGTCCACTGTGACGGTGCCGGGGTCACCGAGGTCTTCGGAGAATCCACGCAATAAGCACCACGGACGTCCGACTTTTGTCTCTGTATCAAAGCCGACGATCTGGACTGTTTTTTCTTCGCCATTTTTCAATTTCCAATGGCTAAAAACGATGAGCATCGGGTGCGCGGATTTGACGCCGCGTGTGGAGCGAACAACATCGAGCGTGCGCGGTGCGAGTAATTTTGGAAAATCGAAATTCTCCTGATGCTGAGCGCAGACCCACAAATCGCCATCGCTATGATCGACGATAATAGAGGCGTTTTCCTTGAAGCCGATGTACAGGCCCAATTGAATGAAGGCCAGCCCCGCCGCGACCGATACGCCCAGCAATGCCGCCGCGAATCGGACCGGTTGGTGCAGAATAATTTGAAAAGCCAGACTGATCATCGACGGTCCATTCCAGGTACTTCATGATGCAGAACCACGCCAAGACGACATCGAGAAAGTTCCCGACGCCCCGATATCCAAGCCGGTTCACATTTTCAAAAACAGAACTATACCCGCATCCGGTGGATTGGGCTTGAATTTTCAACAAAAATATTAAATGCTCGGGAGCTCGTGACAATACCTGCATTTTTGGGAGCGCTTGCGATGGCAATGGTGTAGATTTGATCAGCCGGAGCACATTATCGCTCTATGGAATAAGCACGAAGGCGATCACATGCCTAAAACGGTATGAGTCTGAGCGAACAAATCGCTTTTTGTACAAAACATTGAAGATTCGCCGAAAATCCCTCACGTCTTCATGTGAAATAACCTTGACTTGCCGAAAATGCACCGCATAATCCTTCCATTCTAAACTAAGTCATAACTCTGTCCGTTGTCTTAAGGCACCGGCGAAGTTGTCGTTCGGAATTCGAGGAGGTCCTTCAACCGTGAGCTTCGTAGCCAAAGTATTCGTCGTCCTGAATTTTTTCATGTCTGCCGTCTTCTTGTACTTCGCGACGACGATGTGGGCTGCCAATACTAAATGGCAAAAGATGTACGAGGCCGAGAAGTCCGGCAACGTGATCGAAGTGGCCAAGGCACAGAAGCTGCAAAAGGATGCCTCCCTGAAGATTCTCGGCGCAGAAAAGAATGAATTGGCTATGCGCTCAGAACGTGATCGCGAGAAGGGCGAAAAGGAATCCGAACGCGAAAAGAACCTCAAGCTGATCGCCGAAGTAACCAGCGCTCACAACGCGCGCGATTTGGCCGACGGCGAACGTAAGGAAGAAGCACGCGAAAACAAGCGCCTCGTTGAAGACAACTCCAAAATGCACAACATCGTCACGAAGTTGAGCCAGGCCGTGAACGTGGAACGCGCCAATGCTCAAGCAATCAAGAACGAAAAAGCGGACATGGAAGCAGAGTTGAACTCGACGAAGGCGTTGCTCTCAACCGCGAACCGCGAGTTGAAGGTTGCGCAAAACGATGTCGCGAAAGCCTCGAACCAAATTGAAAACTTGATTCGTAAAGGCGTGAACGTTCCCCAGATTCTCGGTGAGAATCCTGACCAGCCCGCGATCAACGGAAAAGTGTTGGCCGTGCGCGCAGATGTGGGTCTCGTGATGCTCTCTGTCGGCAGCACCAACAATGTCAAAGTCGGCTACCAGTTCACGGTCAGCGTCGGTGGTGTGTACAAGGGTATCGTCCAAGTCGTCAACGTGTTTCCGGATATGTGCTCAGCTAAGTTGATGCCGGGAACGCAGAACACGACCGGTGCACAGATCGAAACGAACGACGAAGCCATGACGCACCTTTAATCCGTTTTCACCAATCTGGGTAGAACGATTGCGAATAGAGTGCGCAACGACTAGCCCGGGTTGAGTTTTAAATTCGATCTTGCTACGATTACGGAGTGTGACAGATGGCGAAAGACAACGCGGACAAACCCTCATTCGATGTATACGGCATGTTGCTGCTCCTGGGCTTTTTGATGACGCTCGGTTCAACGCTGCTGTTGAATGACGAATTGACGACCAACTGGGGTTTCAAACTGGGCGGGGATGCTCCCCCAGCTCAACCGTGGCACATTACTCAGTACCGCGATTTAACCAAAAATTACAGCCCGAACGCGCCATACATTGACATTCGCAAGAAGGATTTGGACGAATGGAAAGTCGCGCGCAATAAGACGGGTGCAGTGAACGGCAGCACATTTCCGGTCAAAGATTTTGAATGGCCGGCTGGTTACAAGGCGAATGAATACGCGGTCGATCCTTTGAGTCCCAACAATTGGGAATCCGTTCAGCCCAACACGAGCGATGATGCAACCGTTGCAAAAGAAAAAGCAGCGCGTTTGGAGCAATTCAATTTGCTGTTGAATTCAGTTCCGAAGGACGTTCCAGTCGAAGCTCCAAAGGAACCGGCGAAGACTGAAGCAGAGGCAAAGAAGGACGAAACGGCAGCACCGAAGACAGACGCTGCAGCGCCAACTACGACCGAAAAGAAGGACGAAACGAAGAAGGAAGAGCCGAAAAAGGATGAAGCGGCGGCTCCTAAGACAGACGCGACTGCGGCTCCCAAGACTGATTCAGCGGTACCAGCAACGACCGAAAAGAAGGAAGAAGTCAAGTAAACTGCGGTTCAATTTGAATTCGATTGACCTTAGAGGTCCGGCCAACATGGCTGGACCTCTTTTATTTTGATGACCGTGACGCAGTTTATCGGCACGAACACAAATTGACTCGATATTTCTTTCTCTTTCCTCCCAAAATTCTGCTATTTTTCATCACGTTTCGAGCGCGAGTTACCGATAATATCTGAAGACCTCAGATCAGCGAAGTGAAGTGGTGTCGGTGCGCTCACACGGAGTACGAGAATGATATTTGACGGCTTTCTAGGCATGCTTTCGAAGGATCTGGGCATCGACCTGGGCACGGCAAACACGCTCGTCGTCGCGCGTGGTGAAGGCATCATTATTTCTGAGCCGTCGGTCGTCGCTGTGATCCGCGACACGAACAAAGTCGTGATGTGTAATGGCGAAATCGCAGTAGGCGATGTGGCCAAGCGCATGATCGGCAAAACGCATTCAAAAATTCAAGCCATCCGCCCGTTGAAAAACGGTGTCATCGCCGACTTTGAAATCACCGAAGCGCTGCTCACGTATTTTATTCGCAAAGCGCACGGTCGCAGCCGTTTCATTCATCCTCGCGTCATCGTTGCTGTGCCGTCCGGGATTACGACGGTCGAAAAACGTGCGGTGATTAATTCAGCTGAACGCGCTGGCGCACGCGATGTTCGACTGATCAAGGAGCCGATGGCTGCGGCGCTGGGCGTTGGGTTGCCCGTGACGGAAGCCAAGGGATCAATGATCGTGGACATCGGCGGCGGGACGACAGAGGTCGCGATTATTTCGCTGTCTGATATTGTCCAGAGTGCGTCGCTGCGTTGCGCGGGCGACGAGTTGAACAATGCGATCATCAAGCATATGAAGGAAGCGTACAATCTTCAAATTGGCGAGCAGACAGCCGAACGCATCAAAATCGAAATCGGCAGCGCGTATCCTTTGGATGAAGAATTGATTCGCGAAGTGAAAGGTCAGGACACCCTCGCAGGGTTGCCGCGCATCGTCACGATTCGCAGCGAAGAAATTCGCGAGGCGATGCACGACCCGCTGGATCAGATTTTGAAAGCGATCAAAGGAACGTTGGAACGGACGCCTCCAGAATTGGCGGCTGATTTATTGGACAGCGGAATCACGCTGGCAGGCGGTGGCGCGTTGTTGCGTGGCATTGATAAAATGCTCGCGCGCGAAACGGGTTTGCCGGTTCGAAAATCGGATGATCCATTAACGGCTGTAGCGCGCGGGACTGGCGTGGTGCTGGATCAAATCGATCAGTTGTGGACGGTGCTTGAAGATGGGCGCGAGTTGGCGTAACGCGTCACGACACATTTCAGATCATTCAAAAAAAATAAAAAAAGCGCGGAGAACCCACTCGTTCCGCGCTTTTTTCATTGCGCTCGGCTGATGTATTAAACACCTCCAAGCACGGTCAGTAGAACGGTGTTGCAGAGAACCGTCTCGTTCCGCATCGCGTTCCATTTTCGTTTTGGTTCCGTTCGGAGAAACGACTCGTTCCGAACGGCAGCACCGACATAATAGAGAAACAACTCGTTCCATTATCCGGTCACATTCCATTTCGTTTGAGTTGCGGAGAACCCACTCGTTCCGCATTTCTCTCACGCAAATAGAATGTCGCGTGAGCGGAATTCGTTATCAGTATTTTGTGTACTTTTCGCGTGGAAAAATTCGCATCACAGATTGATCCGATTTTGATTGAACATAACTGATCTCCGCGCAATAATGGCGGCTCGATTTGAACCGTCCGATTTTGAGGAGTTCCTGTGCGCTGTCCATCCTGCCGTGCCGACAATGATCGCGTGATCGACAGCCGATCCGCTGAAGAAGGCAAACTCATCCGCCGCCGCCGCGCCTGCAACAAATGCAATCGCCGGTTTACAACACATGAGCGCGTGGAGATCACGCCGCTGCTGGTCATCAAAAAGAACCGCGCGCGCGAGCCGTATGAGCGCGAAAAGCTTCGGCGCGGTATTGAGAAGGCGTGCGAGAAACTCGACGTCTCGCCGGACCAGATTGATGGTATGATCAACGCGATTGAAAACGACGCGTTCGAACGTTTCGATCGTGAAGTTCCCTCGATCACGCTGGGCGAATTGTTGATGCGCGAGTTGCGCAAGGTCAATCAAGTCGCGTATGTGCGCTTCGCATCCGTCTATAAAGAATTCAAAGACGTGAGCGAATTCATGGCGGTGCTCGAAGAGTTTTTGAAGGGCAAAGGCGCGGCGACGTTGAGCGAAGCGCTTACGATGGTCGAGGAACGGAAGAAGTAATCACTACTTTTTCAACGCGGCTTCCACAGCGATGGCTAATTTTTCGGAGCCGTGTCGAATCGGATCGCAGGCGGGCAGACCGGTTTCGCGTTCAATTTCTTCGACGACTTTTCGTGCGTCGTCGGCGTTCAAATCAACCGTGTTCAACGCGATGGCTGCGACTTTGGCCGGATGAATCGGGGCCATTAACGCTTCACACAACGCGATGCCTTGCGTAATCGGCGGGAGCGGGAAGTTGCCGTAGTGCCAGATGTCTTTGCGCGACGGTTGATGAACGAAGACCATCGTGTGCGGCATCGCGCCGTGGAGCAAGCCGACGGTCACGCCGCTGTACGCCGGATGGTATACACTCCCCTGCCCTTCGATGACGAGAATGTCGCGGTCGCGGCGTTCGTAGCACAGACGTTCAGCGGCTCCATTAACATAGTCGCTCAGCACGTGATCGACGGCGATGCCGCTGCCTTGGATCATGATGCCGGTCTGGCCCGTCGCGGCCCAATCGCTGTTCCATCCGCGCGCGCGGAGCGATTTCGAGAGTTCTAGCGCGGTCAGCATTTTTCCGACGCTGCAATCCGAACCGACGACCGAGACTCGGCGCTGTTTCAATCCGCGCAACAGATCTTGAGCGACACCCAGATCGGCGGGCGGGACGCGGACGTCGCGAATGTGGACGCCGTGTGTTTTTGCGGCAGCAGCGAATTCAGGATCGTCGCCGAGAATGTGGTGCAGACCGCTGACGACATCGAGGCCAGCTCTCATCGAATCCAAAACAATCGCGCGCCACGCGTCCGGCAATTTTCCGCCGACGGGCGCAATGCCGATCACGAGTTGAGTGGGCTTGAGCGCCAGGCCTTCGGCGACAGACGAAACGATTGAAACGTTCGCGCCGACGCTGATAAAAGAATCGAGCGGCTTACCGGATTTGGCGGCTTCGGAGTCGAGAACGCAGGCGACTTCGTCCGGGCAATAGCGCACGAGACACGTCGCGGTCTTCGCGGTGAAGATGCCGAGCTGCCCTTCGGTGAGGATCATCATTCTGCGTTGGGTGGCGGACATGGAATTCGCTCCGAGAAAAACGCCGCCGTTGCCTGGCGCGCAAGCGCGCTACAGCCACGGCTCTTCATGTTGCCCCGCTACGCGGTTGACGGCACGAGCTACTGCTTGCCGATTCCGTAGTACGCAAACCCCAGCTCGCGAATGTACGCTGGTTTGTAAATGTTCCGGCCGTCAAACACCGCGTGTCCGCGCATGGCGGATTTGACGCGGGTCCAATCCGGGGTTCGGAATTCGTTCCATTCGGTGCAGAGGAGCAGTGCGTCTGCGCCTTCGAGAGCGTCGTATGAGTTCGATGCGAAGACGATTTTGTCACCGAGCATTTTCTTCACGTTGGCCATCGCTTCGGGATCGAAGGCTCGGATTGTTGCGCCTTGAGCGAGCAACTCGTCGATCAAGACCAACGCGGGTGCTTCGCGGATATCGTCGGTACGCGGCTTGAAGGCGAGGCCCCAGACGGCAATGGTCTTGCCTTTGACTGATCCGCCGAAGTGCTTCAGGATGCGCGGCATCAAGACTGATTTCTGGATTTCGTTTGTGGCTTCTGCGGCGTTGACGATGGACATATCGACGCCGAATTGTTTACCGGACGAGACGAGTGCGCGCGTGTCTTTCGGGAAGCACGAGCCGCCGTAGCCGATTCCTGGGAAGAGGAATGACGAGCCGATGCGGGCGTCTTTGCTCATGCCGATGCGGACGAGTTCCACATCCGCGCCGGTCTTTTCGCAGAGTCGCGCGATTTCGTTCATGAATGAAATCTTCGTCGCGAGGAAGCCGTTTGCGGCGTACTTGGTCAATTCTGCTGACGCCGGGTCCATGCGTAAAATCGGCGCGCCGGTGCGGACGAACGGTTCGTACAACATGCTCAACACGTTCCACGCGCGGTCATCCGTTACGCCGAGGACGACGCGATCCGGGCGCAAGAAGTCTTCGACGGCGGTGCCTTCTTTCAAGAATTCCGGATTCGATGCAATGCTGAATTCACCCGCGTAATGCTTGCGGACTTCGGCTTCGACGAGCGAGCTTGTTCCGATTGGAACGGTGCTTTTTGAAACGATGACGGTGTGATTTTTCAAGCGCTTGGCGATTTCGCGCGCAGCACTGAGGACATAGCGAGTGTCGGCCGAACCGTCTTCGCTGGGCGGTGTCGGCAGGCAGAGGAAGATGGCTTCGGCGTTCGGAATCGCGTCGTCGTAATTCGTCGTGAAACGCAAACGGCCTTCACGGACGCCGCGCGCGAAGAGTTCGTTCAAGCCGGGTTCGAAGATCGGCACTTCGCCTTTGGCCAAGCGCGCGACTTTATTCGCATCGACATCCAGGCCGGTCACGTCGTTGCCGGATTCTGCAAAACACGTCCCGGCAACCAGCCCGACATAGCCCGTCCCAACGATTGTAATTCGCATGAAATTCGCTCTTCTATAGTCCGGATTACTGTAGTTGGTCTGAGCGATTTCAACGCGCCCATTCCCTCACCCCGCGAGCGAAACAGCTGCTCGTCGGCCCTCTCCCGGGGGGAAAGGGAAACGGCGGCTGCTCGCTTCGCCCACCAAGTCAATAATACTCTATTTCTTGATTTTCTCACAATATACTTGCAACGCTTGGACGCCGTATCCATTATTCATGCTCTCGATACCCGTCGCGGCGGCCTGCGCCCCGGCGATGGTCGTGATGCACGGAATGTTGTGGGCGACCATGGCGGTGCGGATCTTGGCTTCGTCCGTGTGATGGCCTTTTCCGGTCGGCGTGTTGATCACCAACGTGATGTCGCCATTCTTCACTAAATCCAACATGTTCGGGCGGCCTTCACTGATCTTCTTCACGCGCTCGGACGGAATGCCGTGGCGCGCGAATGTCTTGTGCGTGCCGTCCGTCGTGACGAGTGTGAAACCGAGTTGCACGAGTTGCTTGGCTAATTGCACCGCGTCGCGCTTGTCGGAGTCACAGACCGAGATGAAGATTTTTCCTTTGAGCGGCAGCGTTTGCCCGGCGGCCATTTGAGCTTTGGCGAACGCGCGACCGAAGTCGGTATCGATGCCCATGACTTCGCCGGTCGAGCGCATTTCCGGTCCGAGGATCGTGTCGTTACCGAGGAATTTATTGAACGGGAAGACGGATTCCTTGACGCTGATGTGTTCCGGGATCGGCGCGAACGTGATGCCTTGTTCTTTGAGCGAGACACCGGCCATGCACTTGGCAGCAACTTTGGCCCAGGGCACACCCGTCGCTTTGCTGACGAACGGGACCGTGCGGCTCGCGCGCGGATTGACTTCGAGGATGTAGACGGTGCTGCCTTTGACGGCATATTGGACGTTCATCAAGCCGCAGACTTTGAGTTCGGCAGCGAGCTTTTTCGTGATCGAATTGATCTGCGCAATCTGGCTGTCGGAGAGGCTGTGCGGCGGGAGCGCCATCGCGGCGTCGCCGGAATGCGTCCCGGCTTCTTCGATGTGTTCGAGGACTCCGGCAATGAGCACGTCCTTGCCGTCGCTGACTGCATCCACATCGACTTCGATGGCGTCTTCGAGGAACTTGTCGATGAGCACTGGCGCTTCGGGCGCGGCTTCGAACGCGGCTTCGATGTAGCCATCGAGTTTCGATGGGTCGTGGCATTTTTCCATCGCGCGGCCTCCGAGCACGTAGCTCGGGCGGACGAGGACGGGGAAGCCGATCTTCGCTGCAACGGCGCGCGCTTCGATGACGGTCGTCGCGGTGCCGCCGGGCGGTTGGACGAGCTTCAAGCGTTCGACGAGCGCGTTGAAGAGCTTGCGGTCTTCGGCGGCTTCGATCGATTCGACAGACGTGCCGATGATCCGGACGCCCGCTTCATGCAAGCGGCGCGCGAGGTTTAGCGGGGTCTGTCCACCGTACTGGACGATCACGCCGAAGGGCTTGACCATGTCGTGAATGTTCATCACATCTTCGAACGTGAGCGGTTCGAAGAAGAGGATGTCGGAGGTGTCGTAATCGGTCGATACGGTTTCGGGATTCGAGTTGACCATGATGGACTCGAAGCCGATTTCTTTCATTGCGAATGCGGCGTGGCAACAGCAATAATCGAACTCGATGCCCTGGCCGATGCGGTTGGGGCCGCCGCCGAGGATCATGATTTTTTTCTTGTCGGTCAGACGCGACTTACATTCGTCTTCGCCGTCGTAGGACGAATAATAATAGGGCGTGTACGCTTCGAATTCGGCGGCGCAGGTATCCACTAATTTAAATCCGGCGATGACGCCTTTGGCTTTGCGGCCGGTGCGGACGGAAAGTTCATCGGTGTTCCAGAGCGACGCGAGTTGCGCGTCGGAGAAACCGTGTTGTTTGGCTTCCCAGAGCAATTCGGTGCTGGCTTTTTCGAATGATCCGGCGATTTCGATACGGTTTTCGAGCTCGATTAAATCGGCGATGTTGGTGATGAACCACGGATCGATGCGCGTGAGCGAACAGACTTCTTCGACGGTGAAGCCCTGCTTGAGTGCGAGGCGCGTGGCGAAGATGCGGTTTTCGTTGGGGCGCGAAAGTCTGCGCATGATTTCGTCGCGCGGAATTTCGAGGTCGCGTTTATCGCGCGGATCGCAGCCGAGGCCGGAGCGTTTGATTTCGAGACCGCGCAGTGCTTTTTGTAGCGACTCTTTAAAGGTGCGACCGATGGCCATGACTTCGCCAACGGACTTCATTTGTGTTCCCAGGGTCGGATCGGCGGCTGGGAATTTTTCGAAGGCGAAGCGTGGAATTTTGACGACGCAGTAATCGATTGTGGGTTCGAAACTGGCGGGCGTGTTGCGCGTGATGTCGTTGGGAATTTCGTCGAGCGTGAAACCCACGGCGAGCTTGGCGGCGATCTTGGCGATGGGGAAGCCGGTGGCTTTGCTGGCAAGCGCGGAACTGCGCGAAACGCGCGGATTCATTTCGATGACGATCAGGCGGCCCGTTTCGGGATTGACGCCGAACTGGATGTTACTACCACCGGTTTCGACACCGATTTCGCGGATGATCGCGAGGGCGGCGTCGCGCATGCGCTGGTATTCTTTGTCGGTAAGAGTTTGCGCTGGAGCGACGGTGATGGAGTCGCCGGTGTGGACGCCCATCGGGTCGAAATTTTCGATGGAGCAGATGATGACGACGTTGTCTTTGACGTCGCGCATCACTTCGAGTTCGTATTCTTTCCAGCCTTCAAGCGACTCTTCGATGAGGACTTCGGAGTTGAGCGAGTACATCAGACCGCGTCGGACAATGCTCTCAAACTCTTCCATATTATAAGCGATGCCGCCACCGGTACCGCCCATGGTGAAGCCGGGGCGGATGACGCAGGGCAGGCCGAATTCGCGGCCGTCGGACTTGCCGAGTTCTTTCAATACAGTGAGCGCTTCGTCGAGCGTGTGCGCCGTGCCGCTGCGCGGGAGGTCCATGCCGATTTTGCGCATGGCCTGTTTGAACTGTTCGCGATCCTCGGCTTTGTGAATGGCTTTGACGTCCGCGCCGATCATCTTGACGTTGAATTTTTCGAGGACGCCGAGGCGGTGCAGATTGATCGCGGTGTTGAGCGCGGTCTGACCGCCGAGCGTTGGGAGAATGGCGTCAGGGCGCTCGATTTCAATGATCTTGGCGACCGCTTCGGCGGTGACGGGTTCGATGTAAGTTTTGTCGGCCATCTCCGGATCGGTCATGATCGTGGCCGGATTGGAATTGACCAGGACGACCGAGTAGCCCTCCTCACGCAGCGCCTTGCAGGCCTGGGTGCCAGAGTAGTCGAATTCGCAGGCCTGCCCGATGATGATGGGGCCAGAACCGATGAGAAGAATCTTGTGGATGTCTGTACGTTTAGGCATGATGCTCCGTGCGCGCTCACCGCGTTTAAAAAGCGATTTGATGTGACACGAAAGTGTGGCGCGAGAACACAGGTTTCGTCGAAGAACGGAGTCTACCAGAAGCGGCGCGAAATTAAAGAAAAGCGCGTGGAATTTTTTGGAAAAACGAGATGTTGATAGTGCAACCTTTTTTGGAGCGGGACGCCGTTCCCGCTCACTGTGCCCTCACGCGTTTGAGCAGGAACAGCGTCCCGCTCCAAAACAGACACCTATTCCTCAAACGTATCCACCAACACCGGTCCTGTCGAAGCGACGTTCCATTCCCATGTTGCGCATTCGTCTTCGATGCAGGTCAGCGTCAGTTTCTGGAATTCGCCTTCGCCGATGCGGATGGCGGCCATGGGGGTTGCTGGGGCGCGTTGGAGATCGACGCGGCTTTTGCCGGCCATGGCGGTGCCAGTCATGGCCTTTAAGCTGCCTGATTCGTTCGTCGGATTGCGGTCGGGGTGGGCTTTGGAGCGTTCGAAATCGCTGATCGATTCTGCGACGACTTCAGCCACCGGGAGTGCTTCGATGATGTCCATCAAATCATCCGAACGCGGCGCGTTCTTCGGCGCGCTTCCGGCGTAGAAATAGCTGTCTGGGACAATCTTTAATGCAACGAGGACGCCGACTGATTGTCGAGAATCGCCAGCTTCAACATCGCCATGTTGAATCTCGTCCATCACGTCTTGTTCATGGTGCGGCTTGTCGTCAATAACTTCGCCGGCTGCGGCGTGGTCGAAGTGTTCGAGATCGACATTGACTTTGGCCACGCGCGGCTCAGCCCGTTTCGGAATGGTTTTCACGCCTGCGTTGGGTTTGCGTTTGGCGATGTCAACCAATTCTCCGCCGGTGAAATCGAGGTCGTCCAGCCCTTTGATTTTAGGTTCGGTCGGCGGCTGAATCATCTTGGCTGAATAATGAGTCGCGGCGTTTGACGGCAACGGAATGGTTTCATCCGGGACGTCTAAAATGCCATGCGCGCCAGCGGACTCGTCGTCCGGATCCGAGGCTGGGATGATGATGTCGTCGAGGTCCAGTGGCATCGGTTCGAAATCGTCCGGCGATTTTGTTTGAGCCGTGTGCGGATCGTGAGCGGGTCGAGCTGCTGGAATAGGCGCTTTTACAGTCGGAGCCGGCGCCTTTACTGCTGGAGTGTGCACGGGTTCGTCATCTAGTTCGAACGACAAATCCTCCAATGGCGGCAACGGAGCTTTCACCGAAGCCTTGGCTGAACCGCCTGAATACGAGCGTTCGACCAAGTCGCTGATTTTCGGCCATGGGGCTTTGAAGGCCTTGACTTTCAAACGCGACGCGGCTTCGATTTCCAAAATGGCTTTGCGATTCAGCGGATTGGCCATGACGACGCAGAGCATGTTGCCGAGCACTTCGAACGGGCACAATTTTTCGCGAGTGCAGATTTCTTTGGAGACGAGTTTCACGGCGGCGTCGGAGCCGTTCATTTCTTCACATTGAACGTCAGTGACTTGAACCTGTTTGTGCAACGCGTGACCGATCGCGTCGGCACGGCATGCGCCCATGCGCAGCAGAATGCCACCGATCAAACCACCTTCTTTGTCCTGCGCTTTGAGTGCCTGCGAGACCTGCTCGCTCGTCGCATCCCCGTTTTCGACCAAGAGCTGGCCGAGCGGTTTGGAACGCATTGAGGCGCGCGAGGAACGTCGATTCATGTCCGTCATAGTCAATGTCCCGGTAACACCCGTTTAAAGTTCAAGGTTTAACGTTTAAGGTTTTGAATTCGAGACCTTCAATTCCATCTGAAACCCGAAACATTTATTTAGTGCATAATTTTAATGAGCGTGATCATGTTGCCGCCGCGTGGGTTGACGCGATGTTCGACGGTGTCCATGCCGCTGTTGACTGCGGCAAATCCGGAGTCGGCTTGAATCGTGCCGCCGACACCGAAGTCGAACGGCTTGCCGTAGTCGGCGATCTTCACCGTCAACGCAGCGGCATCAGGTTGGATTTGAACGTGGAATGAATTGCCGGCGTCTTTGTCATAGGCGCGTTCGATCACGTTCTGACACGCCACGGCGACGGCTTTGGAAACAGCGGCGACCGCGTCGCTCTTGAAGCCCAGCGATTCGGCACAGATCGCGGCGACTTGCGCGGCGCTTTCCATCAGCTTCAAATTGGCCGGAACGGTCAGCGCAATCGGGCGCGCTTTTTTCGACGCAAAGAAGCGCGTGCGGCCATTGGCTTCGACCGACAAAACCGAATTGCAACGTGGACATTTGAACTTACCAGACGAAGGCACATCCAGCGTCACGCGGCAGCGGGCACACGGCGTCTGCAATGGAAATGAAACCGGGACAGCTGGCGTCGCTGACGAAGGAAGCGCCTTGATGCCTTCGGCTGGGGTCGACGTCGCCGCAGCCTGGCGGGTGGTCTTCACGGCAACTGATGGTGGCGGAGACATCTTGCCCGCGAAAGAGCGCAACGCTGTCGCTTCGTCGGTGACGATGTTGAAGAGCGCGTTGAAACCGAGCATTTCCATGACGAGCATGACTTTGCTCGGCACTCGGCAGAACGCGATGTGTCCACCGATGCTTTCGAACGTGTCGGCGTATTTTAGCAACGTGCCCAAGCCGGTGGAATTGATGTACTTGATGTTACTGCAATCAAGCACGAGATTTTTTACACCGCGCTCGATGAGCTTATCCATGACGTGTTGAAACTCTTGGATTGTGGAGGCGTCAATTGACCCATCCACTTCCGCCATGGTTGCCGTGGTGCCGTCGGGTGATTTGATGACTTTGACTTTGAACGCAATCGTGGCCATTTTCGTTTCCAATAAACCTGATGTCGAACGCGGACAATTGAACACGCCAGCGGTTTGCGGACCACGCCGTCCGCCGTTAGAAAACCGAGCGTGCAACCTGCCAATAGCGCCCTATTTTTTGCGAATATACCGAGTGAGACTGATCTTGTTTCCTGCGTAATTGTATTCGAGCTTGTCGACGCATTTGAGCATCAACATGATTCCCAACCCGCCGTGTCCACCCGAGCCATGGCGTTCACGCGCCGCGTCGACCGGACTGCCGCTCACGCCCCGGCTCAGATAAATTTCAGTGTCGAAGCCTTCACCATCGTCCGAGACTGTGATCGTGACTTTTTCACGATCTACAATGTATTGGACATCGATACACGCGTCTTCGTTGCTTTTATTGCCGTGGCGCGTGGCGTTGTCCATTGCCTCGCGGAACCCAACGCTGAACGCATCGCTGGCGTCGTTCGGAAGTCCCGACGATAACAGCGCGTGACTCACCACATCGTTGGCTTTGTCGATTTGTTCTTCCACTGTCTTCAAGCGGAAGTGCATCACGTGGTCGAAATAATTGCGTTCTTCTGCGGTGCGACCGAGTTCGGATTCCGTAATTTTCACCAAGTCGTTCAAATCAAACGGCTCGTTGATGTGCTCGTCCGGAAGTACGGTAAACGCGTTCACTTTTTTCGGATCGAATCCATCTTCGCCAACGATGATGATCGACGTCAGGCTGCTTTCGCGGTCTTTTTTAATGGCTTCGCAAATGCGCGATGCGTTATCAACACCGACATCAATCACGATCAAATCCGGTCGAATCGACTGCATCTGGCTGGCTGCTTCTTCGATGCCTTGTACGACCGTCACTTCACTGCGCGCACTGGCCAGTCGGGAGGCCATGACACCCGTGAAGAAATTGCGCTTGGGTACGATCAGCATAATCTGGTAGAGTCCGGCACCTTCGATGGCTTTTCGGAGGGCGTCATCGAGATCAATTTGGACGATGCGCGCGGAGGGCAGTCCCAGCGTACCGCCAGCCTGCGTTTGCGTTGCGACGGCGTCGCCTTGACGGACGTGGATCGATAGGAAATTTTCCAGTTCGATCCCGTTGCCGCGCTGCAGTTCCTTGCGGATCATGTCCACTGCGCGTTCCAATACCGCGCGAGCGTCGGCTTCCGAGGAATTTAAATCCCGGGATACTTTCTGGGCCAGTTCTTCTATTTTTACCGTTTTCATTGAAAGGCCACTTCCCTAATAGGACATCATTCGCCAGCATCGATGAGTGCGAAATTCGCGGGTGCAACACCGCCCTTTCGTCCCTGATGAACACATCGTGCGCGCGGCCCCGCAGAGCCAATGAAGAATATCTTAAATGTAGAACTACCCTAAACTATCGGCTTTTTTAAAGGCTGTCAAGGATGCGTTGACAATTTCGCGGAACAACTTGTCTGAAGAACGGACTTACTAGCCCGTTTTGGGCCACTCGGAGCATCCAACAGGCTGGTTTTTGACGAAGTACACAAGCGGGCCGGTAAGCCCGTTCTACGTACAATTCTCGAATAAATCGCCGTGACTGGTTTACTCCTTTCATATCATCGTGTCCCCAATTTTTAAGCAGGAGTCTTTGAATGAATCGCAGAAAGTTCTTATCCCACTCCGCATGGATGGCCTCCGCCGCCGTTCTCGCACCGCGTTTTGTCCGTGCCGACGATCCGATGCGCAAGCTCAACATCGCCGTCATCGGCGCCAATGGCAAAGGTGCGTCTGACACCAAGAACATCGCGCTCGACCACAACGTCGTCGCTCTCGTGGATGTGGACACCAAGCGCCTTGACGACGCGATGAAGAGCTATCAGAAATCAGTCGAAAAAAATCCGAAGGCCAGTACGCCGAAAACCTTCACCGACTTCCGAAAAATGTTTGATACGATGGCCAAAGACATTGATGCCGTCATCGTCTCGACGCCCGATCACACGCATTACGCCGCTGCCGTGTGGGCGCTTAAAAACAAGAAGCATATTTGCGTCCAAAAGCCGCTGACCAACACGATCTGGGAAGCGCGCGAATTGCACCGCTTGGCCAAAGAAGCCGGCGTCGTGACTCAGATGGGCAACCAGGGCCGCACGATGGAAGGCCAGCGCAGCGTCAAAGAATGGGTCGAGCAAGGTATCATCGGTACGCTCAAAGAAGTTCGTCTCTGGACCAATCGACCGATCTGGCCGCAGGGTCCGCTCACGATCAAGACTGATGTCAAAGTCCCCGAGGTTCTGAATTGGGATTTGTGGCAGGGCCAGCATCCTGAACGCCCGTACTTCGAATTCGAAAACGTCGGCAGAGACGGCAAGGCGGCGATTACGTCAATCCATCCGTTCAAATGGCGCGGCTGGTGGGACTACGGTTCGGGCGCGCTCGGCGACATGGGCTGCCACGTCATGGACTGCACGTTCAATCTGCTCGGTCGTCCGGTGCCGACGAAGGTCGATGTCGAAAGCGGCACGATCAATGCGATGTGTGCGCCGCTCTGGTCGAAGCTGGTTTATCACATTCCCGCGTCAGCCAAGTACGCGGCGATGACGGTCAGCTGGCACGACGGCGTCAAGGACGGCAAGCCCAACAAGCCTGAACGCGACTCGCGCATTCCGGAAGAAATCTTCAACAAAGCATCGAGCGGCATGATGCTCATCGGCACCAACGGCGTGATCATGGACGCCGAAGCGTATTGCGGCAACCCCAAGATTTACCCCGCCGAAGTCGCAGAAGCCGCGAAGAAGCGCATCGACGCCGGCACGATCAACAAAACCGAATCGCGCAGCCCCAAAGCTGGCAACCCGCAGCTCGAATGGGCGCATTGCATCGTCAACAGCCAAACGCCCAGCTCGAATTTCGATTACGCCGTCCCTCTGACCGAATTCGTGCAGCTAGGCAACTTGGCGATCCGCAGCGGCCAGTCGATCCAATGGGATTCTGCTGCGATGAAGGTGACGAATGTTGAAGCGGCTAACGCGTTTATTAAACGACCGAGCTACCGGGCTGGGTGGATTTAATTGAGATGACTAGAAATAAGGGCAGCGCCTGATAGAAAAGACGGAGCAATTAGTTATCAGGGCGCTGTCCATATTTCCACGATAATTTTAAATAGTGACTGTCCCTTTTTGTCACAATTACGGCGATTCCGGTGTATCGAGAGATAATCTCATCCGGAGAATCACATGCCGACATCACCTGCAGCCTCATCATTACTCTCGCGTCGCCGCTTCCTGAAAAATACAGCCGCTGTTTCAGCTGCGGCCTGCGTTGCTCCGTCGTTTCTTCGAGCCGCCGATCCGAACGCTTCTGTTCAAGTCGTCTGCGTCGGTGCACATGGTCAGGGATTCTCTGATCTCCAGATGATCGCGTCGCATCCCAAAGTCAAGTACGTTGGATTTTGCGATGTCGATTCCACGCGCTTTGACAAAGCCGACAAGCTCATTCCCGGCGTTCCCCATTGGGCCGATTTTCGCGAGATGTTCAATAAATTAGGCGACACATTCGACGCCGTCAACATCGGCACTCCGGATCACACGCACGCGCTGATCGCCATCGAAGCCATGCGCAGGGGCAAGCATGTGTACTGCCAAAAGCCGCTGGCCAGCACAGTCTGGGAAGCGCGGCAGATGCGGTTGTGGGCGGAGAAGAAAAACATCATCACGCAGATGGGCAACCAGATCCATTCGGCGTTGGAATATCGCTCGGGCACGCACTTAATTCAAATGGGCGCCATTGGAAAAATCAAGGAAGTGCACAGCTGGGTCGGCGTCACCGGTAACGAACGAACTCGCTTAGTCGAACCGCCCCCACCCGGCCCTGTCCCAGCGAATTTAAATTGGGACTTATGGATTGGCTGCGCTCCGATGCGCGACTATGCTCCGAACGCGTACCACCCATTTGTTTGGCGCGACTGGCAGGATTTCGGCGGCGGCGCACTCGGCGATTTCGCCTGCCACATCCTCGATCCGGTCTTCACCGCGCTGCGATTGCAGGCACCGATTTCAGTGATCGCCGACAACAGCGGCATCAACCGCCACGTCTGGCCCGTGAACGAAACGGTGCGCTGGGTGTTCCCAGGAAATGATCTCATAGCCGGAAAGACTTTGAACGTGACGTGGACCGACGGCGGTCTGAAACCCAATCGCAAAATCGCAAACATGCCGCCCGAAATGGACCTACCCGGTGGCGGCTCGCTGTTCATCGGCGAAAACGGCAACATGGTTCTGCCGCACGTCGGAATGCCGAAGTTCTATCCGGCCGATAAATTCAAAGACGTCGTCCTACCAACCGAGCCCCCCGTTCCATCGCACTGGCACCGCTGGATCGATGGTATCCGCGAAAACAAAAAGACGACCGACGGCTTCCATTACGCAGGCTGGCTCAGCGAAACTGTGCAGCTCGGCAACGTGGCAACACGCTTGACGACGCACCCGTCCGGCTCACGCGGCGGCCACATGATTGCCGGCGAAGGCGTAATTCCACTGCAATGGGACGCAGAGAAATTCCAGATCACAAACAAGCCCGAAGCAAATAAGTTGCTGACACGAGACTATCGCGCGGGCTGGGAAGTAAAAGGGGCGTAAAAAAGTAGAGCCGAATTATAATCGACTCAAATCACAAACTCTTCGGTCTTGACACCTCCCTAAATGCAGTTATAATAATGTTATAACTAGGAGGCTCTCGCCATGGTCAAGAAACTCTGCAAAGTCGGTAATAGCAACGCGATCATTTTGGACAAAACGCTCCTGGAACTCGCCGGTATCGAACCCGGCTCGAAGGTGAATGTGCAGGTCAATGGCACCATGATTTGTCTGACCCCGATGACACCGAAACATCCGTCGCCGGAGGCATTTAAATCGGCTCTGGATGAAGTCATGCTCAAGCACGGAGAAGTTTTGCGGAGACTCGCAAAATGACGACATCTATTATTTTTCTTTCCGTTGAGCAAGTCCGAATGATTCACGAAAGAATGATTGCTGAATTTGGCGGGAAGAGCGGAATTCGTGATCATGGACTTTTGGAATCAGCCGTCGCTACGCCTGAAGCACGATTCGGTGGAGAGTATCTCCACGATGGAATTGACGCGATGTCTGCCGCGTACCTGTTCCACATTTGCAAAAATCATGCTTTCATCGACGGGAATAAGCGCGCAGCATTGGCTTCAGCAGCTACGTTCCTCGCTTGCAATGAATACTGCTTGATACCGTCCCCGGAAGAACTCGAAGCCATCACGCTCGGTGTCGCGGACGGGTCCATAGACAAGCAATCCCTGACTAAAATGCTGCGCAAATTTATCAAGCGCAAGAAGCGCAAATCGTAATTCTTCTCCAGCCGATTCCCTCCGTCGCTATAGTATAATCCCTCATGATCAAAGATCGGCTCATCTCTGAATCCTGCGATTTCGGCGTCATCTACAGCCTGTATTTAAAGCAGGCCGGACCCGCGCCCCGCCGCGTCATTGTAAAAGTCAGCTGGGAAGAAAACACAGCCAGCGACGATCCCGAAACGCACTCCAGCGTCTTCGAACTTGATCTGTCACGCAGCAAACTGTGGGCTCTTGGGCGGAAGGGAAACCAACTTCCGGCGGACCGTTTCTGCGCCCCAAAAATCTGTGCCTGGGCCCAGCGCGAATTGAACGACTATGACGCCGATTGAGTTCGATATTTTTAATTTAAGCATTGCGTTAATTTGAAAAAAGCACTACACATCCGGCATAAGCGTCGAATCCAAAGACTGTTTCCCGGCAATTTCCTCCGACGAGGTGCGCATGATGCAGATGTGGAATCGGATCGTTCTTATCGTCTCTTTAGCATTGATCGCCATGACTGAAACGCCCTGCGCAAGCCCAGCTCCCGACGTATTCGACGCCCATGTTTTTAATCACACGGACGGCAAGCCGCTGCCCTACCGCCTACTCCGCCCACATCCGTTCGATCCCGCAAAAGAGTACCCGCTCGTTCTGTTCTTGCACGGAGCCGGTGAACGCGGGACGGATAACGTCCGCCAGTTGAAGAACGGAGTCGGCGTGTTTGCGCGCGAAGTAAATCGCACTAAATTCCCGTGCTTCGTCGTGGTGCCGCAGTGCGAATCTACTCTGATGTGGGTGGATACACCGTGGAGTTTGGACGCTCATTCACAGCCCGAAAAGCCGACCGAGCCGATGCGCTTATCCATGGAACTACTGAAATCGTTACAGAAGGAATTCAAAATCGATTCGAAGCGGCTTTATATCGCCGGCGTGTCGATGGGCGGGTTTGGGACGTGGGATGCGATCATGCGATATCCGAACACGTTCGCCGCAGCGGTTCCGTGCTGCGGCGGAGCGGATGATTCAAAAGTCGCGCAACTCGCAGGCTTCCCGATTTGGACATTCCATGGCGACAACGATAACGTCGTCAAAACAATCCGAACGCGGCACGTGATCGAAGCCATTAAAAAAGCCGGGGGCGATCCAAAGTACACGGAGTACCCCGGAGTCGCCCACGATTGTTGGACCAAAGCATTCAACGAACCTCAATTGCTCGACTGGCTTTTCTCGCAAACGAAAAAGTAGCGAACCGAGCGTTGCGTCTCGCGCTTAGAACTCAGTGCGCTTACACGGTGCCTGCTCGATCGCATGCTGCCACTGATGTTCCGTGTGGTACGCAAATTTCGGCTGATTGCCGCTGCATTTATAGAAACTGCGCACTTCCGTCATGCGATACGGGCGCTGCGGGCAGCCACAT
>Ga0194042_1000120_pt1 | contig 23330 bp, 18 predicted proteins | sample JunL4412m_MetaG_FD_148974 | JGI IMG/M metagenome (GOLD analysis project Ga0194042, IMG submission 148974) | Anoxic zone freshwater microbial communities from boreal shield lake in IISD Experimental Lakes Area, Ontario, Canada - Jun2016-L442-12m | ecosystem: Environmental > Aquatic > Freshwater >...
CGAAACGCATGTCGAGTTTTTTGACGATCCGAAAAAATTAAACGATGTCTGTGCACGGCGCGGAAGACGGAAGACTGGAATTGAGTAGCTTGAACCACAGGACTATTTGATATGGGCAAGGCCGATAAAAAACTTGCGATGATGCTGGCTAAATGCGGCATGATCTCCGACGCGCAACGCGATCAAGGGTTGAGCGAATCGGAGACCAGCAATTCGTCGTTCACGCAATGGCTCATCGACAAGCAAGTCTGCTCGGAAGACGCCATGATCACGACGGTCGCGTCGGAGATGAATTACTACCCGATCAACCTGGCGCATTTGACGTGCGACTCGGCGGCGATGGAAACAGTCACGGAAGAACAGGCCCACAATTACATGGTGCTGCCGTTGGCGCGCATGGATAAATTGTTGACTCTGGCAATCTGTAATCCGTTCGACGTGTTGTTGCTCGACGATTTAAAAATCATCACCGGATGCGACATCATCCCGGTGCTTGCGTCTGAAACGGGTTTAAAAAAGGCGATTGAGAAGGCGTACAAAAAAGCAGGCGACGTACAGAAGGAATTGACCGAAGTCACGGGGATGCTCGACGCTCCGCAGGACGAAGCCGAGTCCGCTGCGGCTGAAGTTCGGAAAAATGAGGATGCGGAGAACGAAAATTCTGCACCGATTGTGAAGCTGAGCAACCGTATTATTGAAGACGCGTACGTCCAAGGCGCGAGCGACATTCACATCGAACCGGCTGAAACGTCCGTGATGGTTCGGTACCGGATCGACGGCATTTTGCGCGAGCAATTGACTCTACCTGCTCACACGCTGCGCGCGCTAATCAGTCGTCTCAAGATCATGAGCGATCTGAACATTTCGGAACGCCGGTTGCCCCAGGACGGTCGTATCGTTTACAAAAAGTACAATTCGAAATTCGATCTCGATTTACGCGTTTCGACCGCGCCGATGAATCACGGCGAAAAGGTCGTCATGCGTATCCTCGACAAGACGAAGTCGTGCTTGCCGCTGGATCAATTGGGATTCTCGCCGTACAACATCGGCGTCTACCGCGATTTGATTCAAGTGCCGTATGGAATGATTCTGCATTGCGGCCCGACAGGTTCGGGAAAATCCATGACGTTGTACGCGGCGTTGAATGAAATTAATTCGCCGGAAGTGAATATCAGTACGGCAGAAGATCCGATCGAATACACGCTGCCGCGATTGAATCAGATGCAGATGAAGAAGGACATCGGATTGACATTTGCGTCTGCACTGCGCTGCTACTTACGTCAGGATCCGGACATTATTCTCGTCGGCGAAATCCGCGATCGTGAAACGGCGAACATCAGTATCGAAGCCGCGCTGACGGGGCATTTACTGTTCTCGACACTGCACACCAATGACGCCGCGACGACGATCTCGCGATTGACGGACATGGAAATCGATCCATTCATGATTTCGAGTTGTCTGGTGTGCATCTGCGCGCAGCGATTGTTGCGTCGCTTATGCAAAGATTGTAAGCAGTCGGAGACGCCAAACGACGATGAATTCAATCTGGTCAACCGCGCACTGGATGGGATTGAATTCAATAAAATCATGAAACCGAAGGGCTGCCCGAAATGTAAAAGCGGTGGCTATAAAGGCCGCGTGGGTGTGCATGAATTGTTGAAGAATACGGACGAGTTGCGAAGCATGATTTGCCGGGGTGCAACGTCGGATAATTTGAAGACAGCAGCACGGCGTGGTGGAATGCGGACGCTGTTCGAAGACTGCATGGAGAAGGTGAAATCGGGATTGACGTCTTTGACGGAAGCAGTTGGAACGGCGCGACCGGATGAAATGACGCATCAACAGTGTTTGGATATGGATGCGGCGATCTTGATGGCGAGTGCGGGAGCTGGCGGGAAAAAGAATGCCGAGGGCGGGGGGCATTAGCGGCCCGAAAGGCATCCCGATCTCAATTCCTAGAAAATGACATAAAGGCATAAAACTGCGGTAGGGTTGGCCACGTTGTGCATGTCGATAGTATATGAATATTAGTTTTTACGCGCAGATCGTGTTAGTCGTTTGCGCCGCAGGTTTGATCTTGTAACGAGTTATTGAAACACGCCATATCGTCGATTGATGCGACAATTGGGAGAAGGATGAACAATGCCGAAATTTAAATATATCGCCAGAGACCCGTCAGGGAAACGCGTCGCGCAGACCATGGATGCGGCGAACAAGGAAGAAGTACTGTCGAATCTCAAGCGCGAGAACTTGACTGTGGTGTCCGTCGCTGAAGACACTGCGGGCGGCGGTTCACCGGTAGCAAAAGCGGCGGCAGGTGCTGCGGCGGGTGCGAACGAGCCCAAGAAGGGCTTGTTTAGCATGAACATTGGTGGCCCGCCGAAACCGCGCATCAATGGTGAAATGCTGGTTATTTTCACTCGCCAATTCTCAACGATGATCGGTGCCGGTATTCCGGTGTTGGAATGTTTGAGCATTTTGGAGGAACAGGCGGAAGATCCGGGCTTCAAAGCGGCGTTGAAGCAGATCGTCGATGAGGTTCGCGGCGGCGGCGACTTGAGCCAGTCGCTGGGACGGCATCCGAAAGTGTTCGTGCGCATTTATGTGAACATGATCAAAGCCGGTGAAGCGTCCGGACAGCTCGACACCATTCTGAATCGGTTGGCCGAGTATCTGGAAGCGACAGAAAAACTGCGGCGTGAAATCAAGTCCGCGATGACCTATCCGGTTGTTTCGTTGACGATGATTTTGGGCATCACAGTCTTCCTGCTTGTTTTCATCATCCCGAAATTCCAGGAAATCTTCAAAGCGTTGCGAGTGGATTTGCCATTGCCGACGCGAATCGTGCTGTTTATTTCAGGCGTGCTGACGACGTTTTGGGGCCAAACGGTTTTCATCACCGTAGGTCTGGCGATGCTAATCCAGTTCTGGAAATCGACTCCGTCAGGCGAGTACACGTGGGACCGCATGATGCTGAAGTTGCCGGTCTTCGGCGATCTGACGCAGAAGGTCGCGCTATCTCGATTTGCAAAGACGTTCGCGACGTTGCTGCGTTCCGGTGTTCCGATCCTGGGCGCGCTGGAAATCGTTGCGTCCACGTCGGGAAACAAAGTGGTCGAAGAAGCCGTGAACAATGCGCGCGAATCGATTCGTCAGGGCGAAAACCTGGCGAAGCCGCTGGCGCAATCCTTTGTCTTTCCGCCGATGGTGGTGCGCATGATTGCGATCGGTGAAAAGTCCGGTGCGCTCGAACAATTGCTTGAAAAAATTTCAGAGTTCTACGACCAGCAGGTTGAGGCGACCGTTGAGCAGTTGACGGCGCTGATCGAGCCGTTGATGATCGGACTCATGGGTTTGATCGTCGGTGGCATCGTGCTGTCGATCTTCTTACCGATCTTCAAGATTCAAGAAGCGTTGCGCAAGAAGTAATTTCGTGGAGCCAACTAGCACTACAACGAAACTTGAATTTAAATATGTATTGATCCAGAAGGGATTGCAGCCATTAGCCGGTGGTCGAGGCCGTACCCGGCCGACACCACCGGAATCGTTACGAAGACGCCCCCATCCCAGAGGGATGACAGCAGGTTTTACTCTCGCCACTGTCATCCCTCCGGGATGTGGGTATATCTGTAATTCGTATCCGGTGGTATCGGCTTCCAGCCTCAACCACCGGCTAATGGCTTGGACCCCTTCGGGGTAAAATGCACAAAGGACTCCTACGTGTTCGAAGCTTTTATTGAGCGTAATGCCCGGATCGCACGCAGCAACCAGGTGCTGATTGCGTTGCGCTTGTTCTTCGCCACTGTCGCGTTGGCCGTATTGATCATGCGCGAACGGGCGGCGATTCTCACGTCTGAAATCGATGTTCCTCTGTACTTCCGTCCGCCAGGTTTTCTCACGATCATCGTGCTGATTCTCACGGTCATTTATTTGTTGCTGGTGCGTGTTGTCAAGATTCAACCGCACGTTGCCGCGAAATTGGCGGCGATTCAAATTTTTGTGGATATCTTGTTGATCACGGGCCTCGTCTGGAAGACCGGTGGTGTGAACAGTGAATTCATTATGCTGTACTTGATTTCGATCTGTTCGGCTGGATTTGTGCTGAAATGGAACGCGTCGATTGTGGCAGCGATAGTCGCGTCGATTCTCTACAGCGGCGTGGCCATTGCGTACAGTATTGGGATTGTGCCGGGGGAAATACGCAGTGATCCGCTCAAACTGCGGGAAGTCCAACATGCGCTGACCGGGTTGGCGTTCCTGCGCTTTCTACTGCTTCCGATTTTTGCATTTGTGACGGCGGGGGTGATCGCCGGGACGATTTCGAAGCGGTTGGTCGCGGCGAGTTTGATGCGGGACGATATTTTGGAAGGCATCGGCAAAGGTATTTTAATGCTCGACAGCCGGCGCATGATTGTCTACCACAATCAAGAATTCACTCGACTGCTGGGCATTGACGACAAGCTTCCAAAAGTGAGTCTTGCGCGTGTGCTGGGTGAGGGGATTGACAAGCAGGCGCTGGAGGTGCTCAAGACCAACAAGCCGAATCGCATGGAGATTTCGCACAAGCTGCCGGATGGAAAAGTGATTCCGATCATGGTCCGCGTGAATCCTATCGCGGAGTTGGACGGAGGCGAGCCGCACGGATTGATCATCGCATTAGATGACATTACCGTCGAGAAAAAGATGGCGGAGTTTGCGAAGCAGAAGCAGCGCATTGAAACGATGGGACACATCTCGGCGACGATTGCGCATGAAATCCGCAATCCACTGGCGTCGATTCGCGGCGCCGTGCAGGAGATTGTCCGGGCATTGGAGTTGCCTGAAAACAAAAAAATTCTGCTGGAAATCGTGCTGTCGGAATCGGACCGGTTGGACCAGATCATCACCGACTTTTTGCATTTCGCGCGGATGCGTCCGCCGGGATTGATCAAGACAGACATGAAGCGAGTGTTCTCGGATGTCCGATATTTGTTGACGTCGCGCCCGGAATCGCGGGATATTCAAATACTGGTGACGGGCGATCCGGGCGACATGATCGCGATCGATCCGGAACAGATGCGGCAGTTGTTGTTGAACTTGGGACTGAACGCGCTGCAAGCAATGGAGACATCATCGCGCAAGCAATTGCGTATCCATGCGCAACGCGTCTCGAGCACGCCGCTCGACAGTGGCTTCGATTCGAATCGCTTGAGTGATCGCACAAACCGGCCAGCGATCATTGTGTCGATCAGCGATTCAGGTGAAGGCATGACGCCAGCGGTATTAAAACAGGTCTTCGAGCCATTCTTTACGACGAAGGCGGCTGGCACGGGATTGGGCTTGGCGATCTGCGAACGCATCGTCCATTCACATGATGGCATGATTGCGGTGCAGAGCGCGGAAGGGCAGGGGACGACGGTGAGTATTTGGCTGCCAGCGGATTTGAAAGTCGGGGCGATCATGGCGGACCCGGCTCCGGCGGTCGTGTTGTAACGGACAAAATCTGTTCGCTTCGGAATTCAATGAGGAACTATCATCAAATGGCACAATCGCACACCAGCAAATTCGCTCAAGAGCGCGCCGAGGGACGGGCGGAGGGGACGATTGACGCGATCCTGGATTTGTGCGCGGATGGCGTCATCAGCAAAGAAATAGCGCGCTCCCGATTGGAGCGATTTGCGAGAGAAGGCGCGATCCCACAGGCTTGGTTGAAGGACGTCTTGGCTGGGATTGATGCGCTGGGCGGAACACATTAAATGGAGTGTTCACAATCCGGATGGTAGCAAACGGTCAAGTTGTGCGGGAGAATAGACGACTATAGACAACGATATCTACACGTTGCAGAATAAAGCGTGAGATCGTGATCGAATGGTGTTGGCACACACTGCACTTTTTGGTAAAACGAGTCCCGTATGATTATAGACCCACACGCTCCGCCCAACTCGTCCGCCGTTTCATCCGTGCCTGCACGCAAACGCATCCTTGTATTGGATGACGAAACTGCGATTCAGCGTCTATTAAAGATCGTTCTCGACAGCGAAGGATACGACGTCTCCACGACGGACGACGGGCGCATTGCACTTGAGATGATTCGCCAGAATCCGGTGGATTTGATCATCCAGGATTTGCGGATGCCTAAGATGGACGGCCTGCAATTTCTGCGGCATTTGAAAGAGCAGAACCCTGAACTTCCCAGCATTGTTTTGACGGCGTATGGCACGCTGGAAACCGCGGTCGAAGCCATGCGACTCGGCGCTTACACACACATCAACAAGCCGTTCGACACCGACGAGATTCGACTGATCGTTTCGCGGGCGTTGGAACGAATTGAATTACGGAAGAAGAATCCGCGCTCGCTCGTCCCATTCTTGGACATCATTGGCACGAATTCGCTGATGTCGGCGGTGTCTAGTTTGATCGAGATGGCTGCGCCGACGGATTCGACGATTTTGATCACGGGGGAAAGCGGCACCGGTAAGGAGTTGGTGGCGCGGTCGATTCACTACAATTCGTTGCGCGCGGATCAGGCGTTCATTCCGGTCAACTGCGGCGCGTTCACGGAAACGCTGCTCGAATCCGAATTGTTTGGCCACGTGCGGGGCGCGTTTACGAACGCGATCAACAATCACGAAGGCGTCTTCGAACGTTCGGATCGCGGGACATTGTTTTTAGATGAAGTCGGCGAAATGTCTCTGACGACGCAGGTCAAACTTCTGCGCGTGCTTGAAACGCGGACGTTCAAACCGGTCGGTGGCAGCAAAGACATGAAAGTTGATGTGCGGTTCATCACGGCGACAAACAAGAATCTTAGCAGCATGGTCGCCGATGGCCAGTTCCGTGAAGATTTGTTTTACCGATTGAATGTCATTCCGATTGAATTGCCGCCGCTGCGCGAACGGCGAGATGATATCCCACTTTTGGCCGGGCATTTCTTGGCGAGTAGTGCGAAAAAAGCGAACAAGTCGATCAGTGCGATTGATGATGGTGCGGTCGAGAAATTATTGGCGCATTCGTGGCCAGGAAACGTCCGCGAACTTCAGAACACGATTGAACGTGCAGTGGCGTTGGCTCGCGGGGATAGGATTTCGGCGAATGAAATTACGGTGCCCGGGAATAATCAATCGGGAATGTACCATCGCCCGCAGCAGCACCCATCGGGCATGTACCAGCCGCCGCCACCGCAGTTCCGGCCGCAACCACAGCCTCAGCGCTCCACGCAGCCCGTGATGCAAGAATCATTTGCGCGGAGCTACAATGCGAGTCTTGCGGCGGGGCGTGATCCGAATGCGATGCAGCCAGCGGCGTTTGATCCCTATCCGCAGCAGTCTCAGCCGCCGTTTCCGAATCCGGGACAGCATCCGTCAGGCGGGTACCCTCCGACTCAGCAGCCACAGCCGTATTACCAAAGCGGCAGCTACCCACTATTCCAGCCGCAAATGGGCCAGCCGTATGCGCAACCGGGGATGGATCCGAATGCATATCAGCAGGGCTACAATGCGCCCATCGCGACGCCGCTCAGCGTCCCGGCCACTCACACGCATGTGACGCTGCCGCCGGAAGGAATGGACCTTGAAAAGTTCCTACTTGAACAGGAACGGTCGCTGATTATCCAAGCGTTGGAGCGCAGCAATTGGAATCTGACGGAAGCTGCGAAAATTCTTGCGATGACGTTCCGTTCGATTCGGTATCGCGTTGCAAAACTTGCTATCGAACGGCCTGGAAAGGCCATCGATTTTACTGAAGTGTAATGACGCGCCGCCTCTCAACACGCACAAGACATTCATTCAAGAAGGAGCGCATTTTTGCCGGATAATTTGATGAGCAAACGACAATCAGCGACGTCTAGTCGCAGGAAATCGGAGAACGTTTAAGAATGCCGTATTATTCCTGTCGATTCTGGCGTTGTGCTGTGTGGACGCTGATCTGTTTCGTGAGTCTTACTCCTGCCGGATGGGCTGCAACTGATTTGGGCTACGTCTGGAAGCCGAACGATGTTCTGCGCTTTGAATTCATCAAAACCATCAGCATCGAAGAAGACACGGAGGCGGTCGAAGTCTTCAACGACCGGCCGGCAGTGCTGAACGAGAATGTTGCACTGCTGGAATTCAAGCGAGCTGACGGCGAGGTGTCGAGTGGTCGGCGCATACAAGGTGCTCCATTTGAGGTCGCGTCGTGTCGGAAAGGTTCGAAGCTGACGATTACCGGAGTCATCAAAGAAGATTCACACTTTGATAAATGGGTGGAAGTTCGAACCGAGCAGGGTTTGGCCGGGTATATACCGGGGAAAACGAAAGTCCACGATACGCGTTGGTTTTCGTTCAATGCGATTTTGATTGTTGAAATCAAAAACCGCACGGAGACGGGAACGTTCGCTGTATTTCATTTTGACTCGGCTCAAATCACCTTTCCCGAAATGTATGGCTTCTTGGCCACGTCGGACGATCCTGCGGTGATCAAGGACCGCGCAAAAGCTGTTCAGCACGCGTTAGAAGGTGCGATTAAGCTTGCGCGGTGGAACGTAACGCTGACGCCGTCAGGGATCACAAACATCGAAACGCGAGTGCCCAAGGGTCTCGACGATTGGATGAAAGAAACTGAGCATGCTGCGTTCTGGCGCGCGCGCTTTCGTAAATTGTGGGTGGAGTTGGTTGAGAAGAATTTGAATCTCGCAGCGTCTGGAGCGGATCATGATTTATTGATCGCTTTGAGTGGCGAAGCGGCAGCCCCCAAGGGTGAGTTGCAGAAGATTCGACCCTACCGTTCATCACCAGAAGTGGCGGGAGACAAATTCGGCAAAGTAGAGTTGCGCTTCCAACGCCTGCCGCCGCCATTTGCGGGCAAGCCCTTCTCGGTTCCGTTTATTGGACCGCCAGAAGATTTGAAATCACCGGGCATCACGATGACGTTCAAGCTGCCGATCAAAGGCCCTCGAAACGAGAGCGATCCGGCGGGGCCTGCTCCTCAGATCGGTAGTGCCATTTTTGATTCGAAGCTCAATATGTTGGACACATTGAATGAGGCGTATTCGTTCAATACATCATATGCCTGTTCGCCGGATGTGAAAACGACGTACAACTTGGAACAGACGGTGTCGGTGACGTACAGCTTGAAGCGCCTGGCACCGCCTATTTTGGTGCGAGTCGAACAGGCTATTGAAGCACCGATAAATGGCCGATAAAAGTGCGAGTGCCGGGCCGAGCGCGCCCTGGTGTGACGATGAAAGACGTACTATAAAACGAGGATTCGATGAGCGATTCAAAAACAAGCGATCTGATGATTTCAATCTCTGGTGTGCGCGGCATTGTCGGGCAGAGTCTGACGCCTGAACTATTGGTGCGTCTGGGCGAAGCGTTTGGGACGTATATGCAATCCGGACGCGTCGTGGTGGGTCGCGACACGCGCGTCTCCGGCGAAATGGTGAAGTGCGCCGTGTTCAGTGGACTGCTATCGACAGGCTGTGAAATCATTGACGTCGGCGTCGTCGCCACGCCGACAGCCACGCTGATGATCGAGCAACTCAAGGCAAACGGTGGCGTGGTGATTTCAGCGAGCCACAATCCGGTCGAATGGAACGCGTTGAAATTCTTCCGAGCCGATGGCGTGTATTTGAATGCTGATGAAGGCCGCGACTTGCTTAATATTTATTACTCCGGCGATTTTGTGCGCAAGCCCTGGGATGCGTTGAAGACGATTGAAACGACGAGTGAAGCGGAAGCGCATCATGTTGAAAAAGTGCTCTCGATTCTTGATGTGCCGCTGATCAAATCAAAGAAATTCCGCGTGGCGTTGGACTGTTGCAACGGTGCAGGCGTTGGGATTTCATTGCGCATATTGCGTGCGCTGGGCTGCCGGGTTGAGCCGATTCATTGTGTGCCCGACGGATTATTCCCGCACACGCCGGAGCCGAATTTTATCAACTTGCAGGACCTGTGCCGGTTCACACGCGAGAGTGGTTCGGACATTGGATTCGCGACGGATCCGGATGCGGATCGCATCGCCGTGGTGGATGAGAACGGCGAGTTTTTAGGCGAGGAATTGTCTCTGGCGTTGTCGGCTCAATATGTCTTGTCGCGGGCGGAACCGTCATCGCGGCCCGTAGTCATCAACATGTCCACAAGCCGCGTGAGTGAAGACGTGGCACGCGCGGCGGGGCGCGAGGTGATTCGCACGGCGGTGGGAGAAGTCAACGTCGCCGAGAAGATGGAAGAAGTGAATGCGATCATAGGCGGCGAGGGCAACGGCGGCGTGATGGACCCGCGCATTCATTATGCGCGCGATTCGATTGTTGGGATGGGATTGATTCTGGAATCGCTGGCACGAAGTGGGAAGAAGTGCAGCGAAGCGGCTGCGACGTTGCCGAAATACGCGATGTTGAAAACGAAGATCGATTGCCCGTCTGCGAAGAGCCGGGAAGTGATCCGGACGTTGAAGGCGAGCGCTCAAGAAGCTCGGGCGAATATTGAGGACGGCTTGCGTTTGGATTGGGACGACCGCTGGGTGCATTTGCGGGCGAGCAACACGGAACCGGTTATGCGCATCATTGCGGAAGCGCGGACGCCGGAGGCGTCGCAAGCGCTGGTGGATGAATACACAGATCTTGTGAAGCGCGCGTTGGGAAGGTAGGATGTAGGTGGAAGGAGGACAGTAGCAATGGAAGCAACATTGGAATCAGAGATACAGTCGGAGTTGATGACGTTGCCGCCGACCAAGCAGCGTGAAGTACTGGCGTTTGCTCGGTCGTTAAAAGAGAAGAAGGCGATTGGGATGCCGGGGGCGAGTTATTTTCCGATTGTTGAAGATTTCTCGCCTGAAGATCTGGCTGAGATGGACGCGGCAATTTGGGAGGGGTGCGAACGCATCGACGTCGATGGATGGTGATTTCGCACTGGATACAAGTATTGTAATTCAATATTTCAACCGGCATTCCGGTATTTGCAGTTCAATTGAGCAAGCTGCGTGCATAGTCGTGACCAACGTCGTTATTGGCGAACTCTGCTTTGGAGCCTATAAATCGGCAAAAGTCATCGCCAATTTAGCACGAATTGAAAGCTTTAAATCGCGGGTCAAAATTTTGAATTGTGACGCTGAAACGGCAAACATTTACGGCAAGATAAAATCTCTATTGAGTGAAAAGGGCCGACCCATTCCCGACAATGACATATGGATTGCGGCGATGGCCATGCAACACGATTTGACACTTGTGTCACGTGATGCTCATTTCAATGAAGTTGAAGGGCTGAAACTGGTTGTTTGGTAAAGCGGAGACCTCCTTTTTAAATGTGCGGCATTGTGGGTTATTTGGGTTCGCGTAAGGCCACGGATGTGGTCATTGCGGGGCTTCGGAAGTTGGAGTATCGCGGGTACGATTCGGCTGGCGTGGCTTATTTGGAGCCGGTAGCCGGGACTGCGGAGCCACGGTTGGAGGTGGTGCGTGCGTTGGGGCGGGTGGATGCGCTGGCGGCAAAATTAGACGCGCTGGATTCACACGCTCCTGTCGCCATCGGGCACACGCGGTGGGCGACACATGGGCGGCCGAATGAATTGAATGCGCATCCGCATCGGGACGCGTCGGGGCGGATTGCTCTGGTTCACAATGGTATCGTTGAAAATTATGCGGCGCTGCGCACGGAATTGATGGCGGCGGGTTGCGTGTTCGTATCGGAGACGGATACGGAAGTCGCGGCCATGCTTATCGGCAGTTTGTATCGTGGCGATTTGGTCGAAGCGGTGGAACGGGCGATTGTGCGGATTGAAGGGACGTTTGCGTTTGCGGCGATTTCGGTTGATCATCCGAACATGATTGTGGGCGCTCGGCGCGGCTCGCCTTTGGCTGCAGGGATCGGTGCGGATGGCGAGATGTTGCTGGGCAGCGATGCGATTCCGTTGATTGCGTATACACGGCGCGTGGCGTATTTGGATGACGATCAGGTCGTTGTGTTGCAACCGGGGACGTTGACGGTGCGCTTGAAAGGGCGAGTTGTCGAGCCGGTGATTCAAGAGATTACATGGAGCAATGAAGAGACGGAGCGCGGCGGATTCGCGCATTTCATGCTGAAAGAAATTCACGAGCAGCCGGGTGCGTTGCGCAAATTGGCGGTGAATCTGGTTGCGTATCCAGGCGTTGAAGCGGGTGACAATTCGATTGCTCCTGCGTTCAATCTGGAGCGATTGCCGCTGACGAAGATGGAAGCGCATTGCATCAGTCGCATCGTTATTGTCGCGCAAGGCACTGCGTTTCATGCGGGGTTGGTGGCGCGAAATATGATCGAGCGTTGCGCTCGCGTTCCGGTCTACGCGGAATACGGAAGCGATTTTCGGTATCGCGATCCGGTGATTGATCCGAGCGTGCTGGTGATTGCGGTTTCGCAGTCGGGCGAGACGGCTGATACGTTGGGCGCGGTGCGGATGGCGCGTGAGCGCGGATGTCGGACGCTTGCGGTGGTCAACACGGTGGACAGCACGTTGGCTCGTGAAAGCGATGGCGTGATTTATATGGGCGTCGGGCCGGAGATTGGCGTGGCGTCCACGAAGGCGTTCACGGGGCAGATCGCGGCGCTGTATGTGCTCGCGATTCATCTCGGATTGTTGCGCGAAACGATTACACATGCAGATGCTGCGCGGCGTGTGCATGATCTCCTGCAAGTACCCGGGCGCGTCGAAGACGCGTTATCGCGAGCGAGTCGAGTCGAAGAGGTTGCGACGAAATACAAGGATACGACGAATGCGTTGTTCCTGGGACGCGGCACGGGATATCCGCTGGCATTGGAAGGCGCGTTGAAACTCAAAGAAATTTCGTACATTCATGCGGAAGGATATGACGCTGCGGAGATGAAGCACGGGCCGATTGCATTGATTGATGAGAAGATGCCGGTGGTGGTGTTGGCATTGAAGGGACGGCGTTACGACAAGATTGTCAGCAACATTCAGGAAGTGAAAGCGCGGGGTGGGCGGGTGATTGCCATCGCGAGTCATGATGATGTTGAGATCGCAAAAGTCGTCGATGACGTGTTGCCGATTTACGATGATCGGGGCATCATGAATTCGATCGTGTGCGCGGTGCCGTTGCAATTGTTCGCGTATTACATTGCGGTTGCGCGGGGATGCGACGTGGACAAACCGCGCAATCTGGCGAAGAGCGTGACGGTCGAATAAGGCGGGAAAAGAATTTCGTGACAAACGATGGCGCATATGGTATGGTTTAAGGGTATTCTCAAATTCTTCATGTTTGTGGTACGGGATGCCGATAGCAAGTGTATTGGCGGAACAACTGCAACCATGTGTAGTGGGGTGGGTGGAGACTTGCACTATGAATTTATTCTCCGATGAGTCGTCGCTCCGCCCCGAGCGTTTGCTGGAAGTCGTGGGCGTTTGCAAAGACTATTCATCCGGCCCGAATGTAGTTCGCGCGTTGCGCCCCTCAACTCTGACGTTGGATCGCGGAGAATTTGTACTTCTTGAAGGGCCGTCGGGCAGCGGGAAAACGACGCTGTTGCAGGTGATGGGCTTATTGATGAAGCCGACGTCGGGCATCATTCGTATCTGTGGTCAAGACGTGTCGGCGTTGGGCGAAGACAAGTTGCCTGGCCTGCGGCTGAAGCACATCGGGTTCATCTTTCAAACGTTCAATCTCTTCCCCGCGTTGACCGCATTCGATAACGTCAAATTGGTATTAAAGCTCAAAGGCTACGGCTGGGCGGATCGCAACAAGGAAGCGAAATCGTTGTTGGAACGGGTGGGTTTGGGCGAGTGCATGCACCGCAAACCGGGAGCGCTTTCTGGCGGGCAGCGCCAGCGCATTTGTATCGCGCGCGCACTGGCGGGTGACAACGACATTATTCTCGCGGACGAGCCGACAGCGGCGCTGGATACGGCGACAGGCATTTCGATTATTGAATTACTGCGCAACGAAGCGCGTACCGGGCGCAAAGCTGTGTTGGTCGTGACGCATGATCCGCGCTTGGAAAAATATGCAACGCGCGTCGATAAAATGACGGACGGAATTCTGATCGGCGGCACACCATTGCGCACACGATCAATACACCCATTGGATGATGCCGGGATTCATTTTCCACACCATCCAGCACCCCTTGCTGAAGTTGCGGGTGCGGCATATTAGTAGCTGAATGTATGCAGTGTAAAATATTACACTTTTTTCGCGTTTGTTAAAATACTATTCACCTATTTATTCAGAATGAATTGAACCATCGCTTGCTATTTGAAACAATTTTTTGTAAAATTGGAAGAGTGAATGCGGAAAGCGGTACGCCTAATTCTTCTGATGCCCGGCTGGCCGCCGTGATTGTGTCGACGCTTGATCGGTCTTCCAAGCCGCTGTCCTTGAATCAGTTACAGGATGAATTGCGAGGCTCCCATACGCATCTGAAAGATCGAGTACCCGGGGTCATGAAAGATTTACAGGCCTCAGGTCAGGCGTTTGAATGGGTTACTTCGTCACGGGTGGCGTATTGGAATAAGGCGCCATTGATTCAGGTTCGTACTGCAATTTTAGATGCGACTCGAATCGAATCGCTGACCGTTGCCTCTTTAAAAAGCGTTGCGTTCACGGCGTATCCTAGTCTGAGTTCCTCTGAATTTAATACCTTGTTTACGCACTTGATTGACGAGAATTTGATCTTCGAGCAGCCACCGGCTCGGAAGGGTGGGCATGTGCGCTACACGTCGGAGCCGCCTAGTTTGCCGACGCTCGATAGCGTGCTCTTGGAGAAGATGAAGCGGGGACGTTGGTCAGAGCCGAGTTTATTTAAGGCACTTGTGGCAAGCCGATGTGAGACGCGTTACGCCGAAATGAACAGCGCACTTATTCGGCTAGAAAAGATGGGGCGAGTCTTTAAGTATCCGCCGATAAAAAAATCTGCCGGACTGAAGTGGTCGCGACGTGCTCCGAATTTGGCGGCGCAATTTACCACGTTGACGACGATGCTTGAAAAACGGGCGGCGCTCATTCGACTCGGATTTGATGAAGCGTTGGTGGATGCGGCGATACGGTCCAAATTGCCGAGCGGCGTGACGTCGATTGAACTGCCGGATTCGTTGGCTGATCGGCTGCTGCTCACGCTAAAAATCGCGAATCAACCCGTCATGTCGCTGCATTATTTGCGCGTTATGTTCAACGTTTCAAAAGGCGAGTTTGACGCCACGATCATGAATCTGCGGAACGCGAATCGGGTCGAACTGTTTTGTGAGGACCACCCGCTTGTTCAAGGCCGCGACTGGCGGTTTGAGTCGTTGACTGAAACGAGTGACCGGTTCTATCTTGGGATTGCGCTGGTGTAGTAGTGCGCTATCCGGCACTGGCAGGTATCGGGATCTACACAAATTAGTTTTTATTTTCAGCCCCAGAGGATCGTTAGATTCTTTATGTCGCCCCTGTAGGGCTCTAGATAGTCGCGCAAGGATACCCAGGCCTTACGGCCTGGGCTACATTATGCCGCCCCTTCGGGGCTTACAGCACAGACGATTCTTATGGCTCGACGAAAGGTGAGGCTACATTAGAGCACCCCTTCGGGACTAACTGCACACGATGCGGCAGTTAGTCTTTGTGAATTGCTTTTCCATCTGCGGGCTTGCCGGCTTTGGCTTGTTTTTGGTTCAACAACCACGCGACCAAATCGGCGCATTCTGTGGGTGTCAGGAGTTCGCTGAAGTTGCCGGGCATGAAGGAAATGTTCAGCGATGTGCGCTTTGAAATCTCTTTCTTGGGGATTTCATTCAGCTTGCCGGTCGATTCCAACAGCCACAGGGCTTCGTCACTTTCGTCTCGCAGCAGGCCGGTGAAGACCGCGCCTTCTTTCGTTTTGACGTTGATCGGCTGGAAGCCTTCGATGATGACTTTGCTGGGATCGAGGAGCGATTCGGTGATGTTGTTTTTGTCGGCGCGCAAGCCGATGTCGCTGAGGTCCGGGCCGACGGCGGTGCCTTTTTTATCGAGGACGTGGCAGTTGAAGCAGCCGATTTTGGCGGAGAAGAAAAGCTCTTTTCCTTTGACCGGATCGCCGTTCGCCACGAGCGGGACGACTTGATCGATCTGGATGCCTTCGATCTTGCGCTTGAGTGCTTTGACGCCGAGTTTTTTACAGACGGCTTCGGCGACTCGGCGGACTTCGGGGTCGGCGTCGATGGTGGCTTGAGCGGCCAATTCGCCGGCGGCTGTTTTAGAAGGGGCGTCGATGACGACGGAGTTGAGGATGTTGACGACGGCGCGGCGCGGGAGGCTGTCCTGACTGGCGAAGGATGCGGTTAGTGCTTTGAGTTTGTCGGGATTCAATGGCCAGGCGAGTTTCTTCGCATATGAGAGCGCGATGATGGCACCGTCGCGTTGGGCGGGCGTGGCATCGGTCAGGTGCGCGTCGAAGAGCTTGCCGGATGTGCCAGGATGTTTGCTCATACCGTTGATCGCGGCCATGCGGATCGCGGCGTCATCGGAGTTGAGTTCGGCGAACGCGACGGGGACGGAGGACATATCGGCGCAGAGCGCGCTGAGCAGCAGGGCGCGGTCGGCTCCCGTTGCTTTGGCGTGCATCTCTCCGAGTTTGGCGAGCGTTGCAGGTGTGAGTTTTGTGCGGCTCAGGCAGGCCAGCGCGGTGTTGCGGGTGTCGGCGTTGGCGTCGGAGAGCATGTCGATGAGGCTGTCGGCGGGGAGGTTTTTGCCGAGTTTGAGCAGCCACATCCCGGCGATTTTGCGGGTGTCAGCGTCTTTGTCGCGAGCCATGACAAGGACTTCTTCGCTGGTGAGGACGGTCGTTTCAAGCAGCGCGAGCAAGGCGGCTCGGCGGACGCCGCCTCGTTCATCGGTCATGAGTTTTTTCAATTCTTCCGGCGTGCTGAGTTCCTGGAGACCGCGCCATTGAGCGTAGAATGTAGTGCGGTCGGTTTCGGAGGCGATGGCGTCGAGCAGGGCGGGGGACTGGGGCTTGGCGTTGAGGTGCCAGAGGGCTTCGGCGACTTCGAATCGGACGCGCGCTTCGGCGTCTTTGGCGAGTTTCGCTATGGACGGGGCGAGGTCGGTGGCTTTGCGGAATTCGAGGATGCGGATCGCTTGAAGTCGGAGGTTCTGGGACTTTGACGCGAGCAGTGAATCGAAATAGGCGTCGGCTTTTTTGTCGCCGATGTCCATGCGACCGATGGCCCAGACGGACCATGTTTCCTGCGCGGTGTTGAGTTTGCCGGCGTTCAATGCGTCGACGAGTTGATCTTTGACAGCCGCTCCGCGCTTCACGAATTCATCCTGCGCGGCGACACGCCAGACGGGGATTTGGTTGCCCATGTCTTCCATGAGTTCGTCAAAGGTCCAGGCACTGTAGGCCTTGGTACGCTTGGCGGGGAACCAGGTGGATTTGGCGATGAGCGGGTTTTTGTCGTACCAGAATTTGAAGACGCGGCCTTCGTTGATTTTGGCTTTGTCGTCTTTGCCTTTGTGATAGGGCGCGTAGATCGAGCCGTAGGTTGAGCCCCAGCTGATCACGTAGAGCGCGCCGTCGGGGCCGACTTCGACATCGGTCGGCATGAAGAGGGCTGAGCGGCCGGTTTGCTGCGTATGAGCGAATGTTTCGAGTTTGACTTTGCGGTGCGCGCCGTCCCATTCGGGGCGGAAGAAGTAGACTTTTTCGCCGTCTGAATCGCCCATAAAAAATCCGTTGCGATACTGTTCGGGGAATTGAGTTGAGGTGTAGAAAACGGTGCCGACGGCTGAGCCATCCGCAACGGCGAAGAGGGCGGAACTGGGGGCGACGCCGGGGGCGTTGTCGCCGGTCCAGCTCTTGCTCCACGGGTGGCGGTGGCCCATGTTGGCGCCTCGGAAGAAGCCGAAGACGCGGTCGTGTTCGGGGCCGTCGTCGTTGTCGCCGCCGATCCAATTGAATTCGCTGTCGAAGGCGATGTCCCACGGGTTGCGCATGCCGCGCGCGAAGATTTCGAGGTTCGTGCCGTCGGCGTCGCAGCGGAGAATGCCGCCTTCGCTTTCGTCGTTGTAGGGCTTGATGTACTGGACTTTCCATTCGGCTTTCGTGTATTTGCGGAGCGGCTGAATGTCGGGCGCATCGGAGACGACGTGCATGAGATCGCGCCAGGCTTTGGGCGCGTCTTTGGTGCAGGTGTTGTTGCCCTGGGACAAATAGAGTTTGCCGTCGGGGCCGAAGTTGGCTCCGTGGCAGCCGTGCCGCAGCGGGCCGAGACCGGTGAAGACATCGACGAATTCGTCGGCCACGCCGTCGCCGTCGAGATCGCGGACGATGGTGACTTGTGGGGCGTGGATGACCCAGAGGTCGTTGCCTTTCCAAGCCATGGCTTGGATGCAGTTGAAGCCTTCTGCGAAGATCTTGATTTCGAAGTTTTTACCGGTGCCATCTTTGTCGATCAGGACTTTGATTTTGTCTTTCGGCGTTTCCGGAAGGGGCCAGCGAAATTGGGAGCCGCCGCCGAGCATCAGGTTGCCGTTCTTGTCGAAGCACATACAGACTTCGTGCATGAGTTCGGGTTCTTTCGCGAGGAACTCGACTTTGAAGTCGGGGTTGTTGGGAATGGGGAGGGCGGTCAGATCGTATTGGCCATTCCATGCCGCAAAGGTGAGCGCGGCGTGGAGAAGGAGGGTGAGGTAGAGGAGGTGTTTCATGGTCTTTGTGTCCAATATGGATTCATTTTGTAGAGCCGAAAACGGTTCGGCTCTTCTGATGATTGATTTACATGAGCCGAAAAAATTCGGCTCTACTTTTTTTGTCCGAGGGCTTGGGCTTTGAGGGCTAGTTCGCTGGCCAGAAAACAGTGGGTTTGCGACATGGCGGTTTCGGTTCTGTTTTCGATGTCGTTGAGGAATTGACCGATAAAGGGAAGTTGAAAATCGTCGACGGAAATGCGTTGGGTGCCGTTGTGATCGACGAGCAGGAAATGGTTCGCTCCGGGTTTGCCGTCAATGTCGATGTTTTTGCGGAGATCGATGTAGCCGTCGGTTCCGAGGACCATGCAGCGCGTGTCGCCGTAGACGGCGAGTCCGTTGGGGGTGAACCAGTCGACGCGGCAGTAGCCTCGGCCGCCGTTGCCGACGAGCGTGGCTTCGCCGAAGTCTTGCAGGCCGGGCGTCTGCGGGTTGTGATAGTTAGCGACGTGCGCGGCGACGACATCGGCTTGGATCGAGTTCGTAAAATAGAGGAATTGGTCCATCTGATGCGAGGCGAGGTCGCAGAGAATTCCGCCGGTTTGGGGCAGGTCGAAGAACCAGGTCGGACGGAGATGCGCATTCAGGCGGTGCGGTCCGAGGCCGATGGTTTGGATGACTTTGCCGATGGCTCCGGCTCGCGCCATTTCAGCGGCTTTGACGGTGGCTTTGCTTTCGAAGCGCTCGCCATAATAGATGGAGTAGATGCGTTGGGTTTCGGCTTGGACGCGGCGGACTTCGGCGAGTTGTTCGAGTGACGTGACGCCGGCTTTGTCGACGAAATAGTCTTTGCCGTGGCGCATGACTTCGATGCCCAGCGAGGCGCGGTCGCAGGGGACGGCGGCGCTGGCGATCATCTGGATCGTGGGGTCTTCGAGGATCGCGGCTTTCTCGTGTGCGACGGCGTGCGGAAATTGAGCCGTGAATTTCGCGGCGTTGACCGGGTCGGGTTCGCAGAAGGAGACGAGTTCGGCACCGCCTTCGAGGAGGGCTTTGGTCATGTCCAGAATATGGTAGTGATTGACGCCAATCACAGCGAAACGGATCGGTCGTTTCATGCGCACGAGTCCTCGTAAAAAATGGCCAGCCAAATCGTCACGACGTCCGGGTCGGTCCAGTCCACTCGATGGCGTTGGTGGGCTGAAATGGTGATGAAATCGCCGGGCTTTAAATCGACTACACCGCTGTCGAATTGTAATCGTGCGGCACCTTGAAGTAGGAGCACCGATTCGTGTTGGGATTGGTCGTACCAGAAATCGGGCGGCGAGGCATGGCCTTTGGAGAGGATGCGTTCGATGCGCAGATTGTGGGCGGACGCGAGCGTTTCGATGAGTTCCACCGGGAGTTGTGCCGGGAGCTGATCAAACAGGTTGGTGGATGGGATCAACGCGCGGGTCCATTTCAAAGCAAAAGAATCAAGTCCGATAATAGTAAAGTGTAGTCTTAAATCGCCAATTTTTCCACAATAATGCTGCATCTTCCGCTTAAATAAGTAGGGGCGATGAGGTGCGAAAAGTCATTTTCGAAGGAGTACGACTTGCAATGATTCGCGCAAGTTGCTAACGTTTCAAAAGAATTCTGAATTTTAAAATAGGTGAGAAATTTCATGGAACCGTCGGTTAAACCGAATTCGATTCGTTGCGATATGCACCCACCGCTATCGGCGATTATGTATTGCGATGGGTGCAAGACGTTTCTGTGCAGAATCTGTGCTGAAGTCAAGCCGGGTGGACGGGTGTGTGCGACGTGCAAACAGCCGTGCCGGGAGCCGTCGCCGGAGGAATTTTTGAAGCTGGTCACCGAGCGGAAGCGGGATCAGGAAGCGGCGAGCGCGGTGAAGTATTTAGAAGCGAAACAGAAAGAGAACGCCGAGAAAGCGAAGATTGAGCGCGACGCTCGGTTGAAGGCGGAGTTCGCGGCTCGGAAGGCGACGCTGGGTCAAGCGAAGCCGGTGGAGGTGAATGCTGCGCCAATTACGAACACGTCATCGACTGCGCCGTCGTCGAATGGCGGGACGATGTATGATCCGGGTCAGAAAACGCAGACCGTTGAAGTCGAGGACGATCCATTGGCGCATCTGGCAGAACGCTCATATCTAAATGTAATCGACCGCGCGCGCGTGATCATGATGATCGTGTCGATCTGTACGTTGATATTCTCTGTAGCTCAGTACTTCATACTCAATGACGAAGAGCGGGTGTTTCAAAACGAATTAGCCGTACAGCATGAAGAGGACCGACAGAATTTACAGCGACTTATCGCACAGACTAAGGACAAAGTGGACAAGCGAAAGTTGGAGCAAGAACTGAAAGAGGATACTTTTGGAACGATGAAACAAGCCGTCGCGGGAACGGGATTTGCGATTGCGCGCATGTTCATAGGATGCTATGTCGTCGCGGCTATTTTACTGATCATCCTGCGACACACCAGCGAAGACACGCCGCGCGGTTCGACGATTGCTGCGTTCATCATTTTCATGTTGGTAAATCTGTTGGACTTGGCGATCTTTGGTATCGGCAACCGCTATATCTTTGCGCTTCGATGGGCTGCATTGGTTGCGTTGTACAAGGCGATGAACGTCGGCATAGCACTGCACAAAATGCGAGTTGAAAAAGCTGCTGAAAAAGCAGCGGCTATGGCCTCACGGAGATAAGTCGACCGCTAACGGGATGGAACAGTCCAGTTTGTGTTTACCCTAAAAATCTCACCTTCTTTTCGAAGGAAATTTCATTCATGCGCATAGCGGTTCAGTGCACCTGCGGGAAAGTCATGCAGGTCGATACACGATTTGCCGGGACAACGCGGACGTGCATATTTTGCAGGAAGAACTACCGCGTTCCTGGCATGGATGATGCCGCGATGTCAGGCACGATTCTGGACGGCGAACACAACGCAGTCGTGGCGACAATGCACCAACGATCCGAATCACGACCTCAATGGAGCAACCGGTATTGGTGGATGATCCTGACAATGATCCCGCTGATCTGGATGACGTTCAGTCCTGAAGAAACAAACTTCTTGGACCGGATCAAAGAAGCCAAGAAGGACATGACTGAGAAGCAGAAAGCAGTCGTCGACAAATATGAACAGGCCGAAGGGGAAAGTGGCGAGGGTTTGTCCCAGGGCGAAGTGCGAGCGATCATGCACGCTTTGCCGGACCACAAATTGCCCGGGGCGTTGTTGACCTATGACACGACCGGACATTGGATATTTGCGCTGCTCTCGGGTTTTATTTTTCTTTCTCTGACTGTCATGTTGTTTCCGTCGCGAACCACCGAACCACAGAATCTCGGCTATGTGTTTTTGTTCACCGGCACGGCAGGGATTATGCTCCTGCTGATGTTCCAATTCTTGGCGTTTGCACCGATCCCAATTGCGCCAGTGGGTATCTTCATTTTGATCGTGTTTTGCATTAAATTGATCGGATTTTCCTATTTGGCCGCCATGTCGCCGGAGTACGGATTCTTCGCAAGTCTGTTGGGCTTTACGTTTGGCGTCGGGCTGTGCGAAGAGCTGTGTAAAATGCTGCCGGTGTTGTGGCATTATAAACGCAAATCAGCGTTAGACTGGCGCGGAGCCTGCGCATGGGGTCTGGCGTCGGGTATCGGGTTTGGTGTCTCGGAAGGAATTTCATATAGTTCAGATTTCTACAACGGTTTCTTGAGCGGCGACATTTATTGGGTTCGCTTCATGTCGTGTGTCGCGCTACACGCGGTCTGGGCTGCGAGCGCCGGTATCAGCATGTGGAAGAATCAAGATAAATTAAGCGGTGCCGAAACCATTTACGACCTTGCCTTCAACATCATCGCGATCCTGTTTGTGCCAATGCTGCTGCATGGCGCGTACGACACTGTGCTTAAAAAAGACATGGAAATCGCCGCCGTGCTGATCGCGCTGTTAAGTTTCGCGTGGATGGCGTGGACCATTGAAGATGCCAAGAAGCATGAAGTTTCAAAAGACGAACCGCTGCAATAAGTTTGCGCTCAACCCTGTCAGTATTGAAGAGTACAAAAAGGGATGTAAAGCAGCCAACAATCGAAACATGACACGGGACGAAGTTGATAAATTTGAAGAAGATCAGGCCGTTAGAACGAAAGGAATTATTGGAAAGCGTCTATTTTTTTCTGACGCCGAGTGTTATTAAAATGAACGCATGAAGCGATGATGGCTGCACCGTTGAGACGAATGAGACATGAAGATCACCGTTCAATGCCGATGCGGGAAGCGGTTTGCTCAATAGACGAATTATGCGGGAGCTAATCGCAATTGTGTGGCATGCGGGCATTCGTTTCCGGTGCCGAGCATGCATTCCGTCGCGCACTCTATTGTGCTGCAATCAGGTGACGCAGGAAACCAACCCGTTGCGGAAGATCCGGCTTGGCGGTTTTCCAGCTTGCGGTGTGCGTGGATGATGTTGGCGCAGCTGCCGCTGGTCTATTTCACGTTTAATCCTGTGCAGATGAATTTTAACGAACGGCTTAACGTCGCTGTTCAATCCATGTCGGAACAGGACCGGAAGCGGGTTGTCGATTACGTCAAAACAGTCGCATCCAGTGAAGGTGAAATTCCGAAAACTGCACACCCGCATATCTTCGAATTGTTGCCAACGCACCGATTGCCGGGGGCGGTGTTTGGCTACAGATCGTGGGACCACTGGTGGATGGCTGTGGTCTCGCTGGTCCCC
>Ga0194042_1000121_pt1 | contig 23287 bp, 33 predicted proteins | sample JunL4412m_MetaG_FD_148974 | JGI IMG/M metagenome (GOLD analysis project Ga0194042, IMG submission 148974) | Anoxic zone freshwater microbial communities from boreal shield lake in IISD Experimental Lakes Area, Ontario, Canada - Jun2016-L442-12m | ecosystem: Environmental > Aquatic > Freshwater >...
GGCGGGGTGTGCGGGGTAGGACGGGAGAACCTGTAGAGCATGGCCAGCGGCGGACGGACGGCGGACAGACGGAGGCTAGGTGCATCCCTTAGTTGCTCGCCCTCCGTTGCTCCTGTCTAAAACGCAAGTAAATATAACTGGTATTGTCCAGCGCGGGGAATCCCTACTTTCGTTAGGGCTGAGTCTAGGATTCCATAGGCAGGACCGGCCGCGCGTTGTCGCCTGGCTTTGCGGCTGTGCCTTTGGGGGCGGAGGGGAGGCCATAGAAACGTCCGCCGAATTCTAGGACACGGATAAGAGTATTCACGAGCGGAGGCAGTTGCTCGTTGTCAGCTTCCTGAATTGCTTCAACCAGTCTTGTCCTAGCATCGGTCAAAGCTTTGACGCATCTAGCAGGTTCCAACGATGCAAAAAGGCGCACCGTATATTCGCTCTTTTGTGTCCTATACTCTAGCGTCAACGAACTTGAGGCGTCTTCTTCTTCCATTTGAAACCGGTTTTTGTCTAGTTTAATGGACATTTGCAAGCCAAAAATTCGCACGCCCACTTGGTCCAAACGAGTGTGCTGCGCTGACTGGATAAAAAATTAAAGATTTATCTTGTGCTCCAGCGTTGTCACGGGTAACTTCACCTTGTCGCCGATGAACGGCGACGTTTAACAAAAGCATATATGAATATAACAATTTATCCAACCGCTCTTTATTGGGCATCATTTAACCGCTTTGAATTGCGGTTGCCCGGCCAGTGCGTCCTTGACTGCTCGCATAGCGGGCCTTGTGACGCTGACGTTGACCTATGGGTGCCAAAGGTCCGCGTAATCATTGCGTCAGATGCGTTTCCGAATCAACCGACACCTGATGCAATCCGGGAGGAGTTGTCAGAATTTGGCGCATGGGGGGAGAAGGAACTGGAAGACGACAACGCCAACTTAGCCCGTATCGTCTGGATTGCCGCCGGGAACATCGCGGACGAAGAAAATCCGGATTGCTCCGCGCCGGTGAAAGGAGGTGCTATGTGAACATAACCCTAGAAAGCAACCCAGCGAAATTAGTGAACCTTAAAACGCCAAGCGGTCTGAGTTTCGCCCCGTCCGTAAAGGCAATGGTTTCTTCGCTTTTCAACCCGTGCGGAACGGAATCTGGTTTTTACCGGGTGAAAGCGGGCGGCATTCTGTTTTTCCGTGGCAATGGTGAACCTTGGTTTTTCTATGTCGCCAACCGTCACGGCGAATTTTTCCCGGTTAGTTGCGCAAAGCAGTCGGACGGTCGGACGGTTTACTTCCATGCCCTGTCGTCAAACGACGATGAACTTACCGGCTTTGGGTCAATGGGAATGAACGCAACTGAAGATTTTATTAAGGAACAAGTGGCGAAACTCCGTTGACTCCCCGCCCGCTTGCCCGGTGAAAGCTTGGCAAGGTGGCGGTGAATTAGCACCGATTAACGCAGTGACCTTGTTATGCAAAAACTACTCAACAACTTGTTAAACGGAAACATCACAGATGCCAAACGGCAAGCCAAGCGATTCAGCAACCACGCCATTCGAGCCGCGCTCGTAGAACTGGGTGGCTACTCATTGAACAAAGCCACACTAACTGCGGATTGGCTGAAGGGCCGCGATTGTTGGCAGGCGGCGTGCGATGTCGCATAACAGAATACACCGACATGCAAACACAACACACACAAGGGCCTTGGGTAGCCTTGGCCCCATATTCTAACAGACAGGCAACGCCTATCGGTTACAAATGCGACGAGACCGCGAGCTATATCATAGCAGAATCGAACGGTCACAACCACGAAGCCAACGCCCGTCTAATAGCCGCCGCGCCTGATTTGCTGGCGATACTGCGGGAGTTTTGTATCCAAAGGGATGCCGGTATCGTTCCGCATGACGACTCGCTCTATTCGTTATCCCGTGCGGCCATCGCCAAAGCTAAAGGCATTGTGTGAACACGTTCACCTGCTCAGGATTTCAAAGCGTCAAAGCCGAAACCGTAACCGCGGCCGCCGAAATCTTCGCCAACCGGGCCGCGAAACGGAAATACGGACGCAGTGGATACTGCCGCACCTGCACTATGGGATCGTATGCGGAAAACGGCAACCTTGCGGAATTCTCCGCGTTTATCGGATACAAAACGGGACCAAGCGAAACCAGCGGCAACAACATCAGCTTCACCGTGTATAAAAAATAAATTCTTTTTCCCTTGCCTTACCGTGTAACCCCAAGCAACATCTCATTGCAATGAACGCATACAACACCAACGAAAAAGTGAAGCTTATCAACAATACCCATTTTGACACTCGCACCATCGCGGGGGCTGATGCGGCGATTCTTGAAGCCATTGAAACTGGCGCGAAGCTTCACGAAGCCTTTGACGATGTTTTTGTCTTGGAGGTTTTCACCCGTCCGTCTGGCTCGAAATACGGCGTCCTTAACTTCGCCTAATCCCCCTAGACCACCATTACACCATGAAACAAAACAAAACCGATTGGTCCGCCCTTGACCGGGCCGAAAAAAACCTTGCAACGATTCGCGCCACCCTTGACCGGCTGGCATCGGAGAACCAACGGCACAAGCTCGCCCTTGACCGGGTAGCGGTGCGCGTGGTTTCGCCGTGGTCCCGTCTGTGGCTCTGCCGTTGGTTTTAATCCCTCTTGCAATATGACACGCCTTGAATTTTACGCTCTCTGCACAGAGCTTACCATTTACCCGTTGATTGCCTTGGAAAACGAGGAAGTAACGGCAGCCCTGAAACGGCGCGCCTCTCGGGATGAGGTTCGTCAAATCCTAACGGAGCAATTCTAACCAATCCCCCGCCTTGAGTCCGGGGCAACTCGGATTCATGGCGTGCGATAAACGCACGCGATTAAACACACAAAACACTATGAACATAAACGGACTGTCAGTCTATCCCTCACATATGCAGGCGCAGCATTGCACGCCGCTTGCCATGTTGAAAAATCACGTCACTGGCGCAATTGAACGCGGGGAAGCCGTGGCAATCGTCGCCAAGCCGGTTGCCGACAAAAACGACATCGTTTCCGCCCTTCGCGCATTCATCCGCCAACGTCCGGGACTTGAGTTTCGGAACTATTGCAGCAGCTACGACGACAAGGCGGGCCGATCTGCTTACTTCAAGGAGCTTCGCAGGATCACCAAGACGCTGCACGAAGCTAAGACGTTGCTCGTCGCCGTTGAATCTGAACAAGGCATAACGGGCCAGGCATTGGCTGATGCGTTCTCCGCTTATTCTGGCCGTTTGTCTTGGAACGGCACGCGGCTTGACTACGTGATCGGGCAATACTGGCCGACAGAATACCGTTCCGCCGTTTGCGCGGTTCTGGCTCAGGCGTTGTGGAATCACAAGCGGGACACGTTAAGCATCTACGAAACGGAAGCCTGCCCGGATCACGCGCCAGGCGTTAAGAATGTCGGCGAGGCTGTGCGGAAATACTTCCGCGAACGTTTCGGGCGGGGGATTCAATCGCGTTGGTTTAATTGATTCCGCCGTCCTGCCGCCTCGGAAAACCGGGACGGCATGGCGGGGAATCAACCCCGGAGGCGGGCATTGTGTCCGCCGGTTAATGTAAAAAATGTTATGATCACTATGTCCTACACTATCAAAAAACTTGAGGCGCACGTTGTCGCCGAATGTCAACCCGTTGACCGTGAATCGTTGTTCGATTCCATGCTTGACGAATGCCATTCATTCGCATCTGTCGGCGGCCCGTTCAAATTTATGTCGCCGTCGTCGGTGCTTAAATCCGAAGACCCTACGGCCTACCGTTGCGGGGTCAACGATTGGGCGGACGGCGAGGACTTCGTTGAGGTTGACGGGGAGACATACAACGGGCCAGACGTTGAGGCTGCGCGGGAAGAATTCGTTGCGGAGCTTGAAACGGATTTGAGCACACTGGAAAAGGACCAGGAGGAAAACGCGGACGCGGAAGAATCATCCGACGCGGACGAAGGCGACGGAATCCAGAAACAGATTGACGACCTCAAGGCACAGATTGAAGAAGCGCGGGACCACTCTTTTTGATAACATGAAAAACCACCCCTACTCCCTCGTTTACGTTTCAAACGGTCAACATCGGAGCATCTCTTTCCGAACGAAGCAGGCAGCCATTGCAACCGCTCAGACCATGAGCACGCCCGCGCCAGGTTCTCCCGCGTGGACTTCATGGGAGTTTCTAAAACGCGACCAGCTTGGCGCGCTAACATCCACCCTGCCGAACTGCGAATATCGTGACTATCTCGTCGGCGTCGTCGCCGAGGCACAACGGCTCGGAGGTGTCGCGTGAGGGTGCCCAAAGTTTTGCTGCTCGGCGGCACGGGCTATGTCGGCGAGGCGTTCGCGCGCGAACTGTCGCGGCGCGGCTGGGACTCGCGGGTGCTGCGTCGCGCCGACGTGGACTACACACGCTTCGACCGGCTGATCTCGGTGCTGCGCGAAACCCGCTTGGATTTTGTCATCAATTGCGCCGGCTACACCGGCAAACCCAATGTGGACGCCTGCGAATCCGCCCCGTCCGAAACGCTGGTCGGCAACTCGCTGCTGCCGCAGACCGTCGCCCACGCATGTCACGCGGCGGGTGTCGCGTGGGGGCACGTCTCGTCCGGCTGCATCTACAATGGCGCGAAGATCGCCGAGGGCGGCGGCGTCCGCATCGAACCCGACCTGACCACTCCGGTGTTCCGCTCACGGATGGAGAGCGACCGGTCCGCGATTCGTGGCTTCACTGAGACGGACGAACCGAACTTCTCCTTCCGCCAGGGCCCGTGCAGTTTTTACAGCGGCACCAAGGCGCTCGGCGAAGAGGCGTTGCGCGGCCTCGACGGCTACCTCTGGCGACTGCGCATCCCGTTTGACGAGGTGGACAACGCGCGCAACTACATCAGCAAGGTCCAGCGCTACGCCAAGGTTTACGACAACGTAAACTCGATCTCACACCGCACGGACTTCGTGCGTGCCTGCCTCGACCTCTGGGAGCGCCGCGCGCCCACGGGCATCTACAACGTGGTGAACCCCGGCTACGTTTCTACGCGCGAAGTCGTCGCCGCGATCCAGCGCGTGCTGAAGCCGGATCGAAAGTTCGAGTTCTGGGCCGACGACGCGGAGTTTTACCGCGTCGCCGCGAAGACCCCGCGCTCCAACTGCATCCTCGACACCGCCAAGCTGATCGCCACTGGCGTGAAGATCCGCCCGATGGACGAGGCGCTCGAAGACTCGTTGCGGAACTGGCAGCCGGAGGCACAAATTGCTATTAACACCAAACCACATGACACCCGTGAATAAAACACCCCTCGCATCATCCGTTGGCATGGATAAACACCCCGACGACCCAGGCATTAACTTCGACCCGTTGCCGATGCGTTGGCAGGGCAGGCTAGTCGTCTGGTCCGGTATGGTCGGCATGGCGGTAATCCTCTCCATCGTCCTTGTGCTGGTGATCCGATGGTTTCCAAAATGCTCCACTGTTGGCCTTAGTGCGGCCATACTTGCGGTTTTCTATCGCATGGTCTGGCTGACGGAGGGCAAACGATGAGCGCGCACAGTGCTGGCAAGCTGATTAAGCGCGCCAAGAAATGGGTTGACCCCTTGCGCGTGCGCGGAGCGATTACCGAAATCAAGAACTGCGCGCGGTTGTCAGAACCGGATGACCGCCCGAAGATTAAGGGGCGACGGTTCGCTTATGGGAAGGGGGGAGAATGAAAAAGCTCCGTGTTTTAGCTGCTTGTGAATACAGCGGTCGTGTTCGTGATGCGTTCGCGGCACTCGGACATGATGCTTGGTCGTGTGACTTGCTGCCGTCTGAAACTCCAGGGCAACACTACCAGGGCAACACTACCAGGGCAACACTACCAGGGCAACACTACCAGGGTGACGTTCGAGAACTCTTGGCTAAACCTTGGGACATAATCATCGCGTTCCCGCCCTGCACTTATTTGTGTTCGTCCGGCATGCACTGGACGACGCGCGGCCTGCGTGACCCGAAGCTGACCGAAGATTCGCTTGAATTTGTTCGTTGCATTCTTGGGGCCAACTGCAAACACATCGCGCTAGAAAATCCGGTTGGCGCAATCTCAACCCGAATCAGGAAACCCGATCAGATAGTTCAGCCTCATTGGTTCGGCGACAACGCCAGCAAGACCACATGCTTATGGACAAAAAACCTACCCCTGCTCGTTCCTACAAATCCATTGCCGTTGCCGCCAAGCGGGCGATGGGAAAACCAGACTCCGAGCGGACAAAACAAATTGGGGCCAAGCGCGGACAGGTGGAAGCTAAGATCAGCCACCTACCCAGGATTGGCAAAAGCGATGGCCGCACAGTGGAGCGCGTTCGTATTGTCTTCGCCTCCGACTGCCAGCCCTGCCCCGATTGCGGAGAACCTTTTTGCGTGGTCTGCCAACAGCACTACGCCGACTGCCAATGTCCAGGTCCAGGAAACGCCGAAGAACTCGGATACAACATTGTCGAAGAAAACGGCGTCCTCTACGGAGTTCGTGGACGTTACGCCTGATGCAGCAACCCTGATGTTCCTACTAACTAAAACACGATAACCTTATGAAATGCGACTGCAAAACATGCGACGGAACCGGGCACATCGAATGCGATGAGTGCAACGGCGACGGTTCTATAAAAGTCACCATCGAAACCCTTGTGCTTCGTAAAGGCATGAAGAACGAAGATGAATTGAGAGAGTTGAAAAACGACTTCCACCGAGTAACGCGACAAGCGGAAGCACTTACCAAGATGCAACCTGAAAGAGCTTCATCCTACCAAGCACAACTCAAAGCCTGCTTGTCCGCCATCGAAGCGGAGTCAGAAAAACTGATGAAGTGACATGAAAACGCACCCCCTAACCCTCTGGAAAATCGTCCTGCTAACCCATCGCGGATGGACGTGGACAGTCAACGGACTGCGTTCCCCGCGCGGAACCCAGTGGCAAATACGCCAGCAAAACCGTATTTTTTACGCTCAAATAAAATAACCTTTGACAACCTGTAACTTTGAACAACACTAACGCCGTGACCTTTACTGAACACTTCGCACAGACAATCCGCCGCTGGCGGTTAGCGCAAAAGCCGATCATGCTCCAAAAGGATGCCGCTGATTTCGTGGGTGTCACCCGCAACCGATGGTGCCTTTGGGAGAATGGACGAACGCCGTCCAAGGAATCTGAATTCATGGTTCGGACCAAGATAGCCGCTCTGGCAACGCCGACCACCCAGCCAAAAATCTCCACCCAGCCAAAAATCTCCACCCAGCCAAAAATCTCCACCCGTGCCGGAACGGAATCCAATCCGACCGCCTGCATCTCCGCAGCCTCGCAACCACCAACTAAGCGCAAATAAGTAGCAACTGACATAACAAGAGGAATCATAAGAAGGTTGTGGCGGATTCGGCACGGGACTCTTTTAACATTCACTAACTTCAAAACATGAGCAACGAACTGACAGTATCAAACGCAAAACAGCTTGGGGATTACCTGGGCAAATCACGGACGGCAATCGTCAACGCCCTCCCTTCGCACCTGAAGGCCGACCGCATGATCCGGCTGGCGCAAACGTGTTACAGCACCAACGCGGAACTCAAGAAATGCACTCCGCAAAGCATTCTTTCATCGCTGGTCGTCGCCGCGCAGATTGGCCTTGAGCCAGGCGTAGCAGGGCAGTGCTACCTGATTCCCTACAAAGGAACCTGCACGATGGTTCCGGGATGGCAAGGGCTTGTCGGGCTGCTAAATAACACGGGACGCGCGACGGCATGGACCGGGGCGGTGTTTGAAGGTGACGTGTGGGAATTTGAGTTGGGCAGCCGTCCGAAGTGCCGACATCTTCCGGGACCGAACTATGGAGACCCCGATTCGCTGACGTGGGTTTATGCCTGCGGCAAGGTCAACGGTTCGGAACAAGAAGTAATCGAAGCTTGGCCGGTGTCGCGCGTGATTAAACACCGGGACCGCTACAACAAGGTTGGGCAACGGCACTATTCGTATGCCAACTTTGAGATGTATGCCCGCAAGGTGGTGTTGCTCCAGGTTCTCAAGTATATGCCGCGCAGCATTGAGTTGAACAACGCCATTGTCGCGGCTGATGCGGCGGAAATCGGGCATACCACGATGGTTGACAACGGCGTGGTAATCGAAATGGAGACGGGAGACGGGCCGGTAACAGATGCGCCGTCGTTTCAGGCGGCTCCGGTGACTACGGCAACTGCATCGAAATCAAAACCTGACACGGACATTACGAAGACCGTGATTCGGTTGTTGGCATCGGCCAAGCCACCAATCCAGGTTGAAACGTTCCTCGGTTGGTGGCGCACAGTTGGCGGACCTGAATCCACGTCGAACGCGAAAACCATCGACGAAATTGCGTCCATTTCCATCCACTCGCTTGAGTTAATGGTTGGCGATTGGGAAAACGCGGTGAAGTCGATAAGGGGGTGAGGGTTAGGCGTTGCGCGAATCAATCCCCGATTACTGAACAACCCAAAAACATAACACATGAATATCTTGAACAAACAATGCAAGGCACTGGCTCCCACCTTCGGAAACGCCGCTGCTTCTATCCCGAAACGCGAAAAATTCTCTTGGTCGGAACCGTGCTCCACCGGGACGTTCCTTATGATCAAGAAAGACGACCTAAACATAGATGGATCGTATCAGCGGGAAGAAGTCTCGAAATCAAAGGTGATGGAAATCGCCCGTGATTGGGACTGGAAGCTGTTCGGCACCCTGTCGGTGATCATGCGAAAGGATGGCACATTCTGGGTGTATGACGGTGGCCACCGTTGCCGTGGCTCATTCCTCCGCGATGACATTACGGAACTCCCATGCATGGTCTTCGAGGTCGAAGACGAAAAGACCGAGGCGAAAGCCTTTATCGGCACCAACACCATGAAGAGTGTGGTGTCGGCGTATCACAAACACCGAGCAGCGGTAAAGACAGGCGAACCCATCGCCGTGGCCGCTCAATCCATCCTCGACAAGCATGGATACTTCCCGACCAAAAGTTCGTCCAATAAATACGGTTTCTCGGCCATAAATACCCTGCAATCTCAGGTCAATGAAGACCGCGTGCTGGCGGAAAAGGTGTTCTCTGCGTGCGCTAGCATCGCGCAAGATGGCGAACCCATATCCGGCGAAGTGCTGGATGCTGTCTTCACCTGCCAGAAGAAACTGGAAGGCAAAGCGGACATTCTCACCAATGGGCATCTGGAACGCATGAAGCGTGAAACGCTTCCGGGAATTGAATCGGCAATCCGCAGGGAAAAGCACATTGTCGGAAAGGGAGGTGTGACGGTCTCTGCGAAGGCACTGCTGGACGTGCTGAACAAGGGAAAGCAACGCCGTCTTACATTCACCTAACAATCATTAGACACATTTGGTGTGTAATATCAACCATGACCACTAACTTCAAAACATGAGCAACGAACTGACAGTATCAAACGCAAAACAGCTTGGGGTGAGGGTATGAGTCATGAACGAGCAGACGGGAAGTTCCACGAAATGTGTGACGGCGAATATATTCTTCAAGTAGAACCAAGAATAGAAACAGTGGACACATTTCCGATGGGGCCAATTAAGTTATTGGTTGGGAATTTTAAGTGCAATAAATGCCAAGGTGTCTTAACCGGACTTGTAACAGATAAAGGGGTGAGGGCAACACTATGATTCCGAACGGTCAACGATTTATGAAAACAAATATATGAACACAGACACATCGAACGCAGAACAGCGGGATCGGGTTAGGTGCAGCGCCTTATTAGGCGATGGGATTTCAAATCTGGTAAAGATGACAGAATGGCAGAAGGATTTAGGATTATCGTCCGTAACTATGTGGAGATGGCGGAATGCTGGAATGTTCTCGGTGGTGGACATAAATGGAAATAAATATGTGACTAAGGATGAAATAAGAGCCTTTGAGTCGCGGGCTATAAATGGTGACTACGCTGAAGATAGTAACTTTCGTAAAAACCCATGACCACCGACTTCAAAACCCTTATCGGCGTCCACGAAGGAATGCCAGCGGAGCAATATCACGCTTTGCCGGGTGCATCCGCGTCAATACTTCGGACGCTGTGGCAAGGCACTCCCGCTCATTTGCGGCTATATCTGGACAAGCGCGAGGAACCGTCACCCGCGATGATTGCCGGGACGCTAGCACATCACTACGCGCTGGAACCGTTCGCGGAACCTCCGAAGATTCTGAAGAAACCGGAAACCTACACGGACGAGAACGGAAATCAGAAGCCGTGGCACGGGGCGTCAAAGGTTTGCAAGACATGGGAGCAAATGAAGAAGGATCAGGGTTTCCAAGTGCTATCATCCACTGACTTCGACAACGCCGTGAACGCGGCCAAGGCATTATCGGACCATCCGATTACCGGCCCGGTTCTGCGGGACTGCAAAACAGAACTGTCGCTTCTAACTTGGGACCAGACCAACGACGTTGGCGTTCGTTGCCGCATGGACATCATCCCTTCGCAACGGTTTGATTTCTTGGCCGATTGCAAATTTACTAACTCCGTGGACGACCACCACTTCCCGCGTCACGCATACGACATGGGCTATCACATCCAAGCTGCGCTATATCTGTTCGTTTGGAATGCGCTTTGCGGAAGCGATGACAGAAAGCAGGGGTTCAAATTCTTTACCGTGGAATCGAAACCGCCGCATGACGTGAAGGTGTTCACGTGCTCAGACGAATTCATTGCGAAAGGTTGGGAGGAAGTTTGTCAACTTCTGCCAGTCTTTGCCAAGTGCTCGCGCGAAAACTCATGGCCTGGTTCGCCCGCGACCGAGGTTGTATGCACGGTGCCGAAGTGGGTGTGACGACAAGCTGAATGCTATGATTGAAACCAAGACGCCAACGACGTAGAAATGCCGAACGTAAAGCTGAACGACTGACATGAGCGCGCCAACGACATCCGATTGCAACCACGCGCCCCATCCGGGTTCGCTGCACTGACTGGTTAGACGACGATTATGATTACAAGCTCTGGAGCAATGTGTGACGTGTGCGGGAAATACATCCTGCCACTGAATCCCGATGAACTCGTGAATGCGTTCGGCGTGGCTCAAATGCCGGGCAAGGAACTGCACTGCGACAATGCGTGCAAGCAGGCCATCATGGACTGCGGCGGCGACTGGCAAAAGCTACCCGATGGCCCACTCCGAAAGGCATACGATGAAGCTGCGGCCAAGTCGTCTAACGCTCCGGGTGAGCCACCGTCGCGAGAAAAAGAATAACGCTATGACTACTCCAAAAACATCCGAACCACTGACGCTCGCGCCGGTTGCGCTCCAGCCGGTGGTTAGGACTCGGTGGAAGAATTATGCCGTGTGGAGGCAAGCCTGCCCGCACAACGTGTGCCCCGGCGACTGGGTGCTAACTGGGCATAAACTCAAAGCACTTTCGGACAAAGACGCACAATCACGACTCAAGCGCGTATTTGAAGGCTGCGGATTCTCGTCAATGAGACTCGTCGCAATGCCGGAGGGCGAGAGTCCTAACGAGAAAGATGAGCCATGACGCCCACCGCGAGCAACCCATCCACCGAGACGCAACAGGCGTCATTGGCTCCAGCGCCTGGTTCGGCGGCATCGGACACGCCAGAAACAGAGCACGCCCTTCATGGCGTCTGGTATCGAGGAGACCACGGGAGCGCAATCCCGGCACTGTGCCGACGATTTGAACGTGAGCGCGACCAACTCCGCGCCGAGAACAAAAAGCTGCGTGATGTGGCTGAACGGCTTGCAATACACGCCCACAATCACGGCCTAAATCCAGACGCATCACAGCGGAACATTTGCGGTCGATGCTGTGCGATTCGTGACTACAACCAACTCCCTCACGTCAAGGAAAGGCACAAAGAATGACCACCACCGAACACCTCCATCAACTTAGCACCCACACCTTCGACATCGGCACGCGCGTAAGGAAAAAGTCCGGCTCCGAATGGGAGGGCTTTGTGTGTGGTTACTACTCCACAAGCCTCACTCCTAATGGCGTCTGCGTCGAGTCGTCCACACACAAAGGCAGCGTTCAAATCTATCCGGCGAAGGCGTTGGAGATTGTTAAGTAACAATTGTATGAACACCACCGAACACCTCGAAAAGATCAAGTCCAAGTGCATTGCAAACCTCGCGCTCGCGGAGAAGCGGACGCAGGGAACGTGGGAATGGAAAGCTGGAAAGGAAATGGAATACTATCCGTATATTGATCTCATGTGCGGTTACAAGGTTGTGCTCGGGCCGCGCCATGATGGAAACTTCCGTAGCCAACTCATCAGCACGCCGTCAGACCGAACCTACATCGCCGCCTGTGCCGGTGCCGCCGAAGCGGGCTGGAAGTCCACAATCTCCGCCATTGAAACAGCGCAACTGCTAGAGTCTGTGAATAGCGACATCACCAACGCCATTGTGGATGCCATTATTGCCTCATGGCCGGAGTCAACTTTAGCCATCGTGTGATGGCAACCGTCCATAATCCGTTATACTATTGGTCGTAGAACTGGCGGGTTTTGGGCGGGTTAAATTTGAAACACCAAACAAAACACAAACATGAGCAATAAACATCCATTAGAAACAGCACTTGAAGAACTGATCGAAGCCAAGAACCTGCAAGGCCGCGCCCCGGTTGAATTCTGGAAACGCGCGGCAGCCAGTTTGGAAGCTTACAAAGCCAACCCGCCAACCGAATCCGTTCAAGTTGAATCCAACACCGATGAGTTGAACGACCTCCGCAACATGCGGGTTGCCGTGGAACGCGCCTTGCGGTGGGCACCACCTGAACCGCCCCAACGCCCCAGCATGGCTTCTGCCGTGGCTCAGGCGGTGGTGCAGTCATTTGAGGCGCAAGGACTCCCCCCTGGCCTTGTTCGCGCACAACAGGTCAGTGCTCCGCGCATGGTGCAGGCGCAGGCGGTTGTTCAATGATAATCGGCGCGTCAGGAATCCAAACCTGGCGCGCTTTGATTAGGGGACTTCGGAAACGGCTTTCGCAAGTTCCATGGCCTGCGGTTCCGTCAGTTTTGAAAACGGTGTGGCCGCAATCTTTCTGAGCGAATTGTTGTTGAGAATCTTACCGGCAATTTCAAGTTTCAGACGGGGAATGGCAAGATTGACACGCAAAAACGCAAGTCTTCCGGCCTGTGGAACATTTGCCGCCTCTGCTGCATTGATTCCATCGCTTCCCAACATGGACAGCATGGACTCTTTTGCCGTTGGACCGGTTCCTTTCAAAAGTTGCGCCGCTTCAATCAGGTCTTTTGTCTTTGTCGGTCCAAGTATTTTGCTGGCGATTTCACCCCTGCGTTTTTCCGTAAGCAGGTTCAACAACTCGTCAGGGTCGATAACTTTTCCACCCAGCTTGGTTGATTTTCTGGCATCGTTTATCAACGACTCCAAATATGTTTCCTGAAGCCGTGATGCCAGTTGCGGGTCTTGGCGATGAATGGAGTCCATCATCTGACCAACTAAGTCCGGGGAATAACCACCCGATCCGCCCGAAGGCTTCATGCCGGGTCCAACCTTGAAATCACCACCGATGATTTTGTTAATCAGCGTGTGCGGGTCGCGTTCGGCGGATGTCGTCTTTCCGCCCATCACATCGGCGTAAATCTGATTTGAAAGAGCCTTTTCCCTTAGTGAGTTTGCTGAAATTGCATTGGCGGCTGATCTTGCTATTTCGGGACGCGACACAGGTTCAAGCAAGTCCGCTATCTCGCTTGGATTTGCCTGAAGCGATTTCAAAGCATCTGCGGGCGACAGTTTACCGGCAGACTCAATCAACGCCTGACGTTTTGCCAGATTAACCACGTTGTCGTAGTTGGGAAACATGGACCCAAATTCTTTGGGCGCATTGGATTTGAATTCGTCCAACCGTTTAACCACCTGTCCCAAATTGTATTTTCCAGAGACAGGATTGAAGGCGTCTTCATGTATCTCCTGGGCCAAACCACGGCGGACGGATTCCAAAACTTTGGGGTAATCATCACCGGAAATCTGCTTCAACCGATCAAAGTTCGATTGTGCGTTTCCACCTGTCAGTTGGGAGTAAACCTCGGAAGGCTGAGTTCCCTTTGCAACCCCAACATCACGGCTCAAACTTTGAACGAACGGGTCTTTGTAGGAATCCGCAGTTTCAGCATAAAGCTTGTTGGCCGCTTGAAGCCGGTTTTTAAGGCCGGTGGTTGGCAGGCTGGAAACAATACGGTCAATGTCCTTGGTCAGCGCAGAGACCAGTTTCCATTTATCCCGCTCTGGAATTCCAACCATTCTGGCCGGGTCATTTACGGAATCACGAACCAAGGTCCGATACCTGAGCAAGTCTTCCAAACTTTGATCTGTGTCTGCAAAACGCTTTATCTGTCCAACCTCTCTCTGAATTGCGCCAAGAGTTGCCGGAATCGGAGCCACGGATTCAGTGGAAATCGCCTCCCCTTTGGGTCCGACGATTTTGTTTTCGTTTACAACTGTTTCTTTCAGGGCTTGCGATTCAAGTTCTTTGGCAATCTGCGAAGTGAACGTGGCTTTACCCTTCACCTTGACGAACGGATGGTCACGAAACTCATCGTATGCTTTTGTCACCGCTGCATCTCGCCGTTCCAAGCCTTCACCGGCAAGAGTTTTGACCGCATCACCCGCACTGTGCCGGTCGGTTCCGGGTCCAATAAGCGAGGCACCACGGGCAGAAGTCGCCACGCCTGAAGCTTCAAGGTGGTCGGCTATTTCCTTTGAAAACATATCAATCGCAGCGTTGGCATTGGCATCAATTGGAGCCAACTGGCTTTTGAGCAAGTCACGGGTGGCGGTGGCTATCTGTGAAGGGGACGCACCGGGCGGGGCTATCTTGGTGGCCGCGTAAATTACCGCCTGCCTTGCGCCATCCATCTCTTGTGGCGAAACGCTTCCAGAAACAGGATTCTTGAGTTCTTGAACGTATTTTCCAACGGCATCGCCTTGCGTTGTGGGCAAATCTACTCCATATACCAATTTGACGACTTCAAGGGCTTTACGGCGTCCGGCAGATTCCACCGGTTCAACCAAGGGCTTAATCAAACCGCCAATCGCACCCCTCATTCCAGATGAAATCCGCGACCCCGCTGCTTCCTGGGCAATGGCTGATGCAATTCCGCCACCAACAGCATTGGCGGCTTTTCCGATGATGGGAGCCGCAACCGCATTTGCCACTGCACCACCGGCTATATTGCGACCCAATTCGGCGGGGTTGGCGCGGCCTTCCAAAGCTTGTTCGGTTGCATTCTGCGCTCCGGTAAATGTGCCACCGGCCAATGCGCTACGACCAATATATCCAGCCAATGATTTTGCACCGCCAATGGCATATTTTGCGGGCAATGCTTCGGAGGCAAGCGCACCGGCAACGTAAGGGGCCGCCATCCTTCCAACTTTCTCGTTGGATTTTACATCTTCTTCAGTTGTTGGAACAGGCAAAGCCAATCCTGCCGGTGAAAGATTCTGAGGCGATGCTGCCGACATGGTTTCCAGAAACGTTCTCTCCCTGCGCGGCTTGCTTGCCGCAATCTCGCCCTGTCCCTCACGTCGGCGCAGTTCGCCTACACCGGGTTTCGATTCTTCGGTTTTTACGCCGTGCATTCCAACAGCTTTGAGCACGTCTTCATGCGAAAGCTCTTTCTCGCTTTCAATGTTATACGTTTCCCCATTCTGCCCACTGACTTGGTAGGTAGGCATTATTTTACCCTTTTCACGGTTACTTTTTGACCGCCAATATCGTAGGTTGACGCTTCGTTTTTGGCATCGCCGGGAGGATACGCATCGGAAGCGGGAACTCCGATATTCTTGGCCGTCTTGTCGTAAAGGGACTTCATGGTGACGTATCGGTCGCGAATCTTTGGGTTGTTCTGAATTCCCAAGTCTTCGATTTCTTTCAGCTTCTCGCCAAGCTGTTCCAGTTGGTTCACCCGGAAACTCTTGAACCGGTTTCTGAAATCTGAATCGTTTGGATTGCCAATCTGTTCAAGGATTGCGTCCTTTTCATTCTGAGTCAGGGTTTTGCCGCCAAATGTAAATGCGCGACCTGTGGCAAGTGTCTGATATTCTTGCAGCAATTCCCGCTCTTTCGGATACGCTCCGGTCGCCTTGCCTGCCAGATTCTTTGCGCGCGTTTCGATGGGGCCAAAATCACCTTCGTAACCCTTCAGCTTTTCCTCAAGCTTTTCGGTTCCACGAAGCGTGTTTTCCAACAGTCCAAAATCCTTGACCTGTTCTTTGGACAGGTCCGGGAATTTTCCACCGTTGGAAACAATTTGTGAACGCACTTCCGCTTTCTTGTCCTCTGGCAAAGACGCAAGGTTTTTATCCGAACTGATTATTTTGTCCGCCTGCCGTTCAGCCGCAGTCATTGTCTTGTTGAATTCAAAAGACGTTCCCGCCTTCTTGAGTGCTCTCTGATACGCTTCAGGATCAAATTCACCAGTCTCCGGGTCGAAAATAGGTTCTCCGGTGGAAGTCTGCAATGAACGCAACTGAGCCATCTGTCCGCTCTTAATGGCTGAACGGCGAAGATCGTTTCTTTCCTGACCCTGGTTTTCCAATACCGAATCACGATATTGTTTTTCCGTAAGCATCCCATTTCGATATTCAATCAACGCCTGTTGTGCGGGAGTAATCATCTGCCTCTGCATCATCGGAGCCAGCTTCTCCAACACCGGGGCGGGAGCGCGCGGCAACCATCGTGACAGCACCTCGTTTTGAATCTGTTGCGGTGTGCGCGTCGGTTGCGGTGTGCTCGTCGGTTGCGAGAATGCGTTGTTCACGTCCGCGCCCAATCCCATGTCCTTGTTCTTGGACGATTCCTTTTCAAGTTCACTCTGGAAATCTGTGGCGAAACCCTTCTGCCAGTCTTGGGTGTCTTGAAACTCCTTGGCCTGACGTGCGGCCTGTGCGTTTTGAAGTCCCTCGGTGAACTGAGATTCCCGCTGCTTTTCGGCCAGCGACTGCATGAACTGCTGACGGTCCTGTTGTTGCCGTGCCAGCCCTAGGCCGATTTGCAATCCGGCACCCATCGGAGCGACATACGATGCTGCGTCTGGAATGTTTGGCATACGATTTATCCGTGTAATAGGGTGTTCGACACGTTTACCCCGTTAAATTCTGCTGCGCCAGCAGGGTTGTAAGTGGCACCTCTGGAACCCATATTTCCAAGTGCTGCATAACCAAGCAATGCGCCCCCAAGTTGCTGACCAGCCGCGCCCAGTGTTCCCAGCGCACCTGGAGCCACCGCCGCATTTGCCGCCGCTTCCATGTTCTGACCACGCTGCTGTTCGCTTCCAGAGTAGAGCAATGACGGATTGATACCCAACTGTTGGGCGATGCTAATCGGAGTGGACATCGGGGTTCCAGAAATCAACTGTTGCGCCTGCTGTTGACCGCTGTTCATCAGACCAAGTGAGGTGGTTCCAAGATCGCGGGCGGTAAGGTTCCTACCGGCCTGCGACCCTCCAAAGCCGCCGCTCAAACCGTGTGCCGCCCCTGACCGTTCAATTGCCGCCTGAACATCGGGCGGAATTCGTCCGGCCAATTCATCCTGAATCTGACTCGAACGCGCCCCTTGGATGGCACTGTAACCGGGGATGCTCTTGTTAAGCGCATCCTGCATCTGTTGCTGGTTATAGACGTTCTCCTGACCGGTCAGGTTTTGCGCCTGTGGCAATGCCGCCAACGAGGCATTCAACGAATCGGTGTAAGCCTTGTTGGGATCGACGTAGGGCGTGTTGGCTATTTTACCGAGACCGCTCTTGGTCTGGCTGGATGCCACAAGTGAACCGACCGTTCCCACGGCGGATAATCCGATAGCTGCTGCTAGGGCTGACATAGTTCCTTTCGTTTATGAAATTCCAACCAAGTGTTTGATTTTTCAAACAGTTCATCTTCCAGTGTTTCCACGTTGGTTTCAGTGGTGATGTGGAAGGTGGCGAACTCCACGTCTTCAAGCGTTACCGCAACTTTCCTTGACCCGGCTAGTGATTCAAATATGTGCGGGGCTTCAATGTCTTGAACAATCCCGTTCATCCAAAGGCGCATCCTGCCTTTGAGCAACAAGTTTGGATGCGTGGTCTTGTGCCTGTGCCCCAGCAACAACATCCCAGCCGGGGCGGACATGTGCCGGATATACATGCCGCTCAAAAAGTGATGGGTTGCCGACGCCATATCGACGGTTGAATTCGGAAGCAACAATGCCTCCATCTTCTCCACCGGGTCAATGACGGCAAGTTCGTTCATATAAACGCCCCGAACACTCGCCGGGGATGGGCGTCTCCCCAAGGCTGACAGTTCACCGTGATCTGTTGCGGCGGTTGATACTTGTCCAACTCATTTCGGAGAAGCTGAATCGCAATGGCGTGGTGTTGGCTGGCCAAGTCAAACTGATGCTGGTCCCGTGAATTCAACGCCATCATTTCTTCCCGGACAGCCTCGATGTTCTGGATGAACATCCAGTCGGTAGCCACCAAAACGGGGACGAATTCGCGACGCACCAAGAACGTGGCGGCAATCCCGTTCTGGCAGTTTGTCAGTGCGGTAGCGCAGCCCGTGCCGTAATCAGTGCAACAATTCCCTCCGGTGACAGGTGCATTTGAAGCGCAATACGTCGGGAAGTTGAGCAGGTAACGGCGAATATACCAAGGGTCGGTTTCGGACGCTTCCCAAATTGCAATCGGTGCAGACTGCGTGCTTGTCGGGTAATACGCGGTTACATTTATCTGGCCCACCGTAACCGGCTTCTGAACTCCGGTAAGCCCTGGCGGAAGATACTGGTAGGCAGACTGTGCATACGGCAACGTCAGCGTGACCGATTCTTGAACCGGTTGCAGCGTCGAAGAGTCTATTCCCTGAAGCAAAATGATCTTGCCCACGTCAGCCGCCGACTGCGGGTAAAGCTGGATGTAAGCCGGTGAACCGGTAACGTCTTGGAACGTGCAGACGTTGTTTCTCGGCAATAGCTCCGGGGTCCATCCCTGTTGCTGTTGCTTGCTTTGTCCTACCGGTGGCACCGGATAATCGGTCTGGAACTCCCACCATTGATTGCGGATGTAAACGGATTCCCGGCAAATATCCATCTTCTCTACCACCGCCACGTCACGCGGGAAAGTGATGCACCCGTTGTATTGGCAGAACCGCATTACCACGATGGTTCCATACCAGCGTCCGGCATCAGCCAGCGTGCGTTGCGCCCGGTTGGCCAAGGCGATGAACCGCGCGTTGCAGGGCGGAAGGTTAAGGGTGTCCCCAACCCCGGAGTTTTGAAGATCGGCGAATGTAGTTCGGATTGGCATAGTGACCTTTAAGGAACGTAACCCATCGAAACGTAAAATTGCCAGTCTGTTTCCAAAGTGGCAACGCCTGCATAATCACCACCCTTAATGATGACCTTGAAAACGGTTCCGGCACAGTTCTTTTGAAACAGAGTAAATGCCGTGGTGGTAACTTGCCAATAAAGGGCTGGCGTTCCCGACACGCTTGAACCTCCGCCGTTGTCATCTCTTACAAACGCATCTGGAGAAACGATGTCACCAGTAACCCAACCGTTGTTGTTGTTTACGCAGCGCAACCATACGTTACAGAAACTAGGAAGCTGTGCCAGCGGGTGGGGAACCGAAGTGTTGGCACCCGCCACCGGAACCGCCGAAAGCGCGGAAACAAACTTGGTCGTCAACAGATAACCAAAGGACGGGTTCAGCAGTTGGAAGTGTGCTCCATCGTAAAGCACCAGATACCAGTTACCGGCCACAATCTGACCTGCCGTGGTTGCCGCAGAACCAACGAGAAGTGTTTGCAACGTATATGCGTTTACCTGAAACGTGCTGGCTGCCGTGTTGGAATGTGCGGCCAGAAATACGAAGGTCATGCCCGCAACCAGTCCAGTGGCAGGGGTTCCATCCGGGTTTACGGAAACCGGAATTGTGACGCTTGTGACCTGATACGAATTGGCCACGCCTATGTCGGTCAGTCCTGGGAAAAAGAACGTCGGTTGGTTTGGAACCCACACACCACCACTCGCCCGGTAGAGTTGCAACGGCGTTCCGCCACCGGAGATTTGCAACCACAGGTAGTTTGTGCTGATGGCCGGGGTGGAACTGGAAACGAGAATCTGTGCGTTATCCAGACCGTTGACCGTCGCGCTCAGGGCATTGACGAACGCCTGAAACGTCAACTGCCATGTTGCCGGACAGAAGTTGGGCGGAAGCGTTCCAGCGGTGAAGGTAAGGGTAATCATGGATTAGTGGGCGTAATATACCTTGAATTTCCAAGAGGTATAAGTGACAGGGTAATAACCCCAAGTTGCCGCCGCTACAATGTTCATGCCGTCTCCGTTGGTAATAATCGCATTAATGATTGCGTTTCCGATGTCAAACGAACATTGAAAGCTGGTTATTTGTGTTGTTGATGTTCTTGTGGAAATTAGATTTTTGTAATGAGTCGTATCAGAGCTAAGTGCTACCAAGAATTCACTTACATCAATTTCATCACCAGCCTTGAATGAAGCATCGTCAACCTGACAAACAAGAACCGCTCTTACGAATGCTGGAATGACCCCAAGACCATGATTGTATACCTGAATAGGAGTGTTATTTATTGCCCCTCCACCAGAGGGTGCCCTAAGATTTATCAGCGGAGTAGAGTAAAGAACCGAAAAAGCCGTTGGGGTTGGAGGCGGAATCAACGGCGTCACCACCGCCGTTATATCCGGGTTCAACAGTTGGAAATTCGTCCCATCATACTGAACCAGATACCATCCGTTGGCGACGATGTAACCGGCACCAATCTGCGCCGCGATAATCTTAATCGGAGCCGCCGCATACGCCGATGCACCCACCTTGACCTGAAACGTGGAGTTGCCCGTATTCGCGTGCGTCGCCTTGAACAGAAACGTCATGCCCGTGGTAAGGCCCGACGTGGCAATGCCTCCCGTGGTCTGACTGATGGGCAGATACGACAGCGTGACAACATAGGCGTTGGCCGCGCCCGTGTCCGTGTAGCCCGAAAAGAACCAGTTCTGTTGGACCGGTTCCCAACTGCCAGCCGTAACCGAGTAGGCATATAGCTGAATCGGAATGCCCGTGTTCGTCACCTGAAGCCAAAGGTTGGTCAGATCGGTATTCGGGGCCGTCGTGCTGACAATAATCTGCGAGTAATTCAGACCGTTGACCGTGCCCGTCAGCGCATTAACGAACCCGGTGAACGTCTGCTGCCATGTCGTGGGGCAGAACCCATTCGGCAAAGTTCCCGCGTTGAAAGTGATGGTCGCCATATCAGTAGTAATCGTTCACGTCGCAAACCTGCACTACCGGGCAAACGCCAGCCGCCGTGCATTGCGTGGTGTCTGCGGTAAGACAAACACTCCGGTCCAAATCGCCCGAAGGCTTTTCCGGCTTCTTGTGCGCCCATGCCCGCATTTCCTTGAATCGGACAGCCCCGGAACCGGCAACCCGAACTTGGAAGTTGTAACCCCAGCTTGCCGACGTGTTCTGTGCCGGATTAACAGCCGGGTCAGGAGTTTGGAATGAAACCCGATTGAAAGCCAACGGGTCAGGAAACACAGGCGGATAACACCCAAGATTGGAACAGGCTCCGGTTATGGCGCACGCCGACGTGGTGGCCCACGGTGTCCATGCTGGTCCAAGGGACGAACGGTAGTATCCGTTTATGGATACGCTTCCGGCCACCTGATCGAACCACAGGTCGCAACCAAGCAACTGTTTTAAATCCAAGGAAGACGTTTCTTGGTTGGCGAAATCAAATGCCCGCGTTTCAAAGGACCATTGAATCGGAACGTAGGCGGTTCCGTTGTAATCCTGTCTGGCGTTGGGGTCGAATTCCCATAGCTCAATCTGGTTGGTGGATGAATTACGGACCCACGCAAAAGCGCGTTCCAAGTTGTTCACCGTAGCCTTGAAAACTCCGTAGAACTGGTGTCCGGTCCAGATGCCATCCCAAGCCGGTGGACTGGTCTTGCCGACGCCACCAACGTTGAAGAAGTCCAAGCTGCCAAGACCGAGGTAATAGATGCCGGTGGTCTGGTCGCGTTGCGGCTGGACGGTGAACAGGTAGCGGTTCTGCCATGTCATTCCGCTGCTTCCGTAAAGCCATACCGCAGCCTCGCCTTCAATGGCCCGAACCAGTTGACGGCTCAACGGGATGTTGCCCCACTGATGAACGAAATCGCGACGGGCGTAGAAATAAGAGCGAATCTGTGAATCGCTTGATCGGAAGAACACGTCTCCGTTCACGTTGTCAAAGCACTCCTGAGATACGGGTCCGAAACCAATCAACGCATACTGTTGAATGGGTTGCTGGAGGTTTTTCCAAACGGTTCGGTCGGTCGGAGCGTTGAACGCAAAGATGCCCTGTGACGTGCCAACCAAAAGGCTGCCTTCACCAAGGGATGTGTCAATGTTCGCCGAATACGTTATGGCGGTGATGCCGCCCTGAATTCCCGGCACAGCGAATGAACCGCCTTCATTCAGGAAGTCATTCTCAGTGCATTGCAATACGGAGTCGCGGGGATCGGCCAGTTCCAAATTCCCGTTTACGATGTCGCCACCAATGTAGTTGCTTCCTTCCGCCACCCACACCCGGCCTTGGTAATAAGCCGTTGGTCCTCCAGGGGGCAGTTCGTGAACGTTCAGTGTCGTCTGATTCCCGTTGCTTCTGCGGGCGATGACACCGTTCCAAAAGATCGGCAGGTTGACGTTGTTCTGAACAATCAGGTTTCGTTCCGCCTGACAGAACCAGACGTGCGGAGCAGTGGTGTCGTTTACAATCGTTGCCGACGTTAGCTCAGTAACCGTGTAGTTGTTGTCGTTCAGGTTGGTCAGATAGACGCGGCCCGCAATCGAAACGGAGGCAAAGACCTGACCGGAATCCGAAGTGTAAGTGCCGAATCCTTGAAAAAGCCCCTGCAAATAACCGGTCTTTCTCTGAACCATCCCAGGTCGAATATCGTTGTAGCTGGATCGGAAAACCCGGTTGGTAGCCCACGAAGCCTGATTCCGGCTGATAATCGTGGCAGGCAAAGACGAGTCCACCCCGCCATCCCATGCGGTGATTCCATCGTAAACCCGGTTGGGGTCGTTAATGCCTGAACCCATTTCCATTGAAACTTGACACAGCCAAGGTTATAGTTCAAGCGGCAATGGAAATATCTCGCGCAGAAAAAAAAGTCTCCTTCACCCTTTACGGTCGCACGTTCCCGATTGGGACCGACCGGTTTCTGATAGAGCGCGAAATCAAAA
>Ga0194042_1000122_pt1 | contig 23271 bp, 20 predicted proteins | sample JunL4412m_MetaG_FD_148974 | JGI IMG/M metagenome (GOLD analysis project Ga0194042, IMG submission 148974) | Anoxic zone freshwater microbial communities from boreal shield lake in IISD Experimental Lakes Area, Ontario, Canada - Jun2016-L442-12m | ecosystem: Environmental > Aquatic > Freshwater >...
CGATAACCGCCAGAATTGGCCTGCATATCCACACTTTTTCAAGTCCCGTTCCTCATTTTTATGCACAAAGTGAAGTACGCAGAAAACGGAAGAGCCAAATTCTAATGTAAACCGCCGTGGATTAATCGCTTGCGCGATTGTCGGCGGTGCTTAACCGGACAGGCATGAATCATACTATACAATTGGATCGTATTTGCGACAAAATTGGCTGAAATTAAGTCATATGTGCCGCTCGCCCTGCACATTCTGACGTATTTTAAACATATTCCGCATGTCCGAGCCTCAATAACCACCACTAACGATAGGATAGTTGACCTTCACGACTTGCGCATAGTGAGCATAGTTGTAAGGAGGGGAGAAGGCTATGTGAGCAACCATGAACGCACAGTTAATCGTGTGTGACGTATCCGTAATCGGTTACTTCATTTTCAAACATTAATCACTTTTTAGGTCAAATGAAAAAAAGTAGCGATCGCAGTTTACTCGCCCATTTCAGAGCGACGTCCGGCAGTCCAATACCGACAGAAGCCGCGCTTGCTGGGAGTGCTGAAGAACTCGAGCCAGTGTTTGACTGCGGCGCTGGTGAATTCCGCAGCGAGACGTTCGAGCGCACGCGGCAAAGGCAGTCCGCTGCGATACAGGATTTTGTAAGCGGCCTTGATTTCACGGCGGTCTTGTTCGTTCAATGTCGTGGAGCGACGAAGCCCAACGGAATTCAACAGCGTCACCGAATTCGCTCCGTCACCAATAAGGTAAGGCGGAACGTCCATCCCGAAGCGCGAGCCGCCTGAAAGCATCGCTAGGCGACCGACTCGAACGAACTGATGGATCACAACATTCCCCGAAACGAAAGCGCCGTCATCGATTTGAACATGTCCGGCAAGAAGTGCTCCATTGGCGAGCAGCACGCCTTTACCGAGTTTGCAATCATGCGCGACATGGCTGCCGACCATCAGGTAGCAGTTATCCCCAACGCGAGTGCCGTCAGCATTCGCCGAGCCATGAATCGTCGCGTTTTCCCGAACCGTAACGCCATCGCCGAGGAGCGTTTTAATCGGTCCACCTTTATACGAGAAATCCTGCGGCGCGTGTCCGACGACGGCGTTCATGTGAATACGACAATTTTGACCGAGCGTTGATCCGGAACAGATGTGCGCACGTTCGCGGATCACACACCCCGCTCCGATGATCACTCCAGATTCGATGGACGCAAAAGCGTCAACAGTCACGTTGTCTCCGAGCTGTGCTTCGGGGGAGACGATGGCGGAGGGATGGATGTTCATGCGCGTGCACAATCCGTTCTGATAACACTGGCCACGACTCAAAACGCGTGACCGGTAATCGCTTCTACTGGGTATTTAAATGAACTTGAAAGTAGTTTAGCGAAAACACGGATTAATGACAATCATGTTGAGCCCAGCTATGCGATTGCACCGCATGGTTCTCAACGCGAAAGCGGCAGCACTTCAGCAGCCGGATACAGATTCAACGTCCCTGAAGGATCCGATGCTTTCGGATGAATCGACAGTCGCTCGAGCAATTCTTTGCTGACCGCCTCACCTTCACTCGGCGTCGTCAAGATGCGCGGCTTGATCAGGATCACGAGTTCGCTGCGCTTCTTGTTCTTATTCTGGCGCTTGAACAACACGCCCACGCCAGGAATGCTTCCCAGCAACGGAACCTGCGAGCGCTGGTCCGAAATGCCCTCTTCAATCAGTCCGCCGATCGCCAGCGTCAACCCGTCCTGCGCGACGACCGTGCCGCTAACACTGCGCGTCTGAACCACGTCCACCGCCTGCTGCTGAAGCCCATTATTGGTGACCACCGGAATCGACGCGCCGCCAGAACTGATCGTCGAATTCTCCTGCAAAATCCGCAGCGTCACCGTGCGGTCGGCATTGATATTCGGCGTGATCAGCAACGTCGTGCCGACAGGTCGGAATTCAATCGACGTGGTCGAGCCGTTCGTGACCGTCGTCTGATTCACGACCGCGTTGCTATTAATATTCCGCACAATCGGCCGTTCTTCTCCAACAAAAAGCCGCGAGACTTCATTGTTCGCCGTCATCAAAACCGGTGTCGCAAGCGTCGTCAATTTGTTCGTGCCTTCGAGCATTTGCAGCCGCGCACGGAACGCGTTGTTCACATATTGAAACGCCAAGCTGCCGCTCTTGACGCCCGACCCGCCGAGCGCCAGCGGCGCATTTCGACGCGCGATTCCGTTCAACACATCCGACACAGGCGGCTGAATAGTCCCGGACGTAAATCCGCCCGCCGAACTCGTCCCGTCACTGAATTGAAAATCAAACGCCGACGTAAAATCTTTGCTCAATTCAATCGACAACACTTTCACTTCAAGCAACACGACCGACGTCGGGACATCGAGCCGGCGAATTAATTTGCCAATTTCCTCAATCGATTTCTCATCGCTCGAACGCACGGCGACGAGGTTGTTGCGGCGGCTGAGCGTCACATAAATATCCGCTTGGCGGCGGCGAAATTGTTGCAGCGCGAGATCGACATCACCGTTCTTCGCAGCCTGCTGCATCGCTTGAAGTTGATCGGGCGTGAGATTCAGCAGATCACTTTTTGCCGTTTGCGTAGCACTGTCATCCCGTCGGCGCTGACTGTTTTCGCGCTGGGCGAAACTGCGCTGCGAATAGCCTGACGATGAATTTGAGCCGCCCCGTCCGCCGCCCGTTGAGCTGATCGAATTGTTGTTGCTGCCTTCAAACAGCCCGAGACTTTGACTGCGCTGATCGACGACATCGAAGCGATCAAAACGGTCGTTCAAATCGCTCGATTCTTCGCTTCGCGCTTCAGTGCCGAGCGACAGTTGAACGCGGTCACCATACAGGTCGCGCACAGCCACGGCAATCGCCACCGCGTTCGGATACAGCAGCGTAAAGACTTCCGTCTTCTCTTCGCGAAACGTCGTCAGATCGCGTTGGTATTCAGTGGTCGTCATGACGCGAATAATTCCAGCGTCTTCTTTGAACCACAAATTATGCGCCTTGCACAGCGTCTCGACTGCCACTCGCGCCGGGACGTTGCGCAGCGTCAACGACACCGGCATCTTGCCAGCCTCCGACGACGCAACAAGATTGAGTCCCGTCTGGTCGGCGAGAATCGAGAGCGCGTCAATCAGTTTCACATCACGAAAATTCGCGAGCTTCAACATCGGCCCCGGTGGAGTTTCCGCCGCCACGATGCTCAACGAAAGACCCAAACTTAAAACGGCCACGATCACTAATTTTTTCATACGTCCACCCTTCCAATTCCATTCACATCTCATCGAATCTTTACGACCTTTTTCAATTCCACGATTTCAATTTCAACACCATCCGCCGCGACACGTTTAACGACCAGAGTGAGATACTGAGCGCCTGAGTCCCGCACGGAAAACGTGCTACCCGCCGTGATGATGTGCTGTGCTTTTCCATTGATTTCAATCATCGCCGACGCGGGCTGCCCATCGGTTTCAACCAATGCTTTCACCACCATCTCCGGAATCGCTGGAGACGCGGGCGGCGGAGGTGCGGCAACTTTCACCACCGGTGGCGCAGGTGGTTTAAGCGCGTCGCGAAACTCGGCACTGAGCTCCGTCGGATCAGGCAGCGGCTCCGTTTTTTTCGCAGGCTCGGACACGTCTTTGCCGGATTTCAACGGCACCGTCTCACCCAAAGGCGATGGTTTCGGCGTGTCCTCAGCCAACAGAAATCCCGGCGCAACAAGCAACGTGAGGACAACGAAAGTGCAATGAGTAGGCAGGTATTTTTGTGTCATATCCAATTATCCCGCCACGCTGTACAAAGCGACAAAGAATGAAATGTAAACGAATCCAACGATTCCGCCGACGACCAACAAAATCGCAGGCTCAATCACAATGCTCAACCAGCGCACCGTCGCGGCGAGTTGCTTTTCATGAAACGACGCCGTCTCAGCCAGCACCGTATCAAGCGATCCCGTCGCTTCGCCCACAGCCGTCACGCGGCTCAACATTGGCATGAATAATTTTCCTGTAGCCAGCGACCCCGACAACGATCCGCCATTCATCACCGTCTCCCGCGCCGCGCCAATCACCCGGCGATACGCGACGTTCTCCAACAGATGTTCGAGAATTTCCAACGAGCGAACGAGCGTCACTCCACTGTCTAAAAGTATCGACATCGTCCGCGCAAAACTCGCCGTCGCTGCCGTCCGCAACGCGGTTCCAATCACAGGCACTCGCAGCGAAAAAATATCCAACGCCATGCGCCCGGGTGGCCAGCGACGAATTGCAACGAGACCCACGATGACAAGCACAAGGCCAATGCCCACCATCCCGGCGTAATGCTGAAACCACGCGGATACGTCCATCAACATCTGCGTGATCGGCGGAAGTTTGCGGTGCCGACCGGCCAAAAACTTTTGCAATTTCGGCATCAATGAAATCATCATGTACGCCGCCACGCCGACGGCCAACACAGTGACGATGAACGGATACATCAGCGCGTTGAGCATCGTCAACTTGAGCGCACGCGACCGCTCCAATTGCTCCGCCGCGCGCGTGAGAACCGTGTCCAACGCACCGGACGCTTCGCCGACATGGACGAGCTGTACAACGAATTCCGGGAAGCAACGTGGGTGCCGTTGCAACGCTTCCGCAAGCGATCCGCCAGCCTGAATCCTGTCCGCAACTTGTTCCCACACACGCCGCATCGAGTGCCGCCGCGCGTGTTCCGCAGCCGTGCGCAACGCAGCCAACAACGTCATCCCAGCGCGCAACATCGACGCAATTTGCTGCAACCCCAATTCCACATCAACGCGCGCGGGCGGTAGCCAGCTGGATGGACTGAGTGAGAAACCAGCGGATTTCTGTGCGGAGTCCGACGGCCCGGCGACTTGCGCTCCGAGCGCGTTCAACGACAGCACGATTAGCCCGCGCGAACGCAGTTCACCGCTCGCGGCGGATTGAGAATCGGCGTTCAGCATCCCACTGCTCCGCGCGCCATCGCGATCAAACGCTTCAAATGAAAATGCGGCCATGATTACGACGCACCTCCTTGCCACGGAGCAAACGCAGCCGCGACGGCGTCGAGTGCATCGCCCACAGTCGTCTCGCCAGCAAGCACTTTCTCGCGCGCATCATCGACAAGAAACGGAATGCCCCGCTCACGCATCGCCCCGGACAACGCGCCTTCCTGAGCGCCTTGTGCGATCAATGCTGCGAAGTCGGGATCGACGGGCAGCAATTCAAAAAATCCCATCCGACCCGCATAGCCCTTCCCGGCGCAATACAGACAGCCGCCCGGTTCGTACACATTTTTACCAGCCGCAGTTTTGTCCCCGAGCGCGGCGGCATGAACAGCGCTCAACACGCGCGGCTTCCGGCACTCCGGGCACAAGCGGCGCGCGAGTCGCTGAGCCGCGCAGAGTCGCAATGTCGCCGCGCTCATGAACGGCGCAAGGCCCATGTCACTCAAGCGCGTGACCGCTCCGGCGGCGCTGTTCGTATGCAATGTGGACAAGACCAAATGCCCGGTCAGCGCCGCTTTCACCGCAACATCCAACGTGTCCGCATCGCGAATTTCACCGATCATGATCACGTCCGGATCGTGCCGCAAAATGCTGCGAAGCGCTTTTGTAAAACTGACTTTCTCAGCCGAATCGACCTCAACTTGCGACACGCCGGGCAGTTCGTATTCGATCGGATCTTCAACCGTGATCACGTTGAGCGGGCGGAGTTGCAGCAGGCGCTGAATACACGCATACAGCGTCGTGGTCTTGCCGCTTCCGGTCGGGCCGGTCAATAGCGCCAAGCCGTGCGGTTGATCGAGCACGGATTTCATCCGCGCGAGATCGCTGGGAATCATGCCCAATTTTTCCAGCGTCAACGCGCCCGTTTGCAATCCCAACAAACGCAATGTCATGCGTTCGCCGTAACGCGTGGGAAGCGTCGCCACGCGAATATCGACTCCGCGCAATGCTTCTCCCGAACCTGAAATCCGATGCGTAAAACCGCCGTCTTGAGGCGCGCGTTTTTCAGCAATGTCCATCCCAGCGCGAACCTTCAAACGGCTGACCAGTCCCGATTCGCTGGACGATGAAAGCGTCTGATACTCTTCCAATTGACCGTCCACGCGCAGTCTGATTGTCACGCGTTCGCGCCCCGGTTCGATGTGAATATCGGAGGCTTGGCGAATAATCGCAGCGTGTAAAATTTCTTCGGAAAGCGCGACCGCATCGTCGTGTTCGGCCGGGCGCGGCGCGGAGCCTTGCGACACTGGCACACGATACGATGGCCGCGCGTTTTCAACATAAATACGATTCAGCGCACGTTGAAGCGACTCCTTATCGGCCAGAACCGCACACGTTTTCCGACCCGTAAAACGCTCGACCGCTTCGAACGCACTGGCGTCGTCGGGATCAATACACGCAACGTGAACGCGGTCGTCGATGAGCGCGAACGGAAGCATCATGCGGCGCAACGCCAGAGCGGGCGGGACGCGCAACGCCCACGCGGGATCGATGCGCACGCGGTCCATGTCCAACAGTGTCGGAACGCTCATAGCCACACCGTCAGCGTCCAACGCTTGCCACGTTTTTCACGCGGTTCTTTCTGAAGGGTGTCTGCTGATCGAGACAAACCCGCTGCTGCCGCGCTCGCTTTTTCAACGCTTTCCTCGGACTCCAACGCGATGGTCAACGGGATGATGCGCTCGGGCGCATTCTTCAAATCGGCGCATACTTCCAGCATCGCCGCGTAACTTCCGTCCGCTTCAAATTTCCAGATTTGAGGCGTCGACAGTTGAATGTGTTCCCCAACACTCTTCCACGATTCGCGAATCGTTTTGGGGAGCAGATCGACGTCTTTACTCAATCGTTCGGATTTCAACAACGTCATCCCGTGCATCGCAAACGTGTGCGAAATGACGTGAAGCACTTGACCTTCCGCGCCAGCTCGGGATGGAGGCAACGCCTCTACCGGTTGTTGCAATTGCGCGCTTTTTGCAAGCGCGTCGCGCGCGGCTGTGCGTACGTTTTCCAATTCAGTCCGGACCGCAGCCACTGCTGAAGGAGCGGGACTTTTGAGCTGCGCATCCTCACGTTCCGCAGCCGCTTGTTTCAATTTCGATTGAGCCGTCGCGCCCGGACCATAGATGTAAATAATCGCAGTCAATACGCCCGGCAGGATCATCAGGGCGATGCGTTCGCGTGCTGTTTTTACTATCATTAGCGCCCCTCCCCTTTCTTGCTTGCTGCGAGTGGTGTGCTTGAAGGCTTCGTCACCGGGGGTGGCGGCGTGGTCGAAATTTCGAGAGTAAAACGCCATGGTCCGCCGTTACTCATGACGCCTTGCGCTGTCTTCGCAATAGGGACAACGGAAATACTGTGCGCTTCCAAACTGCGCTTCAATCGCGCTGCGAATTCATCAGCCAATTCAGGTTTCATACAAAGCCCATCGACGCGCACTGTATCCGCGTTGTCGGCATGGATGGATTGAACAATGACATTGCCGGGACGCTCGTCCGCCACGCGCCGCAGCACGTCAGTAACACGCTCGCGCTGGCGTTGCACGGCAGTGGTGAACGTCTCCCGCAATGCAGTGGCGGCTTGGTTGCGCCGGTCCGCTTCTTGATATTCTGCTCGTGCCAGGACGAGCGATTTACGCATGTCCTCGATCTGTTTTTGAGGCACACGCAACGCAGTTGCTTCAGCAGCAAGTCGTACAGTTTCGGATTCACACAACCGCCAATGAGCAAAGCACAGCGCCAACGCGGCGACTTCAACAACCGCCGCAATCACCCACACGCGACTCATCGACACAGCGCGCGGAGCTGCCGTGATCAGCGGAACGATTGTCGGTTGTGCAGTAATTTGTGCGAGCGTTACCGTCAACCATTCCGTGTCGCTCGCTGCGCTTTCTCGCGTCGAGAGGTCGCGCATCGCGCAAATTCCACGCAACATCCCGCCCTGTGAACTCAACGCGTTTTGAACCGTGTCCCGAACGCTGCGATCAAGAGCGACGAGCTGAAATTCGCGTGAGCCGTCGGGAAGAGTCGCGCCGGGAACGCACCCGATTTCGGCATCGGTCGACGCAATACCCGAGAGCGGTTCCGCTTCAAACGCAAGCGCGGCGGACAACTCCGATCCTGAAAGCCGATTGGCGACCGCGCTCGGAAGCGTGACCGATTGGACCCAGAGATTCGCGCTGGCCACCCACACATTCCGCCCCAATTTGGGCGCGAGCGTGAGCGCTGTTTCGACGGCGTTCAATAAGGGTCGATCACCGCCCGCACGTGAAGTCGTGACAGTACATTCGCCCGTCGCTGCAAAATCCCCGCGAAGAGTCCGCCCGGAATCGAAGAGAAAAAGTGTATGCTGCGGTGCTCGCGCCATGGTCTATTGCACCGTCAGATTAAAAGTGGTGGGATGGTTTAGTGAGATGGTGACAGGGAGGATGTTGCTCTTTTTCGAATTAATCACCGCGCGCAGTACGCGGGCACCAACGTTGCAAACTGGCTTACCATTCACAAGACTAGTAAGAGGAAATTCAAACGAGAACGTTTGATCACCTGATGAATTTGTTAAGGGGGGACTATCAACCTCATAATATGCTACGAAACCGCTTTCAGGATCAGGGCCGTAAAGTCGAAGTTTAACGATGCTGCTCGACGGCACCGCACCGTCCTTTACAAGCACAGTGACTTGAATCGATCCCATTGAATTCGCAACACTTCCGTCATCAATAAACTGAATCAGAGGAAGATCGGTGTTGTACGGATTTTCGTTTGGTGCGGTATCTTTCGTTCCGTCAGCACCATACGACACAACTCCACCGATCACTGTGGCGGACGGAAGAGTAAACGGAGCCAACGTGCCAGCTTGCAGTAAAACAAACGGACGCGGATCTATCGCTGAATCCCAACCGTCTTTCAATCCTGTCTCGCCCTGGGGCAAATCTAAATACGGGCCTCTGTATCCGCACGGAACGAAAACTGCGTCATCGCTTTCTGGTGAAATTTTATCCCAATTGCCACCCACCAAGGTCTGCTTATATGCAGTGAGCCATATAGGATTACTGGTATCAATTGAAGCTCTTCGAAGCGCGAACAACGGACGTCCCAGGGTGTTGCTCCACAATTCATGCAATCCCAAACTCGCGTCAGCATCTGACACGCTGCATTTTGGCGGACGCCCCATGTCCGACATAAATCCCGTCGCCATCAACGAGCCGTCCGCGTTGCGCAAATCCTGCGGCCCGAAAACGGCGTCTTTAATTTCACGCAACTGCCGCTGCGTCGCATCGAATTTCGCTTGATCAAGTCGCGCGTCCAACGACCGCACAGCAATGCTCGCCAACACGACGAGAATCGCGAGGACGACGACCAATTCAATCAGCGTAAATCCGCGCTCCCGCGATGGTGCGATTACCATGCGACACCGTCCGGATTCAAAGAGAGAATGATGTCGTCGCCGACAGGGGTCGATGATGTGGCAGGCGTTTCGAGAATGCCGTCTGGTCCTGCGGATAGAAGGCGCTTCACCTTCGGTTTTCCGGGAAGCGATTGGATGACAATCGGATTCTTCCACGCATCGAAAACGGCGGAGTCTATGCCATCGTTGTAGCAATAATCTGTTGTAAATCCGGCAGAGAAATTGAGCTTGTATACCGTGCCGGCGAATTGCAAATAGCCGTTGGATCGAAAGCCTTTTTTCGTCAGCGGATTGTAGGGCGAAACACCGGCGTGATTCATAAATAGATCGTCGATTTTGTCGGGCAATTGTCCGACCGTTCCGACGTAACCGGGATCGTCGTTTGTTCCGCGAATGGCGTCACGAACGGTGCGCATTGATTCCTGCGTTGCGACTGATTGACTATGGTCAGCAACGTCGTTGAGCCGTGGCAACACGGCACTGGCAAGGGCCACCAGCAGCGCCACGACCAGTAGCAATTCAAAAAGAGTCAACCCTCGAACACGCATAGAAACTCCAACTCAAATGCGACCTACGAACGGACGTTCCGCTCGCAGGTCGACTCCTGTACATTTCATTACTCGAAGTAGTCGCCGATTTCTTCACCGACCATATCGGCATCTGACGCAACGACTGTTTTCAACTCTGCGCGTGAACCGCCAGCACTGCATTCGAAGATCGCTATGAAGCGATTGTAGTACTGCGTCGGGTCCGTGTTCGAATACGTCGGGCATTCCTGAAGCACGTCGCCGATGGCCGAATTCAACGGACCGAATCCAAAGACGACAAGTTTCTTGCCGGACGGAATCGCACCCGATGTCCCGGTGCTCAATTTGTTCTCCGGATAAATCGAGTCGATAATGGCTCTGCCGTCCGAATCGCTCGCGTTGATCGTCGCGACGGTTACTCCGTTAGCGAGCGGCGTGACAACATTGAACGCATTTCCGGGCGAACTCGGCGATGATGCCAAGCCCAACACATTGGCGATATTCATGCGGCTGAGTGAGCGGACTTCGTGTGTCGTCGCATTTTCAACCAACGTGGTCGTCGTCAATTTGTGTGGGCTACCAGTGGGCGGACCACCGACGAGTTGTGGGTCGAGGCCAATTGACGTTCCCGGAGCACCAGGCACCCAGAGATTGCCGCTGCCATCCACGAGCGAATCCCAGCGATCAGGATATTTGTTGTGGCGGATGCGGTATGTTTGGATGTAGCGAGAGACACCCGTCATGTTATTCGCGGCGATGCCTTTGTTCGCGCGCAGTTGTTCTTTGTCCAGCTTCGGCAACACCAATCCGGCCAGCGCCACCAAAATGGCGACAACCAATAGCATTTCAATCAACGTAAAACCCGGTCGGCGGCGTTTCACTCCCGCCTGAATCTGATGCAACATCGTCCTGTCCTCGCAAAAATGGATGAGCAGTTAAAGTACACGCTCAAACCTTTTGCACAGGCTGTGCCAGACGCTCGATTCAATCTAAAATCGTGCTTTCTATAGGAGACGCAACCGAATCCTGACCCAAACCAGCTCAATGCGCGTATTCGCTAACGCAACTGACGCGACAACGACTGCCGCAAAAATGTACAGCGCAAAGGATCAAATGATCCTAATTCACACCGGAAGACGATTCGTTTCACGGCATAAACGCATTTAAAGTATGGCTCTTCAAATACGTTATTACTTCCTCGAATATTTTGTGATGATGACATCGAGCTTTTCCCAGAATTTATCCAGATCGATGTGCCGGCCTCGATTGCTGAGCAGTACGACGGTATGACCCTGTGTCAGGTAATTGTAGTAGGTCGTGCTGAAGCCACCCCAATAGCCATCGTGTCCGAAGCCGTAGTTCACACCGTCATCGTTTGCATACAATATCCAACCCAAGCCGTACGCGTTGGTTTCGCCGTCACCAGTTTTGGAAGGCGACAACGCGATTTTCATGGTCGCGAGCTTGATGAGTTTATGTTCCCGAATGGCAGTGTCCCAACGCAGCATGTCTTCGAGGTTGGTCCAAATCCCGCCGTCGCCGACTTCAAGGTCCTTTTCGTTGCGGTCGGGCGGGCAACCCCAGGACGCTTTCCACGATTCTTTTTTTGAATCCCATTCGTAACCGATCGCGTGGTTGCAACCAGTAGCCAATGCTGGAACAGATTCGGGAGTCTCGTAAACGTAGGTGTGTTTCATTCCGCAGGGAGCAAAGATTTCGTCGCGCATGAGTGCGGCGAAAGGCCGCTTCAATTTCCGCGACAAGGCCGTGCCCATCAACATATAATTGGAGTTGTTGTACTCGTATTTCGCGCCGGTTGGAAAGTCGAGGGGAAAGGCCTTCTTCTGACGGGCGAATTCAGCGGTCGCGCTTTCGTTGCTCCAATAATCAACCGGCGGCTTTGGGGCGTTTTCGAGCAAGTCGAAATAGCTTGGCAAACCTGAAATGTGGTTCAGCATATCTTTCAGTCGAATCGGGTGCGCGGGCGCGTAGGCTGGGAGTTCCGGGATGTATTTTCGAATGTCATCCTGGATCGACCACTCGCCGCGTTCGTGAAGTTTCAAGACGGCTGTCGCGGTCATCGTTTTACTGACGGACGCGAGTTCAAATACGGTTTTCGGTGTGATGGGCGATTTCAATTTCAGACTGGCCAGACCGTAGCCCTTCATGAAAAGCAGGTGACCGGGCTTGTTGATCAGGACCGCGATGCCGGGTTCGCTGGGATCGATTTCAAAGGATTTAACGAGCCGGTCAATGGCCTGTTCCATGCCGTCGGGAACGTTGACATTTTCGGCGCGGACAGGAGTGAATAGGAAAAAGATTACAACGAGGGCAACAGAGATCGATGGCATATGATTTTTAGTCACGAGAAGAGTATCCTTTCGCTTCAGAATCGACTTCTGAATAACGCACCCATCACGCGTGTTGACTTCCCTCTGCTATCCACATGAAACGTGCACGAAACACGTAGCGTTTCGTGCGCATTTTATGCAAATCAATGCGTATCGACGCCGGGATCAGTCTATAACCCCAGCCGCGTGAATTGCTCTTCTGGCGCACCGAACACTTTCAGATTTTCGACGATGCGTTGTGCAAAATGCGCTTCGAGTCTCGGGTCGTTCAGCGGCTTCATTTGGCGCGGGTCGCTGACGATGTCGAAGAGCTGATGTCGGCCCACAAAACTCGGCTCGCCCGGAGGCGCGACGGGAGCGGTCGCCGTCGTCGGGATTTTAAACATCGGCATGTTGTACGTGTGCCCGAAGTAGCGGCCCATCTCCCACTTCTCATAGTTCTCGCGCGGATACCACTTGCGCATCCCAGCGATGGGCATCGCTGTGTATTCAAAAAGCGGGCCGCAATCGTCGTTGACCGGATTGCGGAAATAGACGCGGCGACCATCGGTGATATTGATCGCCTTGCCGAAATAGCCAAAGAGTCCATCGCGCCGAATGCCGCTGCCGCTGAACGCCGGACGAAGCGATTTGCCGTGGACATGCGGCGGCAATTCGCAACCGTGGTAATCCAAAATCGTCGGCATGATGTCGATCGCTTGCGTCATCGCTGACACGCGCGAGCCACCCTTTTGTCCGCCGGGAAGATGCACGAGCAACGGGATGCGCGCGATCTCATTGAACATCGGCATGTAATTCTTCATCCAATAATCATGCTCGGCCAGCAACGTGCCGTGATCAGTGGTGAAGACGACGAGTGTGTCTTTCCAGAGGTCGAGATCATCCATCTTTTTGAAGATGACGCCGAGCCAATGGTCGGTCATCGTCAGCAAACCGGCGTAGCATTTCTTGATATGCTCGACGGCTTCTTTCGATTCGCTGACGCGTTCGTACGCCGGCCAATCAAACAGCGGCCCGTCCCATTTGTCGCCGTACATCTCGCGATATTTGTCTGTGCAGGTAAACGGTTCGTGCGGGTCGAAGAGCTCGACTTGCAGAAACCAATCCGGCGATTTCGCGTTGTCGTCCAGCCACTTCGCCGCCGCCATGCACGAACGCGGCCCGGCGAAATCTTCTTCGTTCGGCATCGCCTGCCGGTTCTTCCAATTCTGCTCGCTGAGCTTGCCCATATGTTCAGGCATCGCCGCGCGGTCGATCAGCGAGATGTACCCATCATGCTCTTGCCCGCGATGAAAATCCCACGTCGAAAACGCGGTGTGATAGTTCTCGCCGCCGAGTTCGAAATAATGCTGATGATCGGTGACGAGATGCGAGAAGATGTCCTTCTTGCGCAGCTCATTCGGCAGCACGTCATCAAACGGCTCAATCGGCCCCCAACTGCGGAAGAAGAAATTATGCCGCCCGGTCATAAATTCGCGACGCGCCGGCATACACGGCAACGACCCGGCCCAATGGTTGTCAAAGGTCACGCCCGAGGCCGCGATGCGGTCAAGGTTCGGTGTTTTAACCCACGTGTTCCCGTAAGCGGAAAGGTAATCACGGCGGACGGTGTCGAGGACGATGAAGATGGTTTTCATTTGTGGCGAGTATACTATGAAAGTGCGATGAGCGCCAGAAATCTCATTGCTCTGACTCTAAATCCGGCAATGCGTCGAACGGAGTCACTGGGTTTAGAGATGCCCAAATCGCTTCGTTAATCCACATGTCCGGTTTCAGCTCGTGGAAGCATCGATGACAGATTTCGACTCGCTTCCAATCGTTACCCCTTACCGTCGGCTCACAGTCGATTTCGACCAACGGAGAAATTGGCATCTCGGTCGTGAGCGCTCCATCAGGGTATGGAAAGGTCTCCAACATCTCAGGATTTTTCTCGGCTCCACATTGGTGACAGCGCTTGAAGTTCGCTTGCATGATACCTACTCATCTTAAAAATCTTCGGCAACCGCTTCTTTTCGTTTCATAGTAATGTGTCCCCGTTCGATGCTCGCCGGTTCAAATGATACGCGCAACGCGCGGGCAATTCAATTCATCTCGTCGCAAATCGAGCCGATCATGAATTATCGGACGATGCTTTCGCGACGGTTGCATTGCCGTCTTGTGCTGTTTATACTTTTACATTAGTCACCTGCGTTCAGTCGCTCAACTCATCTATTTTAGGAGCCGCGCCCCATGTCCCTCATCCCCCGTTTCGCCTTCGCCGCAGCGCTCGTCGTTGCCGCGTTCACTCTCCGCGCTGTCGAGTATTCCAGCGAATTGAACATCACCTATTGCACCGTCGATGGCCGCGAATTGAAGCTCAACGCGTTCCTGCCCAAAGGCATCGATAAGCCTGCGCCCGTCATGGTCGATATTCACGGCGGCTGGTGGGAAGGCGGAGCCAAGTCGAATTCGCCCGAACAAATGTGGGGCGGACGACGCGCTGAACTCGCGCCGATTGCCATGGGGAAAGGCATCGCGTTTTTCTCGATTGATTATCGCCTCGCCAAATCAGGCGCGGTCACGCCGGACCAGTACAAAGAAGGTGGCTTCCCCGAAGAGATTCGCGACTGCCGCAACGCCATTCGCTTCATCCGCAAAAACGCCGCGCGCTTCAACATCGATCCCGAGCGCATCGGCTGCTTCGGCGGCAGCGCCGGTTCGCATCTCAGCGCCATGTGCGCCGTCGTTCCGGAAGACTTCGATGACGGTGGTCCGACCGACGACTTGAAAGGCATCAGCGCCAAAGTCTGCAACGCGTTTTCGTTCGTCGGGCCGTGGGATTTTGTGCAGCAGTGGAACGAAGCGCCGGACGATGTGAATGCTGACGGTACGTTCCGTAAAGCCGATGGAAACATCAAGCACGACGCCCGCCCGCGCCACCGCCGCAACTTCAAAGGCATCATCCCTGACACCGACGAGCACAAAGCGCTGTACCGCAAAATGAGCCCCATCGGCCACATCCGCAAAGACGTCGCGCCGCTGCTGATTTGCGACGGCGAACTCGATCCCATCGTCCCGGGATTGCACGGCAAAATCATCCACGCAAAATTCCAGGAAGTCGGAGCCGACACCACGTATTGGATGAGCCCCAAAGCCGGCCACGCGTTCCCGAGCGGCGACGGTTTTCCAAAAGTGCTCAGCGACTTTTTGGATCGCACATTGAAGTTGAAGTAGATCGTTTTTGAGCCCGCGATACAGCGGCCTGATTTTTTTCAGCCCCGAATAGGGCGGCATAATGTAGCCCAGGGCGTAAGCCCTGGGTTGGGATCGAAAAAGAAAATGAGCCCCAAAGGGGCGGCATAAAATTGATCGCGACGTGGTTCTAATTTTATGTCGCCCCGATGGGGCTTTGATCGTTTCGATTGCTATGAACCTAGGGCTTACGCCCTAGGCTACATTATGCCGCTCCTTCGGAGCTGAAAGGATCCGACTCGTTTCAATGAGGTCACATGATTCATAATTCGAATATTCGTTATTGGGGTGCTCTCCTTTTCTCGCTTGGCGTTTCCATGCGGTTCGTCGCTGGTGCCGCACCCGAAGCTGACAAATCCGCGAAACCAGAGAAGCCGCCGGAGCCGCCGATCACGTGGCATCAAGCCGTCGTCCCCGGTCCCGCCGTGACATTGCGCGTCAACCGTCCGATGAATAAATCAATGGTCTATCAAGGCGCGATGGAACGCGAGCAGAAGTCCGCCAACTCGTATCGCGAAACGAACAGCTTTTATCTCAACGCGCTGTGCGCAAGCCAGGAAGACGGCCGCGATCAGATCGCGCTCTGGCGCACCTACATCGACCGCAAACGCTCCGAAAAATTGGAGAACGGTAAGACCATCGAACGCGCGCTCGAAAACGCAAACGAACTCATCGACATGGGCCCGAATTTCGCCATCGTCGGCCCGGCACTGCGCTGTTACGCGTTCGATAAACAGAACCGTTTGGCCTTCAAATCGATGCAATTAATCACGCTCAAAGATGGCTCTTACGTTCACGGATTTGTTTTGAACGAAGACGCCAAACGCGTCACCATCGCCACCGACGACGACAAGATCGACATCCTGCGAGAGCGGATTGCGCGGCTTGAAAACATGCCGCAACCGCACGTCTGCATCAATGAAGCCCCGCATTACATGTTCCCGATTTTCCCGGAACGCCCGGTCGCTCCCGGCGACACGTGGCGCTTCAGACTGCCGACGATCATTCCGCTCGAACAAGGTCTCGCAGCGAAGATTTTGCCGACTCAATTCGATTTGATTTTCAACGCGCGACTGCGTGAAGTCCGCGAAACCTCCACCGGAAAACTCGCAATCATCGACTACCAAATCTCCGGCAGTTTCGACTCCGCACTGCCCGAATTCGCGCCACGTTTTCCGGAAGATTTCCAGTCGCTCAATCGCATCACGCATCGCGTCTCAGGTGAAGGCTCCGCGCAGATGGACGTGGAACGCGGCTGGATTCTGGACCGGCACGAAAATTTCACGTTCAATTTTTATGGCAAGACGAATCAAGCGCCCGAACAAAAGTTCGACAAAAACGGGCGGCTCATTTCCGAAAAACCGCGCAAGCCGCTGGAGAGCAAAGCCGAGATCACGAGCAAGTTCGACATCAAACTGCTCATCCCCGGCACACGCTTGCGCTCAGGAGCGGTCGTGCAGTCCTACGACTAAAAAGTAGAGCCGAATTTTATTCGGCTCGCTTGTCGTTCAAGCAAGATTGAGCCGAATCGAATTCGGCTCAACTTTTCGCAAACAATAAAAATGCGGCGCAGAAATCCACGTTGAAAGGTCCCGCTCCTCTCAACCCGGAAATCCACGCCGCGTTATGATGCAGCCAAAACGACCGCAATCCTTCAAATTCAAATCTGGTTTCACGCCCAAGGCCGTTCAAAGCGCCTCGTCTTATCCACGAATAAGACGCCCAAATATGACGCCATTTCCAGTCAAAATCGCAAAAAATGCGCGCGGAACCGGCACGGATTGACTTATCGGACAATAATAGACTCCTAATCCATTGATAAATATGACTTTAACTACTTTTTCGACTCAAGCTTTTCCCGTCGGACAGCCGATGAATTCAAAGTCGCTTTCGAATTGCACAATCTCGCGAGAAGTCTAAGCCAACACGGCCTAGAGGTTCGGCGAACGATCTGTGCGCGATTCGATCACGACGGGGGAGGGGAATTCCGTGGGCGAGTCCAGCGAAAACAACACGACCGAAACGGCCCGCGTGTGGGCCCGGATTGATTTGAAAGCCGTGCGCCACAACACGCGCGCGCTCCTGCGTCTGTTGAAAAACGGCGCCGAGTTGATGGCCGTCGTCAAAGCCGCCGCGTACGGCCACGGCTCCGAGCACGTCGCCAAAGCCGCGCTCGAAGCCGGCGCGACGCGCCTCGGCGTCAACGATGTCGCCGAAGGTGCCGCGTTGCGAGCCGCCGGTATCGTTGCCCCGATTCATATCCTGACCTCCTGCCTCAAAGAAGAATTAACCGACGGCATTCTGGCCGATTTGACGTTTGCTGTCTCCTGCATGGATGAAGTCAAAGCACTGGCCGACCGCTCGCGCGCGCTGAATCAGGGCCGTCGAACCGGGACGAAAACAAAAGTCCACCTCCTCGCCGACACTGGCATGGGCCGCAGCGGTTTCAGCCCCGGCGAAGTCCTGACCGCTGCGTCTTGGATCAAAGAAGAAAAGCGCCTCGACCTCGAAGGCATCTTCACGCATTTTTCGAGCGCCGAAGAAAAAGACGAAAAGCCGACCGCCGAACAAGTTGACCTGTTCCGCGAGTTAGTCAGCGGCTGCGGAGAACGCGGCATTCATTTCCGCTTGCGCCACGCCGCGAATTCTGCCGGGACCGTCTTTCATCCGAAATCGCAACTCGACCTCGTCCGCTGCGGCGTTCTGCTCCACGGCCTGCGCGGTTGGCAAGCGGCCCGAGACACGTTGGACCTGCTACCGTCACTCTCCCTACACGCCCGTATCCTCCACATCGGTCGCTACCCACCGCGCACAACCGTCGGCTACGGTCGCCTCCATGTCTGCGAAAAAGAATCGCTACTGGCCACGCTGCCGGTCGGTTACTGCGAAGGCTACAGCCGCGAATTGACCGGTTGCGGACACGTCATCATTCGCGGCGTCCGCGTACCGGTTGTTGGGAGGGTCTCGATGAACCAGATCGTCGCCGATGTCACTGCGTTGGATCAAAGCGACATCGGAGCTCCCGAAGCCGGTGAAGAAGCAACGCTCATCGGCGGCGCGATCGAAAACCGCATCACGGTCGAAGAAGTCGCCGAAAATTCCAAGACGATCCCCTACGTCGTCACCACTCAAATGGGCGCAAACGTCAAACGCGTTTACGCGGGCGTCCGAACCATTAACACGGTCGAGAACGGCTTCGAAATGCGCACTCCGTCAGTGCTCGTCGAAAAAGAACGCATCACCCCGCGCAAGCCCATCCAACACATCGCGAGCGCCTAAACGCCATTCCCGCTCCCACACAATCACATCGTGCGTTCATTCATCCCTCTCCCCTTGAGGGAGAGGGCCGACGAGACAGCCGTTCCGTCTCGCGGGGTGAGGGGTAAACCGCGAATCACCCTGAGCCCCTCAATAAAAATTGCCCACTCCCACATAATCACATCGTGCGCCGCTTGATCAAGAGCCGCGCACGCCAGTAAGCGGCCCCATGGCCATCACATCACGCCTTTCCCGCTCCCAAACATGCACACGTGCACTGCTCTACCCCGCCACCACCCACTACCGGTAGTGGTTTCACACAAATCGATATATTATATCAATCATCTCATCCCAACAACATAGCCGTCACTACGCCATCTATTCATACAACGAATCCGAACTGCGCTTTTCAAACAAAAATTATCAAAGCGAATCGTAAAAAACATAACGACCCAAACTCGGCTCCACGGCGTAATGGAAGCAACGCTTAAACCGCGACGGTATGTCGGATTCGCAACAACGCAATTTTCTGCTCATTTCTTAAGGTCTAAGAAGCGAAGAATAATTGTGATTCGTGTCGTCCGCCAATTCTCGGTAACAAACTGCTTGCCCAGCTTGGTTGCGGCGCCCTTCTCGGATAAGAGACTCCAACTGGTTTGGTCCTTGCTGGCGTCTATATGATACGTAATCGGGAGAGCCGCGCCGCGTATGTCAGCACTTCCACCAAAGCGGGCATCAATCCGAAACGTCGAAGAATCAAATCGCATCGCTAGACCACCATCATACCAACCGTGGGCGATGCTGATCTCGGAAAGCTCGACTGCGGATAAGGAATCCAGCGCTGCATCTGTCGGAGCGAGCTTCGCTAGCTTAGCGGTGTCGATGGCAAAGAATTCAGTCGCCGGCGCGTCGGCACGACAATCTGCGCCAGGCAATAGAACGACGAAGAGAACAAGTGCTATTGAGATGTAGCGCATGGCAAGCTGCCTTTCATCGTCTTCATCCGCATCCATGCGGTCTAATATGTCATACAAAATACCGCACATTTTCAGCATTAACAACGTTTATCTTCACTATCAATACCCTACGAATACACAGTCCTATCGTGACAGCCAACAGCGCCCCCAGTTCCCACATACCGCCAGCCGTTGCTTGCCACCAGCTTAAGCTGGTGGAACATTGCTTCAAAATCGCCATCAGCAGGCTTCAGCCTGCTTGATCCGCTTTCATCTCGATCTCGCATCCCCACACCGCCCCCCACACATGCCCATCAGGATCCGTAAAATCCCGACCGTACATGAACTCGCAGTCTTGAACAGGATTAATATCACCAGTCCCACCGTGTTCGCTCGCCGCTTGATTCATCGCATCAACTTCCGCGCGCGAATCACACGACAGCATCAACCCAACCTCGCTCGATGTCGTCGGCGGAATAGGCCGAGTCGTAAACGTGCTCCACTTCGCATGAGTCAACAACACAACCGTAATCGTATCGCTCCACACCATGAACGCAGCAGACTCATCCGAAAACTGCGGATTGTTGACGAACCCCAAAGCCGTATAAAAAGCCTTCGCCACGTTCAAATCGGTGACAGGCAAACTAATCGTAATCGTTCGGGGCATGAAAGGTCTCCTGTGAGTTAGATCGTAACCGAATAACGAAGGGTGGCCCATGTCGCAGACATGGGTCGCGCAAGCGACAAGAAGCCCTCCCTAACCGCACGCATCCCTGCAACCGCTCGGTCAGCATGAAGCTTCTAGCACTACAAAGAAACTTGAATTTAAATGTGTATTTATCCCGAAGGGATTGCAGCCATTAGCCGGTGGTCGAGGCCGTACCCGGCCGACACCACCGGATACGTTACGAAGACGTCCCCATCCCGGAGGGATGACAGCAGGTTTTACTCTCGCCGCTGTCATCCCTCCGGGATGGGGGTTCATCTGTAAATCGTATCCGGTGGTATCGGCTTCCAGCCTCAACCACCGGCTAATGGCTTGGACCCCTTCGGGGTAAAAAGCAACTCTTTCGTTGTAGTGCTAGCTTGCTTCGCTTAATTCACCCATCCCGGCGGGTTAGGACATCGATGGAATCTGAATCTTATGCTGGTGCTCCTCAATATAGGCAAATAGATGCTGCTCAATGCTCTCGTCGTTGGCGTAGTAGCGAGAGTCACACTCGTCAAGTTTCTCTCTGCTCTCGTTCGAAAGCTCGGAAGCGATCTGCTCCACAGCATCGGTGTCAAACTGATCGGGCAATCCCAACACTGCAATGGCGTCCGTCGAAATCACCGCAACCTTTGGGCAGCCAATCAACTTCAATGCATGCACGAGAAACGGGGTGAACTCCCGGGAAGAATTTGAGAAGAACTGGTAGTAGCCTCCATTGTTTACTTCGCGCTCCATCGCCTCGACCGCTAGAACGACACGCTCTGGCTCGGAAAGATCCGACTCTGACTTACTCCCCAATGCTTGCTCAACGGCGAGAACGAGCGAGTCAATGCGGTGACTGTCTTTCATGGCAATCAACTGCTGAATGGTCTGACCGCCGTAACTATCGAGGAATGGTTTGCTCATTTTGTTGTAATGACCTATGATGGAATCCAACCGCATCCATGCGATCTAATAAACAAACAACATACCAACCATTTCCGGCATTTACACCGCAAATCCACACATCCAAGGCATATCCATAATATCACACAAGCCCAACCACTCTGGAACTCACGCGCCAATGAAATCCCTCTTACTCGGAATACTCTTCACCCTCGCAGCCCACACCCTCGCCGCCGACACCGTCATCCCCAACACCGCGTGGAACAAACATTAAACGTCCCAAAAAGTAAAACGCAGTCCCAGTCCAAATTCATCGTGACATGAGTATCCGTTCGCCTGTTATCAACCTACATGTTGATCGCACTCATCATCCTCTATGGTGTGCTTCAATGCGTCGCCGCCGCCTGCATCTACCACTATGGGCGCGATTGGAAATACAAACGAATCATCATCGGCTCGCTTCTCCTCTGCACCGCCGCGTGGGCGCACGTCGTCAACGCAGCCATCCTCTACCAATGGTGTCCCAACAAATATGGCGTAGTCCTCTACAATCCGATTCCGCTATTTGTCAGCCTGATTCTAAGCCTTCTCGCACTCTTATATCCACCCCGTCCGATGCGCCTGGTCCTGTATGGTATTGTCTGCATCGCCATCAATTTCAATTACTTCGGCAACGCGTTTTACAATCCTGTGCGATGCGAAAACCAATGGGACGGTGCCTGCTGTTTGCAAACAACCGACAGCACCTGCGCCGCAGCAGCTGCAGCCACACTCTTAAAATTGAATGGCATTGAAACAACCGAAGAGGACATGAAGCACCTCTGTCTGTCAGGCTATCGCGGCACCAATCTTGAATCCTTGTATTACGGTCTGCGCAGCAAAGTCGATTCATCCGGCAAACTCGTACTCGTCTCCTGCGAATCCTGCGACGCATTCCTCGCGCGCAACGAACCCGCAATTATTTACGTCGTGCTGGATGCCAAGACCAACGAACTCGACAAACGCTACTCACGCGACTGGGGCTGGACAGTCGGAACGGCTCACGCAGTCGTCTTCATCCGCAAAACATCCGACGGAAAAATCCTCATGGCCGATCCCGGCACCGGCCTGGAACAATGGCACGAAGAAGGATTAAAGCGGTTGTGGTTCAACGTTGTGGTTTCAATCCGCAACGCGCCAGAGCCAAATTTCAAGATTCAGTGAACCTCCGGCAACACGGATCATCGCGACTTATAATGCGTCATCCCTTTACCGGAGGCATTCAAATGAAACTGTCTGTTCTGATCTGTTTAGCCGTGTGTGTGTGCTCAAACGTTTTTGCTGCGTCCAGCGCGGTGGCAATCTTCCCCATCGATCAAGCGTCCATCGCCGTCGGTGCACAGTTTGATTTCAAAATCGAATTGCCCGAAGTTCTCCAAGCCGGTGACGTTGAAATCAAGATCGGTGGCAAGCCCGCCGCCGAAATTCTGGGCGTGGCTCCCGAATTGATCGTCGAAGAATTCGGTACCCCGGCGAAAAAAGCATCCGCGTTCGTCGCCCGAAAATGCGTCTTGAATTCCGCGAACGAAAGCATCGCCATCGAAGTGTTTGTCCGGAAAGACAAAGTCGCAGAAGCAGCGTGGCGAGCGTTTGTCCCAACCCCCGCCGGTCCACAGGCCAAGAACGTGATCATCATGATCGGCGACGGCCTAAGCCAAGCGCACCGCACCGCCGCGCGCATGCTGTCCAAGGGCATCAAGCGCGGAAAATACAACGGCCAACTCGCGATGGATGACATGCCCCACATGGGCCTCGTCGGAACATCCGGCATGGACTCGATCATCACTGATTCAGCCAACTCCGCGAGCGCGTACACAACCGGCCACAAATCCGCGAATGGCGCGCTGAGCGTCTACAAGGACCGCACTGAAAATTACGCAGCTAAGCCTGGG
>Ga0194042_1000123_pt1 | contig 23260 bp, 21 predicted proteins | sample JunL4412m_MetaG_FD_148974 | JGI IMG/M metagenome (GOLD analysis project Ga0194042, IMG submission 148974) | Anoxic zone freshwater microbial communities from boreal shield lake in IISD Experimental Lakes Area, Ontario, Canada - Jun2016-L442-12m | ecosystem: Environmental > Aquatic > Freshwater >...
AAAATATTCAATTCCACCCGCTCCGAGAGGTTCGCCATGGCGACCGGAAAAGCAAGCCCCAAAAAAAAGATTCTCCCATCTGCCCCCGCTGAAAAAAAGGCCGCCGTCCGCCCCAAGCCAGCGCCGAAACCGACCGCCGCGCTGAAGGCCAAACCGTCTGTAAAATCAGCCGCTGCGCCGAAGGCCAAACCGACTGCGAAAGCCGCCGTCGTGAAACCTGCCGCACCCAAAAAATCTGTGGTCAAAAAAGTCGAGGTCGTCGTCCCGCCTCTCAAGCCCAAAGCACCCGCAAAGCCCAAAGCGATTCCGCCAGGAAAAACGCCGGTCGCTCCTCAATTAGAAGTCGCAGCACCCGCCCCGGTCGTCATCGCCGCTCCCAAGAAAGTTGCAGCAAGTGAGCCTGTCGATTCCGATGCTGACAGCAAGATTCGCGAGAAAAAATACACCGAGCTTTTCGGCGTGTCGCTCCCGAAAGGCAAAGGCGTCAACGTCCAAGGCGAGCCGATCAAAGCCGATGAACTCGCCGCGCAAGGCTGGTGCGTGATGCAATTCCCGCCCAGGCCCGGGCGCTTGAGTTGGATTTACGCCACACACGGATTGTCGACAGTTTGTGCAGCCGGAAAGTCCCAGCCCACGCGCGTCGAATTGGTCATGCACTGGCGCGACAAATCAAGTGCCGCAGTCCGAATTATGACTGACGTCGCGAACATCATTCGGCAAACCGGCCGCATACCCGCTCCCGGCGAATTCCTCTCCGCAGCCGACGGAATCCGCATCGACGAAAACGATCTTATGGTAAAACATGTGCTCGCATTTGCACCCGAGCCGATGATGCCGCGCACTCTCGATTTGCCCGGCGGAGCTGTGGCGCCATTGATGCTCCTCGCGATCAGCGACGCCGAACGCGAAGCCGCCGCGAAAGTCCGTCCCGAACTGGCCGACGGTCGTCTCGTCTTGATGAACGCTTTGCGCGCGGGCGGAGTCTTCCCCGTCTCGGACCCCAAACGCCAATGCCTCACCCGCCGCCGCGATTACCTCCGAATTTGGGAAGCAGCATTTCGTGGCGTCCGTACAAACAAGCCGTGAACTATTTTTTTCAAAATAAGTGACGTAAAACTGAAGAGCCATGCGTTACGTGAATGTCTGATTCATCCGTCCCATTCGGCGCATACGTCCCATGTTCGTCGTGCGAAAAGTGTGTTGATAACCGAGAGATTTAATCTTGAATTCTCCTTCTTTAAAAGACCTGTTGGACGTCGCGGTTGAAGCCGCGTACCTGGGCGGACGCCGCACTCTCGCCTACTTCAATTCCGGCGTCGCTGTCGAAATAAAAGCCGATCAAACGCCCGTCACGCGCGCCGACAAAGAAGCCGAAGAAGTCATCCGCGCACAAATCGGGCGCTACTTTCCCGACCATGAAGTCATCGGCGAAGAAGGCGGCACCAAAGCCGGCGACAACCGCTACCGCTGGATCGTCGATCCTATCGACGGCACCAAAACATTCATCTGCGGCGTTCCGTTTTACGGCGTATTAATCGGCGTCGAAGTCGATGGCAAACCCGCCGTCGGCGCGATCTACATGCCCGCGTTTGATGAAATGATCTGCGCCGCCACAGGCCTCGGATGCCTCTGGAACGGTCGCAAAGCCGCCGTCTCCAAAACCGCAAAACTCTCCGACGCCGTACTTCTCACGACCAACATCACCGCCTGCCAAACGCGCTCGGACGCCTACGACCGCCTCGCCAAAACCACGAAGTTGCAACGGACGTGGGGCGACTGCTACGGCTACGCACTCGTCGCAACCGGTCGAGCCGACATCATGCTCGACGCCGCCATGAACCCGTGGGATTGCGCCCCGATGCTCCCGATCATGACCGAAGCCGGCGGCCACTTCGCTACCTGGGCAGGCGAACCGACGATCTGGGGCAAAGACGCTTTCGCCACCAATGCCGCGCTGCATTCAGACGTGCTGTCGATTTTGAAAAGTGAAAAGAAGTAGAGCCGAATTCTATTCGGCTTCGGCGTGCATCAACGATCAGTGAGCCGAATAAAATTCGGCTCTACGTGAATGCGCTCAAAATATGTAACACATCTGTAAGGAGTCCTTCGAACCGTGTCCGCTCCCGTTCAATTGTCCCGCGCCCCAGGCTCGAGTGCCGTGCTGGAAACGGCCAAGCGCAGTCCGTCGAACTTTGCCGCGCAGAAGATCAACGCGCTGATCACGAACATTGAATCGACGATCATGGGCAAACGCGAGGCGATTAAAACCATCCTCGTCGGCCTGCTCGCGCGCGGACACGTGCTCATCGAAGACGTTCCCGGAGTCGGCAAAACCATGCTCGCCCGGGCGCTCGCCAAATCCATCGACTGCTCCTTCAAGCGCATCCAATTCACGCCCGATCTGCTGCCGTCCGATGTCGTCGGCGTTTCAATTTTTGATCAGAAGAAAAACGAATTCCAATTCCATCCCGGCCCGTTGTTCGCCAACATTATTCTCGCCGACGAAATTAACCGCACTACCCCGCGCACCCAATCCGCGCTGCTCGAAGCCATGAACGATTTTCAAATCAGCGTGGACGGTTTCACGCACCCGCTCCCCGATCCGTTCATGGTTCTCGCGACGCAAAACCCGATTGAGTATTCCGGAACGTACACACTTCCCGAAGCGCAGCTCGACCGCTTTTTATTGCGCGTCTCGCTCGGCTATCCCGACCGCGACAGCGAACGCCAGATGATCAAATCGCAGCGCCTCGCGCACCCCATCGACGCGCTTTCGCCGGTCGTCACCGCCCACGAAATCGCGCAGATTCAAGACCTTGTTAAACACGTCATGATCGACGACGCGCTTGTCGATTACGTCCTCGAAATCGCCGCCCGCACACGCAGCCACAAAAACCTGACGCTCGGCGTCTCCCCGCGCGGCTGCCTGATGCTCTGCCGCGCCGCCCAAGCGCTCGCGTTATTGGAAGAACGAAAATACTGCGTCCCCGACGACATCAAACGCCTCGCCTCCGCCGTCCTCTCGCATCGCGTCATCGAAAAAGGCCGCGACGCCGGAGCCAGCCGCAAAGACAGCGACGCCATCCTCATGGAAATCGTCGACGAAGTCCCCGTGCCGATCTAAATTCAGCCGCGGAGCGGCGACAAGTTCAAGTAGCCGTGGTCGCAGCCCGTACCCGGGCAAGGCCACGGATTCGAGTACGTATAAATGACAAGCCGCGTCAGCAGCGACACCGAATGATGTACGATTTCGAACTCGTTCTGCTACTGACTTAATGTCATTCCGTTACTCACATACTTTTTACCTCTCTTCCGCCGTCCTCTGCCGTTCCTCTGTGACCTCTGTGTCCTCTGTGGTCATTCCTTTTTCTTCTCCGGCGCCCGCCCCGTCCGAGCATACTCCTCCAACACATCGCACGTCATCGCAACCCCATTCTCCGCCTCAAACTTCTTCGCCACACCTTTGCACGCATCAATCACGCTCGGATGATCCAACAACGTCCCCAACGCATCTGCCAACGCTTTCCCCGTGATGTTCTTCGATGGCACCATCCGCCCAACCCCCAACCGCTCGACGCGATCCGCATTGTCCGGCTGATCGTGCGACAACGGTGTGATCACCTGCGGAACGCCCGCGCGCAACGCCTGCGACATCGTCCCAATCCCGCCGTGATGCACAATCGCCGCAGCGCGAGGCAGTAACCGGGCCAATGGAATGTAACTGAAATGCGTCGCGTTTTTCGGCAGCGTCGCAGGCATCTGCTCACGGAACGGCGTCAACAAAATCCCACGTCGACCGAGCCGCTCACACGCCTCCGCCGCCGCCGCAAACAATGCATGCCCCTGCCGCATCCCGGAACCAAACGTGTACACAACCGGCGGCTCGCCCTGGGACAAATACGCTTCAACGTCCGCCGACAACGGCTGGTCCGCACCGTCATCAAACAACGGAAAACCCGTCAGTCGCAACTGCTCAGGCCAATCCGGCGCGTGAGCAAACCACGACGGAAAAAGCCCCAGCGCAAGCGAGGACGAATGCAGCCAGTCGCTCAAATAATTCGAAGTCTTCTTCAAGCCCAATTCGCCGCGAAACGGCTCGACAATTTCGCTGATCACAGGACCAAACATAAACCGGTCCACGGTCCAATAAATGAACCGGACCACACTGCGCGGCATCCATTCCGGAATCCGCCCACCCGGCGCAACCGGTGGTTTTGCGACGCTGAAAAACATCATCGGCTGCAAATGTAAATTCACCATCTTGACGCCCAACTTTTCCTGAGCAATCCGAGCGCCCATCGCCAGCGATCCAGCGACGATGGTGATGTTCGGATCCGCTTTAAAATACGCAGCGATGACTTTGAATTGCGCCCGGACGGCCTCCGGCATATGCGCGTTTCCAACAACCGCTTTGAACCCTTTTCGCGGATGCCAAATGTTCGGATTATTCAGCATCGCCAGATACTGCTCCGCCGTCCCAGCCTCAATAAATCCCAACCCCGCGCGCTCAACCGTTGCGCGAAAATAACCGTTGACCATCACCGTCACCGAGTGCCCGCGAGCCTTCAACTCCCGCCCAATCCCCACAAACGGATTTGTGTCGCCCGAACTGCCAAACGGCATGAAAAGAAATTGAGCCATGCGATTCCTTGATGAATGGGGGGCGAGCGTCGCTACTTGATGTCCATCAACTTCAACACAATCGGCTCCAGCTTCGCATACGCCTGCTCCATCGTCTCAAATTTTTCGCGCGATTTTTCCGGCGCGGCCATCGGTTGCGGAGTGTTCTTCCCAAATAACGTCTTCACGCGCCCAATGACCGTCTGCTTTTTCGGCAGCGTTTTCGTCTCCGACTTCGCGCGCACGAGCCCCATCAACGCGCGGTAATAATCAGTCAGCAATCGCTTGTCGATCTCGCGCAATCGTGTGAACCGGCTGCGCGTGAAATCGCGGACGATGTATCCGTATGCAAACACATCGTCATACAAACTCGGCACGAATTTCGAAAACGCCGCGCGCAATTCCGGCGCCGGAGGCTGGCCCGACGCGATACACAGCGCGCACATATGCGCCGCGCGCCGGATGCGGTGCATGTATTGATACGTCCCGTTGTACCAGTAGTGAAGATTGTGCGGATTCGTCAGCCAATTCGCGCCCCACGCATTCTGCTTCCACAACGCCTGGCCGAGATCGAACACCACCGCGTCTTGCTGCGGATCGCCGGGAATGTAAATGTTCGCCGGCTTCAAATCGTGATGAACGATCCCCTTCTTCTGCGTGAACACAAGCGTCTTCGCAATCGACAGAATCGCACGCAACGCATGATCGCGCTCCATCATCGGCCCGCAAAATAATCGATCAAACAATGTCGATCCGCGCGGTCCTTGTTCTGACGCGTCAAACGGTTTCATCCCGACCGACAGCCCGCCATTCGACAACGTGTACACCCACAACAACCCCGGCGTATCGATCCGCATCCGCTCGCCCATCGCCGCGCCGCTCGCTTGCCCGGAGATCGGATTCAGATGCAGCATGTGAACGATCTCACGCAGCAGCGCGGGCGTGAAATCCACGCCAGCCAACTTGACCACATGCCCGCGCAAAAAGTACACGACGCCTTCGCCGCCCCGCCCCAATTCCGTGACGCCTTTGTCGCGCAAAAATTCGCGGTAGTTTTGAGTGTGAACAAGAATCTCTTCGTGAACACCTCGCGCGCGCATGAACGCTTGGATCAGCCCGGGCGATAACTGCGGCGCACGCGCCTCGCCCCCCGTAACCGTGGGCGACACCGTGACCGTGCGATTGGATCGATTCGGAGTCATAGCTTGTGTTCACAAAGTAGAGTCGCTAAAAAGTAACTACCGATGCAACACACGTTCGTGGCACGGGCTTTTAGCCCGTGATATTCCCGCGGTCCGATCCCAACGTAATGCCCTTCAAATTCATTGACAACTGTTCCGGGTTCGGCGAATTTTCCAACGCCACCGCCTCCGAAACCAATCCGCGCCGCACCAGTTCGCAGAACGATTGATTGAAATCCTGCATCCCTTCCTGACGCCCCGCACGAATCGCGTCCGCAATCTTGCGGTCTTCATTTTCGTGAATCGCTTTTCGAATCACCGGATTACACAGCATGATTTCGACAGCGGGAACACGCGGAATCTCCGGCATCGTGCCCTTCACTAATTTCTGAACCACGACCGCGCGCAGATTGAAATGCAGCATCTGCCGAATCTGATGATGCTTATTTTGCGGGAAGTAATCGAGGATGCGCCCGATGCTCTGCGCCGCCGACCCGGCGTGAATCGTTCCGAACACCAAGTGCCCCGTTTCAGCCGCCATTAACGCCGCTTCAAACGTCTCCGCGTCGCGCATTTCGCCGACGAGAATCACGTCCGGATCCTGGCGCAACACCTGCCGCAATCCATTATAAAAATCAGGCAGATCGATTCCGACTTCTCGCTGGTCCACGAACGCCTTGGCGTTCTTTGTTTCGTACAGATATTCAATCGGGTTTTCAATCGTGACGATGTGAACCGGCTGCGTCATGTTGATGATCTGAACGATCGCTGCGAGCGTCGTAGATTTGCCCGCGCCCGTCACACCTGCCACCAGCACCAGCCCGCTTTCGTACGACGGAATGAGCTTGAGACTCGGCGGCAGATTCAATTGATCAATCGTCGGGACCACCGTCTTCACGCACCGCGCAGACATCGACAACATCCCGCGCTGCTTGTACACATTCGCGCGAAATCGCCCGGCGTCTTTGACATCAATCGCGAAGTCCGCCCCGCCGCGCTCGTCCAGTTCCTTCAACTCCTTCGGCCCCATCAACGGAGCCAGCAGCGCGTTGACCTGCTCGAGCGTGAACGGCGTCATCTTCGCTCGAACGACGCTGCCTTTGATGCGGAACAACGGCGGCTCATTCGGTTTGATGTGTAAATCGCTGGCGTTGTTTTTGAACGCAAAAACGAAGTACTTGTCGATCTCGCGCGGCTCATGCGTGACTTCGACTTCTTCGGTTTCAATCTCGTCGCTCATGCTCTGATCCAAAGTAGGACGGGCTTAAATCCCGTCATTTTCACGCGCCAAAAACAAACGGACTCTAAGCCCGTTCTACATGACTAAAGTTCCCGCACCGCGACGCCGCGTTCTTTCAAGTACGACTTCGCTTCCGCCAGCGTGTGCGTGCCGTAATGAAAAATGCTCGCGGCCAGCGCCGCATCCGCTCGACCGGTCGTCAGCGCCTGATGCAAATGATCCAGATTCCCCGCACCGCCCGACGCAATCACCGGCACCGCGACGCGCTCGGACAACGCGCTCGTCAAATCCAAATCGTATCCGGCCTGCGTGCCGTCAGCGTCCATGCTCGTCACCAGAATCTCACCCGCTCCGCGCGCCACACCTTCTTCAGCCCACTCCAACGCATCGCGCCCGGTATCGATCCGCCCGCCGTGGATGAACACGTGCCACGCCAGTTTTCCGTCCGGACCCATCGCACGCTTCGCGTCAATCGCCAGGACGATGCACTGAGCACCGAACGCTTCAGCTCCGCGCGACAACAAATCCGGATCTTTCAACGCGGCCGAATTAATCGCCACTTTGTCCGCACCCGCGCGCAACAATTCTCGAATGTTTTCAATACTGCGCACACCCCCGCCCACCGTCAGCGGACAGAAACATTGCTCGGCGGTGCGATGGACCACATCGAGAATCGTCGGCCGACCTTCGTGGCTCGCGGTAATGTCGAGAAAGCACAACTCATCCGCGCCTTGAGCGTCATACCGCGCCGCGACTTCAACGGGATCACCCGCATCGCGCAGCCCGACAAAATTCACGCCCTTCACCACGCGGCCATTTTTTACATCAAGACACGGAATCAATCGTTTTGCGAGCATAGTTTCATTTCGAGTTTCGTTTCGAGATTCGAGTTCCGATCATCGGCGCATCCAACCCGAAACACGAAACTCAAAAACCGAAACAGTTTTTAGACGCCCGACCACAGTTCAATCGGATTGCCTTCCGGATCGCTGATGTAGGCGAATTTGCTCGCCCCATCGCCCCGGCGCTTTTCAATCGTCACGCCGCTCTTCTGCAGCTTGGCGACGAACACGTCGAATTCGTTGACTTTGTAATTGACCATCATGCCACGGTTGCCATAGGGCAGTTCCGTTTTCGCCGGGACGATCGCGAGATACACCGTCAGTCCCGATGCCGGGTCGCGCAACTCGCCGTAATGGCTGTTGTCTGACGGGCTGTGTGAAAATCCGAATCCCAGCTTGCTCTGATACCACTCCGCCAGCGCCGACGGTTCGTTGGCGTGAATAAATAGAGCGCCCACTCCCGATATATTTGCCATGTGTTTGTCTCCCAGAATAGTGCCACGTATGCTAATCGAAGAGCGGATGTTTTTCAGCGCAGAGCGCAAGAATTTTCGCCGGGACAACCGACAACGCAATCGCACCGCGCCGCGCGTCGTCCAAACTCAACCATTTGAATGCCACGTAACTGCCACTCCAACACGCGAGGTCCGCGTTTTTTGGGAAGCGTTTACGCCAGTCGGGCAACTCGATTTCAATCGCTTCGACATTCAAAACACGATGAGAAAGCACATGCGTCAATCGCGCAAATGATTTAGGAGCGGACTTCTTTTTGTCGTCAACAAGTTCCGTTGGCAACTCCCACATCCCGCCGAACAGCGCGTCGCCGCCGCGTTGAGCGAACAGAATCTTTCCATTATTTCGCACGAGCCACGCGCGCAATGTCCACTCGGGCGACGCGGCTTTCGCTTTCAATTTCGGATACGCATCTTGAACTTCGTTCTTTCGCGCGTCACACGATTCCGCCAGCGGGCAGCGCGAACACGACGGCGAACGAGGCGTACACACCGTCGATCCCAACTCCATCAACGCCTGATTGTAATCGCCGGGATTGATGCCGAGTGCGTGCGCTTCAGCAACCGCCTCGCGCGCAATCGCCCACACCGCTTTCTTCCCGGCGCCCGAACGCCAATCATCGTCGAGCATCTTCAATCGCGAAAAAACACGCGCGACGTTTCCATCCACCAGCGCCTCGGGCTGATCAAACGCGATGCTCAAAATCGCGCCCGCCGTGTAATCACCAATCCCGGGAATTTCGCGAATCAACTCCGGTGTCTGCGGCATCGAACCATTGAAGCGTTCGACAATCGTCTGTGCTCCGCGATGCAGATTCCGCGCGCGGCTGTAATATCCCAGCCCCGCCCATAATTTCAGCACCTCATCCTGATGCGCCGACGCAAGCGATTGCACCGTCGGAAACATCTCGAGAAATCGCTCGTAATAAGGAATCACGGTTGCAACCTGCGTCTGCTGCAACATGACTTCGCTCAGCCAAATCCGATACGGATCACGCGTCTCCCGCCACGGCATCGGCCGCGCAGATTTGTCGAACCACGCGAGCAGCTTTTGGGGCCAGGGAGAATCAATTCGTACATGTCGCTTCTTCATGTGTCTCGATTGAGATTGTGTGCCACTGTAAGTGGTACACAATTACACCCGATTCTTCTTCCCCGCCTCATTCGCCGCATGCGCCACAAACGCAACGTCCTCCGCCGTCATCGTCGGATACATCGGCAGCGTGGCAATTGTCGCGGCTACGGAATTCGTGATCGGCAGATCGAGATTCGCTGAGCCGCATAAGTCCGCGTAGAACGGTTGCGTGTGCACCGGCGGATCGAAGTGGACCGTCGCGCCGATGCCCTGAGGCCGTAGGTCCGCGAGGAATTTCGTCCGGTCGATACCTTTGAGTTTGATCGTGTACATCTGATACACGTGCTTGCGCCCGGGCATTTCGACGGGCAGATCAAACAGATTTTTATCGAGCAAATCGTTGTACATCGCGGCGTGAACGCGGCGCGCGTCGTTCATGCGGTTGAGCTTCTTCATTTGCACGACACCCAGCGCAGCGAGGATGTTGCTCATGCGAAAATTGAAACCCGCGTACGTCGCGGCGCGCAGCCACGGCTTTTCTTTTTTCTCGCGCGCCCACGTGGACGATGCCACGCCGTGCCCGGCAATCGCGCGCGCTTTGTCGGCCAGCGCGCCGTCGCTCGTCGTCAACATCCCGCCTTCACCGGTCGCGAGATTCTTCGTCGGATAGAACGACCAAGCGGCCATGCCCCAACTGCCCGTCTGCTTGCCGTTCTGCGTCGCGCCAATCGCTTCGGCGGAATCTTCGATGATCTTCAAACCATGCTTCGACGCGAGCGCACTCAAGCGTTCCATATCCGCCGCCTGCCCCGCATAATGCACCGGCATGATCGCTTCTGTGCGCGGCGTAATCAGCGATTCAACGTGGTCGATGTTGATGCAGCAGTCGTCGTAATTGATGTCCGCGAACACGCATTTCGCCCCACCGGTGACAACGGCGTTGGCGCTCGCAACGAACGTGAAACTCGGCAGAATCACTTCGCCAGTAATGCCGCTGGCGTGTACCGAAAGAAACAGTGCCGACGCGCACGAATTCAAACTGACCGCATGCGGCACGCCCAGAAATTCAGCGAAGAGGTGCTCGAATTCATGGTTCATTGGGCCATGCGCCAACCAGCCGGATTTCAACACATCGGCAATGGCCTTCAACTCCTGATCGTCCATGTCAGGAATGCAGAGTGGAACATTTCGTTTCGTCGTCGCGTCGCTCAAGTCAGCTCAAGGCCTTTCCATATCAACGAGCCGCACTAATCAAGAGCGACCCGGATTTCAATTGAATAAACACAATGCCCATAAAGAAAACAAGGGCGTCCCGCTTTTCACTTGAAGCGGGACACCCTTTTTATGAAGTCAGTTCAAATTTTCAACAACCGTTTACTTACTTGGTCGGCCCGCCAGCCGGCAACGGAATCGCCGCACCACCCGGGAACAACGCCGCGAGCTTCTTCGCAGCACCCGTGAAGTCGTCGGCTTTGAATTCCGCCGGATCGCTGACCGTGTCCTGAACGCCGCCAACGGCTTTGAACTTCGCGCCACCCTTTTCAGCCGCGACTTTCTTCATCGCGTCCGGATCTGCATCCGGTGCAGCACCGCCGAGCATTTCGGTTTCGGACAACGCTGTCATCGCGTAGGAGAACTGCAAGCCAGCCTGGAAGCCCAGTTTGCCAGCTACTTCAGCTTCCGCAGCAATGCCCTTCAGCATTTCGTCCGTGAATTCCTTACCCTTGAATCCAGCACCGATCTGCTTGTTCAGTTCTTCGCACAGCGCGTCAGCCGTCTTTGCGAGGTTGTGCAATTCAGCTTCCGTCTTCGCTGCATCGGCCCAACCACCATTGATCGCCGTCAGACTAGCCATCAACTTCGTCGCCAAATCAGCCGAGACAAACTTGGCCGCATGGCTCGACGTCAACACGTGCGAAATCATCTGATTGTACGCAGCGGTCACGAGCTTCGCATCGGCCTTGCCCTTGAGGCGGTCAGCCAACTGCAACGCCGCTTCGCGAGCACAGGCGAACTGGCCCATTGCCCACGCCTTGGCACCGAAGTAGTCGCCATTCGGGCGCCAGTGCATCCACTTGCCGTGGCTCATCGAATCGAGTTCGAACGTCGGTTCCGGATGGCCGGCAGCGATCATGTCGGGATCAATGCGCAAATGGCACGACACGCACAAGTTCGCGCGCATGTGAAGATCTTTCGTGTTGTACAGACCCAATTCGTCAAACAACTTGGCACTGCCACCCGCGCGCATCTTGGCCGTCCAGCCCTTTTCGCGATGGGGAGTATTGAACTTTTCCGAGGGACCGTGGCAAGCGTCGCAACTCACTCCGTCGCTCACTTTGAAGCGTTCTTTGGCAATATCTTCAGCCGCAACGTCCTTTGCAAAATCCAACGGAATGCGGGCCTTGACTTCACCGTTCGAGAAACCGGTCAATCCATGGCATGACAAGCAGCGACCACTTTCCGACGCTTTGCCGCCGAGTTTCATCGCGGCAGCGATTTTATCGGAGTCCTTGTTCAACAGGCCCTTCCGCTTCTTGATTTTGTCTTCGAACGCACGCGCATGGCCGTCGTTCTGCTGCCAAATCGTCAATTCATCGTGGCCCGGTTCAGCCGTCGGCTTCGGCTTTTTCACGTCTTCACCGTGACAGCCATTACCGCCGCAGGAGCCGCTGCCCAAATATTTGATACCCTTGGGATCCGCGTGAACCACGGACCGGAACGTGGAATTCATCCCCGCCGGAAGTGATGCCAAACTGACTGCCAAAGCGCATAGAATTGCCACGAAGGCAATGAGCCATGAATTCTTTCGTGCGATGCCGCCCATGATTTTCTCCGAAGAGTTCCCCGACAAAAAACTGCTCACCATTCGACACCAATTTCATTTCGTCACCGCGCAGCCTACGCGTTGACAGAGAGCCATTCCGCCTCTTGTATACACCGCTTATCGTACTGCCTGTTTTTCGATCCACGGATTAGATTGTGTTGAGATTCACACGTATGTGTAACCGATACGCCGCTATTTTCAAAATGTTTTTCGCAAAACGCTTACCGCCCCTTATATGACGAACCCGTCGCACATCGCGGACTCTCTACACGTGATGATACGGCAGACCGTTTTGAATGGTCCGCGCGCGATAGAGTTGTTCGGCCATCAACGCCCGGCACAATTCATGCGGAAGCGTCAGTTTCGACAATCCCAGCAATACCCCGCGCGCACGAAACGCATCCGTCAATCCATACGCCCCGCCCAGCGCAAACACCAGCCGCTTGGCGTTCTCTCGCTCGTACCGCGACAGCCATCCGGCCAATTGCACCGACGTGATCTGCGCGCCGCGTTCGTCGAGAACGATCAATTTATCGGATGGCTCAAGCGCCTTCTCCAGCCGCTCGCACTCTTCTTCTGATCCCTCGCGAACATCGCTGCGCGTGGACGCTTTGACTTCTTTGATTTCCATCGGACCAAAGCGCTGCATGCGTTTCACATAATCGGCGCACACATCCGTGAGCGCCGAGCTGCGCATTTTGCCGACCACGAGCAAAAGAAGTTTCATTGCGGCACCCGGAGCGTTGCGAATTTACTTCAGCTTCAACGTCTTGAGCGCCTTCTTGGCGTCGCTGACACGCAGCACCAATTTGCCGCCCTTTGCATCCGTCGTGCCGTACGCGTATTCAATATTGATCTTCGCCTTCGCGAGCTTCTTCGCGACCGCGCCAAGAATCCCGGGCTTGTCCGGAAGGTCCAACACGAGCACGTCCGTTTCGACGACCAGCATCCCGGCATCGCCCAACACCGTGATCGCTTTTTTCGAATCGTCGCACAACACCCGCACTACCGCGTGATCCACCGTATCCGAAACACTCAACCCAAAAATATTGATCTCGTTCGCTGACAGTTCTTCGCAGAACGTGCCGAGAACACCCGGTTTGTTTTCAAGAAAGATCGACAACTGTTTTACGATGGGCATTGGAGCATTCCTTTCGATTGATACCGACACAGACCACACGGACTATTCAAATTGAAATCGTCTTTTTGCGACTGGGGCTTGAGCAATGAATCCAGACTTCCTGCGATCCGCGCTCATTTAATACTCTCACGTAACTTCGCAAACAACGTCTCCGCCACATCCCCCAACTTCTCCGGAGTAAAATTCGTCAGCACGCGTTCGTGTCCCGCGCGCGCAAAACGTTCGCGCAATTCCGCGTCTTTCAAACACCGAACAACCGCTGCGGCAATGCCCGCTTCGTCGCGCGGCTTGACGAGAAATCCCGTCGTTCCATCCTGCACCAAATCGCCAACGCCGCCGACATCCGTCGCCACACACGCACGCCCGGTGGCATACGCTTCCAGCAGCGCGATGCCGAACGATTCGCCCGCGACCGGAGCCAGCACCGCCAGGTCCGACGCCGTGTACAACATCGGCACATCGTCGCGAAATCCCAGCAAATACACGTTCGAATTCAGCGCTAATTCATCGATGATTTTCTTCAATGGCGGTTGTTCGCCCAGCCCGGCAATCGCCAGCTTCGCGTCCGGCAATTCGTCGACGACGCGACGCCACGCGCGGATTAGCGTGTCGTGTCCCTTCTCCGCCGCGAGCCGCCCGACGCTCACCGTCAACGTCCCGCCCGGTGCTACGTTCAGCTCCGAACGCAACGCGTCGCCGCGCGGCAATTTTGATGCAGCGATGAAGGGATCGAGTTTCGATGTCGGCGGGAATACCGTCACGCGCTCTTGGGGAACGAGCCCTTCGTGAGTCAGAATCGGTGTGATCGCTGCGGAACTGACGACGACGTGATCGATCAACGAGCGATACAACCAACGGTTGAACACATGCGTGGAAATCGCAAAACTGTTGTGCCGCCACCGCACCAATTTCGCGCTGGGATAACCCGACCACCGCGCAAGTCCGCAACTCCACGTGTCCTGTGCGCCATTCGTTAAAATCAATTCCGGCTTGAACGCTTTCCAGTAATTCAGCAAGCTGCGCTGATCCCGCCAAAACGACATCGGCCGAAACCCGCGACGCAGTTCCAACCCATCAAACGTCTTCAATCCGACTTTCGCCGCGCGCATCATCAATTCGGAATCTTTGACGCCCGCCACAACAATGTCATGCCCGCGCTTCGCTAACTCTTCAGCGAGGAACATCAGCGCAGTCGATTGCCCACCCCAATGGCGGTGCATGTTGACGAAGAATAGTCGCATCTAAAATCCTGTTAATCGATTCGCGTTTCGCGGGTGCCCAACCTGCAGGCACCTTCTAGAATTATTGGATAGCGATCTGGAGTTGTGTATAAAGATATGCCCACCGGAATGGGCCATCCATTGAATGCTATTCGGCACTACGAATCAGCCGCCATTTACCCGTGGAAGAAACTCGAAATATCGTTCCACATCACATAGACCAGCAGCGATCCGATCATCGCCAGCCCGACGTACAGAAACGCTTCTTGAATCTTCGCGTTGACCGCCGAGCCTTTCAATTTCTCAACGAATACGATGACCAAATGGAAGCCATCCAACAGCGGAATCGGCAGCAGTTGCATCACGCCCAAATTCAACGAAATGAACGCGAGGAACCACAAATATTGTTTGAACGATTGCTTGCTCGCGACTTTGAAAATGTTCTTTCCAATGCCCACCGGTCCGGAAAGATTCTTGGCGCTGACACTGCCCGTGAATAAATTTCGGATCGTCGCGAACATGCACATCGAATAGCGTTTCGTGTCGTCCCAACCCGCTCCCAGCGCGTCAATCACGTTGGACTTCTGAAAAGTCTCTTCAAGCATATAAGGCTGTCGGAAAATCAGCTTGTTCGAGCTGGCCGTTGATTCGGCGGGAACAGTCAATTTCGCATTCAGACTCTTCACGTCATCAACGGTCTTGATCCACTCCAACTGCCCGGATTGCCATGGATGAACCATCGGATCGTCCGGACGGAATCCCAGCACAAAATCACCCTTGCGCAAGCCCGCTTTGTACGCCTCGGATGTCTCTTCAACCTGCGTCACGCGATAGTACATCGATTGCGCTATCCCGAACCGGAACGTGTCCATCTTCGGATCGTATTCAGACGTGAGCGGCACTTCGATTTTCTCGTTGTTGCGCTCGATGATGAAGACACGAGCCTCGCCAGCCGGTGCCGCTTTGTTCTGATTGCGCGACATCGCCGCGATGTCGGGAAGCGAATACTCGTCCTCCAATTTCATCACAATCGGATTCGCGGGATTCGTGCGGTTCTCGACCGCGATGATCCGGTCACCTTTCTTAAACAGCCCGCTCTTCCCAGCCGGCCCGTCTTTGATTTCCTTCACGGCGGACGGTGCGTCTTTCAGAAAAATATACGGCTCAGTCGTGAATCCCAACGGCAACAGCTCGTCTTCTGCGTACGCGGACCCGAGGCTTAATCCAATGTTCGGAACCCCGTGCTTTTTATCGCTCTCCATGTCTACGCGAACGTATTCCAACCGGCCCCCGCCCCCTTTGCGGAGAACACCCAACACAATCGGTTCGCCCACCGGACACGCCGTCACCTGCAACACCAAATCGAACAGGCTCTTCACCGGAATATCATTCACGTACTCAATGCGGTCGCCTTTTTTCAATTTCGCAGGCGTGGTTTTATCGCTGTCCAAAACGGCCCGAGCCAGCGGGCGATCCGGCGGCACATGACTGATCAACGGCGGCTGGACCGGCATCCCGCTCCAATACAGACCGGCGTACAACACCAACGTCAGAATGATATTGAACGCCGCGCCCGCCACGAGAATCGCAGCTTTCTGCCCCGGACGTTTGTTCCGGAAATCCGCCGGGTTCTTTGTCCCGGACAAATCCGCATTCAGATCGTCCTGCCCCATCATCTTCACGTACCCGCCCATCGGAATCAGCGACAGCGCGTACACGGTGCCATTGTACGTAAACGAGACGATGTACGGCCCCATCCCAATTGAGAAGACGTAGACCTTCACGCCGTTCCATTTCGCCAGCAGAAAATGGCCCAATTCATGAATGAAAATGAGTCCCGAAAATCCCAGGATCAACCCCGCCCAACCTGCCAGTAATTCCATGGACTGCTTCCTTCAGTTTGAAATGCAAGAGCCGCGCACGTTAGTAAGCGGCAACCGATTGTCTTTCACAAAAAACGTCTTGCCGCTTACTTGCGTGCGCGGCTCTTTAGACCTTGCTCCGAACAAATTCCCGGGCCCAACGATCCGCTTCCAACACCGTCTCCAGCGAATCCACTGAACATTCTTTGTGCGCCGCCAACGCTTCGCCAACGCAGTCAAAAATCCCGCAAAACTTAATCTTATCATTCAAGAACAAACTCACCGCCTGTTCATTCGCCGCGTTCAACACCGCCGGAGCCGTCCCGCCGCGTCGCCCTGCATCATACGCAAAATTCAAACTCGGGAACCGCTCGCGATCAGGCTCCTCAAACGTCAGCGACCGCATCGCGTCCACCGTCAACGGAGGCAGAGCACCATCGAGCCGCTCTGGATAGGTCAGCGCATATTGAATGGGCAGCCGCATGTCCGGCAATCCCAATTGCGCCACCATCGAACTGTCCGAAAATTCCACCATCGCATGCACAATCGACTGCGGATGCACCCACACTTCAATCGCTTCATAAGGGACGTTGAAAAGGAAGTGAGCTTCGATGATCTCCAGCGCTTTGTTCATCAGCGTCGCCGAATCAATCGTGATCTTCGCACCCATGGTCCACGTCGGATGCTTCAGCGCGTTCTCTTTCGTCGCGACCCGCATCTGTTCTTTCGTCGCGGTCCGGAACGGCCCACCCGACGCCGTCAGCACGACTTTACGAATCTCTTTTTCCTTGCCGCATTGAGCCGATTGAAAGACCGCGCAATGCTCACTGTCAATCGGCAGAATCGTCGAACCATGCGCCTTCGCGGCGGCGAGCATCAGCGGCCCGGCCATCACCAGCGGCTCTTTGTTCGCGATGCCAACTTGCTTGCCCTTCTTCAACGCCGCCAACGTCGGCAGCAATCCCGCCGCGCCGACAATCGCCGAGACGACATAATCCGATTCGCGTTCCTCGGCCAATTCAACCAATCCATCGACGCCGCCGAGCACGTCGCCACTCCACCCCGCTGCGAGTCGCTTGAACTCTGCAATCGAGTCAGTGTTGGCGATGGCCACGCGGTCGGGCCGCACAGCCAACACCTGCTCCGCGAACAATGCGACGTTGTTCCCCGCCGTCATGCTACGCACGCGGAATTTGTCCGGGAATTGCGCCACAACTTTCAGCGTGCTCACGCCGATCGAACCGGTGCTGCCAAGAATGCAAAGATGTTTCATGTTTCCGCCATTTCACTGTTTCAAATTTGGACGCGGCAGTTTATCCGTTGCATGAGGACGGTTCAAGTAGAACGCCAAATCCCATGCGAGCGCAGGGAGCCGCCGCTGTTCCCCTCTCCCCTTGAGGGAGAGGGCCGACGAGACAGTTGTTCCGACTCGCGGGGTGAGGGGTAGTCGCGAATAAATCAACGCACCTCAAATCCACCCCATGTCGCCACCGCCCAAAACTGCCCTTCCATTTCAGCAACCGCGCGATTAATCTCGCGAACGTTCGCCACCCGTCGTCCCGTTGATTTTGGAAACCATCACCATGCTTCCCCGCCCTTCCCTTCCGCTCATCGCTGCCATGCTCGTCGCCGTTTTCGCACCCGTTTACCTGTCCCAACTCCGAGCCGAAGACCTTCCGAAAGACCTCTCGCTCGATCTCGGCAAAGGCGCGAAACTCGACCTCGTCCTCATCCCGGCAGGAAAGTTTGAGATGGGCACACCCGACACCGAACCCGGCCACAAAAAAAATGAAACGCGCCACTCCGTCACAATCTCAAAGCCCTTTTACATGGGCAAAACCGAAGTCACGCAGCAGCAGTACGACGCGATCATGGCCGAGACGCCCAGCAAAGTAAAAGGCCTCACCCTCCCTGTTGATCGCGTGACTTGGGAAGATGCGTCGAAGTTCTGCGAGAAGCTCAGCGAGCTTGCCGGCAAACCCGTGCAGCTTCCAACCGAAGCCCAATGGGAATACGCATGCCGCGCCGGGACGACCACCGCTTATCACTCCGGTGACACGCTGCCACCCGCCGACGCCAATGTCAGCGCCGATCCCAAAACCGTCGGTTCAGACAAACCCGAACTCCGCGAAAAAACGCTCCCCGTCGGCTCGTTCAAACCCAACGCGTTTGGAGTGTATGACATGCACGGAAACGTTTGGGAATGGTGCCGCGATTGGTACGAGGAAAATAATGCCGTCGCCACCACGCCCATTCAAGACCCGGAAGGCCCCGCGAAAAGTTCCGAAGACCCGCCCGTCCGGGTTCTGCGCGGCGGTTCGTTCTACAGCCTTCCGCTCGAAGTCCGCTCAGGCTGCCGAGACAGCATGGCCCCCGGATACCGCAGCGCACGCGGCGGATTTCGTATCATCGTGACTATCGAAAGTGAGAAAAAAGCGGAGTAACGTCCGGCGTTATTTGACCACCATGACAGGTGTGTATGCGCCTGTATTGTGACGTTCTTTCATTGCGGAAATACTGGCCTTCGCTTCGTCCATTTTGCGCATGCCTTCCAGCAGCAAGTGCATCGTGTTACCCTCGACCGTGCGGAACGAGGTCGCTTCACCGACTTCAAATTGAAACGATCCTTTGCTCAAATGGAACAGCAAAAACAACGCTTCCGAGCCGACGATTTCGTTCAGCTCCGCGTGGTGGACTTTGCCATCCACGAAGTACACATCGCCCTCACGCACACCGTCGAAAATCTTCAGCTTTCCGGTGAGGCGCAACGGTTCGATCAAGCCCATGATTTGTGAGAAATGCAGCATGCCCAGTTTGCCTGAAAAGAGCGTCTCCTCCAACACCGCGCCCGCAACCGCAACTGCAAGCATTCCGGAGTTCGTTTTCGACGCCGAAAAAACACCGGATTGAGGTCCACGCTGCTGCGCGACCGGAAGCGTTTTTGTCGGCGGTGGAGCCGGATACTCGTCCGGCGTCTCGAAATGAAATACTTTTTGCGGTGCCTGCACATTAGCAGCAAAGACACTCTTGACGGCGGACAAAAATTGCGGTGCCGGACACGGCAGAGCTAGCCACGAATCGCGCGCCGTTTCTGGCCACACGCCTTCGAATTTTGGAGGCATGCAATCGTCGGTCGTCAGAAATAAAAATGGAATCGAAAACGTGTTCCGTGACGTGCGGCAGGCGCGGAAAAATCCGAGCGATTCGTGGGTCAAATGCGTCACATCCAACACGACGCAACCGATGGTCCCGCTGCGCACAATCTCCCACGCGTCAGGAACGCTTTGAGCGGTGAGAACCTTGGAGCCCGCTTTATTCAAAATCGACGCTAGCGCGCTCAGCGTGTTCGTGCTGCGGCACACCAGCAAGACGCCCAATTTCGCGCTGCCATGTTGATCTAGAAAACTCGTATCACTCACGACACGCCCCTGTCAATGAACGGCCCCATGCCACCTTAACACGACGCACATCATATACTCTCGTTGTGCAAATAAGAAGAAAATTCATGCCAGTAATCGATCAATCTGTACCGAATTCTATGCACCATTGCATACTATCTTCAACGTGACGTCGCTCAATTCTTCGAAACACGTCCAGCCGATTGTAGATAAATATAGAGTCCCAACGCGAACAACACGGCATCTTTTACCAGCGTAACCGCGCCGACTTTCGACGCGTCCGCATGCCCCAGGCAACCGCATTCGATATTCAAATTCCGCGCAATGGCGGACGACACTGCGACCGCAAAAACCGTAAAAAATAGCAGCGACGCCAACGCCGCCGCGCGCGTCCAAATTCCCAAGATCAGCAACGCGCCAACGACCAATTCGTTCCACGGCAACACCACCGCAACGATCCGCTCCAACACCACCGGAAGTATCCTGAAATTATGGATGTCCGTCGCGAATTTCGGGACGTCTGTCAGCTTGTTAAAACCGGCGTAACACAGCACCCCGCCGAGCAGCAACCGCGCGGCGACTGGGGCATACACAAACACACTCTGTTTTTTCTTCGCAGCCATCAGCGGCGACTCTCCTCGACGGGATAACCAGCGGCCTTGTAACCGTCCCAGCCGCCAACCAACACTCGGACATTCTGCAAGCCGAATTTCACCAACTTCTCCGCCGCGTGTTCTGCTTTCGGACAGTCATCGTTGTCGCAATGAACGACGATCAGCGTCGCACCGCGCAACGCGCTTTCCACCGCCGCACGGTTCTTCAACAACGTCTCTTCCGGCACGTGAATCGCCTCGGGAATATGACCTACATCATACGCGGCTAGACCGCGCACATCCACGATGCGCACGTCCGCTTTTGGATTCGCTTGGATCCGTTTCACATCCGCGAGTGTGATCGTCCTGGGCTGCACACTGGTGTTGACAACGACACCCGGTGCGCTCGGAGCGCCGGGGGCGACAGGTGCAGGCTCGTCCACAAAAATCGGCATGCCCCGCGCTGAAAACGTGTTGACGGCCAGCCCCAGCACGGCAGACGCGCCGAGCAGCAACGCGGCCCGTCCCGCTTCAGATCGAAAAGATGTAGCGTTGCGTTTCTTGCTCATGGTTTTGCTTGGATCGGAACAGGGGCCGGTAGAAAATTTCCTTTGTTGTTTATACGGTACGGAATGTTGATGTCGCGCTCTTCAACATTGGTCTTGATGATCATGTGCCCATGCGGCACCACTTTGGGATACGCATTTTTAAATTTGATCGACAGCCGGCAGGTTTCCTCGTCAATGCGATCCACCACATAGTCCATAGGCAACGGGTTGCGAGCACCGTGCGCGACACTGACAATCTCCAATCGTCCCGGCGTCGTCCGCGTGACCACTGTTGAAAACGCGCTGACCATTCGGTCGGCATCCATGTCTGCATTCAGTGGCATCGGCGCAAACGTGACATCAAATTTAATCAACGCCGACACATGCAGCGGTACCATCGCATTGCGTTCGCGGTCCGTCAATATCGTCGCGTTTTCCACAATCGTGCCGCCAATTGCGCCTGTCACTTTGACGTGAATTGTGTAAGCGGTGCCGTTTTTTCCCGGCACAGGGTCCCACGAATAGACGCATTCTTTTTGAGCGCCTGTGATCATCTTGATCGTGAACGGCAACCCGTCAGCGCTGTGAATCTCGACATCCCTGGTGGCCGTCTCATTCTTTTTCATCTCGTTTTCGAACAGGACCGACGACGATGGCTCGACGAAAAAATCCTGTCGGACTTTCGCGCGGACTTCAAACATCACCCCGGGATTCGTCGCTTCAGTGGTTCGAAACATGCCCCGAACGAAATCAGTCTTGCGTCCCGGAATCGCCGAGAAATTGCAATGAATGGTGATAAATCCATGCGGCGGGATGTCCGTCGCGCTGGCGGTCACTTTCAAGCATCCGCACGAGCCTTGTAAATTAACAATCGAAATCGCGGTGTCCGTCGGGTTGTCCAAACGAACATCGGCGTCGCGCGTTTCATTCACCGGAACGGTTCCGAAATCCACAAAATCCGGCGTGAATTTCAGCTTCGTCAAGCCGTGCAACGTCGGGTCGTCTGCCGTCGCAGCAGGTTGTGTCGATGGGGACGGCACCGTCGTTTGCGCCGGAACGGTCGGCGTGTTCGGGCGTTCCGGCGCGCGCGGTTGGCCCCACATGACGTAGGACGTCAGCAGTCCGAGGACGGCCAGTAGAATGATCCAGCGTGTTTCGTTACTCATAGCTCACATTATATCGGCGTTTGTCGAATTGACAGCGCATCGAATTGCGTTCACGATAGGTTAATTGTTCCGTATCGCTTTCATAGGACGCCGCACGGGGTGAGACTCCTCACTCAATTTTTGGAAGACTGAGTTGATTCTGTCATGACCGATTTTCTCGTCATCGCCAACCCCACGTCGGGAGCCCAAGCCGCTCCTTATTTGGCTACACGCGCGGTCGACTTGTTGAAGGCGCGCGGACGCTCCGCCGAATTACGCGTGACCACTGCTCGCGGCGACGCGTTGCACTGGGCGGCGGATGCGGCATCGGCAGGCATGGCAACCGTCGTCGGATGTGGTGGCGACGGCACATTGCAGGAGATTGCCACCGCGCTCGACGGTAGCACCACCGCGCTAGGCGTACTGCCCGGAGGCCGCTGTAACGATTTCGCCCACGCCCTGGGACTCTCCAAACGCGAAACGCCCGAGCGCCTCGTGGATGCGCTTCTTAATGGGACGCGCCGTCCGATTGATCTCGGCTCCGTCCACGGCAAACGCTTTTTGACCGTCGCAACCCTCGGCTTCGATTCCGAAGTCAGTCGCTTTGTTGAGAATAACAAGCTCCCTATTAAAGGGACGCTGGCCTATGTCTACGGCGTGATGCGGGTGTTGCCCGGATTTCAATTTCCCCGGATCAAACTCAGCGGCGATTTCGGCGTCCACGAAGGCCGCATGTTGCTGGCCGCCACTGGCAATTCGCCGAGTTATGGCGGTGCCATGCAGATCACGCCCGGAGCCGCGATGGACGACGGACTCTTCGATATCTGCGCCGTCAACGAACTCTCTCGATGGGCCGTCTTCGGTTTCTTGACGCGAGTTCTCAACGGATCACACACGCGCCACGATTCCGTCTCGATGCTGAAATCAAAAACGATCCACGTCGAAACGCCCGACGGCCCACTCTACATCTGCGCCGACGGTGAAACGCTAGGACAAACGCCCTGCACGTTTGAGGTGAAGCCTGGCGCGCTTACGGTGCTGAGTCCAAATAATCCCCCC